>ERZ1370068.10319-contig-9029_pt1 | contig 35347 bp, 39 predicted proteins | sample MGYA00561227_ERZ1370068 | MGnify/ENA primary metagenome ERZ1370068 (study PRJEB38410, sample SAMEA6850437) | metagenome | study: Metagenomic assessment of the ecological functions of the soil: analysis of the soil microbiota associated with the...
CCGCGCTCGACGGCTTCGACACCGTGGTGTTGAGCGCCGCTGGCTTAGCGCGCCCGCAAGAGCTCGAGGGACGACCCGGCGCGCGCCGCGTGGCTCGTCGCCACCAACTTCGGCAACAGCGTCGCGATTCCTCGAAGCCGCGCGCCGACGCCTGCTCGCCCGTGGCGGCGGCATCGCTCTGCGTCTTCTCGTCGGTCGCCGGCGATCGCGCCCGAAAGCCGACCGGTCTCTACGGCGCGACCAAGGCGCGCTCTCCGCACTACGCGTGGAGTCGCTCGATCTCCGCCGTCCGCCCCGCGGTCTCCGGTCGTGCTCGTGAAGCCGGGGTTCGTCCACACCGGGATGACGGCGGGTCTCCCGCGCCGCCCTTCGCGGGTGAGCCGGACCCCGTCGCGCGCCGCGTGCTGACGGCGATCGATCGTGGTTGGCCGGTCGTCTACGCCCCGCCGATCTGGCGCGCGATGATGCTCGTCATCTGCGCGCTCCCGCGCGCCATCATGCGGCGCGTGGCGTTCTGACGCGTTGCCGGTCGCGGCCGCGCATACTACTTTGCCGCGATGCCTCCGCGCCGGCGCCGCCCTCTCGCTTGGTTCGCGCTCGCCGCGCTCTTCGCGTTCATGGGCTCTCGTGGTGTAGCGGACGTTCCATCTCCAGGGCGTCCGCTGCGAGGTGTGCATCACCTACAACGGCCTCTCGCAGTGCCGCACCGTCGAAGGCGAGCGCGAGGAGGACGTGCACCTGGCCGCGGTCAACAACGTCTGCGCTCTACCTTGCCAACGGGGTCACCGACAACATGACCTGCATGCGCACGCCGCCCACGCGCGAGCGAGTGTGCTGCCATCAGCTGAGGCCTGTCTGGGCGAAGCTTCGCTATCGGGGATCGGCGCTGGGCGTGCCGAGGCCGGTGACGAGGATGCGCCCTGGAAATGATCAGGCGTCGTGTCGCATCAGCACAGTGGCAGGTGGGAGGGGGCGTTGCGCGCGGTCTTCGAAACTGACGGCGCCGGATCACCCGACGGCGAAGACCTCGACCGGCTCGGTGATGCCTTTCAAGGGGACGGCGCCGAAGGGGCGAAGGGCGAAGCCGGACTCGGGGCCGAGAGCGACTTGCGTGCTCGCGGTGATCAGGATCGACGACGGCGAGGTCGCGGGTCATCACTCCGGAGGCGGGCCGCCTGGTTCACCGCGTCGCCGACGATCGTGTAGGTGACGCGGCCGCCCGTGCCGACGTTGCCGGCGACCATGTCGCCGGTGCAGATGCCGATGCCCGGCCTCGAGCGGCTCGCCGGCGGTCGGCGTTGCGCTCGGCGAGCGCGCGCTGCGAGCGCGATCGCGGCGCGCGACGGCGGCGCGCGGCGTGCTCGCGCGAGCGGCTGGCAGCGGCGCGCCGTACACGACGACGACGCCGTCGCCGAGGAACTGCGTGATGACGCCGCCCTCGCGCTCGCACACGCGCTCGACGAGCGCGTAGTACTCGGTCAGCACCTCGACGACGCGCGCCGGCGTGCTCCGCTCGCGACATCGCGGTGAAGCCGCGGAGGTCGACGAACATCGCGGTCGCGCGCGATCGGCCTCGCCGCCGAGCGCGACGCCGCGCTCGAGCGCGTCGCGGGCGACCGCCGGGCTCACGTAGCGACCGAAGATCTCGCGGGTGCGCTCGGCGGCGCGGAGGTCGTCGACCATGGCGTTGAAGTGCGCGTTCAGCTCGCCGAGCTCGTCGGCGCTCCGGACCGGCGCGCGCACCGAGAGGTCGCCGGTCGCGACCCGCGCCATCGCGGCGCGGAGCGCCTGGACGGGACGATTGATGAAGCGCGCCACGAGCCAGGTCATGACGAGCGAGACGAGTCCCGTCACGACCGCGATGAAGCCCTGCGCCCGCACGAGGTGCGTCCAGAAGGCGGCGACGTCGGAGTGGGCACGCATGCCGTAGCGGCGCTCCATGCCGAAGTCGACGAGCATCATGAGGGTGAGCGGCAGGATCGACGTGACCGCGAAGGTGCCGGCGAGACGCGCGAGGATCGGCACGCGCAGCACGCCCGCGCGCTCGATGCGTCCGTCGGGAAAGAACACCGGGACCTGGCGGCGGAGGTAGAACTCGCTCGCGAGGAAGGTGAGCGCCGCCGTGATCGGTCCGGCGACCAGGATCAAGGCGGCGGTGATGCGACCGACCTCGCCGGAGCGCGAGACCGCGACCGCCCGCAGGTAGACGAGGTAGAAGATGCCCGGCGATCGTCCACGCCGGCTTGCGTGAGCACGGTGTTCGGCGAGCGGCGCGTTCAGGACGCGGCGGCGGATCGTCGCCGGCACCGCCTGCGGGTCGGCGCCCTCGCGCAGAACGCTGGCGCCAGCGCGCCAGCGGCCCGAACCAGCGCGCGCTGAGATAGGCATTGGCGGTCAGGATCACCGTCGTCACGATCAGGAAGACGGCGAGACGCTGGCCCTTCGCTGGCCCGTCGTTCGCCCACCTGCATCGAGCGGGTCGACGAAGTTGAAATAGAGATAGACCAGGATCGCGCCCGCGAGATTCGCGGGCAGCACCGGCAGCGCGGCGGCGCGCAGGAGAAAGCCTTCGGGCGGGAGCCGGGCGCGCATCGCGATCGGGCGCGGCCGCGGCCCGAGCCTCCGCGTCTTCGGCCGGCGCGAGCATCCGGCCGATGTAGCACGACCGCCGGGCTCGTGCTCCTGGACGATCGTTCCGCCGCAACCAGTATGCTAACCGGAGTTCGATGCAGCCCGACGAGCCAGGAGCCGTGCCGCCCGTGGTAGCTGAGCCCGCAGACGCGCCGCACGCGGACGCACCGCCCGCGGACGCACCGCCTCGCGGACGCGCCGGCCGCGCAGACGCGCCGCCCGCCGACGTGCCGCTCGCTGACACGGAACGTCGCGGACACGCGCCGGTCGCAGACATGACGGACGCGCCGCTCGCGGACGCGCCGTCGAATCGACGCCGCGCCGCGGGTCCGCGACGACGGCGGCGGCGACGCGGCCGCCGGGGCCACGGCGCGGCCGATCCGGCGGCGCAAACGAGCCCGGGCTCGCCTGCGAGCGAATCGGCTCTTCGGTTCCGCACCGCCCACGCCGCGCGAGCAGCGTCCCGACGGCGGCAGCGGCGCGCGGACCATCCAACCGCACCGCGCGCGGTCGCCGCGGTCGCGGGGCGCGCCGACGTTCCGACGGTCCGCCCCGCGAGGCGGCGATGGCCCGCCGCGGGGGCCTCTCGGCAACCCGCCGCCGCCGCCTGCACCGCGCGGGCAGCCCGACTTCATCCCGCGGACGCCACGCGGCGCCGGCGTCGGTGATCGTGATCGCGGCCGCGGCGACCGGCGCGGACGGCGACCGCCTGCGGGCGCGCCGCGCGCACCCGCGGCGCCGCTCATCCGAGCGTCAGCCATCTCGCCGAATCCGCGCCGGCGAGCGATCCGCTCAGCCCCGAGGAGATCGTCGAGATGAAGGAGCATCTCGATTTCCTCCGCGAGTACAAGGACGCCGCTTCGTCTCCGCTTGAACGCCGCCGAGGACCTGATGGTGAACGGCCGCCGCGAGCCGAGCGATCGCGGCGTCTGCCGCCACCTGCTCGGCAAGGTCGACCGCAGCGTCATCGAGGCCGCGGTCGGTCGCGAGCCGATGAAGTCCAACGTCGGCGGCGCGCTCGCGCATGCTCGCCGGCGCGATCCGTCTGACCGCCGACGTCGGCGTGCTGCTCGCGTACCTCGAGACGCTCGCACCCGACGCGCTCGCACGCCGAGGCCGCCGCGGCCTTCGCCGAGGTCGTGCGCCGCATCGACTTCGAGAGCCTCTCGGCGACGCGCGCTCGCTCGGCTCCTGCAAGTGCTGACCGAGACCTTTCAGGGCCAGGAGCGCGTGCAGGTGCTCTTCAGCCTGCTCGACGGCGACGCCTTCCGGCGCGCCTTCGACGCCGCCGCGACGGCGCTGCCGCCCGAGGTGGCGGCGATCTTCGCGCCGCTCCGTGCCGTCCACCGCCGTCTCCGCGGCGAGCCGCGCGACGGCCGCGAAGCGCGGCGGTCTCGCCGTCGGCCTCGAGCAGGTGATGGCGACCCCGGATCCGGTGCTGCGCGGCTATCCCGAGCCGCTCCGCATCCGCATGCTCGAGCTCGCGCTCGACCCCGTGATCCCGGCGACGCTCGCCGACCGCGCCGCCCACGTGCTGCTGACGAGCCTGACCCGCGCCGGCAAGACCTTCACGCGCCTCGCGATGCGGCGCGCGTCGCAGCTGCTCGCGCGCCACGTCGACGATCGCGCGCGCGCGACGCTCGAAGAGGTGAAGCGCGCCGCTCCCGGATACCACGCCGCCGAGCGCTGGCTGCAGGCGCTCGACGCACGCCACATGGGACGGGTCGCCGTGACGTCGTCGCCGCCCGAGCGCGGTCGGCTCGCCGCCGCGTTCTGGCTCGACGGGCAACGTCCGGTCTGGCTCCGCACCGCGCCGACGGTCGACGCCGAGCGCGCTCGCGAGTGAAGCCGAGCTGCAAGCGACGCTCGCGTTGCCGGAACACGGCGCCCGTCGTCGAGCACGGCGTCGCGAGCGGCATCCTGTACGTGGCCGTGGTCGCGGCGGGACAGCCGTGGACGCTCGACGAAACGCACCGCACCGACCATCGGATGGCGCTCGCACTTGCCGCGCAGGTGACGCGTATCCTTCGCGCTCTCGCGCTCGCAGGCGTGACCCTGCCGGATGCCGCGCCGAGAGGTTCTGCATCGTCGGCGAGCGTGGGCCGGTCGTCGTCCTCGCGGGATCTCGACGGTGCCACGCAGGTCGACGGCGGAGGCGGCAGCAACCAACGGCGCCGCCGCCGCGAGCTTGCTGCGGCTTCTCCTGCCCACCGCGTTCCTCGACGGACCCCTGCTCGCGGCCGCGGAGCATGGGACGTACGCGCGCCTCGCACTTGGTCGACCACGAAGCGCTCCGGGCGGGGCGCGACACGACGCATGAGTCCTAATCGCCCCGGTCGCCCAGCAAGAGCGCGAGGACGCGCTGGGACCGGGCCACGCCTCGATCAAGAGCGCTCTCGGAACGCGGCGCGCCGCGTACCGCAGTGCCAACGCCACCACCACCACGTCGTCGAGTGGCCCGATCACGGGAATGAACTCCGGGATGAGATCGATCGGCGAGAGACACCAGACGGCCGCGAGTCCCAAGACCAGCTTGGCGCGCAGAGGGACGCGGGGATCGCGAGCGAGTCGGCGGACGAGGGTCACGCATGCCGGCAGGGCGCTCACCAGGTCCTGAGCAATCCCGGCGGCAGGCGATTGGCTGGTCCTCGCCGACCTCGACGGCGCGAACGCCACGACCAGCGACGACGCCGAGCCGATCAACGCCGCGCAGCGGCGTAGCGCTCGTCCGCCGTCTCGCTCGAGATTCGACACGAGCGCCGCAACGACGCTCTCCGCTCTAGTCGCCGCCCTCGACCGCGCCCTGCCGACACGCCGCCGCGACGCGTAGTCGCTAGTCGTTGTTCCACGTGCAGCGCCCGCAGCGCGCGACGTGGGCGACCGCAATCCGTCTCGGCCGGGCGAACCAGCGCCCCCAACCAAGCCAATACGGACCACGAGCGGCAAGGCCGGAGGACCCGGCGGGCGCCCCACGTCGCGCGCGTGCCGCCGTCGCAGATAGCGCCAGCAGTCGCGGATCACACGTGCGGCAAGATCTCGCGCACGAACCGCCCGATCGTCCCCGCGTCCCGCCGGGCCCCCGAGATGATCGTCAGCGTGACGCCCCACTCGCGCTCGCGGCGCCGGAGCTCCGCGACGATCTCGTCGGGCGTGCCGATGAGCGCGAGCGGCAGACGGCGGGCCCCGGCGGGATCGACGCCGAACATCGGCGCGATGCCGAGGCGCATGGCGTCGCCGGCGGCGCTCGTGTCGGTGATCATCAGCATGAAGACGATGCTCGACATGGCGATCGCGGCGGGATCGCGGCCGGCGGCGCGCGCCTCGGCGCGCACGAACTCGCCTTTGGCGACGAACGCGGCCTCGTTGAAGCGCGCGACCTCGCCGAAGTCGACGGTGCCGGCGCGCCCGACGTCGGCGGTCAAGTTGACGATGTCGGCGTGACGGGCGGCGACGCGTAGCAAGCCCTTGCCGCTGCCGCCGAGGAGGATCGGCGGGTGCGGCTGCTGCACCGGCCGCGGCGTGCACACCGCGTCCGTCAGGCGGTAGTGCTCGCCCGCGAACGTCGCGCGCTCGCTCGGTCCACAGGAGGCGGATGGCTTGGAGCGCCTCGTCGAGCATGCGCAGGCGCACCTTCACGTCGGGGTAGTCGATCCCCATCATGTCGAACTCGGCACGCGTCCAGCCGGCGCCGATGCCGAGGAAGGCGCGTCCGCCGCTCAGATGATCGAGCGTGCTCACCGCCTGCGCCGTGAGCGCGGGGTGACGGAACATGTTGCAGAGCACCATGCCGCCGATCTTCGCCCGCCGGGTCGAGGCCGCGAGCGCGCCGAGCACGGCGATCGCCTCGAAGCGACGGCTTGGTGACGTCGAGACCCGAGCCCGGCTCCTCCAACACGAAGTGATCGGGCACGGTGAGATAGTGAAACCCGCCGTCGTCGGCGAGCGCCGCGAGCTCGCGCGATCGCCTCGACCGCGCATGCCGCCGACCTGCAGTCCGAATTCCATCCGGCCTCCATACGTACGTCACGGCCGTGAGTCCATCACGAACGGGCGACGGCGTTCCGCGTTTGCACGCGGCGGCGGCGCGCAGGCGCAGATGCAACGCAGTGCCCGGCGCGCAGACGGCCAACATGTAGCCGGTCGCTCCGCGGGGGTGACGCGTCGTTGTGGAGCGAGTACCGCCGCGCGTGTGCGCAAGCCGGATACGACACGGCGGGTCCTATGCGCTGGGGTCCAGAGTCTCACGAGCGGACAATGACGCGCCACCCCGCGGAACCGCCGTAAGCTCGTCGGTCCGGCGCGGCGTACCGATCGCGTCGCGGGCTCGACCGCCGTCACCCGCTTGAGCTCCTCGTAGAACTCGCAACGCCGCGCTTCCAGGAGCTCCTCGCGGAATTCCCGGGCGACCTCGAGGTTGCGCGCGGCCATGCGGGTGAGCCGGTCGCGGTCGGCGAGCACCGCCCGGATCTTGGCGGCGAGCGCCTTCGCGTCCCCGGCGGCACGACGTCCTCTTCGGGGAGCAGCTCGGGAATGCCGCCGACCGCGGAGCCGACGCACGGGAGACCACGGGCCATCGCCTCGACCATCGCGCGTGGGAGGCCCTCGGTTCGCGACGGCAGCACGAAGAGATTCGCCTCGTCGAGCACGCGCCGCACGGGCTCACCGGCCGGGAGCGCGCCGGCGAACGTGATCTGCTCGCTGACCCGCTGCGCCGCCGCGCGCCTCGAGCTCGGCGCGATGGCGGCCGTCGCCGACGAGCACCGCGCGCAGGTCGAGCCCGGCCCGGCGGCAGGCGGCGAGGGCGTCGATCAGGACGTCCTGCGCCTTGTAGGGCTGCGACATCGTCCCGACGGTGACGATCGTCCGCGGCGCGCCACGCTTCGCCGGGGGCCGCGGGTCGTTCGCGAAGGCGAGCGCCGGCAGCTCCACATCGGAGACGCCGATCGAGTACGCCGGACAGGGATAGCGTCCGCTGCAGGGTCTCGCGCGTGACGTAGGACGCCGCCGCGGCCGTGGCGCAGAGACGCTGCAGCTGGCGCGTCGCCGACCAACGCAGCAGTGGACGGAGCGGATGGTGCATGGAGGCCGGCGCCATCGCGTCGTAGGGATCGCTCACGACCTCGATGCCGTAGGGCCGGCGCGTGCGTCGGAGGCGCCGGTGCGCGAGCGACGCCAGCATGCTGGGCGCGATCAGCAGCACGGATTCCACCGCCGCGAGGTGGGCGTCGAGGGCGCGTCCGATCGGGCGCCAGGCGCGCGCCCAGCCGAGCGGTCCCTGCCAATCGCCGAGCGACGCGACGCGGACGCCGGGGCCTTCGGTCGGCTCGCCGGCCGCGGTGCCGGCAGGAGCGTCGGCGAGGCGCGCGAAGATCGTCACGTCGTCGAACACCCGGAGGTAGCGTTTCGCGAAGAAGGAGTAGCCGTAGCTCTTCGCCGAAAAAGACCGCGTCGTCGGCGCCGCGGAAGAAACGATGGTCGAAGACGATGAGGAGCTTCATCGTCATCGGACCCCGAACCGTTCGGACGCGGCGGCACGCCAGCGAGGATGCGCGCGCCCGCGCCGATCACACGTCGTCCCCGATCGTGACCGCGGCGCGCTGCACGGGGCGTCACGAATCATGAGCCCAGGCCGGGTGTAATCGTGCTCGGTCGTGAGAATGCTCGTGCCGTGCGCGATCGAGACGTCGTTGCCGATCACGAGCCCGCCGGTCGCGTCGAGGTAGCACGATGGGGTGCACCGACACGTTGCCGCCGAGCTCGGTGTGCTCCCAAGCCGACGCCCTCGTGGATGGCGACGCAATCGCCGCATTGCTTGGCGAGGCGGCGGACGACCGACCAGCGGAGCGCGATGCCGAGCTTCGTCGGCACGAGGCCGCGCGAGGTGAGGAGGAGCACGACCGGGCCGCGCGCGCAGGAGCGCCAAGCACCGCTCCGACGGCGAGCAACACCGGCTTCCCCATCCTGAAAGATCCCGCCCCGCATCCGCACCCGCAGCCAGTATACCCGCCCGAGCATCGTACGTCACCAGAAAAATTGCATGGCACGACGCTGCGCGAAAACGGCACCTGGGCCGTCGTGTGTGAGGCATCATGCCACCACGTGTGGTGGCCAGCCGCTTCATCCCATCTATCAACGTGGGTCGTCGGTGGCACAGCGCGCGGGCCTGCTTGGCACAGCGGCGATTCAGCGCAGAGGGTAACGATGCGACACACGGCGCCAGCGCGCACGTCACTTGGCTCGATGAATCCCGCGGCGTCTGTGCATGCCCGTCGTCGTTGTCTGCGTGGCCGAGAGCTGTGTCGAACTCAGGGCGCGTACTTGCCGCTGAGCGCGGCGCCGTAGGGCCCGACGACCTGGCCGTGAAACGCGAAGAGGAATTGCGGCCGGTCCCGGCCGAGGGCGGCCGGCTGCCCGTCATCGCCGGCGGTCATGCAGCTCGTCAGCTCGAGGACGCCCGACGTCGTGATCGTGGCGGACGGCGGGAGCACCGCGATGTCGTCCGGGCTCCCTCGTCCCGGCGTCATGGTCCCGAATCCGACCCCCGCGAAGCAGACGCTCGGGAGGGAGATCCGATTCTCCAGCGTATCGACGAAGCCCAGCTCGCAGCACACATGGGCGCCATTCGGGAGCGCGCTGGCGATCGGCCCCGGCTCGGCGTCCGCAAAGGGCCCCGTGCCGGCCATCGTTTCGAGCCCGATCAGGATCACGACGGAGCGCTCGAGACTCTCGGGATTGAAGGTCGGGATCCAGAGCCCCGACTCCAGGAGCGCCGGGTCCGGGAGCGTGTCGGGCGCCACGCCGATGGCATCGCTCCCATAGGCCGCCTGAGATGTGGGATCGGCGATCGTCCACGCGCCGATGAGCGCCCGTTCCGTCGTCGCCGCGGAGGGATCACGCGGGCCGCAGGTGTCCCCGGCATCGCGCGCGCTTTCGTACGCCGTCACGATGACGATCCCCGCTCGCCGCTCAGATCGCCCACCGGGCCGGTCGCCCGATTCGTCGACCCCACCTGGATCTCGCCCTGCACCGCGCCGACGTCCATGACTTTGGTGTCGTTGGGGGTGAGGCACACCATCACGTCGAGCAGATGTCGACCATCGGCGGCCCAGTAGGACCAATGGGTCGCCACCGTCTCGCTCCCGCCGAGTCTGCTCACGGTTTGGAAGCTGGACTTTCCATCGGTCGCGTCGAAGGGCATCACCAGGGTCGCCGCGGGTTCGAGCGTCGCGACGTCGAGGCTCGCGGTGGCCGGCGTCGGCGTCGGTGTGGGGGTGCTCGTCGCGCTCCCCGTCGGGGTCGTCCCGGATGTCGGAGCCGTCCCAGTGGGCGTCGGGGTGCCGTTTGCTGCCGGCGTCAGCGTCGGGGTGGCCGTGACCGTCGGCGTCGGCGCGGCCAGCGCTTCACACGCCCCGGCCCACACCAGCGCGCGCTGTAAGAGCGTCTGGCCGTCGGCGGTCAGCGTGTCGACGTCGAAGGCGCTCCGCCCCCACGGCAGCTGAACCCGTCGACACGCCGCATTGCCGCCGCCCGCGAGCACGGCCCCGGCCTCGAGCGTCCCCAGCGCCGCCTCGGCCTCCCATTGCCCAAGCACCGTGAGCTCGGCCGCGAGCGTGCGGGCGCATCTCGATGCTCGGTTGGGCGCTGGTGAAGAGCCGTGATCGGCCCAAGCCCGAACACGCTCGTGATGAAGTGCGCGGTGTCGACGACGTCGAGATCCTGATGGGGCGCCCCTGAGCTGAAGCTCGTCGCGAACCCAAACCCCTCACTGTCGAGAATGAGAGGCCTTCCTCGTTGACGACGCCGATCGGGGCGTTCGCGAGCTTCATGGCCAGCGACGTCCCGACGATCTCCTGCGGCACATAGGCGACGTCGTTCACGGCCACGGCCGCGTCGTATCCGGCTTGGCTGTCATCGTCGTCGATGAGGCTCACGGTGTAGCCCCACGACGCGACCAACGCCTGGCGAGCGGACTCCTGCGCGTTCAGGCTCGTCGGATCGCCGACGACGAGGAGCAGGCGCGTATCCGCGCCCGGCGTCGCCGCTGGTGTCACGGGCGTCGCCGTCAGCGTGGGTGTCGCCGTCAGCGTGGCGGTGGCCGTCTCGGTCGGCGTCGGGGTGACGGTCGCGGTCGGCGTCGCCGTCGCGCGTGGCGTCGCCGTCAGCGTGGGCGTGGCGGTGACGGTCGGCGTCGGGTGTGAGCGGTCGCGGTCGGCGTCGCCGTCACCGTCGGCGTGGCCGTCGGTGTGGGCGTGGCGGTGACGGTCGGCGTCGGGTGTGACGGTCGCGGTCGGCGTCGGCGTCACCGTCGGCGTCGCCGTCAGCGTGGGCGTGGCGCGTGACGGTCGGCGTCGGTGTGACGGTCGCGTCACCGTCGCGCGTCGCCGTCGGCGTGGGCGTGGCGCGTGACGGTCGGGGTCGGTGTGACGGTCGCCGTCGCCGTCGGCGTCGGCGTCACGCGTGCGGTGTGGCCGTCGGCGTGGGCGTGGCGGTGACGGTCGGGCGTCGGCGTGACGGTCGCGGTCGGCGTCGCCGTCACCGTCGGTGTGGCCGTCCGCGTGGGCGTGGCGCGTGACGGTCGGGGTCGGTGTGACGGTCGCGGTCGGCGTCGCCGTCCGCGTGGGCGTGGCCGTCCGCGTGGGCGTGGCGGTGACGGTCGGGGTCGGTGTGACGGTCGCGGTCGGCGTCGCCGTCACCGTCGGCGTGGCCGTCCGCGTGGGCGTGGCGGTGACGGTCGGGTCGGTGTGACGGTCGCGGTCGGCGTCGCCGTCCGCGTGGGCGTGGCCGTCCGCGTGGGCGTGGCGGTGACGGTCGGGGTCGGTGTGACGGTCGCGGTCGGCGTCGGCGTCACCGTCGGCGTCGCCGTCAGCGTGGGCGTGGCGCGTGACGGTCGGCGTTGGTGTGACGGTCACGGTCGGCGTCGGCGTCACCGTCGGTGTGGCCGTCAGCGTGGGCGTGGCGGTGACGGTCGGGGTTGGGGTGACGGTCACGGTCGGCGTCGCCGTCACCGTCGGTGTGGCCGTCAGCGTGGGCGTGGCGGTGACGGTCGGCGTCGGTGTGACGGTCGCGGTCGGCGTCGGCGTCACCGTCGGCGTGGCCGTCACGCGTGGGCGTGGCGGTGACGGTCGGCGTCGGTGTGACGGTCGCGGTCGGCGTCGCCGTCACCGTCGGCGTGGCCGTCCGCGTGGGCGTGGCGGTGACGGTCGGCGTCGGTGTGACGGTCGCGGTCGGCGTCGCCGTCACGCGTCGGCGTGGCCGTCAGCGTGGGCGTGGCTGTGACGGTCGGCGTCGGTGTGACGGTCACGGTCGGCGTCGCCGTCACCGTCGGTGTGGCCGTCAGCGTGGGCGTGGCTGTGACGGTCGGGGTGGGTGTGACGGTCGCGGTCGGCGTCGCCGTCACCGTCGGTGTGGCCGTCCAGCGTGGGCGTGGCCGTGACGGTCGGCGTGGGTGTGACGGTCACGGTCGGCGTCGCCGTCACCGTCGCGGCGTGCGCCGTCAGCGTGGGCGTGGCCGTGACGGTGGGCGTTGGTGTGACGGTCGCGGTCGGCGTCGCCGTCGGCGTCGCCGTCACGCGTGGGCGTGGCCGTGACGGTCGGGGTTGGTGTGACGGTCACGGTCGGCGTCGCCGTCACCGTCGGCGTGGCCGTCGGCGTGGGCGTGGCGCGTGACGGTCGGGGTTGGTGTGACGGTCACGGTCGCGCGTCGCCGTCCGCGTGGGTGTGGGCGTGGCGGTGACGGTCGGGGTCGGTGTGACGGTCGCGGTCGGCGTCGCCGTCCGCGGTGGGTGTGTGGCGTGGCGGTGACGGTCGGGGTTGGTGTGACGGTCTCGGTTGGCGTCGCCGTCACCGTCGGCGTGGCCGTCAGCGTGGGTGTGGGCGTGGCGGTGACGGTCGGGGTTGGTGTGACGGTCACGGTCGGCGTCGGCCGTCGGCGTGGGTCGTGGGCGTGGCGTGACGGTCGGGGTTGGTGTGACGGTCACGGTCGGCGTGGCCGTCAGCGTGGGTGTGGGCGTGGCCGTGACAGTCGGGGTTGGCGTGACGGTCGGAGTCGGTGTGACGGGCAAGCCGATCGTGTCGGTGTCGGTCGCGCTGTTGTTGGAAACGTCGGCCTCGACCGCGGTACCCGGCGCGAGGATGCTCGCCGTGTTCGCCAGCGTACCGGTGGCTGCCGGGTCGACGGCGCAGGTCGCCGTGTAGGTCACGCTGCCGCCGACCAGCAGGTCGACCGTCGCATCGTTGATGTCGCCGCTGCCGCTCGCGGCGCAGGTGTTGCCTGCGCTGCCCGCGCAGGTCCAGCTGCAGGTGAGCGACGCGGGGAAGGAATCGACGACGCGGGCATCGAACACCGTGTCGGGCCCCGCGTTGCTCGCGGTGATGGTGTACACCACGCTGCCGCCGGGTGACGGCCGTCGCGACGCCGTCGGACTTGGTGATCGACAGGTCGACGTCCTGCGCGGTCAGGATCTCCCAGCCGAAATCCGCTGGCGGTGCCCCGCCGAAATTGGCGAGCGTGCCGACCGGGTTGTCCGAGGCGAACGAACCGGCCGCCGTCGTGACGAAGTACTGGTCGGTGCTGGTGCCGAGTGCCGGGGGCGAGAAGATGCCCTGGGCCAGGTTGTCGAGCTGCGCGGCCGTCGCGCCGGTCGTGCCGCCGTTGTTGTCGAACGCGATGCCGGCCCAGATGTGCGAGCTCCGAAGGACGAACGTGGTGCTCGTCTTGATGGTGCCCACGACGCCGGCCGTGAACACGGTCGGGTTGTACGTGCGTCGCCTCGATGAGCGTGCCCGGCCCGCCGCCCGGACCGTCGGGAAGGTAGAAACGCACCAACGGACGCGCCGTACACGTCGACGGCATTCAGGTTCGTGACCGTGAAGCGAAAGCCGTTGACCGAATAGGGCGGCGTGCCGACCAGGTTGAGGTCGTCGGCGGCCAGGCGCGTGATCGTATTGAGGACCTGCTGCGTGGCGCCGCCCGCGGCGAACGACTGGTTCACGGAACGTCTCCAGGTTGGAATACACCGCGTCGGCGCTGGCGCCGGCCGGGCGGGGTTCTATCTCCAGGTCGCCACCCGGCTGGTCGACTACCTGTGCCTTCGCCGGGCGCGCAGATGGCGCAGGCAAGGACAATCGCGCAGGCCGACAACGAGAAGCCCCTAGGCATGGCGCATCCCCTTCGGCCGGGAGCGACCCGTGTCCCGGTGTCGCCGTGGACGAGCGGCGGGGCCGTGCAGGAAGGCTAGCGCCGTGGACAGGCGGGCGATCCCACCAAAGGGGAAACGCCGCTAAACATGCGCCCCTGGGCGAAGCGAGCACTGGCACGCCGCGGTGATGACTCCGCGATCTGTTCGAGGAGGTCGACAACGTCACGGCGTCGCCGTCCGCGTGGGTGTTGCCGTCACGGTGGGTGTCGGCGTCGCAGTCACTGGTCGCGTTGGGTGTCGTGCCCGGTCGAGTTCCTGGATGAGGGTGTCCACCGCAGTTGAATTGAAGCGTCCCCCGGCCGTCGTCCAGCTCGTGGCCGTCATGCGATTGTTCCAACTGGCCGCACCGGGAGCCCCGTTATCCGTACCCTCGATCCAGCTCTCCAGCACTTCGGTAGACATCAATGGTCAACGCACCGGCGATTTGCGTAGCCTGCAACTTCAACGTGGCGTTGCTCACGGTCGCATTCGCCGGAATGGAACTCAAGTCGAATTGCAGAAGCGCACGCTGCAGGTCGAGAGTCCGCGATCGATGATGAGTTGGGCGGAAGCACCGAAGTTCAAAAGTAGTGTTCTTGAGTTTTATGTAGGTATCCCCGGTGGGTTGGAGTGACGTGAACGGGGAGGAGCCCCGACCAGCCTACCAGGACTCTCGCGTCAACGATGCTGGATGCCTCGATGGGACCGGTCGCCAGCTCCAGTCCCAATCGCCGCCGAGCTCGGCCCGGCCGGTGCCGGTCGTGAGGCGGCCGAGGCGCGGCGCGTGCAGGCCGGGGCCGAGGTTGAGTCGCAGTAGGGCCGTTCGCTCGGTCAGGTTCGGGACGATTGGCATGCGTTGCTCCTCTTCGGTTTACGACTCCCGCACGGCGACGCCGTGCAGGAAGACGAGCTGTCCACCGAGGTGCGCGACGGTGGCAATCACGACCGCCAAGACGATGGCCAGCACCACGGACGCCCGGCGGAAGCGGCGCTCGCCGAAGAAGAGTCGCCACACGGACAGGATCGCGGCGCCGCCGAGCGCGCCGATGGCCGAAGTCGTGGTGCAGCGTGACCAGGGCACGCGTGTCCGGCCGGAGCTGAGCTTCCAACGCCTCGGCTGCGATTCGTGGCCGGACCAGACGGCAAAGGCCCGCGGCGAGCGTGGCGGCCCAGAGCCATCCAGCGCGCTGTCACGGCGAGGGACGCGCGACGGGTCGCAAGCGCGAGCACATCGAGAGTTACTGCCACGACCAGCAGCACCGGCGGGAAGTGCGCCAGCATCGGATGGACTGAGACGGCAGCGGACTCAGGGCGTCGAACGGACTCATCATTGCTGGTTCTCGCTCGACGCGTCGGCGCGCAGTCCGGAATAGCTCGACCAGCGCCGCAAGCGCCGCACGGAAGCGACGCAGGTCGCCTTTCCCGCGTGCAGCGACGTACCGCGAGATCATGTCCGTCAGCCGCTCCTCGACGCCCTCGATCTCGACGAGCTCGGGATCGAGCGCCGCCTGCAGGCACGCGCCGTCGACGGCGGCGAAGATGAAGGTCGCGGCACCGGCGACGTCGAGGGTCGCGCCGGACGAAGCCTGATCTCCTGGCCGAGGCGCAGCACGCCGCCGATCAGCGCCCGCACCTGCGCATAGAAGACGGCGACGAGCTCGCGCGCCCACGGCTCGCGCGTCGCTTGCACGCGATATTCGAGCGACAGCGGCATGAACAGCGGGTCTTCGCGGTAGTGGCCGATCCATATCTCGATGAAGCCGCGCACCAGATCGCGGAATGACTTCGCGCTGGCGATCGCCGCCACCATCGCGTCGACCTCGTGACCGTGGTCGGCGAGGAGGGCACGGAACAGCTCCTTCTTGCTCGCGAAGTGGTGGTAGACGGCGCCCTTCGATACGCCGCCGGCGGTGGCGATGTCATCGATGGTCGCCTGGGCGTAGCCGCGCTGCGCGAAGACGCGGTAGGCGGCGGCGGGAGGAGGCCCCTGCCGAGTCTCGGCCTTTCGTCGCTGCGAGAGTTTCACGGTACGTTCCATCCGGTCACAAACCGACTGGTCGGTATGTACAGAGGTGAGCACGCCCAGGTCAGGGGCTGGATTCGAATGGAAACCTCGGTGCCGTCAGCAATTTTCTCGCGGGAGCGAAGACGGTTGAGCTGACGTCGGCAGGTGTGTCGGTCGCAAAATCGCTTCGTGATGGTTGCGTGTAAACAGTCGACGAAATCCCGAGTGCTCTGGAGAACCGCTAGGTGAATCCCGACTCGCTCGGGGCGATTAGCGTGTCCGAACGCCGGGGAGTAGTCTTCGACGACGTTTGCGATTGCCGCCCGAATCGTGCGCGCGGCCCTTCGCGCCACGCTTCTGCCCCGTGCCCGTACAGAATCACGCGACGCGTAGCCAGGTCGATCGGAATGTCAGCAGCCTCCTTGCACGGGACGAACACCCGCCTCTTCGCACGCCGTGGCCAGATCCGTGTACGTCTCTTCGGGCACCGATTTTCAGCCGCCGCAGGTTTCTCGGCGAAGTTCGTGATCGTTGGCGTCGGCGGCGCTTGATGCGCGTTCGATGCCGGCGGATTCATCATGTGGACTGGAACAACACATTCTCTGTGGCGACACGGTGCAGACCTGTGTCCGACTTTGGACGTTATGACAACACAGCGTGACAGAAAGGCCCGCAAGAGGTTCAACCATCCCGAAAATGATCCCTCGTGCTAAGCCGAGTGATGTGACTCCATCAGCGGCCACCTCGATGCCGTGGGCGCCGATGATCTCGCGGAGTTCCATGAATCGCCGACCATAGGCGTCGCGGCGGGTGCCCTCGGGAACGAAGACCGTCAGGTGCGCCGCCTTGACACATCGCCGTGCCTTCGGCTCTGTCTCATCCCGCGTGACCGAGCCCGAGCCGATAGCGCCGCCCTCGCCCTTCCTGCTCGCCCTGGAAGGACGCGCGGCGTTGGAGTTCGCGTCGCTCGTGCCGGCACTGCCGTTTCTCGGGCGGGCGGCACGTGGCGACGGGCATCCGGTGCTCGTGATTCCGGGGTGGCTCGCGGGCGACGCGTCGACGCGGGCGCTTCGCTGGTTCCGTCCGCGACCGCGGCTACCACGCCCATGCCTGGCGTCTCGGCATGAACCGCGGCCCGACGTCGGAGGTGGTCGCCGGCCTGACCGAGCGACTGCACGCGCTCCATGCCCGCCACGGCCGCAAGGTGAGCGTCATCGGGTGGAGCCTCGGCGGGCATCTACGCGCGCGAGCTGGCGCGCCGCCATCCCGACGCTCGTCCGCCAGGTGATCACGCTGGCCTCGCCGTTCCGCGACCCGAGCGCGACGACGGTGTCGCGTCTCTATCGCACGCGGGCTGATCCGCGAGCCGCGGACCCCCGATCCCGACGCCGAGGTGCGGCGCCGCCTTCGCACGCCGCTCGACGTGCCGAGCAGCGCGCTCTACTCGAAGACGGACGGCGTCGTCGCCTGGCAGAGCTGCATCGACGATCCCGGCCCCGAGCGCGAAAACATCGCCATCCGTGCGAGTCACTGCGGCATGGGCCACCACCCGGGAGCCCTGATGGTGATCGCCGACCGCCTCGCCCAGCCCGAGGGCACGCTGGCGCCCGTACGCCGCCGCTCACCGACTGGCTCTTCGGGGTCAGCTGGCCGGACGCCCCCGTCGAGCCGACGGTCGCCCGACCGCGTCGCGGTCGCCGGCTGATCCGGTCCGGACGGTCTTTCACCGGCTCGCTGCCGGGGTGTCAGAACCGTGCACCCCGTCTTCCAACGGTCCGAGGAGGTCGTCATGCCAGTAGCGATGTACGAGCGGCTCACCGTTCTCGACAATTCGTTCTTGATCACCGAGAGCCCGACCAACCACATGCACGTCGCGGGGACCGCGACCTACGAGGCCGGTCCGCTGCGGACGGCGACGGGCGGCGTCGACGTGAAGCGCATCCGCGCCTACGTCGAGTCGCGGCTGCACCTGATCCCGCGCTACCGCCAGGTGCTCGCCTACACCCCGCTCGAAGGCCACCCGGTCTGGGTCGACGACCAGCACTTCAACATCGAGTACCACGTCCGGCACACGAGCCTGCCGCGACCGGGCGACGCCGAGCAGCTGAAGGCGCTCTCGGGCCGGATCATGTCGCAGCAGCTCGACCGCTCGAAGCCGCTCTGGGAGATGTGGGTCGTCGAAGGGCTCGAAGGCGGCGACCACTTCGCGATCCTCAGCAAGATCCACCACTGCATGGTCGACGGCATGTCGAGCGTCGACCTGATGGCCGTGCTGCTCGCCGTCGAGCCGAGCCGACCACATCGACCCGCCGGTGCGCTGGATCCCGCGGCCGCGGCCCGGCTGGTGGCAGATGCTGAGCGCGGAGACGGCCCGCCGGGCGCGCACGCCGTTCGAGACCGTGTCGGGCTTCCGCCAGGTCGCTCGCCGACGTCCGCGACCCGCGCTCCGACATCCGCACCATGTGGCGCGCGGCGCGCGGCATGCTGCGCTCGAGCCTCCGCACGGTCTCGGACACGCCGCTCAACAAGCCGATCGGCCCGCACCGCCGCTTCGACTGGCTCGCGATGGACCTCGAACGAGGTGAAGCAGGTCCGGAAGCGCCTCGGCGGCTCGCTGAACGACGTCGTGCTGACGACGGTCGACGGGCGCGGTGCAGCGCTTCCTCGAAGGGCCGGCGCGTCCACGTCGATTTCCTCGACTTCCGCGTCATGGCGCCGGTGAGCGTGCGGACGCGCCGAGGAGACGGGCACGCTCGGCAACCGCGTCTCGGCGTGGATCATCGAGCTGCCGCTCGCCGAGCGCGAACCCGCGGACGCCGTCTCGAGAAGATCAGCGAGACGACCGCGCGCCTGAAGGAGACCAAGCAGGCGCTCGGCGCCGAGATGCTCTCGCGCGTCGCCGAGTGGACGCCGTCGACGCTGCTCTCGCTCGCGAGCAGCATGATGACGCGCGCCCTGCCCTTCAACCTGGTCGTGACCAACGTGCCGGGTCCGCAGGTGCCGCTCTACCTCCTCGGCGCCAAGATGCTCGACAACTACGGCCAGGTGCCGCTCACCGACTACCTCGGGCTCGGCATCGTCCTCTTCAGCTACGCCGGCAAGCTCTGCTGGGGCTTCAACGCCGATTGGGACCTGGTGCCGGACCTCCAGGACTTCGTGACGGCGGTCGAGGACGCGTTTCGCGAGCTGCAGCAGGTCGCCGGGCGCGCCGACCTCGCTCGCCGGCGCCGCGTCCGAGCGGAAGAGCCGCACGCAGCGCCGCGCCCGCCGCTCGGCTGAACGGCCGGACTCCTGACACATCGCATGGCGTTCGCATCGCGCTGCGCGCACGAGCGTGGTGCCAGAACGTTGCTGGAGTGCCGTTCCAGCGGATTTTGTGACGTCGCGCGGCGGTGGCCGGCATCGTCCGCTCGCCATTTTCCGCTCGAGCGATCTCTTCGCCGCCATCACGCGCTTCGCGCCGGTCCACGCGACCGCCATGTGAAACGGGCCGAGGCTGCATGCGCAGCCTCGGCCCGTTCGTTTCAGACCGGCGTCGTCAGCGACGCCGGGCGGATTTACGGACAGCTGATGACGACGTTGGGACCCGAGATGCTGAACGGATTCTCGTAGCCGCGAGACGCCGCCCGGACAGGCGGAGTCGTTGTTGCAGCTCCCGCCGTCGTTGCTGCCACCCTCGCAGACGCGCAGTGGTCGGGAGCGGATCGCCGGGAAGCGTCGTACCGCAGGTGACCGGGTCGGGGCACTCGACGTTGCTCCACGACCCCGATCGATTGAGCATCTGATTCACCCAGTCGACGATCAGCGTGCCGCTGGTGTTGTCGGTGTAGACCTTGTTGCTGCCGTACATCGTGTGCCGGGAGCCGGTGCCGATGTAGTAGCGGTAGTTGCGACGGGAGCTGGCCGCCGCGGTGTCGTGCGCCTGCGTGCACCATGACGTCGTTCCAGGCGCAGCTCGCGTGCCACCAGTTCAGCCACTCGAGAGCATCGGTTGCTGGGGTTCAGCATGACGTTGTAGAAGCCGGTCTGGCCGCCCGTGCCGCCGTCGTAGGACGACGAGTAGTGCGCCCACCGCGCATCCGGATAGAAGTCGGCGACCGCCTCGGTGTAGGCCGGAATGCCGGTGCCGTCCGAGATGGATTCGGTGATGCCCGGGATGTTGGTCGGGCAGGTGCGCCTCGAAGTTCCACTGGTCTGGAACTCGTTGCTGCGAGGAAGTACGGGGTGATGATGCCGTTGCCGGCGTCGGCGAGCACGCGAGGCTGGCTGCCGAGGGCCACACGTCGATGTGCAGCGGGGCATTGAAGAACGCGCCGTACGCACCGGCGCTGGAGCCGGTGACGAACAGCTCGTCGGGGGCGACGAAGTGCTCACGCGCGAACTTCTCGGCGATGCGGGCGTTGTGCCAGCCGCGGTGACGGATGGTGTTGCCGCTGTAGTTCGGCAGCGCGTCGCCGAAGTGGATGTCGCCCGTGCAGTACGCCACGAAGACGATGTTCCAGTCCTTGAAGGGGTTGTTCGGGTTGGTGAGGTCGCCGAAGCCGGTCGTCGTGTTGTTCGGGTTGTCGGAGCCGGACGGGTTGACGTCCTGATCGAACACGCCGAACGTGATGCAGGTGTTGGTGTCCCAGCACGCGCCGCCGCCCTGGTAGTACATGACGAGCTTGTTCACCGTGCCGCGCTTCACGAAGTAGTGGTACGGGTCGCCGTGCGAGCAGACCGGGTGCAGCGTCGGTCCCTGCGTAGACGACGCCGTCGTTCTCGCCCGGCGAGATCGTGGTGAACTGGGTGTCGTCGAGGTTCGGCGAGAGGATCGTGTTGGTGATGACGTCGCCCGTGAAGCCGTCGATCGTGGTGTCGAGCGAGCCGAGGTCGCCGTGGTCGTGCAGCCGTCGGCGACGATGTCGTCCACCTTGGTCGTGAACTTGGTGTCGGCCTTCGCGTTCGAGCTGTCGCGCTTGCCCTTGCCGGCCGCGAGCTTGTTGACGTACCCGGCTTCGTTCTTCAAGAGCGCGGCGCACTGGCCGCGAGGCCGCCTTCAGGATCGAGCTGGCGCACTTGGTCGCGCGGCGGCCGCCTGTCTGCACGCTCGTCACGATCGAGCCGACGCCGGTCGTGATCGCGTTCTGCATGTACGCGTTGGTCGCCGTCATGTCGGCACAGTTGGTGCCCTTCGAGAGCGCCTTGGCCTCGGCCTTGTCCCAGCGCGGTGGTGAACTTGTCGGCGGCCTTCGCGAGCGCGGCGTCACGCGTCGCGGTGTCGGTGCCGCCGCCGCCCACGTAACTTGGCCCAGGCGTTCAGAACGGCCTTGCAGTTCGAGCTGGCGGCTTTGAGCTTGGCGGACGCGCACGCGTTGCTGGGATACGACCCGGCGTGACCTGCCTGTGGGTGCAAAGCGCGAACGCGGCAGCGCCGGCGATCGCGTACGACAACACTCGTGACTGCATGGGGGTACCTCCTCCTCGGATGGGTGATCGGTTGGGACGATCGTATTGGACGTTCAGACGACTACGGCAGCTTTGGTCGAACGGTAATCGCTCGCGACTCCGCCGTCAAGCCGATTTCTCGGACCTTAGCACCGCGGCGACCTCTCGCCAGCCCTGGCGGACGCTCGGATAGCGGGGGTCCAGCTGGTGACCGCCTTGAACATCGTGTTGTTGACGCGCTGCGACCTGGTGATGGCGTCGAATCCCGACCCCATGAGCAGGCGCGCGAGCCAGAGTCGGCAGATGGCGGGCGGGACGAAGGCCGAAGGCATCGGTCAGGGCCGCGACGTACTCGCGCATCGGGCAGCGGCTCGTCGTCGACGACGTTGTAGACGCCGGCCGGGGCCGCGAGTGCCGCCACCGTCGCGGCGGCGGCATCGTCGACGTGGATCGACGACATGTAGTGGTCGCCGGCGCCGATGACCGGAAAGAGCCGGCGGCGCGCGAGCTTGACGGTCGCGATCGTCGACGGCGCCGCGGCCGAGTAGAAGGCGCCGAAGCGCAGCACCACCCTCGGCCGCCGCGCGCGGTGAAGCGAGCGGTTTCGCGCTCGGCGTCGCGCGCCGACGCGAGCGGCTGGGGCGCGTCGATCGGCGCGGTCTCGAAGAGCTGCTCGTCGCCGCGGCCTTGGTAGAGAAGGTGATCGACTCCTGGACGTAGATGCGGGCCTGGACCGCGAGCGCGGCGGTCACGAGGATGCTCGACCCCTGGCTCCGCAGGCGGTCGTTGTCGCGCCACGCGGCAGAGCTTCCGCATCTGCGCGAGCGGCGGGATGCGGGTCGCGAGGTGCATGATCGCCTCCGACCCCGCGAGCGCCGCCGTCATCGCCCGCAGGTCGAACATGTCGGCGACGACGGGCTCGGCACCGAGCGCCCGGAGCGCCGCGCCGCGCTCGGGCGTCCGGGCGAGCGCGCGGACCTCGTGTCCGGCCGCGCAGAGCAGGCGGACGGTCGGTTGGCCGAGCGTGCCGGTTCCACCGGCGACGAAGACGCGCATGGGTCGATCGCTCTACCAACGGCGCCGGAATCAGGCTAGGACGTCGCGCGTGCAGGATCTCTTCTCCGTCAAAGGCAAGGTGGCCCTCGTGACCGGCGGGTCGCGCGGCATCGGGGCGATGATCGCGCGCGGCTTCGTCGAAGCCGGCGCCAAGGTCTACATCTCGGCCCGGAAGGAAGCCGAGGTCGCGACGACCGCCGCCGAGCTCTCGAAGAAGGGCAGCTGCATGCGCGATTCCCGCCGACCTCTGCGACCGAGGCCGGCTGCCGCGGGCCTCGCCGACGCGATCGCCGCCCGCGAGAGCGCGCTCGCACATCCTGGTGAACAACGCCGGCGCCAACTGGGGCGCGCCGCTCGCCGAGTTCCCCGACTCCGGCTGGGATCAAGCGTGCTCGCGCTCAACGTGAAGGGCGTCTTCCACCTGACACGACGCCTGCGTCCCGCTGCTCGAGAAGGCGCGCGAAGCCCGGCGACCCGGCGCGCGTCATCAACATCGGCTCGATCGACGGGCTGCAGCGTGCCGTTCCTCGAGACCTACGCCTACTCGGCGAGCAAGGCCGCCGTGCACCACCTGACCCGCGTGCTCGCGCGTCCAGCTGGCGCCGCGCCACATCACCGTGAACGCCGTCGCCCCCGGGCCCTTCGAGAGCAAGATGATGGCGGTCGACGCTCGACCGCTTCCGCGACGCGATCGTCGCCAGCTGCCCGCTCGGCCGCATCGGCGAGCCCGAGGACATGGCCGGCGTCGCGATCTATCTCGCCTCGCGCGCCGGCGCCTACGTGACCGGCGTCGGTCATCCCCGTCGATGGAGGCATCACCGTCCGTCCCTCGTGAGGTCGCGCTCACGCGTCTGAGCCCGGCCCCGACGTCCGCTCCGGCACACGCCGCCGCCGCGCCCGTGCGTCCGGGCTCGCCCGTGCCGGCGTGGCTGGCTTTCGCCGCCCTGATCGTGATCGCGGCGAACCTCCTCGCCGGCGTCACCACCTACGTCACCGTCGAGCTGATGCACGGCGTGAGCCCGTTCGCGCTCGAGGCGCGCGGCGTTCGAGCTCGTCGATCCTGCCGGCCTGGCGTTGCTTCTCCTACACGACCGGAATCGCGATCCTGATCGTGTACCTGCGGCCGATCCTCGTCTTCTTCCAGATGCGGTGCCGCCGGTACCGCCTCGGAGCTCGTGCAGCGGCGCGTGACCAACGCCCCGCGGTGCTCGCGTTCGTCGGCTTCGGCCTCTGGGTCGCGAGCGTCTTCTTCTTCCCGCGATCACCGTGTGGCACTTCGGACATTGGAGCCCGGACTTGATGTCGCAGCAGGTGCTCGGACCGCTGGTGAACGGCTTCCTCGCGACCACGGTGTCCTATCTCCTGGTCGACTGGCTCTTCCGCTCGATGGTGACCCCGACGGTCTTCCCGCAGGGGCGCGTCGCGGCGGTCTCGGGGTCGCTCGCGCCGGGCGTCCGCGCGCGCCTCCTGCTCTTCCTGATCGCGGTCGCGTTCATCCCGTTGTTCATGCTGCTCGGTCTCGTGCGCGCGGCCGCCGTCCGACTCGAAGCGGGCATGCCCGCCGCCGAGGTCGTCGGCGTCGCTCGCGAACGCGAGCACCATCACGCTTCGCGATCTTCGTCGTCCTCGGCATCCTGCTCACGTTGGTGGTGGCGCGCTCGCTCACGTTGCCGCTCGGCTGCATGGTGGCGGCGCTGAAGCGCGTGCAGAGCGGCGACCTCGACGTCGCCGTCGCGGTCAACTCGGCGGACGAGGTCGGCGTGCTCGCGGACGGCGTGAACGCCATGGTCGAGACGCTCCGCGACCGCGAGCGCATCCTCCAGACCTTCGGGCGCGTCGTCGAGCCGTCGGTCCGCGACCGCCTGCTCGCGGGCGGCGTCGGCGCGACCGGCGAGCTCCGCACCGCCTCGATCCTCTTCTGCGATCTCCGCGGGTTCACGGCCATGGCGGAGGCAGGCGCCGGCGACCGAGGTGGTGGCGAGCCTGAACGAGTTCTTCACGGTGATGACGGTGTGGGTGCGCGAGTGCGGGGTTCGTCGACAAGTTCATCGGGGATGCGATGCTGGTGGTGTTCGGGCTCTTCGATGAGACGGGCCGCCGAACGGCGCCGGCACCGATGTGACCGGCGCCGGCGTCGCTGCAATGATGGGAGCGCCGACGGCGGCGCCGCGGCCGCGGTGCGCTGCGCGCTCGGCATGCATCAGCGTCTCGCCGAGCTGAACGCGACGCGCGCCCGCCGCGACCAGGCACCGCTCGGGGTGTCGATCGGGATCCATTGCGGCGACGTCCTCGCCGGGACGATCGGCGCCGCCGACCGTCACGAGTACACCGTGATCGGCGACGCCGTGAACGTCGCCGCGCGCTTGCAGCAGCTCTGCAAGGACGAAGGGCAGCGGCTCTGGTGTCCGACGCCGCCTACGGACGCGCGTGCACGGCCGGCTGCACGGTCGAGCTCACGCGCCGCGAGCCGGTCACCCTGCGCGGCCGCCGCGAGCCGATCGGCGTCCTGCAGCTGGGGTAGTTCGGCGAAATGCGATTCCCGGGCTTACTCGTCCTACGACGGCTACCATCGGGAAACGCGCGCGGCGGAGGGGTCGCCCGCGGGTCCTACGGAGCCGGAGCGCTGCGATCGGCGCGTCGCGTACGACCGCCGCTCATGGATCGATCGGCGCCTCGCAGCAGCGAATGGCACTCACCAGGTGACTGACTCGGCACGGACGAAACTTGCGGCAGCGCTCTGACCGAGATCGGACCCGCAGGCTGACCCTCCGCCGCGCGCCCTACCGCCGCAAATCGTAAGACGCGTTGCTCGCGCGTCGTACCACGGGGGTACGCTCTTCCGATTGCCGCCGCTGGAGACGGACGGTAGCCGTCGCAGAAGGCGGCGCTGCCATCGTTTCGGCCCGCACGCCGAGCTCCGAGGTCTTGGGTCAGCCTCCTAGTCTAGCTAGTCGGTATCGCTCGCGAGCCAGGCGACGAAGAGCGTCCTGAACACGAGATCGCCGACGGCCGCGAGGGGTGCCTCGCAGCGAAAGCCGCCGGCGGGCCAGAACGCCGTGAGCAAAGCCGAGCAGGCGAGCTTCCCCGCCGCGGCGATCGCGTAAGAAAGCGGGTCGGCGCGCCCGGTGAGGCCGGTCCAGAGTAAGCCGACGCCGAAGAGCAGCACGAAGACGCCGATGATCAGTGAGAGTATAGCGGGATGCGCGCCGGACGGCAGGCGCGGCGAGGTCGCGGATCGGCGCACCCCAGTGGCGTGAAGGCGAAGCGCGCCGAGCGCGTTCATCGCGGCGGTGGCGAGGAGGGCGCTCCGCATCCAGGTTGGGAGCGGCTAGGTTCAGGGCGATCCGTGGCAGCGCTTTCAGCGCCATGCGAACACCGGCTGCTCGAAGTGGTCGACGCGGGTGGCGCGCCCGTGCACGGCGACCTCGCGCAGCTGGTAGACGATCGCCGCCGTCGGCGCGTGCACGTGGTGGCCGACCATCGCGATCGAGATGACGGGGCGGTCGCTCTCGGGGATCTGCCGGAGGTGCGGCACGTCGGGGTGCTCGAGCACGTCGAGCGGCACGCGATACAGCTCCGACACCTCCTGCGGATCGGGCGCGAGGACGCGCGCTCGCCCGCCCACACGACGACGGGCGTGATCACGTAGCCCGAGCGCGTCGGGTAGTCGTCGAGGCATCCGAGCACCTGTCCCGGCGACGTCGTCGAGCCCGACCTCCTCGGCGAGCTCGCGGAGCGCGCCTCTCGATCGCCGACTCTCCCGGCTCGACGCGGCCGCCCGGAAGCGCCCACTGACCGGCGTGCGCGCTGAGGCGCGGCGCGCGGCGCGTGAGCAGGAAGCAGGCGCGCGTTCGCGTCGTCGGCGACCAGCGTCACCGCGACCGCCGCATGCCGCCGGCCGTCGAGCGGCACGTCGAGCCGCTCGTGGCGCCGCGAGGTGCGTGCGCACGCGCGTCTCGAGGTCGGGTCCGAAGGGTGGGAGCGGCATGAGCGTTCTGCCTAGCGTATAACGCGCGCGGAGGACGAGACCATGAAAGCCATCCGCGTGCATCAAACTGGTGGTCCCGAGGTGATGCAACTCGACGAGATCCCGACGCCGGAGCCGCGGCGACGGCGACGCGCTGGTCGAGATCGCGGCGATCGGCCTCAACTACATCGACGCGTATTTTCGGACCGGCCTCTACAAGGCGCCGCTGCCGCTGCACGCTCGGCCTCGAGGCGGCGGGCACCGTGCGCGCGGTCGGGAACGGCGTCGACCGGCGTCGCCGTCGGCGACCGCGTCGCCTGGACGGGCATCCCGGGCGCGTACGCCGAGATGGCCGTCGTGCCGGCGACGCGGCTCGTGAAGCTGCCGGCGACGCTGTCGTTCCGCGACGGCGCCGCCGCGATGCTGCAGGGCATGACCGCGCACTACCTCGCGTGCTCGACCTATCCGTTGAAGCCCGGCGACACGTGTCTCGTGCACGCCGCCGCCGGCGGCGTCGGGCTCCTGCTCTGTCAGGTCGCGAAGCGCCGCGGCGCGACGCGTCATCGCGACCGTCTCGACCGAAGCCAAGGCCGCGCTCGCCCGCGACGCCGGCGCCGACCACGTGATCCTCTACTCGCAGGAGGACTTCGTCGCCGGCGTCCGGAGCGCGACCGAGCGGCGCCGGGCGTCCACGTCGTCTACGACGGCGTCGGCGCGACGACGTTCGAGAAGAGCCTCGACAGCCTCCGCCCGCGCGGCATGCTCGTGCTCTTCGGCGCCGCGAGCGGCCCCGTCCCGCCGTTCGACCTCGGACAGCTGACCGCCAAGGGCTCGCTCTTCGTCACCCGCCCGACCCTCTTCCACTACATCTTGGGCGACGCCGAGCTCCGCGCGCGCGCCACCGACGTCCTCGGCTGGATCGCCGCCGGCGAGCTCAAGCTCCGCATCGAGGAGGACTATCCCCTCGCCCGCGCCGCCGATGCGCACCGCGCGCTCGAGGGCACGGAAGACGACGGGGAAGGTGCTGCTCGATCCCGTGAGCGCTACTTTCAGTCGTTGACCGCCGTGCTTGTGACACAATTCGGCGACTCTCGTGACCCGCACGCTCGATATTCTCCACGCTGCCGCGCGCGCTGCGTGAGAATCCCGCAGCTGTTGACGTTCGATACACGGCAAGCGGCACCCGCAAAGGCCGCCGGACTCACGGTCCCTCGACTCTGCAGATCCGCTTGACCCACGTACGCCGGCGCGCGAAGAAATCGCGCCATGCCACGTGCCGCCGTCAACGGAATCGAGCTCGAGTACGACACCTTCGGTGACCCTCACGAGCCACCGCTCGTCCTGATCATGGGCCTCGGCGCCCAGATGATCCTCTGGGAAGAGGAGTTCTGCGAGGAGCTCGCCGCGAGCGGCTTCTTCGTCGTGCGCTTCGACAACCGCGACGTCGGCATGTCGACGCAGCTCGACGCGGCCGGCGTGCCGAACGTCTTCGAGGCCATGCAGGCGGCGCGTCGCCGGGAAGCCGGTGCACGCGCCCTACACGCTCGCAGAGATGGCCGACGACACCGTCGGCGCTCATGGACGGCGCTCGGGATCGCGCGCGCGCACGTGGTCGGCGCGTCGATGGGCGGCATGATCGCGCAGACGGTCGCGATCCGGCACCCGGAGCGCCTGCTGAGCCTGACGTCGATCATGTCGTCGACCGGCGACCCGGCGCTTCCGCCGGCGAAGCCCGAGGCGATGCGCGTGCTGCTGACGCCGCCGCCCGGCGACCGCGAGGGCAACGTCGCGCGCACGCATCGAGGCGTGGAAAGTGATCGGCAGTCCCGGCTTCCCGTTCGACGAGGACCGCATGCGCGCGCATCTTCGGACGGGCCTTCGATCGCGGCTACCATCCGAACGGCGTCGCGCGGCAGCTGACGGCGATCATGGCCTCGGGCAATCGCACGCCCGCGTCTCCGCGAGCGTCACGGTGCCGAGCCTCGTGATCCACGGCGACGCCGATCCGCTGATCCTCGTCGAAGCGGGCCGCGCGACCGCCGACGCCATTCCGGGCGCGACGCTGCTCGTGATCGACGGCATGGGACACGATCTGCCGCGCGGCGTGTGGCAACCGATCATCGACGGCGATCGGCGAGCTCGCGGCGCGCGCGGACGCCCGCGCCGCCTGACGCGACGCGCGCCGGGCTGGCGCCATGGCCGTCGAGCGCAGCTGCGACCTCTGCCAGGCGGCGCGCCTCACGCGCTGGTACCACGAGGACGACGTCTGCTGGGTCGCCGACTGCGAGATCTGCGACGTGCCGATGGTGGTGTGGCGCCGCCACGGCATCGACCCGTCGGCCGAGGAGCTCGCGCACATGACGGCGGCGCTCGAGCGCGCCGCCGACGAGCACTTCGCGACCTGGGTCGTCGACGGCCACCGCCGGAACATCCCCGATCACTGGCACGCGCACGCGCGGCCGAGCGGCAAGGCGCGCGCTCGCCTGGTGGGCGCGCCGCTTCCGCTCGTGATCGCGGTCGCGTCCGATTGACGTTCACGCACCGGCTGGGTGAGAGTCCGCGCATGAGCGACGGCGACGACGAGCGGCATCCGCGTCGAGCGCCGCGGCCACGTCGACGTCGTCACCATCGACCGCCCCGCGGCCCGAAACGCGCTCACGCACGCGAAAGCTTGCGCGCGCTCGCGCGACGCGGTGCAGGGCACGACGGCACGCTGCCTCGTGATCACGGGCGCCGGCTCGGCGTTCTGCTCGGGCGACGACGTCCGCAAGGTGATGGGCGGCGGCGACGGGCGCGCGACGGCCGAACGCCTCGCCGCCAAGCCGCGGCGTGACGCCGGCGGGCCTGGCGCTCCTCACGACCGACGTCCCGGTGATCGCCGCCGTGAACGGTCCGGCGGTCGGCTGGGGCATGGAGCTCGCGCTCATGTGCGACCTCCGCGTCGCGTCCGAGCGCGCCCGCTTCGGCGCGCTCTTCGTGCTGCGCGGGCTCTGTTGCGACGTCGCAGGGCTCGCGCGCCTGGCGTCGCTCGTCGGGCGCGAGAAGGCGAGCGAGCTGCTCTCACCGGCGACGTCATCGACGCGGCCGAGGCGCTCCGCATCGGGCTCGTATCGCGGGTCGTTCCCGACGCCGAGCTCGTGCCGACCGCGCTGGCACTCGCCGACAAGATCGCGGCCAATCCGCCGCTCGCCGTGGCCGCGATCAAGCAGGGCTCCGCCGCGCGCTCGATCCCGATTGGGAGCGCTCGGCGCATGGGTGAGCGGCACGCTCGCCGAGCTCTTCACCACCGCCGACCATCAGGAAGGCGTGCGGGCGTTCCTCGAGAAGCGTCCCCCGCGCTTCGTCGGCAAGTAAGTCAGCCAGCAGGTCAGGAGACGCGCCATGAGCACCGTCGACATCACGCACCCGCGTGACGGCGTCGCCCTCGTCACGCTGAACCGCCCCGCGGCGCTGAACGCGATGAACGCCGCATCTGATCGCGGACCTGCACGCGGCGTTCGCGACGCTCCGCGCCGACCGCGCCTGTCGCGTGATCGTGCTGACCGGCGCGGGCCGCGCGTTCTGCGCCGGGCTCGACTTGAAGGAAGGCGCCGTGCCGCCCGAGGCCGCGGGGCCTCGGCGCGCGTGCAGTCCGGGCTCGTCGTGCAGCAGGCGATCGCGGCGCTCGTACCGACCATGCGCGGCATGCGCCAGCCGATCATCGCCGCGGTGAACGGCGCCGCCTCGGGCGGCGGCCTCGCGCTTGGCGCTCGCGAGCGACATCCGGATCGCCGCGGCGTCGGCGCGCTTCAACGTCGCGTTCGTGCGGATCGGGCTTCTCGGGGTGCGACATCGGCGTGTCGTGGCTCCTGCCGCGCTTGATCGGCGCGTCGCGCGCGTACGAGCTGATGCTGACGGGCCGCTTCCTTCCCGCCGCCGAGGCGAAAGCGATGGGCCTCGTCCTCGACGTCGTCGCCGGACGGCACGGTCGTCGATGCCGCCCTGCCGAGGCCGAGCTCATCATCGCCAACAGCCCGTTCGGCGTGCAGATGACGAAGGAGGTCATGTGGAGCCAGCTCGAGATCGGCTCGCTCGCGGCCGGCATCGATCTCGAGAACCGCACCCAGCTGCTCGCGAGCCAGACCGGCGACATGATGGAAGCCGTCGCCGCGTTCCTCGGCAAACGCGCGCCGCGATTTCACGGACCACTGAACGGGAGGAGCCCATGAGCCTCAGAGGACGCACTGCCTTGGTGAGCGGCGGCAGCCGCGGGATCGGCCGCGCCATCGCGCTCGGCTCGCCGCCGACGGCGCCGACGTCGCCGTCAACTACCGGCGCGACGAGGACGCCGCGCGCGCGACCGTCGCGGAGATCGAGAAGCTCGGTCGCCGTGCGCGCGCCTACGCGGCCGACGTCGGCGAGTGGGAGCAGTGCGCGGCGCATGGTCGAGCGCGCCCTCGCCGACTTCGGCCGCTTCGACGATCCTGATCTGCAACGCCGGCGTCGCGTCGCGCGGCCAGACCGATCGCCGACACCGACCCGCGCGAGCCCGACCGCCTGTGGAAGACCCACGCCTACAGCGCTTGGGCGCTCGCGAAGCTGGTCGTGCCCGAAGATGCGCGAGCGCCGAGCGCGGCGACGTCGTCGATGATCTCGTCGGTCGCGACCCAGTACCTGGCGCCGAACAGCGCGCCGTACAACATGGCGAAGGTCGCGCTCGAGGCGCTCGCCGTGACGCTCGCCAAGGAAGAGCGCCACCACGGCATCCACGTGAACGTCGTCGCCCCCGGCCTCGTCGACACCGACATGGGCCGGCGGCTCGTGAAAGGCGCCATGGGCGTCTCCGACATCCGCACGATGGACGCGAGCAGCGCCTTCGGCCACGTTGCACTCCCGAGGAGGTTGCGGACGCGGTACGGTTCCTGGTGTCGGAGCGCGCGGGCTACCTGACCTGCCAGCGAATCGGGCGTCGACGGGGGCCCGGTGCTCTGGTAAGGCGATTGCCGAGAGTCGATGCGAACACGCGACCTGCTGAAGCTCAAGAACACGGGCCATCCGGGCATCAACGCCCTCTTCGCCAAGGCGCACTCCGCCGACTGGGACTTCGAGAAGGACGTCGACTGGAGCGTGCCGGTCGAGCCGCGACGACCCGCTCGTCGCGCACGGCTGGGCCGCGTACGGGAAGACGCCGACCTTCCAGGCGCTCCCCGAGCCGGTGAAGGCGCACGCGACCCGGCGCGCCGTCGGCCGCATGCTCAACATCCTGCAGGTCGGCGAGAGCGTCGCGCAGAACGTGTGCGCGCGCTCGTGCTCGTGCTCCGCGAGGAGGACTACCGGAACCACGCCGCGGCGCAGGCGATGGACGAGGCGCGCCACCACCTCGCGTACCGCCGCTTCCTCGACCTGATGGGCGAGGAGGTCGAGGACATCGACTTCGGGACGGAGATGATGTTCGACGCGCTCCTCACCGAGGACGATCCGCTCGAGCTGATCGCGACCGAGCAGTTCTTCCTCGAGAGCTTCGCGATGAGCATCTTCGAGGCGCTCCGCCAGGACGCGACGCATCCGCTGCTCCGCCGGATCATCGAGCTCATCACGCGCGACGAGAGCCGGCACATGGGCTTCGGCGTCCTCTACATCGCCGAGTGGATGCGCCGGCAGCCGCTCGACCGCCGGATCGCGTTCGCGCGCCGCTGGCTCGGCCAGATCCTCGGCTCGCTCCTGCGATCGCCCCGGGCCGATCTTCCTGGCCCGCGTCATTCGCCGGCTGCAGCGAGGCCGGCGTCGCCGACGCGGAGACGCTCGCGCCCCGCATGCTGCGCGAGCAGCAGGAGATCAACGCCGCCGAGCTCGCCGAGGCGGTGTCGGGCGCGAAGGTCCCGCACCTCCTGAAGAGCGCGCGCCGCGTCGGCCTGCTCGAGCCCGAGATCCTCGACGCGCTCGGGATCTCGAATCACCCGCTGGTCCGCGGCGGCGCTGCGCGTGACCGAGTCGGAGTTGCGCGAGTAGCGACAACGCCGTACCTCGGAAGCCATGGCTCGAGACATCCCGAAGACCATCACGGCCGAAGCCGCCGCCGCGCTCGTGAAATCGGGCGACTGGGTCGACTACGGCTTCGGCATGGGTCAGCCGGATCTCTTCGACCGCGCGCTCGCGGCGCGCGCGTCCGAGCTCCGCGGCGTCAAGATCCGCGCGCGCCTTCAGCATGCGGCCGCGCGCGGTGCTCGAGGTCGACCCGATGCGGCGACGCACTTCCTCTGGTTCAACTGGCACTTCTCCGGCTACGACCGCGCCCGCGCACGACGACGGACGCTGCCAACTACATCCCGATGAACTTCGGCGAGGCGCCCGACTACTACCGCCGCTTCGTCGAGCCGATCGACGTCGTCTGCATCAAGACGCTGCCCGATGGACGCGCACGGCTGCTTCAACTTCGGCGGCGCCGTCACCTACCACAAGGCGATGACCGAGCGCGCGAAGGTCGCTGATCGTCGAGACCTGCGACGGCGATGCCCTACGTCTTCGGCGCCGAGGAGGCCGTGCACGCGAGCGAGGTCGACTACGTGATCGACGGCGGCGACGACTCCGTGCCGGAGGTCGCGCAACCCGAGCGCGACCGACGTCGACCGCAAGGTCGCGGCGCTGATCGCCGCCGAGGTCGAGCGACGGCGCGTGTCTGCAGATCGGGATCGGCGGCATGCCGAACGCCGTCTGCGGCGCTCTTGAAGGACGCGGGCGTCCGCGACCTCGGCATCCACACCGAGATGCTCGTCGACGGCATGATCGACCTCGTCGAGGCCGGCCTCGTGACCGGCGCGCGCAAGACGCATCGACCCGCTGCCAGATCGTCTTCACCTTCGCCGCCGGCTCGCGGAAGCAGTACGACTTCATCGACCGCAACCCGCGCGCTCGCAGTCGCGCCCGGTCGACTACACCAACCTGCCCCACAACATCATGCAGAACGACGCGCGTCGTCTCGATCAACAACACGACCCAGATCGACCTCCAGGGCCAGGCGGCGTCGGAGTCGTCCGGCCACCGCCACATCACGCGGCACCGGCGGCCAGCTCCAGTTCGTGCGCGGCGCCTACGCCTCGCGCGGCGGCAAGTCGTTCATCTGCCTCTCGTCGACCTACGAGCGCGCACGGCGAACGCGAGAGCCGCATCGTCAGCGACGCTGACGCCGGGCAACGTCGTCACCACGCCGCGCACCGACGTCATGTACGTCGTCACCGAGTACGGCCTGGTAAATCTCGAAGGCAAATCGGTAGCCCAACGCGCAAGAGCGCTGATCGTCCCTCGCCCACCCCGATTTCCGCGAAGCGATTGGAGCGCGAAGCGCACGAGAAGAAGCTCATCCCCGAGCTTGTTGAAGGGCGGAGCGAAGCGACGGCCCCTCCGATAGCGCGCCCGCGGCGGCCATCGCGGCGGGAGGGCTCCGAGCAGCTCGATACACAGCTGGTGACGACCTCTCGATGATCCAGGACGTCGCCTCGCGCCCTATGCGGTGATGATGCCCTAGATCGAGCCGAACGCCGGCACGAGCGGCTGCGCGCTTCATCGACCGACGGCGACGCGCGCTCAACCTCGTCCGCGCTGATGACCGTCTCGGGCTCGAACGACTTGCCGATACCTTTGCGCCCGCCGCCGCGCAAGAACGGCCGCGCGCGCCTCGCCGACGGCCGCGTCGTTGCACGCTGCGCCACCGTGGTACACGTCGCGCCATCTGATCTTCACCCCGCACACGAATTCCTGAACGCTTGGCTGCCCTCACGCCCCGCCCGCACATCAATTTGCTTTGTACCATGGCGTACTGGCCCCGCGGGCTCGGTGGCGCACTGGCATCAGGAAGGAGCGGTTCAAGGGCGTGTGACGGCGTCTATGCCGCGACGTCGTCGGTGGGCGCGTCCAGGGTCGAAGCGCGCGCCCTTGAAGTTTGCCGCAGAGGCGCACCGCCGCCGCTGTTCACCATGTAGGCGACGGTGGCGATCAGTTCCGTGTCCGAGCGGGTGTACTTCGCAACCTCAGTCACGAGATCGAGGGCGTGACGCTGAGTGCCGGTGCCATAACCGTACCTCCTCCTACGCGACACACTCGCAAGTTCGATGCCAGGTGCGCCACGCGCAGGGGCAGCGTCCGTCGTGCCGTTCGCCCGGCATTCGATGCCGAGGTGCTGACGTTCAGTGGCGACGGATCGCCTGGTCTGGCGCGACCTCGGCAGGGCAACTTCGCGGGGATCGATCTGCACCGTCGCGGTCATTCCAGCCGGCGCAGGGCCGGACGCCATCGGGAACCGCGTCGATCTCGATGGACCGGGATCGTTGCGCGAGGCGCACCCAGGCGAAAATGGGATTCACGGACGCAACGCCCTCCGCGCTCCGCCTGCAAGCGTTCGGGACGTTGATTCGCGCGCGAGCCTGCCGACGTGGCCGCGGACGATTTCGCGATGGCCCATGAGCTTACGACCCGCGCCGGGTCGCCTTCGCGGATCGCGTGCAACTTCGTCTCCTCGAAGTAGCGGTCGACCCAGAAGGAATCGGCGTCGTGGAAGATCGCGATCTCGTCCGATGACGTTGGGATCGCCGAACGAAGGGAATCGCTACTGGGCACAGTCGACGCCCACACGCCGTGAGCAGATGAACGAGCTGCGTCCGCCTGAGAACCTGACGCTTGGGACTGGGCGGACAACATCTGACTGCGGCTAGCTGCAGAGCCTTCGGCACTGCTCCAGCTGCACTGACAGTCCTCCTGGGCGGTCAGGTACGGACCGTCCGCGGAGGCGAGGCAATCCTTCAGAGTCTGGCGGAGTGGAGCGGATGCAGGAAAGTCCGCTCGACGAATGCCTCTTGGGTGCACGCCGTTTTTGTCCGAGCCGCAGCCTGTGCAGGCGCCTCACGCCCTCCGAGTAGTCGACGACGCACGCCATGCGGGTCTCGGCGGCCTCCGCTACGGCAAGCGAGCCGAGCCTGCTTCCGTGGTGACAATGGCGTCCGCGGAGCATGCCTGGAACTGTGCCGAGCACGTGCTCGTGCAGTTGCAGGTCGGATCGGTGGCCGCCCCAACGGTGGACGTGTGGAGAGCAATACGTAACCGAACGAAGCACAA
>ERZ1370068.6288-contig-5280_pt1 | contig 35344 bp, 53 predicted proteins | sample MGYA00561227_ERZ1370068 | MGnify/ENA primary metagenome ERZ1370068 (study PRJEB38410, sample SAMEA6850437) | metagenome | study: Metagenomic assessment of the ecological functions of the soil: analysis of the soil microbiota associated with the...
AGTTACGTAGTCACTGACTCCGAGTTGCAATTTAAATTTGAGGCGCAACGAGTGATGAAATCGGCGGAACGGTTGCGCGGCGAGTTGGAGGCGGCGCGAAAGTTGGTGGGCGAACTAATCTTGAAGCCAAAGCAGAGGCTATTTCGGTTCGAAAATCTGCAGGCGCGCATTGAAAAGGTTGCGCGTGAGGGGACGAATTGGTCGGAGGCGACTGACACTTCGCGCGCCGCCACGAACTGGCAGGGTTATAATGCCGGATTGCAACAATTGATCTCGAGCGGATTTAATTCTGACCGCGCAGCGAGAGGCCGCAGCGGCTTTGGTGGCGATGAACCTTTCCTCCAAAACGGTTCTGCGCCATTGTTGTTGCCGAATGCGCCAACGGCATTGTTGAGCAGGTCCCAGTCACGCGTGTTCCGCAAACCGTTTTGCCGGCTGAGCGGGAGATTTTACGGCGATTGCAGGAGGACCGAAATATCCGGGACATCAGCCGCATGGAAATCCATGAAAGCCCTGCCGGTCGAAGATCTGGAAGCGGCGAGAATTGTTTTTTGTGCTCGGGGAATTGCAACGGCGTGTCACACGCAAATCCGGACAGATCTATGATCCAGTGGAGAGCCCGAATGCGCTCGTGTTTGTAGAAAAAGAAATGAGTTCGTTGGATTTTTCGCTGGAAGAGCCGACTTCGACTCCGGAGCGCGACCTCTATGACCGCACGGGATTGAATAATTTGATCGATCCGACCTCGGATGCTTACTTCTCAGGCGAGTCTGCTGCTGACGTTGGACGGAATAGCGCAGGGATCGGCGCGCGAATCCGCTGTTTCGCGCCTACTTATTTGAGGCGACGGTTAGATCATGGATGCGCAGCCGCTGCAATGGGGGAAGTCTGGTCGCCGAGTCTTGCGCGGGATCGCGCGGAACTGAAGCGCATCGAGGGCGGCAAATCGCAGCGGTGATTGGATGGTTCCAGCGCGTAGCCCAGCATAGCCGCGAAATAACCGAACATTTTGAGAAGACGGCCTTGCGCCGTACGCGGGAGGCAGCGTTCTTCAACGGCTTTCGCCGAAAGCGATCGAAGCAAGCACGCGTTATCGGCTATGTATCTGCTGAGGGCGAAATGATTTATCGCGAATCGAAACAGCGCCGGTTGTTTGGGGATTCACTTCGACGTCTAAACCGGCGGAGATCGTGACGAACCAGGCGCGCAGGGACGTCGGCTGATTCCATTTTCACCCTTGTTCGTTTTCAGCGGCAACTCAGCGCGATTGGTCGATGAAACATTACAGGCGCTGGGTTATGCGCCAGCAGCGGTGGGTTCGCCGGAGATTTTGCCGGAGATTTTGAAAGGGGCATTGTGAGCAAAACGATACGTTTCGCTTCCGCTGGCGGTCGCGTCACCGGTCCTTTTCCTGGAGCGAACTGGGAGTAAAAACTCGACGCGCACGAAATTGGTCGTTGCACGACGTGCAATTCAACAAATGCGTGGACAACGCTTGGCGATCTTCTAACGCAACGGGGCGAAGTGGTGTGATCAACGCGGCGCACTCCAGTCGCGGCGACGCCGACAGGGGAAGACTTGCGAACGGGCGCGTTGCCTGCCATTGCCCACGAAGCCTCGCGCGCCAGATCGAAGGATTTTTGTGGCCCTGGCGATTGTGGCGGATCTGCAGCGCACGATTTTTACGCGCACCATTGGATTCGAGGGGGCTGCTGTCAAGCATTGCGCTGCTGTTGTGGCGATTGGATTGGGGAATTGTCTGGCCGTGGATTTGGGCGCTGGGCGAGATCATCGTCACCAAAGTTGATGGACACGGACGGCGGATGGCGTGGAAGCGAAAAATCAGAAGGCGAGCAATTCGAACATGGCGTTGAGCTGGTCTGAAGAGTGAAATCGAAAATCGCTTCGGCTTCTTTCGCGCCGGAAGATTCACCGCGCCGAACAAATCATTGAGCTTCGTCATTGGTCCGTGCTCACGGCAATTTTTCGCGTTGATCACGTTTTACTGAATTCAGTTCCAGCGTCGCGTCCGTTCGCCTTTCCCTCGTGCGCGGCCAGGCAACATTATACGACGGCCCAGCGATGTTCTTTTTCTTTTTGGGTGATGACGACGCGTTTTTCAGCTTTTCCGCATCGAGTTTCAAAAGCGAGCCTTACAACTGGCAGCCGTTCCGCAACAGCCCGATTTGTTTTAAATGAGGCGACTGCACGGACTGTTTCGGAGCGATTGCACAGTTTGGTGGATGATCCAAGACATTTTATTTTACTGAATCGCATCGAACGGGCTCAATCTGCATAAACATCGGCGGACTGGCGGACGTTTCGACGATCCTGAGAAATAGGCAGAAAACGATGAAAACCAAGTTTCATCGAGTTACACGCTCTTAAACGGACTGGTGGGCGATACCGTTTTGGGTTTATCGAACTGTGCAAGGTTTGAGCCAGCGATCATGTTTCGGGCTAACCTGCAATCGACCGCCGAATTGGTTAAGATGAAGGAATCGTTGCAAGGCGTAACGGAGGGCTGGCGACGGCGTTTGAGACGACGCTGGTAGCGCTGGTGGCAGCTTTATAATCCAACCCAGCATTAATTTCTTCAGCAAAAAGAGACGGATTTTTTGGACGCGTGCAATGATTACTGCCACTCACACGTGACGCCAAACTGCGTTTGACGGAGGGCAATGAATCGACTGCGCCAGGCGGCGGCGCCTGCATCAGGCTTTTTCATTCCAAGACATCATTACTTCGGTGACGGGCATTTTGATTTTGGTCGCTGATGATGAGCTTTTCGCTACGGCTGGATGAAGAGCCGGAGGAGCAGCGCGCTCAGAAACAACTGCAGACGGAACGCGAGAAACTGGCGCAAATCGAACTGGAGAACGCCGCCATTCAGAGAAACGCATTGAGGCGACGACTCTTCCGGACGCAACGCAAGTGCGGGTGCAGGTAGAATTGTTGCGGCGCGAAGAAGCCGAGATGGAAAGAGCGCGAACGCTCAGAGAAAGCATTGACAACGCTTCGCGAGCGAATCGCGGTTTGAGCCCTCGAATTGCCCGGCGGTCGTAATCCCGGGGCGAGCGCATGATGAACTGTGGCGAGAAACTCGTGCACAGAGAACGAATGCGAATGTTTTGTTCATTGTTCCCGACCTTGAAGCGCAACGCGCCGAGAAGCGTCCGGTCGCGATGGTTGTAAGAGGACGCATTGTACGCACAGGCGGCTGAAGTGCGTTTCGAAGAAATTGCAATTACGTTTGCGCTAATCGTTATGACCGGCGTTGCGGCGATTTGATCCCGCTCGCGAATTTTTGTCTTTATTTCCACCATGAAGTGCGTTTTGACGCGTTTCGCGACGATGCGCGGCGCGCTGGATTTGGAAGTCGGGTATGATGCGTGGAGGAAAACAGCGAAAGTCTGTTTTTAGCGCCATGAGCCGTCGTCGCCGCCATCAACCGGATAGCCTGAGCTGTTGCTCGATACGATGTGCAACACGTGTTTGGCGGCAATTACCGCGACTGCAGCTTTTTGATCGCTCTGCCGAGATACGGGATGCGGATTCCAAAGGCATTCGGAATTACCGTAAACAGTTGGAGCAGGCGCAACAAGAAACAGCCGAGGCAGAAGGTTTGCGAAAGCGAATTTTGGAGAGCGCAGGACTGAATGTCGTGAGCGCCCGTGGCCTTTGAAAGAGCGGAAGCGAATTGCAGCGGAAGATTGAAGAAGCGCAGCAGGTTGTTGCTTCGAATGCGACCGCAGGCGAGGATTGCGACAAATGATCCGGGCGAAAGGCAGCGGTTGCTCGCTCAAAAACAGGCGAGCCAAAAAGAGGCGGGCGCAATCGAGGAACAAATCGAACGTGTGAGGCGCAATCACGAAAGCGGCAGTTGCGGCTTCCGCGAGCGCGACGGGGAAGCGGACATCGCTTTACGTGATCGCGCGTCACGGAGAAGTTTATCCCGTCTACCATGCGCGACGGGCAAAGAGAGCGGAATCAGCAAACGATCAATTGGGGATCGACGGCGGATGGCGATTCTGCGACGCCGCTGCCGGCTGCGGGCATCGACGCGGACGGCTGGCGAGGATTTTGAATGTGACGTTGAAGCGCAAACGTATTCCATTCATTTTTTGGTTTTACGACGATTCATTCCCTGTTTTTTTGGCTGCGCGGCAACCTGCCGCGCGCGGCTACGACACGCTGGGAATTTTGTCACAGAGAAACTGATCGTGTTCAGTTCGGCGGAAGCCCTGGCGCGTTTATGACACCGGAGGAACAGGAGGTCGCGGCTGACCTGGCGCGCGAATGTTATGTGACCGCCGGTTCTGTTTTAACGGGTGATCCTGATTTTTTTGCTTGGCCCGATTTACCCCGGATCCGTGAGTCACTTCACGCGCCGTGTTTGGAAAAGGCATTTCCGCGCGTTAAAGCTGAGAAAAGCGCAGGCGCTGGAGCAAGATCCAATCGAAAGCGGCGGCGAATCGATTGGGCGTTTGCCGGAAATTCACCCGCAACTTCCGCCAACGAACGAGGTTCGGCAGGCGCGGCTGGGGCGACCGTGCCGGCGGAAACGGTTGATCGCCAAAGCCTCAGCCACGACAACGATTCCATCGAGGACCGAGTGGAATACCAACGGAACGTCGCAGGCTCTTTTTGCTGGATGATTTCACGCAACGATTGCAAAAGGCAGGCGCGCGTTCGGGCGATGTGCAGATTTCGCTCGAGGAAAAACAAGAATGATCTCGATTTGCTGCAACCGATCCATTTGGAGAAGAGATTCTCGACGCAATCGCATTGCCAAATCCGGCGGGCAACTTGACGTCGATATGAACCTGTGCGAATGAATAATGGCGTGGAAGTGGCAGTGAGGACATCGCGGTACTGACGTGATCGCCCGGTGAAAATGTTTGTTGCCTGAAAAAGGGCGCCGCTCGCGGCAAGTATCGCGTCGAAGTAGTGCACTACGCGCGGCATGGCGCGCTGGGACCCGACACCGTTTGCAGTGCGCGTGATTAACCGCGGACAAGCGACTTATCATCGAGGCGTTTTGACGCACAGCAATAACGCGAATCAATCCCGCGCGGTTGTTTGCACATTTTTTGTGTAATGATAGAAGCGGTTTCACCGCTGCCGGGCCCTTATGAAACCGCTTCAGCCAAACGAAGCCGCCAGAAAACGCGCTTGTTCGATAAGGCTTGCGGAGATCGCGCACAAGATCGCTGAAACGCAATTTTGAATGCCGCTTTGAACGCTCCCATGAAATCGCCGACCGCGCAGCGCAAATCGGCTTCGGCAATTTCGAAGCCATTGGTGTTGGCCATGATTTCGTCAGTTCTGACTTTCTCTCTTTGTCGATGGTTAGCAGAATGCAATGCGATTGCCTTGCGCCATGGGCCAATGCGTGTCCGCAACGATGAAGTTGAGCCAAGCCAAAGCGTTCGGCGTTCGATGAGCATGATCGTAGCGTTGGGGACATCGACTCCGACTTCGATGACGGAAGTGGCGACCAGAACGGGGAGATTGCCGTCGCGAAAGGCTTGATTGCGCGCGCGGATTCTTCCGAATCCATTTGCCCGTGGACGAGGCCGACTTCGTAGGGATGAAACGCCGCATGGAGATTTTCACTTCGCGGGCGGGCAGCCTTTAGTTCACCAGCCCTCCTCGACCCGCGGGTAAACAACATGTTCCATGGGCCGGCGGCGAGTTGCTGACGAATGAAATCGATTACTTTGGGAAGTTGCGCGACGCCGCGAACGTAAGTGCGAACCGGGCGGGCGGCTGGCGGGGAGTTCGTCAATCACGCTGAGATCGAGGTCGCCGTAGATGGTAAGGCCGAGCGTGCGGAATCGGCGTCGCGGTCATTACCAGCAGGTGTGGATAGTTTTGCGAAGAGTATTGCGTTGAGACACGCCGAATTTGTGTTGTTCCCGTTGTCGATACCGTGAGGCCGAGGGCGCCTGAGCGCGGTTCTTTCCGAGAGCAACGCGTGCGTGCCGATTACGAGAGTTGGCTTGTTTCGTAATGAGCGAATGTCTTTGTGTTCGCCAGTGCATAAAAGCGTCTCAATGCCGAACAGTTGAACCATTTTCGAAATTACGATGGATGCTGCTCGGCAAGAATTTCGGTGGGAGCCATGAGCGCAACTTTGAATCCGCTCAAAAAAGCCATCAATGCGGTGGCAGGCGGCGACGACGGTTTTGCCGGAACCGACGTTGTCGCCTTTGAAGTAGGCGACGCATCGGTTGCTGACTGCCCATATGTCGCCGCGAATTTCGCGAAGGACTTTGTTTGCGCGTTCGTGAGGGTGTAGGAAAGCGCGCCGAGGAAAGTGGCGATGGTGAAGCGATTGTCACCGGCGGCGGAATTGGCTGGCGCGCTCGAGAAGTTTTCCGGCGAGAGCGAATGGCGATTTGCAACTCGAGAAACTCATCGAGAGCGAGGCGACTGCGAGCCAGGTTGGGTTGATCGAGCGAATCGGGAAAATGTAGATGATGAATTGCTTCGCTGCGCGTGGGTGAACCAACTGCTCTGTTCCAAGATCAGCACTTGAATTTGAAGCGCACGCCAAATCAATGGAACAAGGTCGCGCTGGCCGTGGACGCCTTCAGTGAGGGGATAAAATGGGGACGATGCGGCCCATGAACAGATGGCTCATCGTCGCGCTCCGCCGCTTCGGTTCGGATGATCCATTGCGATCGGCTTGTGGCTGCGGACTTTCCCGATCACGACCAACTCATCATCTCGCTTAAATTTGGTCGCGCATGAGCGCGGCATGTTCCACCAACGGCATCGCATTCGGCCGCTGGCGTCCTCAATTACCATTTCGAAAACGGATTGGCGTCCGCCGCGAAAGCGTTTCACGCCGAGTTCACGAATTTTGCCGGTCACCATCGCGATTTCGCCTTCGGTGAGTTCGAAATCTTTTTTACCAATCGCCGATCTTCAACGTCGAGGAGCATGGAGCAGAAGGTCTTGGATCGTGAATTTCAAGGCGTTCGAGTTGTCGCGCGCGTTCTTCGCCGACGCCGCAAAGCGGTAACTGGCGCGGTGAGTTCTATCACGTCGATTCGAGGGCCGCTTTTCCGCGCCGCGCGCCAACCGCCATGCGGTCGCGAGCGTCGATTTCTGGCGGGCGTTTTATCTTCGCGAATGCGCACGCCGCAGCGGAATCGTGATGGCCAGCCCGCTGTTGCGGCGAGAACTGCTGCAACAGGTCAAACGCAATTTGCGGACGGTGTCCGGCTGCACGAGATGAAACGCCCTGTCTGGCCGATCGTTGTTTTGAGGAAATGTTGCGTGAGGCGCGCTATCTCGGGATCGGTCAAGCCGCTGTAGGCTTTGCCATCACTTTCAATTGTTTGTCGCTTCTGTCGCGGACGGCGAACGTGTAATCGCTTAGAACCGCTTTGCGTTTGCCATGCGTCCCGCCGTATTCGGCTACCGACGACAACGCAATCGGCGTCGAAGGCTTTCTTCAACTTAGTAATTTTGTGTGGCAACGCGCCGTCCGGAGTGTAAATGCTCTGAGGATCTTAATCGTCAAACCTTCGTTCCTGCGAGCGCGAGCGGCGACGTGCTAATTTCATTCGGCGTTGGCGGCGGGCGTGATTTGCGCGAGACGAAAACCATCCCGGCAGTGAGCTTTTCCAAAGTCGTTGGCGTGCGCAAATGCCTTTGCTCATAAACCGCCACCCAGCCAGAGAAGGTCGAAGGCGACGAAACGCACCGGATTTATCGTTGAGAAACAGACCGCCCTCTTGCGGCCGAGGTCTTTGCAGTTCGGCGCAGCAGTAGCGCTTTTTGGATTTCGCGCATCGCGACAATCTCGCCATCGAGAATGAAATCCTCGGAAGCTTGCGGGAGGCATCGGGCAAGTTCCCGGAATGTCGCGGTGATGTCTTTTAATCGCGGGAATAAATTGAAACGACACGTCGGCCTTATCGGTGCGCGGATGCTGCCGTATTTGTCCTCGATCCATACGCCGGGCGCGGCGACGGGATTTATACGTAAGCGTAGGATTCCGCGTGGCCCTTCCCTCCGTCGTGCCATTCCAGGACGCGTTGCCAAATGTCAGCGGCAGTGGGCTCCGGCGAAGGAGCATGCATTTTGACGGGCCGAAATGGAATGACGGTGACGGAGGTGAGTTGGTGGGCCCGCGCGAGAGAAGCGGTCTCGCCAATGTAAGCCGAGGAAGCAGATTGGCGTCTTCACATTTTCAAGACTCGTTGCGAAGGCCTGAGCAATGGGCGTCTTCAACGAGGCCTTCCTTCAAAACCAATCCTTAAATCGCCAGTGAGAACTTTCACCAGAAATTTCGTCGAGAGTGAGAATTTAATGATCGACCGCGGCAGCGAGCAATGGTTGTTTTTGCGCGTGGACCTTCGCGCCGCGCATAGAGATTCGAAGAAAAAGATTTACTGATTCGAGCGTCAGGACGCCGCCGGCATTCGCGCCGTTGCAACGCTTCGAAGGTCGCTTCACCGAGGTCACTGGTGTGTTTGAGATAAATCTGACCGAAATCGGCCTGTTGCATTTCCGCGGTCGAACAGAGGACATCTCGAATGACAGCCCAGCCGAGTTGGTTTTTGTTTTGTGAGCCCGCAAATGGGCTGTCGGGTGAACCAGACGGTGGCTGCGATGAGGGCGGCGCTTCGAGTTCGCTTAAATAGCGCGAGGATTTTTTGCTTTTCTCGAGCGCCGCCGCTGCTTATGGCAGCGCAGGCTGGCGAACTTACCGAGCGGATGTCCGCCTGCGACGGCCTGCAGGACCGTTTTGTCACTGGCTTTTGGTGACCGGATTTCCAGCGAAAGCAAGCGGCAAAGCGAGTTGATCCTCCTCGCTCAGAGCCTGAGCGTCGAATCCAAGTCCGCAACGTCTGCGCAAAACGAAGCGAAACCGCAAAGTATAAACCTTTGGGCCGCACCTGCTTTACAAACTCGATGATCAGGAAAATCGGCATGATCACTCAGCGGGAACGCCGCATGCGCCTGGTAGCGGAAACCGGCAATCCGGATCACGACCGCCCATCCGGTCAGCGCCAGCCACGCGCACTCTTGCCGAGATTGCGCAACATCGCCGAATTCGAGGAACGCTCGGCGGGCACGAGCAAAACCTTTCCCCCGCGCCGCGCCCTGCTTCGTATTTCTCGTAGGGCGGAAAACATACGGCTACGAAATTCTCGTATATGCGCGTGAGCCGATGAACCGTGCCGTGCAGCAATCGAGCCAGCAACCCGCTTCGCCGAGCCCGCACAAGATCTCCTGGCTCTTCCCGCAGCGAATAGCCGAGCTTCCAGGACCAGGCGTCTCTTCGTTGTCGAGCGCTTCGCGGCAAAAGCGAATGATCCCCTGGATGACTTCGGCGGTCGGCGGAAAACGATGGCTTCGGCTGGCCGTAAGTCGTCTCCATGATCGACGATGTCCGCGTGCACAGGCTGGCATGGTTCGGCCGACAAGGCCTTCTGCGCAACTTAAAATCACCCGTGTAAAGCGAGACTTTCGCCGCCTGACTTCGATCAACGACATGGCGCCGCCGAAAATGTGTCCTGCGGGAGTGAGCGTGATTCTGAAATCCCGAAACGCGGCCGGCTCGCCGAATTGCAGAATACGCCTGACCCATTCGGCCCTGGATGCGCGCGTGCGTGAGCTTGGAAGTGGCAGCGCTCAAAATGATTTCGCGATGCAACGCGGTGTGGTCGGAATGCGCGTGGCTGACGAAGCAGATCTCCGGGCCCGTTTGGGGCTCGTGCCCGGATCAAGCCAAAGTGACCCAGTTTGGGCAGCAGAACGCCGCCGCGATGAAGCCGGATGCTTAAAGCTGACATTCGCCGGAACTTATGCGAAGAGTGGTGAAGGCAGCCAAGTTTGATGATGGCGCTCGCTAGGATTAGCCGGCATTTAGGGGCAAGGTATGGGGATTGTCAATTTGGAATCCGGATTCGAACATCGGCGCCAGCGCCTGGTATGTGAATCTGGAAGGGGCACGGGAAGCTTGTTGATGGACGCCAGGACGCATCCGAAGTGAGAGGGCGCGACGGAACTTGCCGCTGTTCGATTCGAATCAAAGAACGCGGAGATGGACGCCATCGCCCTCTCGCATTGCCATCACGACCACGTCAGCTCGCTCGCCGATCGCGCAACGTTATTTTCCAAGGCGCATGTCTTGATGACCGAGTTGAGTTATTTCTTGGTCGAGCGCGTTCTGCACAACTCCGTCAACGTGCATGATGCGCCAGCGCGAGCGAACTGGGCATTCCCGATGACACCGCTGTTCAGCCACGACGAAATCGACGATACGGCGCATCTCTTCCAAGGGTTCCGTTACAACCGCGAGATTGAATGGGCCGCTCTTTGAAAGAAGTCCGCAAAGCCCGGTTTCAGTTTCGCCGACGCTCGAATTTTCGACGCCGGGCACGCGCTCGGCTCGGCCGGCTGTTGATGGTCCGCGGCACCGAAGAGCAACGTTGTTTCACCGGCGACGTCTGCTTCCAGTGATCAGAACGATTTTGAAGGCCGCGCGCTTTGGCGACGTGCAAACGGACGCTCATTGATCAGCGGAGACGACGCGCGGCAATCGTCCCCCACCCCGGCGTCACCCGCGAAACCGAAGCAGCCCGCCTCAGCGCCGCCATTCACCTGCAAGCTGGAACGCAAAGGTTGCGTGTTGATTCCGGTCTTTGCGCTGGGACGAACGCAAGAAATATTGGCCCAACTGCCCTAATGATGAATTCGCCAAGTGCAAACAGCCAATTTATATTGGGGACTTGGCCGTGTCTTCACCGAGATCTACGATCTCGAAGCTCATCGTGCCCATCGTCAGCACACCAACTTAAAACTTACTGACGCATTGAACCTACCCGAAAATCAGAATCTGCTATTAAACCACAGATCGCCTCTCGATTGCTGATTACTACAGACTTTTCTTGTGTCGCTAGTTTTATTTCCAAAACTGCCTGTTTTTGTGCTCGTGAATTCTTGATGAACGCCCGATGTTAATGAAATGCAAGGCTGACCAATAATGTACGGAACAATCAAGGTTTTCGGTCACGGGTTCTCAACTCCCGAAATGCATCGAAACACGGGGCGCAGGCCGGCCTGAAGGAAGCCGTCCAGCGACATTTCTGAGCCTCCCCACGAGTGAACTGGCGGCCTCACTTCGGCCCGCCGGCAGATTCGACAAGCGAATCTGGGTAATCTGCGGATAATCCGCCAACTTTCACAATTTCATTTTCAACAACAATGGGATCGCGCCAACTTATCGTCTCCAGCTAGCTTGCCCTTCTCATCAATCGCGGCCCACTGACTGTTAGCAATATAGAACAGCGTATCGCCCGAAAGTACCGCCAGGGTCGGCTCGTCAAAAACCGGATTGTTCGCTTCCAGAACTTTGAAGGCTGTCGATTCCGGCTCCATTCGCTTGCAGAGACATTTCAACCAGACGGGCCGGCCGGACCCCATTCTGGACGCCAATCAACGTACCCTTGTGATAGTACAGTCCATCGAAACCGAGCATTGTGCGTCTTTGGCGCCGGCGCCAGGATTGAGCCGCCGTTCGATTTAACGTCGATTGAAAAAATGCCTTTCAGATAGTCGGCCATGAACAAACGCTTCTCGTCCGCACTGAAAGCCAGGCCCTGCGGATTAACAAAAGCATCATTTGCCAGAAACAATTCCAGGCTGTCGCTCTCGCGATTGAGCTTGTAAATACCGGGCGTGATGCTGTCCGATGCGAAGACGTCACCCTTTCGAATTCAGCACCAGATCACCCAGCCAATGAGGCTTCGGCTGGGACGGCAAAGCAAATATTTCCTGATCAGTTTCTTTGAACGGAGATCATACTTGAAAATGCCGGTCATGCCGTTTTCCGACTCTTTGAAACCCATCATTTGCTGATGTGACGCGGTGCAAACCCAAAGCACCCGGCGCGCGGGATCGACTCGCATTCCCATCACACTCCATAAGCCGTCAGATGGGGAAGAAAAGTCCTTTATCTCTCCAGCCGCATCAACGCGTGACTATCTTTCTCTTGTAGACACTGCCCAGGTAGAAGATCTTTTCTGCCGGATCATAGGCGAGCCCCTCAGGGATGAATCCCTTTTCGTGAACTGCAGAAGGCGATCGTGCTGTTCCCGATCGGCCTGGCGTTATTTTCGAAGCGAGCTAAAAGATTTTTGAATTCCGCCGTGTCTTTGATTGACGCAAAGTCGCCGTCTCCTGAAATCGAATACACGAGCCCCATGTCCGCCAAACGGCCCAGCCAATCGAAAGCCTCCCTTTGTTGCCGCTCAACGCATAGCCAACCGCGACGTTATAGGTGTAAGGCCCATAGTTTGGTCTGATCGCCAGGGCCTCCTTCATATTTTCGATCAGCGCACTGTAGTCCTTGTCTTTGTATGCCGCTCGGGCTTTCAGCACATACTGCCGGACATCCGGAGTCTGGAGCCCGAATATGCTGCGAAACAGACGGATTGGAGACGAAAACAGAATGAAGATGATGATTGCTTTTAGCGTCTTAGGGGTCATAGAAGTGCTCGCATCGTTTGCATAGTAACGCCTGGCCTGTCCAAGTCTTAAGAGCTTAGCTGACAAACTGCTGATAGATTTCGATTGAAGGGAATTTGTCGCTGAACCGGAGGGCCCAGGCGTCAGCGTCCGCACGCGTGAGCGAGTCACCCTGTTCCCACCCGCGTGACGCGGATGGATCACCGACTTGCGGTCCCGCCGGCACGCAGGTGGTGCCGACTTACAGCGTCACGGCCTTCAATGACGCATCAACTCACAGAAGGCAATCTCAAACGGGTTCCTCGCAACCGGCCGTACCCGGACGATTTTCCAGGGTCAGAGCGCCGGTAACTTCGGCGATCTGGCGCGAAAGCACCGGGCCGGATTCCCGAGCCCGAAGCCTTGGTGGTAAAGAACGGAACGAAAAGGTTCGCCGTGTTTGCCAGGCCCGGAGCCTTCGTCTCTGCACATTAGACGATTAGGTGATCGCCCTGCCGGGCCCAGCCGACCTCTACTCCGCCGTTTGTTTCGAGCGATGCATCAACGGCGTTACGAATCAGATTGATCAGTAACTGTTCCAGCTGCACGCTATCGGCCTGAACCAGGACATCTGGGCCCGCGACACAACGGTGACCGGCAGGCGAGTTTCCAGAGTTGCCACGCGTCTAACCAGATCCCCAATGTTAAGCGGCTCGAAACGCGGCTGCGGCAGACGCGCTAATTTCGAATACGATTCAATAAATCGCGCGAGAGAATCAGCCGCTGACGAAATCACTTCGAGTCCGCGATTCATGTCTTCCCGCCAATCCGCAGGTCGTGGCTCGTGCTTAATCAAATCCGCCAGACTTCCAGCCACTGACTTGATCGGCGCCAGCGAATTATTCAATTCGTGACCGAGCACTCGTAACAGTCTCTGCCACGCTGAGCGTTCTTCTTCGCGCAGCGCCCGGCTCAAATCGGTCAGCACCAACAATTGATGCTGCATCCCGCCTTCGCGAAACGTGCCGCGGCGAATTTCCCAACGGCCGACGCCGCCCGGAAAGACCATCTGCATTGTGTATGGGCCCGCATCGCGATGGCCGTTCAGGCAATCTGCCAAGCCCAGCTCGGCGCTGGTGCGGCCCAACAGGCGCACCGCCGGTTGCGCCAGAAGCTTTTCACCGGCGCGGTTTACCAGGCGCAATTGTTGCTCCAAATCAAACGCAAAAACGGCCACGTCGATCTCTGACATTACGGTGCGCAGCAGCGCGGTCGCTTCCATCGCGCCCAATCGTTGGCCGCGAAGTGTCTCACCGAGATCGTTTACTTCCAGCATCACTTCGCCCAACGCATCACCACTGGCGGCGCGGCGGCCGCGAATTGAATAATCGCCTTCCCTGATCGCCGCCAAAATGTTCGAGAGTGTTTGCAGCGGACGGACCACGCGATTTTTCAGGTTCGCCGAAATTGCCAGCCAGAAAACCACGAGCAGCAAATCGACAGTCCATTGGACCCGACTCGAATATCCATCCAGCCATAAGAGCAAAGCGCAGAGCGCGACGCCTGGGAAATCCGGCCAGGAGCGCCAGCATCGCCACGCGGCCTTCAAATTTGAGTGTGACTATTGCGTAAAGCGGGATCGAGATGAGGAAATGTCGAGTCATGCTTCGATGGCTTGAGCGGCGTACTCACGGGTTTATGATAACCCATACTTTTGCAGGCGCCGGTACAGGGCGCTGCGGCTGAGGCCGAGCGCTTCGGCAGCGCGATTAGCGTTGCCTTCAAATCGCGCCAGGGCTTTCTTGATCAACAGACGCTCGGCATCTTCGAGGCTCATTTCTTCAAGCTGCGCCGACACCTGAGTGGCGGGACTGGTTTGCAACGCCAGATCCATCGCGCTCACGGTATTGTCTGAACTCATCAGCACCGCCCGCTCGATGATGTGGTCCAACTCGCGGACATTTCCCGGCCAGGAGTATTCTCGCAACTGCCTCGAGCGCCTGCAGCGTGAAATTCATTCTGCCGCGCCGGTAGCGATCAGCTGTGCTGGCGCAGAAAGTGATCGGCGAGCGCCGCGATGTCTTCGCGCCGGTCCCGCAGTGGCGGCAGATGAATCTCAACCGTGTTCAGCCGAAACATCAGATCCTGCCGGAACCTTCCTTCGGCCACGTCCTTTTTCAGATCCGCGTTGGTTGCCGATAACACTCGCACACTCACCTGGCGGGTTTTTGACGAGCCCACCCGCTCAAACTCGCCGGTCTCGAGCACGCGCAAAGCTTTGCCTGAAGGTTGAGAGGAACGTTGGCGATCTCATCCAAGAACAGAGTGCCTCCGTCTGCCAGTTCGAAACGGCCGACGCGATCCGCCTTGGCATCGGTGAAAGCGCCGCGCACGTGACCAAACAACTCGCTTTCGAACAGACCTTCCGCCAGAGCACCGGCGTTTACTGTAACCAGCGGCTTCGCGGCGCGACTAGAAACTGCATGCAGCGACCGCGCGATCACTTCCTTACCGGTTCCGTTTTCGCCGGTGATCGAGCACGTTCGCATCGGCAGGGCCAATGCGTTGGACGACTTTCAAAACGGATTTCATGGCCGGCGATTCGGCGATTACCCGGCCAAGTTTTGCTGACCCGCCGTCATCACGCAGGGTGAGATTCTCCGCTTCCAGCCGCTGCTCGCGTCTCGAGCGCCTGGGCCAGCTCCATTTGCGTGCGCAATATCGCCAGCAGGCGCGCGTTGTCCCAGGGCTTTTGAATAAAGTCGCGAGCGCCGCGGCGCATCGCTTCGACAGCGACGTCGACGCTGCCCCAGGCCGTCATCGACGATTACCGGCAGAGTTGGATCGACCGCCTGAATTCTCGGCAACAGCTCCAGGCCTTCACTACCCGAGGTGGTGTCACGCGCATAGTTCAGATCGATCAGGACCAGATCGAGATCTTCAGACTTCGACAGTGTCTGAGCACGCCGGCGGGCGAGGACGCAGTGACGATATTGTAGTGTTCGCCTTTGAGCAGCAGGCGTAGCGCCGCGCAGCACGTCAGCCTGATCATCAGCGATGAGAATCCTGGGCATGGTTTCTGGTACGCACGCCTCCGGCGTGCTCGACGGGTGCAGCACTCCGGAGGAGTGCGTACCCGCTATTCATAACGCAAAGAATTCACCGGGTCGACTTTGGTGGCGCGCCGGCCCGGAATGTAACAGGCCACGAGGGCCACCAGGGCCAGCAACGCCACCCCGGCAAAAGTCAACGGGATCTGTCGGCCTCACTCCAAACAGCATTGTGGCCATCAGCCGGGTAAGGCCAAAAGCTCCGAGCAGCCCGGCAACCATGCCGACGATCGTGAGAAACATTCCCTGCCCCAGGATCATTCGAAAGACATCGCGCGGCTGCGCTCCAATCGCCATGCGAATACCGATTTCGTGAGTCCGCTGCGTTACCGCGTAGGACATAACCCCATAAATCCCGACGATTGCCAGCACAAAAGCAATCCCGGCAAAGATACTCAGCAACATCAGATTCAAGCGCTGCGGGGCGACAGATTCACCGCGAATTTCTTCCATCGTGCGAATGTTGTAGATGGGCTGATCGGGATCGATGGCCTTAACCTGCGCCGCGAGCTGCGGCGATCAACTGGTTCGGATCTCCAATGCCCTTGATAATCACAGTCATGCCATTGAACGGAAGCTGGGCAAATGAAAATATCCCTGCACCCGATTCGAGTCATCGCTCAAGCTTTCCATCTTCACCCGGCCGACGACGCCGACTACTTCGAGTACGGGAGCTCGCTGCATCGCTGCCGAACCTGATGCGCTTGCCAACCGCTTCTTCGTTTGGCCAATGCTGTTTCGCGAACGAGGTCATCGACGATGATTACGTTCGAGCCGGCAATCAAACGCTCGCCGTCGTTCAGCTTGCTCAGATCGCGACCGGCAATGAACGCGCGATTGTCCTGATCGGTGAAGTAGCGCCCGCGCAGCAAGGGAATATTCATGGCCCGAAAATAATCAGGTGTAACCGTGCAAGCCTCCATCAGCGGAGTTTGTCCCCGCGGCGGCTGCGGTCGCCCATCGACAACAAAGGAGGTCTGCCAACCATTATTGCCGAGCGGCAGGCCGGAGGCTGCGGCTACACTCTGCACGCCGGGTACGGCGCGAAGGTTCTGCAACAAGTGATTGAAAAAGGCGGCCCGTTGTTCCTCAGTTACATACTTTCGTTGCGGCAGCGCCACCGTGAAGCTGGTCAGCTGCTCGTAAGAAAAACCCGGGTTCACATTTTGCAATCGGTAGAAACTGCGAATCATCAGCCCGGCGCCAATCAGCAGGACCATCGTGGTGGCTACTTCGACAATGACCAGCGAGCTGCGCAGCCAGTGCTTCGCCGAAGTCCCGCGCCCTGCCTCCTTCAAAGTCTCGTTAACATCGACTTCGCCCGCCTGTAGCGCGGGCACCAGACCGAAAAGAATTCCGGTCAGGAAAGAAACTGCCAGAGTGAATCCCAACACTCGCCAGTCAAGGGCAATCTCGCGAGAGCGCGGAATCGCCGTCGGACTAACATAAAGAATCCACTTGATCATCAGGACCGCAATCCCCAGACCGATCCCGCCCCCGATGATCGCCAGCAGCAAACTCTCAGTCAGCAGCTGTCGTGCAATGCGCCAACGGCCGGCGCCCATGGCTGCGCGGATAGCCATCTCTTTGCGGCGTGACGTGGCCCTGGCGAGCAGGAGATTGGCGATGTTCGCGCAGGCGATCAGCAGGACGAACGCGACCGCCCCAAACAAAACCCAAAGTGTGCTGCGCACGGTGTTGCCCACCAGCACTTCCGTCAGCGTCCGAATGCGCACGCCATTCTTGCTGTTTGAATCGGGATACTGCTTTTCCAGATTAGCGGAGATGTTGTTCATGTCCGCCTGCGCCTGGGCCATTGTGGCGCCCGGCTGCAAACGCCCTACGGCGTAGAGTCCGGGATGATTGCCGCGCTGCTGCCAGTTGGGATCGCCCGAGAGCTGGCCCACTGGAACCCACATTTCCACCCGGGCGGGAAAGGCATAATCCGGCGGCATCACGCCGATCACGGTATAGCTCCTGCCGTTCAACGTGATTGGTTGATTCAGGATGCTCTGCTGGCCACCGAAGCGACGTTGCCACAAAGCGTAACTGAGGACTACGACCGGAGTGCCGCCCGGTTTGTCCTCCTCATTAGTAAAGACGCGCCCGATGGCAGCATTGACGCGCAAGGCAGAAAACAGATCCGCGGACACCTGACCGGTTAGGATGCGCTCAGCTTCGCCGTAACCTGTCAGGTTATAGCTGTTGCGGTTATAGACTCCGATCTTCTCAAAGATGTGGTTCTGATTTCGCCAGTCGGTGAAGTTCGGATACGAGATCGACATCTCATCCAGCACCGGGCTGCGCTCGTTCAAGAACAGTAATTGCTCCGCCTGGTCATAAGGCAGCGGGCGCAAGACCACCGCATTAATGACGCTGAAGATCGCGGTGTTCGCTCCGATGCCGAGCGCGAGGGCGAGAATTACAATCGCCGTCAACGCCGGGGTCTTAACCAGCATGCGGATGCCATAGCGCATGTCTTGAAAAATTGTGTTCATGGTGTTCTCTCTCGTTAGAGCTATGTGACCTATGAGACCTTTGGGACTTATGGGACCTATGGGTCCCATTTGCCCCACAGGTCGTATTCGTCCTATTCGTACCTAAGCGCCACCAAAGGATCGACCTGGGTCGCCCGACGGGCCGGCAGATAACAGGCCAGCAAGGCTATTAAGAACAATACACCCGCTACGACTGCATACGTCGAGGCATCGTTGGCGCGCACTTCGAACAGAAGGCTTTGCAGCACTCGCATCAAAATAAACGCACCTACCGATCCGATGGCAATGCCGGCCAGGGCGATGATCAAGCCCTGCTTCAAAATCAATTTCAGAATGTCCGCAGCGCTGGCCCCCAGGGCCATGCGCACCCCGATGTGATGAGTTTGCTGGCTGACTGAATAGGAAACGACGCCGTAAATTCCGATCGACGATAGCAGCAACGCCAGTCCGGCGAAAACGCCGATCAGGGTTGCCGGAAACCGTCGCATGAATGCGGCCGGAGAGTTGGCTATCAACTCAGGCATCGCCTGCACATTAAAGATCGCCACGGCCGGCTCCAGACTGCGAATTTCATTTCGAATCGAACCTGCCAGAGCAGTCGGATCAGCACTGGTCCGCACCACCAGATTCGCAAACGTCGAAGAGTTTTGCCGAAATGGATAATAGATGACAGGTCTGGTCTCCTGATCGAGTCCGGTGATCTTCACGTCAGCCACGACCCCGACAATCGAGACTGGCGGCGCTTCGACGCCAGCATATTTCAAACGGCGGCTAAGCGGATCACGTCCCGCAAACATTCTGTCAGCCATGGTCTTGCCGATGATCACCACCTGCTGACCATCAGCTTTGTCACGCGCATCGAACATTCGACCGGAAACCAGAGGTACGCCCAGCGTGCGAAAATATTCATCACTAACGGTGCGGATGTTCGCTTCGAGTTCCTGGCCCGGCGGCGGAACGGGCTCACCCTCCACATTGACACGGGTCGTGTTACCTGGCTGAAGCGGCAGGATGTTAACCGTGCCCACGCCGGTAACTCCGGGCAGCGTCTTAACTTTCTGCTGGATTTGATCCTGCATGTTCACCTGGGCGGGTGCTTCGGCATACTTCGCCGCGGGCAGAACGACGGTCATCGTGAGCACGTTTTCCGGATTGAATCCGGGATCGGTCCTGAGCACACGAACCAGACTCTTCAGGAGCATTCCGGCGCCGACCAGCAGAACAACGGCCAGGGCAATTTCCGTCATCACCAGACCGCTGCGCAGACGCTGGCTGACGTTGCCGCTGGTGTTGCGTCCACCTTCTTTCAGCACGCCGGTCAATTCCAAACGTGTTGACTGCAATGCCGGTGCGAGTCCGAAAATGACCCCGGTCAGGACTGAAAGACCAAAACTGAAACCAAGCATGCGAGCATCAACCTTGAGCGTTTGCAGAAACGGCAGAGCGTTGATCTGATTGGGTGGCAGCATGCTGACCAAAGCGCCCGTACCCCAATACGCGAGCAACAAGCCAATCACCCCACCCGCCAAAGAAAGCAAGACCGACTCAGTCAACAGTTGCTGGACGACGCGCCATCGGCTGGCGCCGAGGGCAACCCGAATTCCAACTTCCTTTTGTCGTGTGAGCGAGCGTGTCAGCAAAAGGTTCGCGACATTGGCGCACGCAATCAGCAGCACAAAACCGACCGCGCCGAGCAGGATCATCAGAATCGGTTTGACTTGCCCGACGACTTGTTCCTGTAAAGGGATTAGCTTGAGCGTAACTCCGGCGTGCGAGTCTTTATATTGCTGCTCAATGCGGCTGGTGATGAGGCTCAGCTCAGCCTGGGCCTGGGCTGCAGTCACGCCGGGCTTCAGACGGGCTATCAGGTTGGTCCCATGCATGTAGCGTCGCGTCAGTTGGTTTTGAGTTGGCTGATAAGGCGTGAATAAATCGGCCGGTCTCATGGCAAATTGAAAACTTTGCGGCAAAACCCCAATTATCGTGTAGCTATTTCCAGCGAGGTCTAGTTGCTGTCCAAGGATTTGCTCGCTACCGGCAAACCGCCTCTGCCAAAGTCCATAGGTCAACACGACGACGCGTGGGCCACCTTGTTTGTCTTCATCGCTCTGAAATGTGCGGCCGCGGATGGCCTCCACACCCAAAACGGAAAAGAAATTCGCCGAGACAACGGGCGCAAAAACTCTTTCTGATTCACCATTCGCATTGAGAATTGTTCCGCCTCCGGAATAAGCGGCGATATCCACGACTTTGTTTTGCAGATAATCCTGGTAATCGGGATACGAGAATTCTCGCTGATCAAATTCTTTCTGCGGCGTACGCTCCCACATGTGATAGAGCTCGTTGGGCGATCGGTAGGGCAGTCCTCTGATCACGGCAGCGTCAACGACGGTGAAGATAGCCGTGCTCGATCCGATGCCGAGCGCCAGAGTCATCACCGCAATGAAGGTAAAGCCGGGCCGCTTCATCATCGTGCGAAATCCGTAGCGCAGGTCTTGTAGAAACTTCGACATGTTTTGATCTCCCCTGATTCATTGCCGATTGCCAATTGGCTAGCGGCTGAGTTAGCTCTTCAATGCATAGTTAAATCGATCGGCGTTATCGACACCCAATTGGCAATTGGCAATGCCATCACTCGTGGCGCAGCGCCTCGAGCGGTTCTACTTGCGCCGCCTTCCGTGCCGGCAGCCAGCACGAAAGCCCTTGCGTGCCCGGCGGCGTGGGCACGTTCGACGTCCCACTCATGCCATTTATCCTGAACGGGAGTCCGGACTGCCAGGCAAACACCACCAACTGCTCCGGCTCGGAGACCGGCAGGGTCTTGAGCAGTACCGCATCCGCTACAGTGAATAACGCCGTGTTCGCTCCGATGCCGAGCGCCAGTGAAAGCACAGCGACGAGAGTGAAACCTTTGTGCTTGAGCAGCATGCGCACGCCATATCTCAAGTCATTAAACATTTGCTCCTCCCTCTAAGACGGCAATGAGTGGAACGCGCATCCTGCCGGTGATTTCACAGGCGGACACCAGTGCCACAAATCAACTTCTTCCCCTACTCGTATCTGAGCGCCACCAGCGGATCGACCCTCGCCGCGCCGCGCGGGCAGGTAGCAAGCGAGCAGGGCGATGAAGGTGATCAGCAGTGCAACGCCGGCTAATATCAGCGGGTCGGTTGCACTCACGCCAAACAGCAAACTCTTCATCAACCGAGTCAGTGCGATCGAAATAACCAACCCAAGGCCAACGCCAACCAGCGTCAGAATCATGCCCTGCCTCAGAACCAGCGTTAAAACATCGGCTACCTGCGCTCCCAACGCCATTCTCAAACCAATCTCGTGGGTGCGCTCTGAGACGCTGTAGGCCATCACCCCATAAATTCCGATTGCGGCCAGCAATAAACCCAGCCCCGAAAACAAACTCAGCAGCGAAAGGTTGAATCGCTGCGGCGCGATTGACCGGCTCACCAGTTCGTCCATCGAACGAAGATTTCTAACCGGCAATCCAGGATCAAGCAGGCGCATTTCGTTTCGAACCGCAGCACTCAGCAACAACGGATCGCCGGTCGTGCGCAGGACAAAGCTTGGTTGTCGCAATGTGCCTTTTAGCTCTTCGCTGACCTGATCCAACGGGATAAAGACTGTGGCCGGTGGAGATTCATCGAGGCTTCGTTGCTTCGTCTCGTTGACCACGCCAATGACGCGGCGCTGCGCCGGGTCTCCATATTTCTCGCAGGCCACACACAGCCTTTTGGTCGAGCGGCCCAACGCCCGTAAAGTTCCGTCGCACGAACGCTTCGTTAACGATGATGACAGGCTCCGCACTTGCTTTATCGTTCTCATCAAAGGGCCGGCCTTGCCGTACGGTCATTCTCATCACGCGGAAATAATCAGGCGAGACCATGCGGTATTCCACAGAGCCGGTGTAGTCGCCCTGTCCGGCCAGCCGGTAAGGCAGGTTGAACCACCTGTCGAGCGGTAATTTGTTGGTCACCGCGGCGGCTTCGACGCCGGGCAGCGTGCGGAACCTTTGCAGTGCTCGGTCATAGAGATCATTGATCCGGGCCGCCGTGTCGTAGTTCTTGCTACGCGGCGAAATCTCAAAGCTCAACAGGTTCCGCGTTTCGAAGCCTCGCTCAACGCCGCGCAAATTAGCGAAGGTCCTCAGCAACAAGCCTGCGCCGACAGTAAGTGCCAGGGCCAGGGCAACCTCGACTATCACCGAGATGTTTCGCAGGCGACTGTGCGCACCGCCGGAACTGATTTTGCTCGCCCCTTCCTTAAGCGCGCTATTCAGATCCACGCGCAACATCTGCAGCGCCGGCGCCAGACCGAAGACGATGCCGGACAACAGGCTCATCGCCAAACAAAATGCCAGGACCCGCCAATCCAAACTGATCTCGTTAGCCCGCGGAATCATGCCTTCGGGAACCAGTTTGCGCATCGCATCCAGTCCCCAGGTGCCCAACAAGAGCCCGCCTACACCACCCACCAGTGAAAGCAAAACGCCCTCGGTCAGTAACTGGCGAATCAAACGCCAACTGCTGCCGCCGACTGCCATCCGAATCGCAATTTCCCTCTGCCGCGCCGCTGCTCGAGTCAATTGCAGGTTGGCCACGTTGGCACAGGCGATCACCAGGATGAATCCAACTGCGGCGAGTAAAATCCACAGCAACCCTCACAGCCCAGGTCATGTTCACCTGCCAGCTTTGAGCGCCGAAGCTTTCCTCCTTCAGCACTTGCTTTGGATAGGTTTCGCGGAACTTTTCAAACAGCAGGTTGACTTCCGCATTGGCCTGATCGCGTGTAATGCCTGGCTTCAAGCGACCGAGAACTGTCCAATTGTGCCCTTCACCCGGATGGGCCGGGTTGCTCTGCATCGGGACCAGTACATCCTGAGGCCCGAAATATTCAAAACCGTCAGGCATAATCCCGACGACGTTATAGGAGTTTCCGTTGAGGGCGATGGTCTTGCCGATAATCTCAGTGTCTGATCCGAAGCGACGCCGCCACAATCCGTCACCCAGAATGACCACGCGTCCGCCAGCGGGGCTGTCCTCTTCTTCGTGAACCCTCGTCCGCTGGCCGGCGCCACCCCAACACGCGGAAAAAGTCAGACGAGACAACCAGACCGTGAATGTATTCGGTTTCGTTTGCATCGGACAGATACGTGTTCGAGCCCAGCCCCTGCGTCGCCGTGACCGCTTCGAACGAACTGAGGTAATCACGCAGGAACATGAATTTCGCCTCGCTAAGCGAAGTGACTTCCCTGGTGCCGGGAAACACGCGCCCCAATTCCATCAGCTTTTCCGATGATGGGTAAGGCAGCGGACGAAGCAGCACGGCATTAACCACCGTGAAGATCGCCGTGTTGGCGCCAATGCCAAGCGCTAACGTCATCACGGCAATTAAGGTAAAGCCCGGCCGCTTCAACATCGTGCGAAATCCGTAGCGCAGGTCTTGTAGAAACTGCGACATGCTCTCTCCTTGTTCCCAGTGTTGTGGCACGGGCGTCCCGCCCGTGAATTCACGCGCAAGATGCGCGTGCCACCTGAATTATTCGTACCTCAGTGCTTCCAGCGGATCGACCCTCGTCGCACGCCCTTGCGGGCTATCGAAGTAAACGCAGGGCGTCGCAGCAGGCCCTTGAGGCCGTAACGAAGATCTTTGATAAGTGTGTCCATGATCTTATCTCCAATTTGCGATTGCCGATTGCCGATTTGTGAACATATGGGACGCATAGGTCCTATACGTCGCATAGGTCCTATTCATACCTGAGCGCCTCGAGCGGATCGACTCTTGTCGCGCGCCGCGCCGGGAGATAGCCGGCCAAAGTTGCGGCGCCTATCAACACGATGGCCGCGAACGTAACTGTCACCGGGTCATTTGGCGCGACCCCGAATAGCAGGCTCGAAATGAAGCGGAGTGGTGACGAGCGCCGTGCCCAAACCGATCGCGACGCCGATCAGGACTACGGGCACAGCCTCTTTCAGCACCATCCCGATCACATTGCCGCGTTGCGCGCCCAGCGCCATGCGAATACCGATCTCGCGCCTGCGTCGCGCCACGTTGTAAGCCATCACGCCGTACAGCCCCGTGCCGGCCAGCAGCAGCGCCAGCAAACCGAAAAAGAGTGAGAGCGTCGCCACCAGTCGCTCCTGCAAGAGCGATTGATCAATATGCTCATTGAGAGTAACGATCTCAGTGACCAGAATGTCCGGGCCCGTCGCCCGCAGCTCGTTACGAATGTCATTCACTAAGCCGGTCGATCGGCCTTCGCTATGGACCGCCAGCATTAGCCGGCCCAACTGATCGAGCGCTTGCCGCCGGGGCAAATACACGAGCCGCGTGTCAGGCTCGCGCAGGCTGCCGTAGCGAGAGTCTCTGACAACACCCACGACTTGATACTGCACTGCCGGCTTCGCCCCTGATCAAAACTAAGCAGCCCGCCGACGGGGTTGCCTCCGCCAAAATAGAAGCGCGCCGCCGCTTCATTGACGATCGCCACTTTGAGCGCGGTTTCGTTGTCGCCATCGGCGAATGCCCGACCTTGTAAGACGTCGATGCCGAAAGTCCGGAAGAATCCGGGTGAAATCTGATTCAGCCGAATTTCTTTATCCTGTTCGGCCCTCGGCGTGAAGCCGGCCACATCCACCAGCACGGCACGGTCATTACCGTCGAGCGGAGTGAGCGTTGAGAGACTCGCCGAACGCACCCCCGGGAGCCTTTCAACCCGGCTGAGCATTTCACCCCACAGATTCACGAGTTTTGCTTGCTGATTAACCGTTACTGGAGGATTAACCCGCATGGTCACTACGCCATCGCGCCGGAAACCTGCGTCGACGTTCTTGAGATTGTGTAATGTTCGCAGGAACAACCCCGCTCCGACGAGCAAGAGCAAAGATAGGGCGACCTGGGTGGCCACGAGTATCTTCCCGAAGCGCGAGCGGGTGCTGGTGCCGCCGCTGTCTTTGAGCGCGGGCGTCGTCTCTGTCCGCGTGGCCTGTAAGGCCGGGGCGAGACCGAAGAACAACCCTGTGAGCAATGAAACGCCGCCAGTGAATAACAGAACGCGATAGTCGAGCGACGCATTGATAGACAACCGTTCGCTCCCGCCTGCAAAGAAGCTCGTCAGAAATGAAACAGCCCAGAGAGCGAACAGCAGCCCCAGCAACCCGCCCAGGGAAACGAGCAGAAGACTTTCGGTAAGCATCTGGCGCAGTAACCGCCAGCGGCCGGCGCCCAGAGCGAGCCGGACGGCGAACTCCTTGCGCCGCCCCAAGGCCCGGGCCAGCATCAAGTTAGCCACGTTGACGCAGGCGATCAGCAACACCAGCGCGACGATAGCCATCAGCGTCTGCAGTGGACGCGAGAACTGTTGACGCAACGTGTCGAGGCCTTTGCCCGCCGGGGCTAGTTCGATGCGCGCGAAGTAATCGCGCCGCAATTCGGCGGACGTTGTAGTCTCGTTCATGAAGGGCTGGAAGACCGCGTTCAATTCCGCCTGCGCCTGTTCAACCGACGCACCGGGCTTGAGCCGACCTACGGCCTTGAACCACCAGGAATTCTTCTCCGCCAACATCTCGGCGCCCTCAAACATTATCGGAAGCGAGATGTCTACTTCAGTACCGGGAGTGAGGCCATAAAATTCCGGGGGCGTCACGCCGACGATCGTCACAGAGTCATTCCCGATCTGCACCACTTTACCGACGACCGCCGGGCTGCGCCCGAAGCGGCGCGTCCAGTAGTTATAGCTAATGACCGCGGCGTATCCATCCGGCCCGCCCTTCTCCGGCACCGAGTCGTCAGACGGGTTGAGGGCGCGACCCAGCAACGGGTTGACGCCGAGCAGCGAGAAGTAATTCCCTGACACGAACTGGCCGTTGACCTCTTCTCTCTCGCCGTCGACCCGGACTCGCAAGTCGCGCGAAGTGAATGCTGCAAGCCCGTTGAAGGACCGGTTCTGATCGCGCAGACGCTCAAAGCACGGGTATGGGGCGCGCCCCCGCCCGGACGCCGCGGCCCGACGTTTTGAATGAAATAGAGTTGCTCGGGCTGCGCGACCGGCAGCAGCTTAAAGAGGACCGTGTCAATCAGGCTGAAGATGGCCGTGTTCGCGCCGATCCCGAGAGCCAGCGACACTACGACGGCACACGTCAGCCCCGGAGTCTTAAGCAACATCCGAAAGCCGTAGCGAATGTCCTGCAGCAAGTCGCGCATCTCTCCTCCTTCATTCGTATCTGAGCGCTACCAGCGGATCGACCTTCGCTGCGCGTCGCGCCGGAACGAAACACGCAAACACCGCCACCAGCGATAGCAGGCCGGCCGCGACTCCATAGGTCAAAGGGTCTCTTGGCTGCACACCGTAAAGCATCGTCGTCAGACTCTCGAGATACTTAGTCAACACATAAGCTCCGGCGAGACCCAACGCGATGCCAATCAGTGCCAGAGTCATTCCCTGCCTCAAGATCATTTGCAGTACTCTGCTGCGATTTGCGCCCAACGCCATGCGAATGCCGATCTCGTGGGTACGCTGCGAGACTGACCAGGCGAGCACGCCGTACAAACCGATCGAAGCGAGTTGCTGGGCCAGCAGTCCAAAGAGACTTAACAACTTGGCAAACAGCCGCTCCATCATGAGCGTTTCATCCGCCTGTTCGATCTGTGTCTTGATGTCCTTGAGCGGGAGTTTCGGATCGACTTCGCGTACCGCCTGACGAATACCGTTGACGACGGTATTCGGATCGCCTGTGGTCCGTACTTCGTAAGTGACCTGGCCGACACTATGCAGGTCCTGCAACCAGGAAAGGTAGACCGTAGCCGGGACTTCCTCACGCTGGCTCGTGTATTTGGCATCTTTCGTTAAGCCTATGATTTCGATCTCATCCTGCTTCCGTGAATCGAAACCAAAGCGCTTGCCAATCGGGTTTTCATTCGGAAAATATCGCCTGGCGAAAGTCTGATTGATCACGGCCATCTTCGGCGCGCGAGAATCATCGTGCGCCGTCCACTGACGCCCAGCCAGCAGCGGAATTTGCATTGCGGTAAGAAAATTCTCGCGCACCACCTGCGTATACACATCGCCGCTCGCGATGAAACGGCCGTCACCACCCTGCCTTGCACCCGGCAGGAAGAAAAATCTATTGCTCGACATGAAAGATAAGAGAGGCATCTGGGAAAACGTTGCGGTCGTGACTCCGGGCATGGCTTCGACGCGCTCTGTCATCTGTTGGTAAAGATTTGCCAGGCGGTCGTCTTTGTACCCAATCAGCCCGGGGTCGACGGTAAAAAGCAGCAGATTGTTTTCGTTGAAACCCGTGTCCACACGTTGCAGGTTGAGCAGGGTGCGTACCAACAAACCCGCGCCGATCAGTAACAGCATCGAGACAGACACCTGGACCACCACCAGTGATCTGGTCAACCATGAACGCGTTGCTGCGCTCGATGACCTGGCGCTGTCTTTTAGTGCGGGTGTTAGACTCAGTCTCGTGGCTCGTAACGCCGGGACGAGCCCGAAGATAATCCCGGTCAAGAGCGACACACCAATGGTGAAACCAAGGTACGCGAAGATCGAGCTTCGGATTAAGACTCACCATTTCGCGACCGGACCAACCGCCGACCGTCAGCAAACCGTCCTTGATCCATAGGGCGAACAACAAACCGGCGCCGGCACCCGCCAATGCGAGCAAGAGGCTTTCAGTCAGCAATTGGCGGATCAGACGCCAGCGACTCGCGCCCATCGCCAATCTGACGGCAATCTCTTTCTGGCGCGAAGACGCCCGCACCAGCAAAAGGTTTGCGACATTGGCGCAGGCGATGACGAGCACCAGGGCGACGACACCAAATAACAGATAGAGAGGACGATAATAGAATTGGCGCGTCGCCATCTCGCCTTGACTGCCGGAAAAAACGCCCAGGTGGGGATAGTTCTTCGGGTCCAAAGTCGGCAGCGGAGGATCGCCTTCCGCTATCAACTGCTGTTCATAGGCTGCTCGCTGTTCGAGGGCGGATTGCTGAAATGCAGGCTCAAGGCTCATCCGCGCCTGCTCGGCGGTGGCTCCTGGTTTGAGGCGCCCCATCAAGCGCAACCACCAGACAGACTTTTTTCATGAACGATCTTTCGTTCTTGACCTGTGGTTCGAAGGCGATGCGGGATGTAAACATCCTGCGACGAGCCAACCTGCATTGTGCCTTCGAAGCCCGCCGGCGCTACGCCGGCGACGGTGAACGCGACATTGTTCAGATTGATTTGCTTTCCGACTATTGCCTGATCTGCCGAGAATCGATTTGTCCAGTAGCGATAACTAAGCACCGCCACCGGAGGCGCTCCCAAATTGTCATCACTGTCCTGGATCGCTCGGCCCAGCAGAGGGGATACACCCAGAACTTCGAAGTAGTTGCCGGAGACTGCCTGCCCTTGCGCGACGTCCGCCTGTCCTTCGGCATCAATGTTCAGCGACAGTGAACCGAACGCCATGACGTCGGTCAGGGCGCCCCGGTTTTCGCGCATTCGTTGGAGCGTTTGGTAGGGAAAAGAAGATCGCGTGGTGACTCCATTTTCGCGCGAGGTGCTGCCGCTGTGACCACCCGGACTGAAATTGCTATTCGAAATGGAGTTGAACATCACTAAGCCGATCGGGATCTCTAACCGGCAGTTTCTTCAACAACATCGCATCTACCACACTAAACAGGGCCGTGTTTGCACCGATGCCGAGAGCCAAAGTCATCACCACAATCAAGGTAAAGCCCGGCCGCTTCAACATCGCGCGAAGGCCGTAACGCAGATCCTGGAGCAACAAAGACATTTGTATCTCTCCTCCTTCATTCGTATCTGCAGGGCTCACCAACGGATCGACTTTGGTCGCGCGTCGTGCCGGTATGTAGCAAGCCGCCAGCGCGATTAAGAGCAGGCACGACGTGAGACGGCGGCAAACGTGGCCTTGTCGGTTGGTTCGACCGCGAACAAGAGACTGGTCATCAGTCGGGTCAAAGCAAACGCACCGGCGAGACCAATCACGACTCCGATGACTGCGATTGCCAATCCGCTCTTCATGATGAGCCTGATCACGCTGCCCATCTGCGCGCCCAGCGCCATGCGGATCCCGATCTCATGAGTTCTCTGCGTTACGGCGTAAGACATCACGTCCGTAAACGCCGACTGCCGCCAGCAGCAGCGCGAGCCCGGCAAATAAAGTCAGCAGCAACATGTTGAAACGGCGCGCCGCGAATGAGGCCGCCGTCACCTCGCTCATGGTTTGGACTTTGGTTATGGGGAGTTGAGAATCAACTTTCCAGATCTGTCGCCTTCACTGGCTTGCTCCATGGCCGCCGGATCGGATTGCGTACGCACCGCAAAGGTCATCCAGCGTTTCCACGGATTAATCTGCGTGTACGGAGAATAGAGCGCCGGCTCTTCCGGCAGGTCGAGACCAAAGTGCTTCACGTTACCGACCACGCCGACAATCTCGATCCATTGCACTGTCGGATTACGCGCCCAGCGAATGTCGTTTTCCCAGAGGATTCTCGTTGGGGAAATACTGCCGGACCATCTCGTCATTGGCGATGCCCACGAGCGGAGCGCTCTGCATCGAAGTCCTGCGCTTGAAAATCTCTGCCCGCTGCGCATCGGAATCTTCATGACTGTGAAAGTAATCACCCAGCACGCTTCGCGTTTCCAGACTGGGCTCATCGCCCGGAGCGATCGGCGGCCGGCCCTCGATCACAAAATCATGATTCGAGCGAGTCGCCGCTGAGCGGCAATTCGCTCACCATTGAGGCCTGAACTCCCGGCAACGAGTTGATGTTCGCGATTGCGCCTGGCTGCGAAATCGAGTCTGTTCGTTAACGTGCGGGTAACGAGTTTCGGGCAGTTCCACCCGCATGGTGAGCAAATGATCCGGAGCGAACCCCGGCTCGACATTGCGGAGCTTCCAAAAGTCTTGACCAGCAGGCCGGCGCCGACCAGGAGGATGAGCGCCACCGCCAACTCGCCGACGACCAGAGCGCTGCGCACTCTCTGCTGCGCTCGGCTCGAACGTGGAGCTCCGGCCACTCTCTTTCAAGCCGTCGCTGGCAGCGACCCGTGAAGCTGTCCACGCCGGCAGCAGCCCAAAGATCAGACCCGTCAGATACGAACACGCCGAGCGTGAAGCCAAACACGCGCAGGTCCATATCGATTTCCTGCAAGCGCGGCAGATTTTCCGGCTTGAGCGCGATGAGCAGGCTGGTCCCCCACCACGCAATCACGACACCGACAGCGCCGCCTGCCAACGAGATCAAAATACTCTCGGTCAGCAGCTGGCGGATTATGCGCCAGCGACCCGCGCCCAGGGCCGTGCGAATGACAATCTCGCGCGCCGCGTTCAGCCGCTCGCGCCAAAAGCAGATTCGCAAAATTCGCGCAGGCGATTAACAGAACCAGACTGACGGCCGCAAACAGAATCAGCAGGGCGCGGCGTGACTCGCCGACGATTCTTTCCTGCAAGGCAGATGAGCACGGTGCTGCGGTTCTTGTTATCGGCCGGGTATTGCGTGGCCAGTTGCTGATCGATCAGCCGCATCTCAGCACTGGCCTGGGCCAGAGTGACTCCCGGCGCCAGCCGCCCGTACGTCCGCAGGAAATGGACGCCGCGAAAGTTAGCGGCTACGGGATTTGAAATATGCACCGGCGTCCACGCCTCGGCATTTTCTCTGGGCGAGTTGAAATCCTGCAGGCATTACCCCGATCACCGTATAGACATTGCCGCTGAGCGGAATCGTCTTGCCAACGATCTGCCGGGTCACTATTAAACTGGCTCTGCCATAGTCCCTGACTGAGGACGACCACGAACGGGCCGTTATTTTTGTCGTCATCCGCGTTGATGTAACGACCACGTCTCGGCGTTCACTCCAAGAGTCTCGAAATATCCGCCGGTAACCTGACCCACCTCGAAACTGAACCGGTTCGGCGCCGGCGGTGTAGGCCAACGGCGCCAGCACTTCGCCTCCGAATTTGCTGAAGGTGCGGCTGGCCGCGATCACGTCAGCCAGATCAGGCGCAGATTGGTTTGAACGTAGCGTGACCAGACGTTCGGGCTGATCGTAATCGAGCGGACGCAGCAGCACCGCGTTAATCACACTGAAGATCGCTGTGTTGGCGCCAATCCCGAGCGCCAGCGTGATGATGGCCACCGCCGCAAACGCCGGACGCTTCAACAGACTTCGGATTCCGTAGCGTATGTCTTTTATTAATGTGTCCATAATCTACTTCCCTGCGATTGCCAATTGTTGATTTACTACCTTGTACTACCGTTCGCATGAGCGCTTGTTACTACCGTTCGCGTAAGCGATGGAGTCAGTACCATTCGCGTAAGCGAATGGAATGAAGAAGCTTCCGTAGTTCTCAACCGCTGTCTTAACCCATCCGCTCACGCGGATGGTACTGACTACAACAACCGGCGATCGACAATGACCTTCAGTCATGCCGCAGTGCCTCTAATGGTTCGATTCGGCTGGCGCGCCAAGCCGGGACTAAACAAGCCAACCACGCTGAGCTAAGTAAAAGAAGAAAGACCGCGCTTAACGCTCGGACATCCATGGCCGGCACTCCGAACAGAGTGATTTGCATCATCCGGCCCACCAGATAAGCGCCGCCTAAGCCGATCAGTCCGCCGATAACGGCCAGGGCCGTTCCCTCGCTCAAGACCAGGCGTATGACCCGAAGCCGCGGCGCTCCCAGGGCCAGCCGCACACCGAATTCGTGAGTTCGTTGCGCGACCCCAAAGCCATGACGCCATAAATACCGACGGCCGCCAGCAGCAGACCCAGGGCGCCAAAACTGGCAAACAGCACCACACTGAATCGATCGATAGCTAACGATTCACCGACGATCTCATCCACAGTTCTGACACCGGCCAAAGGCATGTCCGGATCGACCGAGTTAACTGCCGCCGCCACGCTGTTGATGACTGCCTTCGGCTCGCCGTCGGTCTGCAGCACTACCGAAACTCGCGGCGAGGGATTTTGCCAAAACGGCACATCGATCTCTGGATAGTCTTCACGAAATCCAGCGCCGCGTACGTTGTGAAACACGCCGACAATCTGCCATTCGACAGGCTTGGCCGGGAGGCTCGCCAGGCCGCTGTTCACTCATCACGATCCGCTGCTGGAGCGGGTCGACTCCCGGCAGAAAGCGGTTCACAAAGAATTCGTTGACCATCGCCACCCGCATGCTCGTCTCCAGTGTCGTGCTCATCAAAGCTGCGCCCTTTGACCACCCGAATGCCCAGCGTGTCGGTGTATCCGGACGTGACCCTTTGAAATGACGAACGGAGAAGTTCGGCAGGATTGGCCAATGGCTGTCCGGCAATCCTGAAACCGTGCGCCTCCGTCGGAACCGCCCGCAGGCGTCCCGGTCATCGCAGCGACGTTGCGAACGCCGGGCACGGTCTGAATTTTCTCCAGCATTTGCCGGTAATAGGATCGAATTTGGTCGGGTCCCTTGAAACGCTGTTCGGGCACCGGTAGTAGAAACGAAAGCACATGGTCCGTGCGAATCCCCAGATCGATGCGCGTCAAATTCCAGAAACTCTTGAGCGCCAGGCCGCCACACGCCAGCAGCGTCAGGGCCAGCGCAAATTCGGCAATGACCAGGACGCGCCGCGGCGTTCGTCGCGCACCACCACCGCCGGTGCGGCCTCCCAACTTGAGCACTTCGTTGAGGTCGAGTCGGGTTGCTTGCCACGCCGGCATTGATCCGAACAGCAGACCCGCTAACGTGGTGATCGCCACCGTGAAGATCAGCACCGGAACACTCATCCCGATATTCGCTTCGGAAGGCAACATCGTTCCCACGGGCGGCATAACGGCCTGAATCAGATCAATGATCGTTCCTGCGAGTAGCACGCCCACGGCCCCAGCCGAGCACCGCCAGCACCAGGCTTTCAGTAATGAACTGCGAGAACAGTCGCCCTCTTGAGGCGCCGAGCGCCGCCCTCAACGCGACTTCCCTTTGCCGTGAAGTGCCGCGCGCCAGCAATAGATTTGAGACATTACGACGCAGGCAATCAGTAAGAGAAACCCAACCGCTGACAGTAACAGCCAGAGATTGCGCCGGGTCGCATCGGTAAGAAAGTTGAGGTGCAGGGGCTGCACGCTGACACCGATTGGGTTCGCCTTAGGGCGCTCGCTTTGCAGCTGTTGTGAAATGGCGCTCATCTCTGATTGCGCCTGAGCAATCGAGACGCCGTCTTTCAAACGGGCCATCACCAAAACAGCGCGCATCGTTTGATTCGTTGGGTCTGGTTCGATTACCAGCGGAGCCCAGAGTTGTGAGTTGAGACGATCATGAATTCCCGGTGGCAGAACTCCTATGACGGTATAGGGTTCGCCATTCAGGCGGATGTCTTTCCCAACGATGTCCGGGTTTGCCGCGAAGTCACGGCGCCACAATCGATTACTAAGGATGACTACATGATCTCGACCCGCTTGACCCTCTTCAGGCGCGAAATCGCGGCCCAGCATGAAGGGCAAGCCCTCCATCGTGAAAAACCCCGGTGTACGCAGCGAGCCCACGACCTGTTCGGGTCGGTCGCCGGCGCCGATGTTGAAATATCCGCCAGTCCATGCCCCCATACCCCGAAAACTAGAGCTACGCTGCTTCCACTCGAGATAATCGACCGTTGATACATAATTCCGATTCCCTCTCGCCATCGACCAAACCATGACTAGTTGATCGGGATTGGAATAGGGCATCGGTTCAAAAAGCAGCATAGACAACGCTGAAGATCGGCGGTCGTGGCGCCGATACCCAACGCCAGGGTCAAGACTGCAGTTGCGGTGAAGCCCGGATTCTTCAGCAGCGTCCGTATGCTGTAGCTCAGGTTTTGTTTAAGCACACCCCACATGATGTTTTTGCCCTTGCTTGATGACCAGTGGTTCCCGCAAAAACGAGAGTCTACTCTCATTAACACCGGGCTTCAGCCCGGTGATCAAACCCGCGAAAATCGCGAGAACCGTTTCAACGGTTTCCTCGTGCTGGCTTGCTAAGAACTCAACCGCCTGACGCTCTAGAGTGCAAGCCGCGGAGCAGCGATCAGAGTTAAGCCCAAGGCGAGGCTTTGCGAGCCTTGGGTGCGAACCATCTAAAGTGATCGAGCCCCGAAGGGGCGACTGCGATCAGCGGGTAATCAGCACGACTCTAATTCTCTGTCGCCGCTTCGCGGCTCTCAACAGATAACTGACCATTACCCAAGGCTCGCAAAGCCTCACCTTGGGCTTAACTCTGATCGCTGCTCCGCAGCTGGCTTCCGCGCGCTACCACCACCGGTTTATTGCTCGCAACCTCCGTTATCACCGGGCTAAAGCCACGGTGTTAATGGACGATGCGATCCCTCCGGACGCACTCAATCGGCAATCGGCAATCGGCATTCATCAATGACCATCACTCGCACCGCAGCGCCTCGAGCGGATCGACTCTCGTCGCTCGCCACGCCGGTATGTAGCAAGCGAGTATCGCCACGAACGACAACAGCGCCGCGATGGCTACGAAAGTCACCGGGTCGCGCGTCGTAACGCCAAAAAGCAAACTGCAAAGCAAACGCGTTAAGCCGAGCGCTCCGGAAATGCCCAGCACCAAACCCAGCAGCACCAGCTTCATCCCATCTTTGACAATCAGGCCCAGGACGTCGCGCGTCTGAGCTCCCAGAGCCATGCGTATTCCGATCTCGTTGGTGCGCTGCGCGACTGAGTAGCTCATGACCCCGTATAAACCGATGATCGTCAGGACCAGCGCCACCGCCGCGAAGATGGAAAGCAAGGTAGTGTTGGAAGCGCGGCGCCGCGACCGACGAAGATATGTACTCCTCCATGGTCTTGACGCTGAAGACCGGTAATTCGGGATCCATCGCTCTCACTTCACGAGTGACGCTACTGGTCAACGCGCGCGGGTCATTCGTGCTCTTGACCACCGCTATCAATTGAGTGAACGGCAGCTTGCGACTGCGGCATGTAATAGGCGGGTTTTGGCTCAGTGTTGAGCGCCCGGTTGCGAATATCACCGGCGACGCCGATGATTTCGCGCATGTTGTTGAATCTTCATCGTCCCAGGTGCTAATGCCCGGGTGAATGCGTTTTCCGACCGGATCCTCACCGGGAAAATACTGCCGCGCGAATTGTTCAGTGATGATCACGACCGGCGTCGAAGTGTGCTGATCGCGATCTTCAAAATCCCGGCCTTTGATAATCGGGACGCCCAAGGCGCAGCAATACGCAACTGAACGCGAAGTACAA
>ERZ1370068.10600-contig-9284_pt1 | contig 35330 bp, 50 predicted proteins | sample MGYA00561227_ERZ1370068 | MGnify/ENA primary metagenome ERZ1370068 (study PRJEB38410, sample SAMEA6850437) | metagenome | study: Metagenomic assessment of the ecological functions of the soil: analysis of the soil microbiota associated with the...
TCAAGCCATTACGTATTGCTGATGGGAGGTTTCCTTCCGCGATTTGTCCAGCTTCGGTGGCGGGCGCCGGCTCGCCGCCACCCGCCGGGACGCGGACGAGAGGACCACCGGGGTTTGTGTCGGCGGCCGCCATGAGAATGACGTCGCCGGAGCTCCACGTGCCGAAATAATTTCCCCGGCGGGCACGCTGCACAACACCTGCGCAGGGCCTCCCGTGCGCCGCCACTCTCTGAGCTTGCCCTCCGCGAAAAACCCGATGTCATGGCTGTCCGGGACCAGAAGATGTTCGCGCCGGTGATCCCTTCAGTGCTGGGGATCGCTTCCGCGGCGCGCGGAGTCGAGGGACCGGACCCAGATCCGATTCGTGACGTAGGCGATGCTGAGCCCGCCCGGGCGACAGGTGAAAGCCGCCTGTCGGCGGCCATGTTGACCGGAAGCACGCCTCGAACCGTTGCACGCGCGCGCGTCGGGCGCCGGCGCGAAGAAGAGCCGCGCGCGCCAGGCCTGGCGGTCGCGAGAACGTCAGGTGAGCGCGGCCGTCGCGAGCCACACTTCGCGTCGTCTCAGATGGCGCGCCGGCGCCGGCACCGCGTATGGCAACGGCGCTCGCTTCTGATTCCGGTGTACTTCCGCAGCCGATGCGCGCGTTGCCGATGTCCTGCAGGCGTCGGGCTGGGATCTTTCCGCAGGCACCGGCTGCGGAGCGCGCGAACTCTGGGAGGCGTGCGTCCGCAGGCAGCGCCTGCCAGTCAGGCTCGCGCGCGAGGAATGCCGCTGGCCAGGGGTGTCTGACACCGTCTCGCCTCTGCGCGAACGCCCTGCGGCCCGTGAGGCGCATTTGCTACAACACGCAGCCGAACGCTCCACACGCTCCGTCCGCCCGATCGACGCCTCCGGCCGCGCGCCTGTTCGGGACCATCACGCGGCGGTGCCGAGGTGACACGCCTGCGGCCGTGTGCCCCCATTGCGCTGAGTGGTCGGCGACCGCGACATAGTAGTCGCGGCGCGGAATCCGACACGTCGAAAATTTTCGCCAGACCGAAGTCTGCAGGACCTTCACGCGTCGTCTGGGTTGTCCGGCGTGGCTACCTTCGCATCTCGCCGCTCGAGGTCGCGGTGCATCGATGCCCTGTCCGGCCGCGCGGCCTCGAAGCGCTTCCGCAATCTGTCGGGCGATGGCGAGCGCTTCACCGACGGGTATCGGGCCAGCCGGCAGGCCGCTCGGCCAGCGTCCCTTCTCCTCGACCACAGCTTGCGATCAGGTAGCGCGCCGCCGACGTCTCGCCCGGGTGATGACCGATGTTGATGATTGACGGCAGCACCTGCGCTTCGCGTCGAATCGGCCCAGGCGATCCGCGTTCGCGCGAAGGCGCGGGCGCGCCTTTACCGCGACTTCGCGCCCAGCTTGGTGTCGCGGCCGCGATGATACCCTCGCCCATCCCTGCCCGATCCCAGCGATCGAGAATCTCGCAGGACTCGAGATGCGTTCCAGGAAGCCAGCGCCATGGCGGAAAGGCCTCTGATTCGCGCACATCCTACCCAGACAAGTCCGAAAGTCGCGCGATTTGCCGCGGTTCCGCCGTAAAACGCTCGGACTGGACGTCATGAACCCCGATCCCGGCGGCAGATTGGGTCGCACCGCATCGTGTCGCTGCTCGGTGCGGGCGCCATGGGCGAGGTATCGCGCGCAGGACGATCGCCGCTCGGCCGTGAAGTGGCGGTGGTCCTGCCGGCTACAGCGCGACGAGGATCGCCCGGCGATTCCAGCAGGAAGCACGCGCGGCCGGTCAACCAATCATCCGGAACATCATGGCCGTCTACGACGTCGGCGACCAGGATGGATCCTCTCCACATCGTGCGAGCTATTGATGGCGAGATCGCTTCGGCGGCGGATCGACAGTCGCCCGATCCCCGCGCGCCGCGCGCGATCGAGCATATGCGACCCAGATTGCCTGGATGGCCTTGCCGCTGCCCACGATCAAGCCATATATATACATCATCCACTGATCTGAAACCCGAGAACGTGTTCGTCACGAAGACGGGTCAAGCCAAGATTCTGGATTTTCTGGCCCGGCAGCTGGCCGGCGTTGCAACGGGCGGGCCACGATTGCCGAAGCGACGCACCCGGCGTCGTGCTCGCACGCCGAGTTACATGTCCCCGAGCAGGTCCGCGGCGCGCCGGCCGATCATCGCTCCGACATTTTCGTCTCGGCGCGGTCTTTACGAGATGCTGTCTGGCGAGCATCCGGTTTCGCTGCCCCACGACGCCGGACACGATGAGCGCGATTCTGCGCGACGAGCCGCGAGTTCGCCGCCGCACTCGCGGTGCCGCGCCCAGGCTCGAGCGCGTCGTTCGTCATTGCCTCAAAAGGAACCCGCCGCCCGCTTCCAGAGCGCACGCGACCCGGCATTTCGCGCTCGACGCGGCAGCTTCCCGTCCGGCGCGTTTGCCAGCGCCGCGCGATGCCCGTAGCCCCTGGAGCAAGCCGGTGCTCGCCGCCGCGGTGGTGGTGGCGCTCGCGCGTCGGCGCAGCGATCAGCGCAGCTCCTGCGCCTACAGGACGGGGAGCAGGGGATGCAAGAGGCTCCGGTCCACCGTCTCACGGACGCCGCGGTCTGAAGAATTTCCGGCGATCTCGCCGGATGGCCGGTCGGTGGCGTTCACCGGCGGCTGTCGGCGGGAGGCAGGCAGATCTCTCGGTGCGCCTGATCGCCGGCAGGCGCGCCGCTGCCAGATGACGCATGATGCGGCCGATCACCAGCCGCCGCGGTGGACTGCCCGATTCGAGCTCGATTCGTGTCATTTCTCGCCGGCGGCGCCTGGCGAGATGCGCGGCGCGCTCTGGCGAGGTGTCGGCGGGCGGCGAGCTGCCGCGGCGTGATCGCGGACGAAGCCCGGAGCGGCGGCGCCGACGTGAGCCCGACCGACGGGCGGCTTCGGCGTCTCTTCAGCTCGGGCCGAGTGGCCGCGTCGAACTCTCGTCGACGGCGCCGAGGGATGCCAGCGGCAAGCCGAGGTGGCGGCGCTGATTCCCGCCGGTGACGTACTACCTGTCATCCGCGCTGGTCGCCGGACGGGCGGTCGATCGCGCTACCGAGCGCGGCGACGGCCTGCGGTTCGACATCTTCGTGGCGCCGGCGCGGCGGCGGCGGACCTCCGGCAGCTGCTGACCTACGCACGACCAACATCCTGATCAGCGGGCTGGCTTGGACGCCGGACGGCTCGGGATTGTCTACAGCTCGAGCTCGAGCGACACGATGCCTATTTGCCGCAGCATGCGGTTGCAACATGTTCGACTCGCCGATGGACGCGTCACTCCGGTCACGTCCGCGAAGAGGCGTCCACGCCTATCCGGACGTTGCGCGCAGCGGCGCGATTGTGGTCAGCCGAATGCGCCTCGCGTCCAACATCTGGAAGTTTCCGGTTGCCGGCATCGCCTGTCGAGAACGTGCGCGCGAGCACCCGGTGACCCGTCAAACGGGCCACGTGCTCACGCCCTGGCCGGACCCGGCGACAAAGAAATCGTCTTTCTGTCCGATAGTGGTGGCCACGCCAATTTGTGGTCATGACACTGACAGACTGGCGAGCTGCGTCAGATCTACGCGCGAGAGGGGATCCCACCGTGGCCGTCGGCGTCCCGGTGTGGTCTCCCGACGGACGCTCCATCGCGTTCGTATACTCGAAGGGCAATCCCGGACTGGGGTTTGGCGTGTGGCTGGTGGATCCCGACGGCAGCAACCTGAGGAGCGTCGCGAACCCGGGCCTCTGGCCCGCGTGGTCGCTCGACGGCCGCTGGCTGTAACTATTCGACGCGGCGAGGCGCCGCGGCTGAGATCGTGATGAAGAAGGTACCGGCTCAAGGCGGGACGCCTCTGACGGTGACGTCAGAGAAGCTCGCGCAATGTGATCTGGCTCCGACGGTTCGGCGATCATGTACTACACGTCATCGAGCGGCCGCTCGTGGACGGTAGGCCGGAGTTCGAGATCCGGTCGGCCCAGCCGGAGAATGCGCCGTTCAAGGTGCTCGCACGCGATTCCGGCATCTGCGCGTGCCGATTTGGCAGATCGTGAATGCCGGCCTTTGTCGCCCGGATGGCAAATGGCTGGCTCAGGCGCTCACCGACAGCGCTGCGACGAACATCTGGGGCGCTGTCGACGCGCGACCGGCGACTGGCGGCAGATCACCGACTTCGGCGACCTCGGCCGACCTTCATCGCGCGCCGCGTTTCGTGGTCGTCTGACGGCCGCTTCATCCTGGCCGCCGTCGGCGAAGGGCGATAGTGACATCGTGCTGCTCGAAGGGTGTTCGTCAGGGGCGCCGGGCAATCGATAGAGGATCGCCGCGCGTTCGCACCACGTGCCCTGCTCGTCGCCGTTCTTCGCCGGCTGGGTCTGGCTGGACGGCCGCGCGCCAGACCAACGCGCCGGTCGTCAGCGGCGCCCATCGGTTCCAGAAGGTCGCCGACGGCATCTTCTACGCCACGGCGTCGGGCACGATGACCGTCGGCTCGAACTCGCCGATCATCGTCACGCGACGACGAAGCGCTGGTGATCGACTCGGAGATCACGCCGGCCGCGGCGCGCGCGCTCGTCGCCGACCTGAAGGCCGTCACGCGCAAACCGGTGCGCTACGTCGTCGACTCGCACTATCACTACGATCACGCGTTCGGGAACCAGGTGTTCGGGCGCGACGTGCAGGTGATCGGCCACGACAACACGCGCCGGCGGATGCTCGGCGAACGCGATGCTCGAGCAGTTCACGTATCTAGCGGAGCGTGCGAGCAGCGTGCCGACGCAGGTCGCGGCGCTTGAAGAAGCGCGATCGCGCAGAAGACCGATGCGCAGCAGAAGGCCGTCGCTCGAGCGTCAGGTCGCCAACTCAGCTGGCGTACCTGGAACAGGTGAAGGAAATCAGTCGTCACGCCGCCGAACCTGACCGTTCGACAAGACGATGACGCTTGATTCGCGGCGGCCGGGAGATCCGCATCCTGTATCTCGGCCGCGGCCACACCGACACCGACGTCGTCGTCTACCTGCCGAAGGAGCGGATCGTCTGCACCGGCGATCTGATGGAGTCGGTGCCGTCCTACATGGGCGACTCGTTTCCGGAGGACTGGATTGCCACGCTCGAGCGGTTGAAGGCGATCGATTTCGACACGGTCGATGCCGGGCCATGGCGTCGTGTTCAAGGGGAAGGCGAAGATCGACGGCGTTCCAGAACTACCTGCGCGATGCGATCACGCAGGTCGACCGCGCTGCGCAAGCAGGGACTGAGCTGCCGACGCGGCCGCGGCCAAGGTCGACCTGACGACGCATCGCGGACGAATTCGCGACGATCCGCGCGTCGGGATCGACGTGGCGGCCGTGCGAAGGATCTATCAGCTCGCCGATCGTCCTGAGCCGGCGCGATGGAGACCGCTCGTCCTGAGCTTGTCGAAGGACGAGCTCGTGGTTCGACAGGCTCACCAGGCGCGGTTACTTCTTTCTGGCGCCCTTTCAGTAGCCGAGACACCAGCTCGCTGAAATACGCTTGTGAGCCGCTCGGCCCGACCCAGGCGCACGACGACCATGTCGCGCGACGGGATGACCATCGTGTACTGACCCATGTGGCCCGACGCCATGAACGCGTCCTCGGGCACGCCTTCCACGCGCCGCCGCGGTTCAGCCAGAACAGACCGCCGTAGCCGACGGCTCTTGTCGGCCGGCGCCGGCGTGGAGATGAACTTCACCCAGCCCTCCGGCAGGATGCGCTTGCCCTCGCCAGACGCCGTCGCGCAGGTGGAGCAGTCCGAACCGCGCCCAGTCGCGCGCCGACCCGTAGTCGAAGCCGGTCATGATGAAGTTGCCCCACGCGTCGGTTTCGAGCACGAAGTTGCGGGCGCCGATCTTGTCGAAGAGCTCCCGCTGCGGGAACGTCAGGTACTGCTCGCCTTGCGCTTCGACGTTGTCCCGCACGATGCGGCCGAGCGTCAGCGGATCGCTGTTGCGGTAGCGCCACTGCGGTGTTGGGCGGGATCTCCGAGCGGCTGGTTGACGGCATGCTCGAACACGTTGAGGCCGTCGAAGTAGATGCGCATGTGCTTGTTCGTGCGCAGTGAACGACTCGGGGCCGTTCAGGCCCGGGTTGGCGAAGTCCAGGCCGCTGCTCATGCGCAGCAGATCGCGGATCGCGGATCTGGCCGCGCGGGATCGCCCTGCTGGCGCGCCACGCCTTGACCGGCGCCACGTCGTCCACGTTCAGCTCGCCGCGGCGGACGAGAATGCCGACCAGCGCCGCGGTGATGCTCTTGCCCGCCGACCAGCTGATTTGCGGCGTGTCCGTCGTCCAGCCCGGCGCGTAGCGCTCGCCGACGATCTCGTCGCCGTGGACGACGACGATGGCGCGGGTGTTGTGCTGCGTCTGCGCCATGCCCCAGTCGAGCGCGGCTTCGACGGCAGCATTCTTTGTCGGCCCGTGGGCCACGGCCGATCGGCGGCCGATGGCGGGTTGCGTGCGGTACGGCGACCGGGGTGAAATGAACCTGCGAATGACCGCGCGGCAGGATCGCGCAGCCCTGATCGCCGCTGTAGACGGCGTTACGCGCGACGATGCCCGGACCGTTCCACCGTCACCGCGTGCCGCGTCGAATCGACGCGAAACGTGAAGCGGGAATCCCAGCTGAAATCCTTGAACGGGAGGATGTCCTGCGCGAGGATGTCTTTCGGGCGGCGCGGCGTGACGCGGCCGACGACCCACAGACCCGAGCAGAGTGGTGCGCGCCGATCGCGGCACGCGACTCGAGACTGTAGGAACTGGTCGGCGGAGCGGCGAGCGCGACGGCCGCCGCGAGGGCGAGGAGGTGCTTCACCTCCCTAAGACTTACTTGCTGGCGAGTTCCTCGGCGGACTTGAGTGATTCGGCCGCCCACTGGCACGTGGATCGCGTTTGCCGGAACGCTGGCTGGCCAGCGAAAAGCACGTGATTCGGCACAAGCTGCCGCCGATCGGGAAGGAGAATTGGCGGACGCGCTCGTCCTCGATCTTCCCGGCTCACCGATGCCCGGCCGTTTGTAGTCGATCTCGGACCAGCCGCCTCCGGTCCCTGCGTCACGACGCGGGCGTTGACATCCTTGACGCGCGGCTGGTTCTCCTTCAGCACGTCGGTTTCAATCTGCGCGAACACGTCGGTAATCTCGCCCTGCGCCAGCACCCGCTTCATCCGGAAGCGCTCGACGACGATGGCGGCCTCTTTCTTGGGATGGACGAACGTGGACAGCGCCTCGCCGGCACCCTCGACGATCGTCCAGGACCAATCCTTCAGGAAACTCGATCGAGTAGCGGCGGCTCGGATCGGTGAACAGATTTGACCCGCCCTTTTGCGCGAGTGGGACGGCGGCGCAGGCGCAGACGAGCGCGATGGCAGTGGCAACGATCCGGCGCTGGAAGGTCATGGACGTCATTTTTTGGCCCGCAGCAGGTCTAGGCGCTCCTTTGCAATCTTCTTGTTCGGATCCTCGTCTGGCAGCAGGCGGAACGCGCGTTCATGCACACGTAACCGCCTGTTCGACACGATCGACGGCGTCGAATTGCTTGGCGTTGGTGAACGCCTGCGTCCCTTCCGTTCGCATCCGCGCTCTTGACGCGCGTCATCGCCTGTTCGGCGACGATCGCCATCGACGGATCGATCTGGGCGACGCGCCTGAGCTGGCGCAGCGCCTCGGGAAGATCGCCGGAGCTTTCCAGCTTGGCGGCAGCGTCCATGGTTTGCTTGACGGAGGCGGCGATGCCCTCCTTCGCCCGCGCGTGCAGGTCCGCTGCATCGCGATAGCCCGGCTCGTCGCGCTGCAGCGTTTCGAAGAGCGACGCGGCCGTGCCGAACGCTCCGGAGTCGAGCGCCGCTTTCGCGCGGCCGTAGACATCGGCCAGGTTCCGATCGCGCGCCGAACCGGCGCCTGGAGTCGCCGGTCGGTTGGACGGTGGTCGGCTTGCGCGGCGCAGATTCAATTGGCGGCGGCTGCACGTTGGGCGGCGGAATCGTTTCGCCCGGCCGCGTTCCAAATCCTCCGCCTGCCGTCGGATTCACCGAGACCGCTGTTCGTGCGCGGCTGCGAGTTGTTGGTCGGCGTCTGGCCGCCCGGCTGTTCGACCGGGGGCTGCTGCGCCGGCGTCGCTGTTTGCGTCGACCTCGATTGGAGCCGGCTGGCGATTCATGGTCGCGAAGCGCGCGCCGACGATGACCGCCGCAATCCCGACGGCTCGCGGCGCTGCCATACAGGAGGTATTTCGGGAGACTCGACGGGGAGCCGGTGACACGGCGGTCGCTTGTCGCGGCGGCGGCACGCGGGGCGGCGGCACGGCGGCGACCGGCGGCGGCGCCGCCGCGACCGCAGGCCGCATCGGCATCTCGGCGACACGCCGCTCGGTGGCTTCCTGTTCCGCGCGGCGGCGCGCGCGCTTCGGCCTCTTGTCGCTGGGCCTCGGCCTGGCGCTGCCCTTCGGCTTGCCGCTGCAGTTCCGCCTGCCGTTGTGCCTCAGCCTGGCGCTGCAATTCGGCCTGGCGCTGCAGTTCGGCCTGTCGCTGCGCCTCGGCCTGCTGCCGCTTGCGCCTCCGCCTGACGCTGGGCTTCGGCCTGCCGCTGCGCTTCGGCGGCCTGCCGCTCCCGCTCGATGCGCGCGCGCTCGGCATCGACGCGGCGCCGCTCGATCTCGCGCGCCCTGTTCTTCGGCGCGCTGCGTGGCCACGGCGGCGGCCGCGATCGTTTCCTTCAACGTGCGCGCTTCGAGATGCGCCGGATCCTGCAACAGGACCTTGTCGATCAGCACGGTGGCGTCGGCGAGGCCGTCCGGCGGCGAGTTCCTGCTGCGCCTGCTGCAGTTGCCGCTGCAGCGCCCGCGCGCGTTCCTGCGCCTCGGCCTGCCTGGCCCGCGCTTCTTCGATGGCCTGGCGCAGCGATTCGACCTTGGGCGACTCGACGTTCATGCCGAGGACGCGTTCGGTCAGCAGCCACGCTGAGGTGAGCGCACCTCGCTCCAGCTCGTTCTGCGCCTCGTGCAGCCACACCTGTTCGACGGCGCTCCGCGTTTTCTCCTCCAGCTCCAGCGCCTGCAGGTTCTGCGGTTCGAGCACGAACACCTGCTCGCACGCCGAGAACGCGCCTTCGTGGTCGCCGCTTTCGAGAGCGCGGCGGCCGCGTTCGAGGTGCGCCTGGATCTGTTCCGCGCGCATCTGATCGGCGCGCGTGCGCAGCCGGTTGACGCTGCTGCTGTCGCGGCGCGAACTGGGCGCAGGCGTCGAGGGCGGCGGGGCGACCGGGATCTGCTGCGACGGCCTCGGCGTCACGCCCGGCATCGGCGCGAGAATCGTCGCCGGTCTGCGCGTTGCGCTCGATGCGCATTTTGGCGCCGCTCATCGCCTGGCGCAGCGCCGCGAGATCCTGAAAGCGATCGTCCGCCTTCTTCTCGAGGCACTTGTCGACGATGGCAATCAGATCGGGATCGAGTCCGGGGCACGTCTCGGTCAGTGGCTTCGGCCGGCCGTGCAGGATCGCGTATGACTTCGCTCTGCATGCTGCCTGTGAACGCCGACCGATTGCTGAAGATCTCGTAGATGACGGCGCCGACGGCAAAAATGTCCGCACGAGCGTCGACCGACTTGCCCTCCATCTGCTCGGGCGCCATGTAGTTCAGCGTCCCGATCATCATGCCCATCATCGTCGTGCCGGAGGAGCCCATGCGCGCGATGCCGAAGTCGAGGATCTTCACCGTGCCTTCGGTGTCGATCATGATGTTGGCGGGCTTGATGTCGCGATGCACCACGCCCATGCGATGCGCGTAGTGGAGGCCGGCGCACATCTGATCGATGATCTGCAGCTTGCGATGGAGCGGCGGCGCGGGCCGGTGCGCGAGGAACTGCGTGAGCGTCTCGCCCTGGATGTACTCCATGGCGATGAACGGCGTGCCCTCGTGTTCCCGAGCTCGAAGATCGTGACGATGTTGCCGTGCTTGAGTCCGCCGGCCGAGCGCGCCTCGCGCAGCAGCCGTTCGCGCATCTCGTCGCTGTCGCCGCCTTCGCGAATCAGTTTGATCGCGACGTGGCGGCCGATTTTCGGATCCAGCGCCCGGTAGAGGGTGCCCATGCCACCCTGCCCGATTTTCTCGAGCAGCTTGTAGTTGCCAATCTTGTCGGGCGCCCCGCTAGTCATTTCGCACGGACCTGCCTCGTCAACAGCACGGCTCTGCCTGCTCGGAAACCGGATTCTGGGGAGCGGTTGAGGGGAATATTGCGCGGATCTGTCATGGCTAATGGCTTAAGGCTGATGGCTCAATATCCCGGTTAACCCTGATCTTCAGCCATTAGCCATTAGCCATCAGCCATGACGAGCTACTCGTAACGCACGGCGTCAATGGGTTCGAGTTGGGCGGCTTTCGTGGCCGGGTAAATCCCGAAAACCAAACCGACCGGAAATTGATACACCGAAGGCGAGCGCAATCGCCAGGGGCGACACTCGCGTGGGCCAGTCGGCATAAGCGGTGATTCCAATCGATACAACGGCGCCTACCAGGATTCCGAACAGCCCGCCGCCGACGGTCATCAGCAGTGCCTCGACGAGAAATTGTGTGCCGATGTCGCGCCGTGTCGCGCCCACGGTTCGCCGGATGCCGATTTCATGGGTTCGTTCGACCACCGACGTCAGCATGATGTTCATGATGCCGATGCCGCCGATGACCAGGGCGAGCGCCGCCACGCTGCCGACGACGACGCTGAAGGTGCGCTGGGTGCGGTAGCGTTGCTGCAGGAGCTCCCGCGGGATCACAATATCGAAATCCTCCTGGCCGCGGTGGAGCGACTTCAGCGCGCCGCGCAGTACCTGGCCGGTCCCTTCGACCTGATCGCCGTCCGCGGCCTGCAGCCAGATTTCGTCCACGCGCTGCGCGGGCATCACCTCGAGGCCCTGCCTCGACACCGTCGCCAGCGGCGCCAGTGCCGCGTTGTTCAGATCGCGCCACGCCAGCGCGCCGACCGACGGCGAGCGGCCGCCTTGATCCGCAAGCACGCCGACGACCCGGTAGTACTGCTTTCGAGGCGCACTGAGCTGATCCACGGGATCCGTGTAGCCGAACAATCGCCGCGCGAGCTGCGCGCCGAGGACGACCGCGAACATGCCGCTCTGTTCGTCCGCGAACGACAGGAGTCGCCCCCGCCCGGCGCGCAGCTTGAGGATGGTCTGATAACTCGGACGGATGCCGACGAGGGGCACCATCAGGTTGCGTCCCGCCTGTGACACCAGCGCGATCCGTTCGACGAGCGGCGACACGCTGGCCGACCAGGGCACCAGTTCGGGCAGCAGCAGGGCGTCGGACACAGTGAGGCCGGGCGAGGAGACGCCGCGCGATTCGGCGAGCGTGAGGACGCGATTCCGGGCGACGAGGTTGTCGAGGCCGAGGAGCTGTCACTTGTTCCAGCGCGTCGCGGCGCGCGCCTTCGGTGACCGACATCATCGCGATGACGGCGGCCACCCCCAGCACGACGCCGAGCACGCTCAGGGACGTGCGAAGTTTGTAGCGGCCTTGCGCTTCGAGCGCGACCCAAAACGCTTCGTGCAGCTTTCGCGGCAAACGGCCGTTCGCGGGGACCATAGGTTCCTACTGCGCTCTGTACACGCCGCCGGCACTTTCGGCTTTCGCTGGCCGGCTGGCGCGCTGCCGAAGCCGGACAACGCGGGGGCGCGAGGGACCTCGGTCAGCAGGACGCGTTCACCTTCCTGAAGGCCGGCGACGACTTCGACCGCCGTGCCAGTCGACTCGCCGAGTTGAACCATGCGGGTCTGAACATCGAACGCGCGCACGACGTGCACGGCGGGCACGCCCTGTTCTTCGAACACCGCGTTCGGCGGGATGACCAGCACGCCGCGCCGCTCGCCGATCTGCACGTCGACGCGGGCGGTCATTTCAGGTTTCAGCTGGGCATCGGGTTGATCGATCTCGACCACGAGATCGAAGCGCTTGTCTTCCAGCGGTCGATCGCTCGATGAGCGCGCCACGGTGCCGATGCGTGTGACCTTTCCCGTGAATTTCTTGTCGCGCAGCGCCTCCAGCACGACGTTGACCGCCTGCCCGACGGCGACGCGATGCACGTCGGCCTCGCCGACCGTGGCTTCGACCAGCATCCGATCGACGTCGGCGACCGTGACGATGCCCGGCGTTTCGGTGACGCGATCGCCGGGCCGGATCTTCCGGCGCGGGTTCGCGTTGATGTATTCCTCGTAGACCACGAACCCCGGCCGCCGCGCGTAGAGACTGGCGTTGTCGATCTGGCTGGTGAGAAACGCGACGCGAGCCCGCGCTTCGAGCAAGCGGGCGCGCACGTTCTCGCGCTGCGCTTCCTTCTGCGCGAGGAGCAGCTCCGCCTTCTGCTGATCGCGCGGGACGGTGCGCTTGGTGAGCACGTCGGCGCGGCGGCGCGCCAGTGCCAAATCCTGCTCCGCCTGCTCGAGCTCGTCGGCGGTCCGGCGCAGCTCTTCGCGGGTGATGAAGCCTTTTTCGAGCAGCGGCGCCAGCGCCTCCTGCTCGGCGCGCAGCCGCGCGGCCTTGCGTTCGGCGAGCTCGAGCCGCGTCTTGGTTTCCTCGACCGAGAGCGCGGCTTCGCCGCCGGCGAGCGAGTCGATGGCCGCCTGCCCCTCCTGCCGATCGATCTCCGCCACCTGCAAGTCGACCTGGGCCTGCCGCAGTTCCTGGTTGGCGCGCTCGAGATCGCGCTGCAGGGGGACCGCGTCGAATCGCACGAGCAGATCCCCTTCGCCGACGCGCGTGCCTTCGGGAACGAGAAAGGTGATCTCCGTCTCGCGCCCGGTCAGCGGCGAGTGGTAGGTGATCGCCTGCACCGGCTTGAGCAGTCCGGCAACGGTGAGCGTCGCCGACAGGTTGCCGCGGCGGACCGTGGCGGTCGTTGACGCGTCGAACGCGGATTCGCTGCGAAGGAAGGCCAAGACGCCGACGGCGCCCAGCACGCCCATCGCGGACAGCCAGATCAGCCGCCGGCGAGGGCTCATCGATCGCAACGCGTGCCCGAGCATGTCAATCACTCCTCCGCACGCACTCCGGGTACCGGATCGGCCGCGTCTTTCCGGGGATCCAGGATCCCTACCGTCGCTCTCAGGCTGAGGCGGCTCGTCGCCAGGTCCGCCAGAGCGAGGATACGCAGGCTTTCGATGTTGAGCAAGTTGGTTTCGGCGGTCACCACGTCCAGGTTGTTCGACAGTCCGCGCTCGTAGCGCAGGCGGGCCACTTCGACTTCCCGCTGCGCCAGCTTCACGTTGTTCTCGGCCGCCGCCAGGCTGCGAATCACGCGATCCCGCTGCCGCAGCTGCCGCCGCACATCGTCGGCAATCCGCCGCCGCAGCGTGTCGATGTCGCGCTGCCGGCGGTCGCGATCGATCACCGCGTTCTGGGTACTCGATGGTTTGCGGCGTGCGGTCGACCGGCATGGAGATATTGAAGAAGGTGGCGAACTGAAACTTGTCGAGGCCGAAGCTGTGGGGCAACGATTCCGCGGTCCCGCGCCGCGTGAGCGCGAGGTTGAGGTCGAACTGCGGCTTCAGCTGGTTGCGGGCGAACGCGATCGCGCGGTCGGCGTCGGACGCTTCGGCGATGGCGCTCTGCAGATCGAGACGATTGGCCATGGCCTGGGCGATGGCCTGCTCGGCTGTCAGCTCTTCGATCGTCTTCGGAATATCGGGGATGATGTCGAATTGCGTGCCGGAGTCAGCGCCGATCAGGAACCGCAGCTGATCGCGCGAGTCCTCCGCCGAGCCCTCGGCGTCGAAGAGCTGCAACTCCGCCTGCGAGACCAGTTGCTGGGCGCGCAGCACGTCGAGCTGCGAGACGAGGCCGGCGCCCAGCTTCGCTTCCGAGGCCTCCCGCAGCTGGCGGGCCGATCGAAGCCGCGCCGCGCGACGCGCGATGACCGCCTCCTGCGCGACCACCCGGTAGTAAGCGCCAGCGACGTCGACGGCAATCTGCTGTTCGGCGATCTTCTGCTGGCGCGTCGCATCGGCCTGCCGGAGTTCGGCCAGCGTGAGGCTGCGGCGCGTGACGCCGGAGCCAAATCCCTTGAGCAGCGGCTGGCTCACCAGCAGCGTCGTGTCGCTGTTGTAGAAGCGGACGTCTTCGCCGCCGGTGAGGGCCGGCACCTGCGCCGTCGACGTGCCCGAGCCCACGCGCACTTCGGTGCCGTTGACGAACCGCTGCGACAGATCGAGCCGGTAGCTCTGATCGGACACGTTCGTTTGACCAAACGAGCCGCGGACGTTCGGCACGACTTTCGGCGTGAATGCGCTGCGGGCGCCGCGCACCGCGAGGCCGGCGCGCTCGCCGCTGTCGTGCTGCGCGATCATGCGGTCGTTCTTCAGCAGCGCCTCGTCGATCGCCTGCGCCAAGGTCATCACGCGCCTCGCCTCCTGCGCGTGCAGCAGCGTGGCCGACCGAGACAACGAGCAGCCAGGCCCGCCGCAGCCGCGACGGACCGCGTCTTGACGTGTTCCATCATGGACGGACTCTCCAGGGGTTGACCTGATTGTGCTGGCGAATCGGCGAGGGAGTCCAGAGGTAGTCGTTTGTCGTTGGTCGTGAGTCGGCAGTCTCGGCTGTTACTGCCTTCACGCTCGGCGCGATGCGATCCGGAGCGTCGCTGCGTCGCGACGTCATCGAGATATGTGGATGAGAGAGAACGGCCGGCGGCTGTGACGCCGCCGGCCGCGAAGCGGAGGGTGCTATGACCTCGTGCAGGTGCGAGCAACCGAGGCCGGACCGAGAGCGCTGCTGTTGTCGGTCAACGTGCCGTTCGCGCTTGTTCCGGCCGCCACTGTACGTGCCGGAGAATCCGATCGTGAACGTGCCGGGGAACCCTGTAACCGTGAATGCGGTTGAAGTCCAGTTGACAGCGGCGGGATGCGTCAGCGGGGAGCCAACCGAGCCGGTCACGCCGCTCACCGTTCCATTGACGGCGCCCGATAGGGTGATGCTGCCAGTTAGCGACGTTCCACTCTGCGTTAGCGCAAACGACACGTTGGCGCCGAAACCCTGATCCGTGCCGCACGCCCCAGGTCACCGGTGACATTCGGTCCTACCGTAGCCGATGCTGCCGGCGTCGACGCGTCCAGCTTGCCATCGCTCACCTTGAGATTGACCTGAAACGATCCGGCGGTGGCAAACGTGCGGGTAAACGTGTCGCCCGTGCCGCTTCCGCCGTCACTGGACGTCCAGGTTTTCGTGAGCGAGTCGCCGTCCGGATCGCTGGCGCCGGTCGACGTGAAGGTGAAGCTGGTCTGACCCGCCATGCCCGTGCCCGTGGGCGAAACGGTAATCGTGCCCGGCACTGGCGCCTTGTTGTGCGGCAATGTCGCCACTACCACCGCAGCAGCGCCCGCGCCCGCCAGGACCGATCCACAACCACTTCTTCGATCCGCCACCACCGCCGCCGGTCGACGTCACCTGACCCGCAGCGGTCTCGTTCGAGACGCCCGTCGTCCTGGTGAGTTTGACGTTCGAGATGCGACGGCTCACCCGCAGTCAGCGTCACGACGCGCGCATTTTCGAGGTAGCCGCTCTTTACGATGCGGACGCGGTGCTCGCCGGCGGCGAGTGAGGCGACATTCGCCGGGGTCTGACCCGCGAGACGTCCGTCGACGCACACGTCGGCGTTGCTCGGCTCGGTCGTGACGGAGAGGGCGCCGGCCGCGCCCGCGCTCCCTTCGGTGTTTCCGCTGCGCCTGCGCCAACGACCATCGTCGCGGCGAGCGCGAGGCTCACGCTGCTTCGCAGAAACGCGGGAATTCGAAGGCTCGAACGACTCATGAACGCCTCCTCAGGGACGGGAGAGAAGTGTTGTCTGCGTTTGTAAGGCTGAGGTACGTGGGGATGATACGGACGAGCTCGGAGGGTGTCAAGAATAAATGCATCAAATGCGGCGACAAGGCTACGGCGTCGTCTGCAATTCGTGAAGATGCGCGTAGACGCCGCCCTTCTTGAGCAGTTCGTCGTGCGTGCCTTGTTCGACCAGTGCGGCGTCTTTCATGACGAAGATGACGTCGGCGTTGCGCACCGTGTGCAGATGGTGCGCGATGATGATGCAGGTCCGGTCCTTCATCAGATAATCGAGCGCCTCGACGACGGCCTTCTCACGACTCGGCGTCGAGCCCGGTCGTCGGTTCGTCGAGGATCAGGATCGGCGTGTTGCGGACGATGGCGCGGGCGATCGCGATCCGCCGGCGCTGCCCGCCCGACATCGTGACCCCGCGCTCGCCCACCATTGTCCCGTAGCCCTGCGGCATGTTGATGATGAAGTCGTGCGCGTGCGCGATTTCGGCGGCCTTGACGGTGTCCATCGGGTCGGCGTCGGGCCGGCCGTACGCGATGTTGTCCCAGACGGTTCCGCTGAACAGCAGAGTTGTCCTGCAGCACGAAGCTGATCTGGTCGCGCAACGACTTCAGCGTGAACTGCTTGATGTCGAACCCGTCAATCTTGATCGATCCGCCCTGCGGATCGAAGAACCGCGGAATCAGACTGGCGATCGTCGTCTTGCCGGTGCCCGATGGCCCGACAATGGCCACCACCTGCCCGGGCTTGATGCGAAAGCTCACGTCCTTGAGAATCTGAATATCCGCGCCGTAGCTGAAGTTGACGTGATCGAAGTCAATCTGCCCCTTGAACGGCGGCGCGTGACCCGCCGTCGGCAGATCGGCGACACGGCTCTCGCTGGCCATGACCTCCTGGATACGCTCGAAGGCGATTGCGGCCTTTGAAATCGTGTTGGACAGCTTCGAGAGCTCGCGCATCGGCTTGTAGCTGCTCTTCAAGTAGGTCAGGAAGATGATCAGCACGCCGATGCTCAGCTCCTCCGCTCATGGCGAGGCGGGCGCCGTATCCGAGCACCAGAATGGTTCCGACGGCGACGAGGATGTCGACGATCGGGGAGAGCTTGGCCTTCATGCTGCGCGCGGCGAGCGCAGCCTGCACGCTCTGACGGCTCTCCCAGTTGAACTTCCGCTCCTCGTAGTCCTCCCGCGCGAACGCCTGCACGACCTGAATCGAGCTCAGGATCTTCCGCGACGCCGGAGAGCATCTCGCTCTCCTTTCGGCGCACGGCGCGCGTGGCTTTCTTGATCCGCCGGCGTGTAGAAGTAGACGACGAGGAACAAGATGGGCGCGACCGACAGCGCGATCAGCGTGAAGCGCCAGTTGATGTAGAACATCACGCCGATCATCCCGACCAGCGTCAGGAGGTTGACGACGATGCCGAGGAGGGCGGTGGTGATGAAGTCCTGGATCGCGTCGATGTCGCTCGTCACCCGGCTGATCAGATCGCCCGAGCGCGATTCGCCGTGCTCGAGGAGCGACAGGCGCTGAATGCGCTGGCATAAGAGCAGCCGGAGATCGTGCGACACCCATTGACCGACCGTGGTGGTCAGATACTTCTCGAAGTACGAGCTGATCGCGCCGACGACGGCGATCAGCAGCACCGCGCCCAGCGCGAAATTCAAGATCGCGATCCTGTCCGGGCCGATCCACGCGACGGCGGAGGCGAGCCACGGGGGCAGGGCTTTCTCCTGCAGCACGTTGTCGACGATGATTTTGACCGGCCAGGGTTCGGCGATGTCCGCGATCGTTTCGCCGACGACCGCCACGCACGCCAGCACGAAGGCTTTCCAATGCGGCCGCAGCATGACGCTGAAGCGCATCTTGCCGGGCGGGGTGATGGTGGAGGGCTCGGGCGCGGCTTCAGGAATGGCGGCGTCGGGCGTGGGTGCAACCGGTGCGGTCTCGACCGGCGCGGGTTCGGGAATCACGTGCATCTTGTATCACACGGACCGCGTGGCGCGCGAGGCTGCGATGCAGTATCGTAAGCCGCCCTCGTCGGTGGAGCGTTCAGCGAAGGAGTCGTCCGATGTCCGATTCAGCGTTGCCAGTGGTCTTCGGCCGGCGGCGGTTTCGGCGAGACGGTGCGTCGTGATGCGTGGTGGCTGCAGCCACTGGTCGTCTTCGCCGCGCTGTCGACATTCGTCGTCTACGCCACGTGGGCGGCGTTCCAGAACGACCACTACACCTTACGGTCCGTACTCTCTCGCCGTTCTACTCACCGGAACTCTTCGGGTCGCCCCACGCGTGGTTTGGACCCAAGCCGGCATTTCTTCCCGCCTGGCTGCCGTTTTCGCCGGCGCTGGTGATCCTGCCGATTCCGGCCTTCTTCCGCGTCACCTGCTACTACTACCGCGGCGCCTATTACAAAGCGTTCTGGGGCGATCCGCCGTCGTGCACCGTCGGCGAACCGCGGAAGACGTACTGGGGCGAGAATTCGTTCCCGCTCATCCTCCAGAACATCCATCGCTACATGCTGTTTCTGTCGATGGCGGTGCTCGCCGTGCTGTATTTCGATGTTTGGAAGGCGTTGTGGTTCACGAATCCCCAGACCGGGCTGCGCGGAGTTCGGCATCGGCGTCGGCACGCTCGTGCTGGCGGCCAACGTCGTGCTGCTGACCGGGGTATCTGTTCGGCTGTCACTCGCTGCGGCACGTCGGCGCGGCGGCTGCGCCGACGAACTGTCGTGCCGCGCCGCTGGGGCTGCGCGCCTACAACTGCGTCAGCGTCTCAATCGCAAGCACATGCCGTGGGCGTGGACGAGCCTCGTCGCCGTCGGCTTTCCGATGCTCTACGTGCGGCTCTGCTCGATGGGCGTGTGGACGGACTTTCGAATTCTGTAGTCGACAGGTGACTGTCGACAGTCGACTTCAAGCATGGATTACTCGACCCACGACTACGACGTCCTGGTGATCGGCGCGGGCGGCGCGGGGCTTCGCGCTGCCATCGAGGCGTCGGCATCGGGTGTGCGCGTCGGCCTGATCTGCAAATCGCTGCTCGGCAAGGCGCACACCGTGATGGCCGAGGGCGGCATCGCCGCGGCGCTGGCCAACGTGGACGATCGCGACAACTGGCGCGTCCACTTCGCCGACACGATGCGCGGCGGCCAGTACGTCAACAACTGGCGCATGGCGGAACTGCACGCGAAGGAAGCGCCCGATCGCGTGCGCGAGCTCGAGGCGTGGGGCGCGCTCTTCGATCGGACGCCCGACGGCCGCATTCTGCAGCGCAACTTCGGCGGCCACCGCTATCCGCGCCTCGCGCACGTCGGCGATCGCACCGGCCTCGAGATGATCCGCACGCTGCAGGATCACGGCATCCACATGGGCATCGACGTCCACATGGAATGCACCGATCGTCAGCCTGCTCACCGAGCGGCGGCCGCGTCGCCGGCGCCTGCGGCTACGAGCGCGACCGCGGACGATTCTCGGTCTACCGGGCGAAGGCCGTCGTCGCTGGCGACCGGCGGCGTCGGCCGCGCCTACAAGATCACGAGCAACAGCTGGGAATACACCGGCGACGGCCACACGCCTCGCCTACGACGCCGGCGCCGACCTCATGGACATGGAGTTCGTCCAGTTCCATCCCACCGGCATGGTGTGGCCGCCGAGCGTCCGCGGCATTCTCGTCACCGAAGGGCGTGCGCGGCGAGGGCGGCGTCCTGAAGAACAGCGAAGGCCGCCGCTTCATGTTCGACGACATCCCGCCCAACTACCGCGCGCAGACCGCCGACAACGAGGAGGAAGGCTGGCGCTACACGCAGGGCGACAAGTCGGCGCGGCGGCCGCCCGAACTCCTGACGCGCGATCACGTGAGCCGCTGCATCGTGCGCGAGCTCAAGGAAGGCCGCGGCAGCCCGCACGGCGGCGTGTTCCTGGACATCCGTGGATCAAGGCGCGGCTGCCGAACGCGGCCGGATCACATCAAGAAGAAGCTGCCGAGCATGTACCACCAGTTCAAGCAGCTGGCCGACATCGACATCACCAAGGAGCCGATGGAAGTGGGACCGACGACCCACTACATCATGGGCGGCGTGCGGGTGCGACGCCGACACGCAGATGTCGACGGTGCCGGGACTGTTCGCCGCGGGCGAATGCGCGGCGGGCATCAACGGCGCCAACCGGCTCGGCGGCAACTCGCTGTCCGATCTGCTCGTGTTCGGCAAACGCGCGGGCGAGTTCGCCGCGGCGTTCGCGAAGGCACATGGCACGAGTCGATCGACATGGGCGCAGGCGGACGAAGCGGTGCGGCGCGCGCTGGAGCCGTTCGAACGCGATGCGTCGGGCGAGGGTCCGCACCAGGTTCAGTACGCGCTGCAGGATCATGATGCAGGACCTGGTCGGCGATCGTCCGCAGCGAGCGCGAGATGGTGCGCGCCCTGGACGGGCTGGCGGCGCTCGAGGCGCGGGCGCGGAAGCACGCCGGCGTCGCCGGACATCGCGAATACAACCCGGGCTGGCACGCGGCGCTCGATTTGCCGAATTTGCTGACGGTCTCGGAGGCGATCACGCGATCGGCGATCGAGCGGAAGGAAAGCCGCGGCGGTCATTTCCGCGAGGATTTTCCGGACAAGGACCCCGCCTACGGCACCTTCAACATCGTCGTGCGCAAGACGGCGCCGACGGCGCCATGGAGGTGTCGCGCGCGCCGATTCCGGAGATGCCGGCGGAGCTGAAGGCTGTGATCGAGGAGATGAAGTAACGTGCCAGGGGTTAGGGGCTAGGGGTTAGGGGTTGCAGAGGGACTAGGGAGTCGAAGTGGAATCGCCGGTCCCCTAAACCCTGAACTAACCCCTAACCCCTAAGCCCTAACCCCTGACAGCGACAAGGAGCGCAGGATGGCGAGCGCGACTTTCAAGATCTGGCGCGGCGAGGGTGCAGAGCGGCGCGCTGCGCGACTACACGACCGAGGTGTCCGGAAGGGGATGGTCGTCCTCGACGCCGTGCACCAGATCCAGGCGCAGCAGGCCGACCGATCTCGCCGTGCGCTGGAACTGCAAGGCGGGGAAGTGCGGCTCGTGCTCGGCGGAGGTCAACGGACAGCCGCGGCTGATGTGCATGACGCGGCTGAACGAATTGAATCTGAGCGAGCCGGTCACCGTCGAGCCGATGCGCAGCTTCCCGCCGATTCGCGGACCTCGTGACCGACGTGTCGTTCAACTTACCGCGCGAAGCAGATCGATCCGGCCGTTCCAGCCGCGTCCGGCCGGACGCGCCCGACGGCACGTGGCGCATGCGGCAGGAGGACGTCGAGCGCGTGCAGGAATTCCGCAAGTGCATCGAGTGCTTCCTCTGCCAGGACGTGTGTCACGTCCTCCGCGACCACCGGATGTCACGACCAGTTCGTCGGGCCGCGGCACCTGATCTACGTGGCTGCGCTCGAGATGCATCCGCTCGACGTCGGCGCCCGCGCGAGCGAGCTGAAGGACGCGCACGGCATCGGCTACTGCAACATCACGAAGTGCTGCACCAAGGTCTGTCCCGGAGAGCATCGCGAATCACCGACAACGGCGATCATTCCGCTCAAGGAGCGGGTCATCGACGAGCTCTACGATCCGGCTGGTCAAACTGCTGCGAGTGTTTCGGAGGGCGACATGAACTTCGAGCTCAAGACGCTGCATCCAGACGCCGTGCCGCGCGCGCTGGCGAAGGCCGAGCGATACCGGCTTGCTCAACGAGCCGAACCAGGCCGAAAGCATTTGCCGCGACGTGCTGGAGCGTGGACGCCGCCAACCAGGAGGCGCTGACGATGCTTCTGCTGGCGCTGACCGAACAGTTCACCGACGATCCGGAAAGCCTTCGCGGAAGCCGCGCGCGTCGCCGGCCAGCTGCGCGACGATTACGATCGGGCCTACTACACCGGCATCGTCTGGGAGCGGCGGGCCATTGCTCATCTCAAGCACGACGGCCCGATACTCGGCGCGCAGGTGTACGACTGGCTCAGCGAGGCGATGACGTGGTTCGAGAGGGCCGAGGCCATCCGTCCGGCCGGCAACGACGACTCGCTTCTGCGCTGGAATGCGTGCGCCCGCAAGATCATGCGCGATCACCGACTCGCGCCGGCGGCCGACGAACGCGCGGAACCGCTGCTGCTCGAATAGCGCGGGGAAGGCTGGCAGGGCTGGTGGGTCCGGCGCGACCTACCCGCCTCACCTGCCTCGCCCGCCCAACCTGCCCACTCTTACCGACCCGGCGCCGTGCACGACACCGACTTCTTCACCGCCTGATCGATCTCCTCGGGCGTCATCAGCACCGTCGTCTTGAGCGCCACCGGCGCCGCTCGCGTTGATGGCGACCGACGGCGCGCGACCATCGTCGCGTGATCCGGAGCGTCGACGACGGCGTAGACGTCCGAGTCGCCGAACGCGTAGTAGAACGACTTCGAGTTTCGCGCCCGCGCTCTTGAGTGCGGCCGCCGCGGCGTCTACGTCGCTTGCTCCCGCCGTCTTTCAGCAAGCCCTTGGCGCCGTCCGCGTGTACGACGCGTGAATCATGTATTTCGGCATCCTGCGTCTCCTTGGCGGGCACATTATCCTGTATGCTCCGCGCAAAGCGAAGGGAGGATGGTATGCGACGTCTCATGTTGGGTGCGGCCGCGGCCGCCGTGTCGCTGGCGAGCCTCGTGGCGCAAGGGGATCCGCAGCCGACGCGTGCAAGATGTGTCCGGCCACCTACATCGCCAACGACGAGGTCCAGGCCTACGTCAAGAAAGCCATCGCAGAGCGGCTGACCGATCAGCAGGTCCGCGACGTCGAGATCGGCAAGAGCCACATCGGCATCGGCGTCGTGCACCGCGGCAAGCTGGCCGCGCCGGCGCCGGAGTCGGTCGCCGAGCACGATCTGGTGAGCGAGGTCTACCACATCATCGACGGATCGGCGACGCTCATGACCGGCCCCGATCTCGTCGGCAAGAAGCGGCGGCCCGCCGACCTGCGAGACCGTGCGTGAGTTCAACGGCCCGGGAACAACTCGGAATCGATCCGCAACGGCGTCAGCCACGAACTGAAGCCCGGCGACGTGATCGTGATCCCGGCCGGAACCGGCCACTGGTTCACGAAGATCGACGATCACATCACCTATCTGATGGTCCGAATCGATCCCGACAAGGTCACGCCGCTGCGGGGATGAAGCGGCGTCGAAGGCGTACTCGCGACGCCGAGGCGCTGACGCGTGTTTCCTCGTTGAACCGGGACAAACGCGGTCTCTATGCCCGCACGGATGAGCTAACGTCCGAAGAGGGGTTAGGGGCTGGGGGCTAGGGGTTAATAAAGGGAATAGGCTAGCTGGGGATTCACTACTCCCCTAATCCCTGAACTAACCCCCTAACCCCTAAGCCCTAACCCCTGACAGTGACCCGTTACTTCGAGCGTGACTTTCTGCGCCCGCCAGTTCCAGACTTCGCCGACCCACAGGTTGTTTTCCGTCCGGCAGTCGATGGCGTTGACCATGCCGAACTCCTTCGGCATCTTGCCGGCCTTGCCGAACTTGCCGACGACCTGGCCGGTGAGACTGGACCTTGTAGATCTCGCCGTGATCCATGCTCTCGGGATCGTTCGAGTTGGAGCTGTAGAGGAACTGCGTTCGCGCCGCCTGAGATGCAGATGCGCCTGCGGCGAGCCGATGCCGGTGATCTGCGATCTTGAACGTGCCTTCGCCGTCGAAGACCTGAATGCGGTTGTTGCCCGCGTCGGCGACGTAAATGTTGCCGGCGGCGTCGCTGGCGATGCCGCGGATCGCCGTTGAACTGACCCTGCGCCGAGCCGGTGCTGCCCCAGGTCTTGAGGAAGTCGCCGTCCTTGTTGAACTTGGCGATGCGGTTGTTGCGGGCCGAATCCGTCGGCGACGTAGATGTTGCCGGCGCGATCCCAGGTGACGTCCGACGGCCGGTTGAAGCTGTCGCCGTTGATGCCTGCGCCCGGGTACGGCGCTGCCGCCGCGTCCACCACCGCCGCCGCCACGTCCACCGCTCGCCGCCCGCGTCGCGGCCGCCGCGCGGCGCGGAACGCCGCTTCGGCATGCCGTTCGCGCGCCGGCATGCCCGCGGCCCGGGCGCAGCGTGGAATGTTCTCCGGCTTGCGGCCGAGCACCAGCAGGAAGCGGCCGTCCGGCATCGAACTTGACGACCTGGTTCGATCCGGCGTCGACGATCCAGATGTTGTCCTGCGGATCGACGCGCACCTGCTGCGCGAAGTTGACCGCGTAGACGCCCTGACCGATCTCCTTCACGAACTTGCCGGTCTGATCGAACTGGAACAAGCCGCGAGCCGCCGTGATAGAACGTGCGCTCGTCGCCGAGCGTCGCCACCGGCGTGACCGGTGCGCGCGTAGACGAAGACGTGGCCTGCGCGAATTGGTGGCCACGCCAGCCACTTCGCCGCACGACGGCAGCGTAGATGATGTCGGCGTACGGCGTCGTAGTTGATGCTCCGGGACCGACTGCGCGAACAGTCGCGGCGCTGACGACGCCGCGCGCAATCGATGACGACAGCAAGTGTGCGTTTCATGGGTGCCTCCTACTTGCGCCGCGGAGGTCTTGCGCGCCTGCGGGCGCAGCGATGATCTTCTGCACGCGCCACTGCGGTGATTTCCGCCACGTACATCTCGTCGGGATTCCGGCAATCCATCTGGTGGATGCTGCTGAACTCCTTGAACCCGTGACCGGCCTTGCCGAAGCGGCCGAGCACCGTGCCGTCGAGCTCCATCTTGTAGATCTCGCCGGTCGTCCGCCGCCTGGTCGAAGTTGTTGCCGGTCGGGAACGAGTTCGAGCTGTAGAGATACTGATGCGGGCCGTGTCGAGATGCAGACCGCCCACGGCGCGCCGACGTTGTCGTAGACCGCCTTCTGGTTCAGATCGTTGTCGAGGACGACGATCCGGCGAGTTGCCGCGATCGGCGACGTAGACGATGCCCTTCGGCGTCGACCGCGATCGCGTGCGGCGTGCTGAACTGCAGCGGGCCGTTGCCGCGCGTGCCGACCGCCTTGATGAACCGGCCGTTCTTGTCGAACTTCACGACGCGCGAGTCGCCGTAGCCGTCGGAGACGAAGATGTTGCCCTGCGGATCCCAGCCGATGTCGGTCTGGCGATGGAAGGATACGGCCGGTTGGCGCCGGATGCATGGCCGCCGCCGGGCGTCTGCGCGAGCTGCTCGAGCGGATCCGGGCCGCTTGCCGAGCACCATCAGCAGCTTGCCGTCGGGACTGAACTTCTGGATGACGTTGGTGCCCTCGTCGACCGCCCACACGTTGTCGTCTTTGTCGACGCGCACCGCGTGCGCGAACGAGAAGCCGTAGCTGCCGCGCGCCGAATTCCTTGACGAACGCGCCGGTCTGATCGAACTCGAACAGCCGCGTCTCGCCGCTGCGCACGATCGACGAACACGTGGCCCTTCGAGTTGGTCGCGACGCCCGACGCCTTCGCCCATGTAGAGGCCGGCCGGCATCTTGCCGAAGTCGGCTCGAGTCGAACGGAATTTCCGGCGTGGTGGCTCTCGCTTTCGCTGGTCCGGCCACGTTCTGTGCGCCGACCGGCCCGGTGGCGAGCACGAAACCGACCAGAATGGCGGCGTGACACGTCGCATACCGCCTCCCTTCGCTGACCGCGGGTCCGAGATGAAAACGTCAGCGCAGCCTAACGATTTGCTCGGCCTTGTAAAGGAACTCGCAGTCTTACATTTGGAGACAATCCCGCATTGAAAAACCAACGACCGCTGAAGTCGTCTCTCATTTTGGATCTCGCCACACGAAAATTTTATTGAGCGTCGCGATTGGCGGCTCCCTGCCCGGAGCGAGGCGGTATACTCCGGCCCGTTACTCAACTCATCGAGTCGCTAGCCGTTCATAGGAGGTCTCCATGATTCGGCGTGTGTTCCCTCCACGTTCTCGTTCTTTCCTTCTATTCAGCATGGGCGGCTCTCGCCCAGGGCGGTGGCGGACGGGCGGAGCTCAACGGCACGATCACCGCCACCAGGCCAAGCTCGTCCTTCCCGGGGGTAACCGTGACGGTCACTCATGAAGGAACCGGCCAGACCCGGCAGTCCGTGACCAGCGGTGAAGGCCGCTTCATCATTCCCACGCTGCTCCCCGGCAGCTACAACGCTGAAAGCCGAGCTCCAGGGATTCGAAACGCTCACGCGCGGACCGGCCTTCGTGCTGAACGTGGGCAGGAAATCATCGGTGGCCTTTGTCGTACGATGAATCTCGCGGGCGTCCGCGAAGAGCGTCACCGTCACCGCCGAGAGCCCGGTGATCGAGACGATTCGGCGAGCAACATCGGCATCGAACATCAACGAGCAATCGTAAATCGGTGACAACACGCCGCCGAGCGCCGAAGCGCCGCAGCCAGTTCACCAGCTTGATGCAGACGATCTCCGGCCTGGTGCCCACGCTGCAGGTCGGACTGCGTTCGAGGGCGGTCAGTTCAGCGCCAACGGCCAGGCAAAGCGACGACGAACAACCTGCCCTCGTCGAGCGGCCAGTTGCACAACAACGACTCGCGCCTCGGCGGATCGCAGGGCACGCAGTCGCGCGTCACGCTCGACTCGATGGCGAATATCAGGCGCAGACGCACCAGTACGGCGCCGAGTACGGCGGCTCGACCGGCGTCGTCGTCAACTCCGGTGACGCAAGAGCGGCAGCAACAAAGGTCTCCGGGCGGGCGTTCGATACTACCAGAGCAACAAGCTCCAGGCGACCGACTACTTCCTGAAGCAAGCGGGCGAAGAGAACCCTCGTCGGGCAGCAACGTCTTCGGACGGGAGCGTCGGCGGGCCGACATCGTCAAGAACAAGTTCTTCTCCTTCGGGAACATGGAATACGACCGCGCGCACGAGGCGGCGAACCCGAGTTTCCCGGCGATCGCGGCGCCGCTCGCGGTGTCGTACTTCGACGACGACGGATTTCACGTGACCCAACAACTTCGCGCGGCTCGACTACCAGATCAACGGCAACAACTCCCTCAGTTCCGGTGGACGCGCGAGCGCGTGCTGACCGTCAACGACTCTCGATCGAGGACGACCTGCGCGATTCCTCGACGCGGCGCGGCACGAGAACGACTTCGGGGATCAGGTCTTCAGCTGCGTCGTGGACGTCGGTGCTGAACAACCGCACCGACCAACGAGTTCAAGGTCGGCCACGTGCGTGAGAACCTGCTGCAGGGACCCAAGGCGTTGTTCTCCGACACCGACTCCGACGTCGGCGTTCTTCGATCACGGCTGGAAAGTTCATCGGCTTCCACGGGCTGGAGCCGTTCGACGTCGGACCCGCAGAACACCCACCCCGACTACATCGCCGGCAACCGGAACACCTTTTCACGGCCAGAACATCATTCGCGATCCACCTTCGACGACTCGCTGACATGGTCTCAAGCCGGGGCGGCGCGGGGAGCACACGTTCAAGGCCGGCCTCTGCAATCTGGGGCCAGAACGGGGCGCCAATACGCCTTCGGGCACCGCGGCGAATTTCATCGGGCTGTTCACGTGCCCGACCAGATTCGGCCGTTCAACGCCTCGGATGCGACCAAACTCATCCGTTCCGCTTCGGCCCCCAGCATGGGTCAGTTCGACTTCAATCGTCACCGACCATCGCCGCCTGGGTCGCACATCTCGGACAAGCGGGATCGGCGAACAACAAGCTGACGCTGAACCTCGGCTGCGATACGTGACCGGGCAGGGCGCGACGCCGGCCGGAGAAGAACGCGTTTGGTCCGCGGCTCGGATTCGCCTACAACCCTCACCGGCGACGGCAAGACGTTGGTCCGCGCGGTGTCGGCAAGGTACTGGCTACACGCAGCACGCCGATCCTCATCACGCTGGCGCAGCGCCAGGTCATCGCCTCGACGCTCGCCTACGACACGGCGCGCAGGTGACATCGCCGGCGCGACTGGGACATTCCCGGTCGGATCGACTCCGGATCGCACCGCGTGCCTCAACCCGGTCGCGGATCGAAGGCGGGCGTGGCCGCGATCAGCCCGGCCTGCAAGGCGTTTCTCGCGGGACTCGCGGAGTCAGGTTCTCGCGGGTGGCTTCCCAATACCGTCACGGCCGGCCCCATCGTCGACAGCCCGGATCGAGGATGCACACACGTGGGCGTTCAGTTTCGGTGGTCAAACGTGAGCTCGCCAGGAACATGGCGGTGTCGGTCGACTACGTCGGCAACCGCGGACGCGATCTCAGCGGCGGTCATCGACATCAACGAAGGGCCCATCAACCCGCCACCGGCGCGTCACGCGGCCTCGGCGTCAATCGGATTCAACCCGAACAACGCTCTGAATCTGCCGGCTGCCGCGCTCGCCGCGACCTTCGTGCAGTTCAACCAGGAGCAGACACGGTCTGACTTCAACACTGATCTTCAATTCGCTCGAGGTCGAGTTTCCCGAGAAGCGGTTTTCGAACCGGGGCCGGGCCGCGTGAGCTACCACCATCGCAGTGAACGACGTGGTCGCGCCGCTCGCGGTCGTCGGCGCCGGAACGACCGAACCCGCGCCTCGACTACAAGGGCGCTGCGCCCGCGCGACAATCAACAGGCGTTCGCCTCGAGCGCGAACGGGACGATCTGGAAGGGTCTGGTGCCGGCATGGTCTTCCGCCGCTACTCAGGCTATCCGGTCAACCGAGACGAACGGCGTCGATACCAACGGCGAGCTGCACGAACAACGACCGCCCGGTGAAGGGGTCGAGACGACGCGACGATTCCCATCTCGATCGGCCGCCGGACGCCAACGGGATGGCGGTTCGCAACGGGATGGAGGCAGCACAACCGATCCTGGACGGTCGCCTGCAGCACATCTGGCGCGTCCAGCACTATCAGGCGGGTCTGTTCCTGGAGATCTACAACCTCACGAATCACGCGAATTTTCGGCGAGATCCGACCGGCGCGCGCAACTCGGCCAACTTCGCGATATCCGATCGTGGTTGACAACCCGCGCACGGCGCAGCCGGGGTTCCGGGGTCTCTGATCGCTCTTGATCGCGGCCGTAGCTCGGAGATGTACAGACGTGGTCGTGACGCGTTCCTGGACACGTCTTCTGGCACCTCTGACACCCTCGCGGTTCCTGCACGTGCGCCGCCGGGGCGTTGCAGAGTTGGCTGGGTGAGTGGCCGCGCGCGGTGGCGATCGGCCACACCGCTTCGACCCGGTCCTCCGCGGATCGCATACATCTGGTCGTACTCGTTGACGACCGGATCGCAGTGCGGCACGATCAGCTCCGAGCTTGTCGCCGACCTTGTATGACTTCTGGCCGTCTCGTAGCGTGATCACGCCGAACTCGTCCGAGCCCGCGTTGTAGGCGAAGCCTTCTCGCCGATCACCCACGGTCCCGGCTTGTTCGAGCGTGAGCGCCTTCGCGCCGGCGTCGGTGGTGATCGACTTCGCGAAGTAGGTGTTGAGCACCGTCGCGATCGACCGTGAGCGACGGCGCGAAGTCGGTGTAGACCTCCTCGTTCGACTCGCCGCCGATTTCGAGATACTGGCAGTCCATGAAGATGTAGCTGCCGACCTGCACGTCGGTGACGCCGGCGACGCCTTCGGCAGGATGTTGTAGGTGCCGGTGCCGCCGCCGCTGAAGATCTCGGTGCTGAGCCCGGACTGCTTGATCCGTTCGTAGTGTCTCGAGCGACGGCTCGAAGCGCTTCAGCGTCTGATCGAGCCGGTTCTTGAAGCCTTTGATGTGCTGCGCGCCGCCGTCGTAGCTGATGCATGCCCGCGCAGCTTCAGGTTCGGCAGCTTGTCCACGAGCTGCGCGAGCGCCAGCGCCTGATCGCCCGCCGGGATGCCGCTGCGCGTGCCGATCGCGACGTCGATCGACGACGTCGGCGACGACGCCGGCCTCCTTCGCCGCGTCGTTGAGGTCGCGCGCGTTCTGCGGATAGTCGACCGCCTGGATGAACTGCGGGTTCGTCTTGCGGATCGCCATCGCGCGCCGGATCTTGTTCGCGCGTCACGTTCGACGTCGTCATCAGGATCGGCCCGATGCCGGCCGCCGACGAAGACCTCGGCCTCGCTGATCTTCGCGGTGCAGATGCCGATCGAGCCGCCGGCGAGCTGCAGCTTCGCGATGGTCGGACACTTGTGCGTCTTCGCGTGCGGCCGGCTCACGACGTTCATCGCGGCCAGCCTGCGTCCGCATCGTCGCGATGTTCTGCTCGAACTTGTCGAGGTCGACGCACAGCGCCGGTGTGTCGAGCCCCCACTCTGGAGACGCCGGTCAGCTTGTCGTCCGCGGCGAATGCGCGCATCTCCGCGGACGTAGCCGCCGGCGCTTGCGGAGACGCACAGCGCCACCGCGCCGGTTCCTGACGTCACGAGAAAATTGCGCCGTGAGAGTCGAGACTGTTGACGCATGTCGTCTCCTTCATGAACTGAACGTGCCAATCGCCTCAGCGGCCGGAGAATCGGGCCAGCTGGGCACTGGCCGTGAAGTATACCCAGCATGAGCCAGTCGGCGCTGAAACAGCGCGGTTTCTGATGCCCAGAACAGAAGCTTCACCCAGAGGCGCCCGACAACATACAGCTGGCCCAGCGCGAACCCGACCCACATCGACGGCCCCGCGCCGCGGGCGCCCGGCGCCACCAGCGCGTAGACGCCGACCACGACGACGAACAGGATGAAGCTGGCGGCGAACACGCCTGCCGCCGCCGCGGTGTTGCGCCGGACGAATCCCAGGGCGGCGCCGATCGCGCTGAGCATGCTGCGCCGATCCTCGACGACGGCGCGGACTTTGGCGTAGTCGAAGATCGAGTGCCGCGGCCGCCACGAGGAGCGCCGAAGACGAGATACAACGCGAGGCGCGGGTCAGGAACGCGGTCCGCTCGACGCTCATCTCGTGCGTGATCCGCGGATAGATGCGTGCCGAACAGCCAGCGTGCAGTACGCCGAACAGGAAGGCGTAGACGAGCCATTGCACGACGGCGCAGGCGCAGAAACCTGAAGAAGAACACCCCGCACGCCGCGAAGAATCCATGCGCGCCGGATCGCGCGATCGCGCGCGATAGCGATCGACGATTCCGCCGGCCAGGAAAATCCAGGCCAGCACATACAGGCGATGCGGTCGCGACGATCGCGATCGGACGGGCCGTGGTCGTCGATGAAACGCGCTCAGGTTGTCGAGGACCGCGCCGAACCCGATGACGGTCGGCTTGAACGTGACGCCGATGCCGCTGGCCTGATCGGCGAATTCCTGCATCCAGTCGTAGTTTGCCCCGGCGGCTGCGGCGTCGGCCGGCGAGGCTCGGGCCCCAGGTGATCCGCGAGGGACACGCGCAGAGCCGCCGCCAACGGCAGGCCGGCGACGAGCGTCAGCATCCAGACGCCCGCGAGAATCACCGGGCGCGCGGTTCACGCGCCGGGATACCGTCTCGTAAAGAAACGAGAACGCTCATGCTTTGATCCGACTAACGCTCAACCCCTAAGCCCGCAATCCCTGCATTCATACGAGCGCCGCCCACGTCAGGAGGCAGTCTCTGCAGCCAGACCATGCCACTTCGCCGACCACTTCGTGGCGGCCGCGGCGCCCCTGCGGACGCAGCGTCCGCGAGTTGTTGCGTGGGGCTCACGTCCAGCAGCAGCACGCGGTTCGGATCGACCTGGCCGAGCAGCGCCTCCGCCGGCCGCTCGTACACGCATAGTCGTCCAGCGCTCGCGGCCGTCCCAGTGCTCGGTCACGCGTTCGCCGTTCTCGAATGTGACGAGAACGTCCACGGAAACACCGCCTCGCCGTAGCGGCGAACGACGACCGTGGTCCGGAAGCGATCGCCGCTCGCGCGTGCTCTTGCAGATCCTGGATCCCGTAGTCGAAGACGTTCGAGACTGCGATGCACCTGATCGAAAACCACGTGAGGTCGGTCCGCGCCACGCCGGATCGCGGCATGGAAGAAGTCGTCTGGCTTCGGATGCTTGAACGCCGATGCGTTGAAGAACGTCGACATGATGCGCTGCAGCGTCGGCCACCCGAGCCAGCCGCTCCATGGTGTTCAGCCACAGCGCCGTCTTGTTGTAGGTGATGCTGCCGCCGGTCGCGGGAAAGTAGCGAAACTGACGGCGTCGACTGCGCGTCGCTTTCCGCATCGCGGCGATACCCGGTGAGACGATTGCCGTCCGTCTCGCGGCTCGATCGCGACGATCGCTGAAACACCCACGGCACGAAGCCGCCGAAATAGCGGACGGCGAGGTAATTCGGATCGAACACTTGCGCGACGGCCCGCGCGGTGGAGAAGGTGTTGAAGCCCTTCGTCCATCCACGCGTGCTTCGAACTCGTTGTTGCCGACCATGCCGTACCAGAACTGATGCCCGGCTTCGTGGACGGTGACGCCCTCGGGCGTCGGTGACGCGCGCCGGCGCCAGCCAGCGCGTGCCGGCGGTGAAGAGCGTCGGATACTCCATGCCGCCGGCGCCGCTCTGCACACGCGGGATCGACGATGGTGATGTGGCCGTATGGGTAGGCGCCGAACCACTCGCCGTAATACTTCAGCGTCGTCCGCGTCGCGTCGAAAGTGACGATCGGCCTGACGATCGTGCTCCGGCTGCAGCAGCAGCCGCATGTCGACCGGCGGCAGTGTCGGGTGCTCGAACGTCGCCGTCCGCTCGACGATAGTCGGGACTCGTCGTCCACGCGAAGTCGTGCACGTCCTCCTGATAGTAGCGGTGCGTCGTCGTGCCGTCGGCGTTGTCGTCGCGCGTTCGCGCTCGACGCCCGTGGCGCCGAGCGGCCAGCCGTGCGGCACGGTCAGCGACACGTCGTAGACGCCGTAATCCGAGAAGAACTCCGTGGCGGCGTGGAACTGGTGGCAGTTCCAGCCTCGTCCTGCAGGACGCCGAGCTTGGGAAACCACTGCGCGATGAAGAAGAAGTTGCCGATGGCGCCGGTGCGCGCGATCGGTGCGGCACGTGCGCGGTCCACGCGATGTCGATCGTCGCCGAACCGCCCGGCTCGATCGGGTGCGCGAGCGGGACGCTCGAGCACCGTTCCGATCGTGCTCGTTGCCGTCGTCGGGGCGATGAAACGCTGCGACGCGGTCAGATCGCCACTGCGCTGGCGAGGTGAGCGCGATCGACGAGACGTCGATCCGAGCCCCATCCGTCGGATCCCCGCGCTGGGTTGTCGGGCGGCCGCCGCTGAGCGCGCGTTCGCGCATGAACGTGGATCGCGCATCGCGCCAGGCGTTCCAATGCAGATGGAACTGCAGATCCGTCGCTGCTCGCGAACTGATGTTGCGCCAGACGATGGTTTCACGTGCCGGTGATCGTTCGCGTCGCGGGATCGAGGGTCGCGCGAATCGTGTAGCTGGGCGTTGCGCGGCGACAGCGGCGGATCGATCGCGCCAGGTGCGAGCAGGTTGGGCGCGCTAGCGGCGCGGCGACCGACAGGGCGAGAACGCACCACGCGGCACGCACGCGCCGAATGCTACACCGGATCGGTATAATCGGCGGTCATGCCCAGCATCCGCGTCACGCACTTCGGCCTCGGTCCCATTGGCGCAGCCATCGTCAAGCAGGTGGCGGTGCGTCCTGGATTCAAAATCGTCGGCGCCATCGACATCGATCCCGCCAAGCTCGGCCGCGATCTCGGAGAGGTCGTTGGTGTGTCGAAGAACTGGGGGTCAAGGTCTCCGGCGACGCGGCGAAGGCGTTGAAATCGTCCAAGCCCGACGTGGTGCCTGCAATGAGCTCGTCGATCGATGCAAGGCTGCCGCAGGTCGAGGCGATTCTGAAGTCGCGACCCCGATCGTGTCGACGACCGAGGAACTGTCGTATCCGGGCTACACGCACATGGCCGAGGCGCGGAAGATTCACGCGATGGCCAAGAAGGCCAAAGTGGCGGTGCTTGGGACCGGCGTGAATCCCGGCTTCGCGATGGACGCCCTGCCGATCGCGCTGACCGGCGTGTGTGAGCGCGTCGACCGCATCAGCGTGCACCGCATACAGGACGCGCGGATCCGCCGCCTGCCGTTCCAGCAGAAGATCGGCGCCGGCCTGACGCCGGAACAGTTCCAGAGGAAGGTCGACGATGGCAGCGTGCGGCACGTCGGGTTGACGGAATCGATCGCGATGATCGCGGATCGCGATGGGCTGGACGCTCGACCGTATCACCGACGACATCCAGCCCAAGATTGGCGTCGGTCCCGGTGGCGAGCGAATTCCTCGCGGTCGACCCCGGCTACGTGTGCGGGATCGTCCAGGACGGTCACGGCTACCGGAAGGGCCGAGCAATCATCCAGCTGCACATGGAAGCCTATCTGGCGCGCCCGAGTCGTGCCGACGCGATAGAGATCGAAGGCTCGCCGCGGCATTGTTCCAGAAGATCGCCGGAGGCATCCACGGCGACGTCGCCACGGCGTCGATCGTGGTCAATCTCGATTCCCAAGGTGCTCGACGCATCGCCCGGGCTGCACACGATGCGCGACGACTCGCGCTGCCGTCCTTCTATCCCGACGGTAGGTCCGGCTGAAGCCGGACCCCACGCAGCCAGAGCGTACGGCGTCCGCCTTTAGGCGGACTTCCCCTCGACCAACCAACCGACCGCTTCGCCCGTCAAACACGCTGAATGGGCCCATATTGTCGTGCTTCAGGTAGATGGTCTTCTGAGTAGGATCGAGCCCTCATGCCAAAACGCGGAAACGCGCCCATTCAGGGCGAATTGCTCCAAGGGACGCTCGACCTGTTGATTTTGAAGACGCTCGCCATCGGGGCGGCGCACGGACACACGATCGCCTACGCGATCGAGCGGCAATCCGAAGACGTGCTGCAGGTCGAGCACGGCTCGCTGTATCCGGCGCTCCATCGCCCTCGAGGATCGCGGCTGGATTGCGTCGTTCTGGGGCACGTCGGAGAACAACCGCCGGGCGCGCTAGTTACCGGCTCACGCCGGCCGGCCGCAAGCAGTTGACCGAGACAGACCAACCGCGTGGGACACCATCGTTCAGGCGATCAATCGGATTCTCAAACCGGCGTGAGACCGCGGCCGGCTGAAGCCTCGCGCTCCAGTCGGCGGGCGAGGCGCGATATGCGTAGGGATGGAACGCGAGGCGTTAGCCGAGCGTGAGCGACTATGGCCTGGACTCGCTTTTTTCGACGCACGTCGCTGGGACGACGAGCGCACGCGCGAGCTCGAGGCGCACCTCGCGATCGAAACCGACGAGAACATCGCGCGCGGCTTGACGCCGGACGCCGCGGTGCTGGCGGCCCGTCAGCAAGCTGGGCAACGCGTCACGCGCATTCGCGAGGATATCCACGACATGAACTCCGTCTCCGTGCTCGAAACCGCTGCGACTGGATGTTCGCGACGCGTGTGCGGCAACTTCGCCGGCGTCCGCTCGTCACAATCCTCGGATGTCTGCTGCTCACGATTGGACTGGGCGCGTCGGCGGCGGCCTTCAGCGTCGCGCATGGCGTCTTCGGCCGGCCGCCGCCGCATCTAAGCAATACGTAACTGAACGAAGTAATAC
>ERZ1370068.7644-contig-655_pt1 | contig 35324 bp, 64 predicted proteins | sample MGYA00561227_ERZ1370068 | MGnify/ENA primary metagenome ERZ1370068 (study PRJEB38410, sample SAMEA6850437) | metagenome | study: Metagenomic assessment of the ecological functions of the soil: analysis of the soil microbiota associated with the...
GTTGTGCTTTCAGTTCGATTGACATTGCTATTCACGAGTGTCAGCGACGTCGTGTGGGACCGGCCAGTTGCGGACATGTAAGCCACTGCGCTGGAGAAACAGATGCAGGGGGTGCATGACTGTTCGTCACACGATAACGGTCTGAGTCGGATTGCTTGCCGATCAACGCGCGTTGTCAACGCGTGTCGTGCGCGGCCTGGCTGGCTGTTGGCGACCGGGTGCAGCGGATCGCCAGACAGGCTGATCGTGTTGAAACGGTTCAGAATCGTCAATCGCACTCTGCGTGGCTTTGAACGAAATGGCGTCAGGCGCTGGCTTAAACGGCAGCTTCCTCCGACCGTGATTCGGTCGATGACACGATGGACAGACGGATCGCTTGTTGCGCGGTCAGTCCAGCGCTGTCGACAGCGGCAAGATCGACGACGTTCAGATCCAAACGCGTCGTTGGTGATGGGAGTCGAGGCAGCTGCCCTCGGCGATCGGGATCGTCAGCGCATTCACTCGCTGAACGCCAGGTGCGCCATGTGAGCTGTTGACGGTGCCGGACAGCAGCGATTGAGCCCGGCGACGCACCGGAATCGATCGCGCCATCGGTCAGGCTCGAGTGCGATTGCCGTCGCGCCCTCGCCGATCAGGCCGTCACCGTCAACGACGCCGTTAGCGGCGGCTGTCTCCTGGCGATCATTACTGGCGAATCGCCGTAATCGTGAACGATGCCGTCGGTCTGGCCTGCGATGTCGACGAACGTGTTTCCAATTCGGCTGTCTTCGAAGCGAGGTTGCTGTGACGGATGCCACCGCCGCATTCGGCACGGGCTGCTGGCCGTGCCAGATCGACAGCTGGCCCGCATCGATCGTGATCGGCTGGCCGCGGCTGTTGATCCTGCTGCTGCGGAGACTTTGCCCCAATCAATAAGCGGTTGCCGGACGTCTGGTAGGCGGGCCGGAACTTGCCGATCAGATTCGAAGCGTCGTGTCACGATGGTCCGGTCGTGGCGAACTTCCGGCACGACGGTTTGAATCGCCGTCGTCGTCGCCGCGATCACCGCCGCCGATGTGCCGCTGAACGACGCGCGCGTGGTTCGTGACGGCACTGGGATCAGCGCGCACCACCGCTGATCCAACGCGGGGGTGTCGCGACCGGACCGATTGTCTGCGGTGCCGGTCGCCGTGATCGCGGCGGTCGATCACGCCGGTAATGCGTGGGCGTGAAATGACTATGGGGCGCGCCAGCAGGCGCGGCTTCCGGGCGTTGCTGGCTGCGGCGCCGCTGGTCCGATTGATCGGCGTCGGATTGGCCGGGGATAGTCGCCCGGTGCCGCGATGGCGGTCATGGCGCACACCGTGCACGCGCGAGATTGGTCATTTACCGCTCCGCGTTTTGGATCGGCTCTGCGCGCCGTTGACGATCGTCATGTGAACGCGGGCCGCTCGACCTGGGGCGACGCTGAGCGCAGAACGCACGATCGCGACGTCGGCGCGCGGTGCGCTGCAAGCTATCTTCGACGGAGGACGCGATTGGTGGGACGCCGACGGATGCATCGCCACGGCGGCTGGGCAGCAGCACGAGCATCGCCAGCGTTTCGCTGGGCGCCGGACGCTTTTTCAGCGAAAAAATGGCTGCTTTCCAGATCACCGTACGAGGAATAGCCGCAGCTGGCCGCAGCGCCAGTCTGTAGTATCCGCAAAGGGGTCGTTCGACGCAAGACGATTCTGGCTGGAATATAGGCTTCTGGCGTCGCGTGCTGTTCAGAAGGTGCCGCTGCAAGTTCCGCCCGAGAACGTGCCGGTCAGCGATCGGCGATCTGATGAAAGTGATGCGTTGAGGTGTACTTAGAAGTATCGATCGAGCACGAAGAACTGGATCGCGTGCCGGCGCGTCAGATCAGCACCTGGTTGACGACACCGGCCCGCCGGGATCAGATCCTGAGCTCGATCGCGTATCGCGCCGGCGATGCGGCGGAAGGTGCCGATTCCATTCGATCCGGAGCGGCAGGCTCGCCGAACACCGCCTTCGATACGGTTCACGCCGTTTTCCACGGCGATCAGTTCGGCTTTCTCTGGTTGATCACGACATTTGATCACCGCCATTTGGTGAGCGATGCGATAGCGTGTCTCAGCGCCAGGGTTTTTCAAAGAACATGAACAAACGAAGCCACGACCCAAGTTCCTTTGGGACTGCCGGCAGGTCAGCACTCAAACCTCTTTGTTTCTGAGGCGTTAAGGGTACTTTGGGAAGCATCTTGTTGCACCCAACACTCCCGGGTGCTAGAGAGAGCGTCACTTGTGGCACACCTCGACAGGTTAGAGTCGAGTCGGGAGACCAGATAAGTGCAAGCAGGCTTACCTGGTACGGAAGGGCGTAAGGCGATGTCGGCGATTTCCGAACAGGCCCGCCAACGCGGGCGACGGTGGTGAACCGATGCCAGCGGTAATGCTTACGACTCCTCATTCTAAGAGCAACGATCATGCTTTCGCTCAGCCTTCTGGCAGGATCGACTTCTGGCGCGGCGCAGGAAGTGCTGGCTAGCAGCGCGACCGTGAGGATGACCGCAGTGGCGGATCGAAAACGACAGATCGTCGCATTCACCGAAGAACGCGAGCTCATGCTGCGCGTGACGCCGATCGACATGGCCATGCCGGCGCCGATGCCGATGCCGGCGAGCGCAGAGCCCGTGCTTCACGACCGATGCCGCGATGCTGCGCCGGCTCGCGCCGAGGGCGAGGCGAATACCGAACTCCCGGCCGCTGCCGCGCTACGCCGAAGAGCGATCACGCCGTAGACCCCGATCGCGGAGAGGGTCAGCGCGACCGACGCAAAGGTGCCGACCAGCGTCATGTTCATCCATCGCTGTCCGAGCGATCGATCGACCCATTCATCCATGGTGCGCAGGTCGTAACCGGCTGCTCGGGGTCGATCTCGTGGATGGCGCGCACCACCGATGCCGTGAGCGCGGCGGCGTTGCGCTCGGTCCTGACGGCCAGCGCCATGCGGTCCATCGGCATCTGCTGGAAGCTCAATACGCCTGTGCGCGCGGGGTCCGCATCGAGTGAGTCGTGGCGGATGTGGCCGACCACGCCGACGATCTCGAACCAGGCTGTCTTCATGAGGTGCGGCGCCACGCGGAAGCGCTTGCCGATGGCGCTCTCGCCTGGCCACATCAACTTGGCGATGCGCTCATCGATGAGACCCACCGGCGTCGACGTCGCCGTGTCGCGAGCGTCGAAGGCGCGCCCCTTCGAGACGCGGAATGCCCATCGCCTTGAAGTAGTCCGGCGGTCGCGACGCGCATGTCGACCGCTGAAGCGCGGGATCCAGGGCGCGCGGCGAATCAAACTCGAAGATCACCATCGAGGCGCCGCCGGCGAGCGGCAGCCGGTTCACCATGCCCGCCGACGCGACGCCGGGAATGCGCGAGCGCTTTCGAGGATGCGTTCCTCCACCTGCGCCACCGCGGCATCATTGCGGTATTTCGATCGCGGAATGGCGAGGTGGCCGGTGAGGATGTTCTCGCGTTCGAATCCCGGGCTCTGCGCATTCAGCGCCGCGAAGGTTCGCGTCAGCAGGACGCCGCCGACGAGCAGCGGCAACGCCAGCGCGATCTGGACCACGACCAGGGCGCTGCGCGCGCGTGATTGACGCACCGAGCCGGTGGTCGATCGCGTCTCTTCCCGCGTCGCACCGGTCAGGTCGGCGCTCCAGGCCGTGCGCCGCCGGCAGCAGCGCGTGGCGATCAGGCCCGTCAGCGACAACACGGCGATGGACGCCAGGAGCACTTCGATGCTGATGCGAATGTTCTCCACGCGCGGCAGCGTGGGCGGTGCCAGCGGAATGAACGACGCGTTACCGCGTAGGGCGGCGATCGCGACGCCAGCCGCGCCGCCGATCGACGAGCAACGGCATGATTTCCGCCATCGACTGCAGCGCCACTCCGGCCTCTCGGAGGCGCCCGAGCGCCAGCCGCACGGCGTGCTCGCGACTTCTCGCCGCCGCCCGCGCCGACAGCAGAGTCGCGCAGATTCAGCGCCGCCACGAGGAGCAGGCACAGCACCGGCGCGAGCATCAGCGTACAGAGCGCTTCGCACGTTGGTCGAGCAGGTCGGCGTGCGTCGGCACCACGATGCACCTCGGGCAGCACGCTCTGCGGATCGGCGGCTCGCGATCCGCGCGGCGATGGCGTTCATCTCCGTTTGCGCCTGCTCGAGCGTCACGCCAGGCTTCAGTCGCGCAACCGCCAGGTTGTTGTTGCCGCGAACCTGCCGCGTCAGCTCGCCCGGATTGATGCGTGAGCGTCGTCCACGCCTCGGAACTCGCGGGCCGGGATATTGAGAAATCCGGCCCCATCACACCGACGACCGTGTAGGGCACGCCGTTGAGCGATGATCGGCTTGCCCACGATCGACGGATCGGCGCCAAAGCGCCGGCGCCAGAGTCCGTCGCTGAGCAAGACGACCGTGTCGTTGCCGCTCTCGTCTTCGTCCTCGGTGAAGCCGCGGCCCAGCGCCGGCGAGACGCCGAGGACCGGCAGCAGATTCGGCGAGATGCGAGCGCGCCAGCAGCCGCTCGGGTTCTCCGGCGCCCGTGAGGTTGAAGTTCGCCAGCGGTGCGATAGAGCGCGATGTCCTCGAAGACGTGGTTCGACGCCAGCCAGTCGCGATGGTCCGCGCGCATTGACCGGCATGCGCGCCGTAGCCGGTGTTCGCGGACGTGCTGTAGATGTTGACCAGGCGATCCGGTTCGCGGAACGGCAGCGGCTTCCAGCGCGACGCCGTAGACGACGCTGAAAATCGCCGTGACGGCGCCGACGCCGAGCGCAACGATCGCGATGGCCGCGGCGGAGAAGCCCGGCGCCTTCAGCAACAATCGCACGCCGTATGAGAGATCGCGGCCGAACTGCCGCAGCCACGCGCCGGCGCGCCCGTCGCGCGAGGCTTCGCGAATCGGCTCGGGATTGCCGATCGGCGATCGCCTGCGGCGCGGCGTTGCCTGCGCCGGCGTCATGCCGCTGTCGATGTTGGCCTGGACCTGGCGATCGAAATGGAATTGCAGCTCTTCGTTCAGCTCGCGATCGAGCGTCGACGATCCGAACAGCCCGCGCAAGTGCGACGTAGAGTTCGATGATGCCAGCGCATGACGTCACGCTTTCTTGAGGCACGCAGGACCGATGCCGCTCGACAGCCGCTGCCCATGCCGCTTCTTCGTGCGCGAGCCGCTTCTGGCCCGCCTTCGTCAGGCCGATAGAAGCGCGCGCGGCGGTTGTTTTCCGACGCGCCCCAGTCGGCGGTGATCCAGCCCTGCTTTCTCGAGGCGCTGCAGTGCCGGATAGAGCGATCCCTGCTGGACCTGGCAGGATGTCGTCCGGAGAGCTGCCGGATCCGCTGCGCGATCGCCCAGCCGTGCAGCGGCTCGAGCGCGATCGTCTTCAGGATCAGCAGATCGACGGTGCCTTGAACGAGATCGGTGGGCTTCCCCATGACTATCTACAGGAGAGGATAGAGCGGCTCTTTGTAGATAGTCAGAGGGATCGTTCAAGGCTCAACGGTTCAGAAGTTCAAAGGTTGAGACGTGCGGACGTGGCCGACGACTTCGTCGCGCGTGTTGAGGAGTTGCCGGCACTGCGTAGCTCGAGAGCGATCGAACTCGGCGGCGCCGATCGCATCGATGTCGCCGCGCAGCACGGCCGAGGATGCGCCGGCTCGGCGGCGCGCTTGTTGCCGTCTTCAACTTTCAGCGCCACGCCAAACTCTCATCGACGGAATGCCAGCGCAATAGAAACCTTCGGCGCCAGACTTTCGCGAAGAGGCGCGTGCCGGCCGCGACGCATCAGGTCGGTGTCGAGGCGATCGGTGCCCGGCGACGAATTCCGGATGCGCGACCATCGCGTTGAAGATCGTCGCCGGTGCAGGATCGCCGCGGCAGCGGCGGCGAGCGCCGCGCATCCCTCGGCCACCGCCACGCATCAGAGCGCAATCGCGAAACGTCGGCAGTCCGCAGCCGTCGATCGCCTGCGTAAGGTCGTCTCAGCGATTGATGCGCATCCACTGTCGTCAGCGTCGTCAGGACGCGCTGCTGCATCGGGTGCGGCGCGCTGGTGATAGCCGTTCGTGACCCATTGCTGCTGGACGCAGTGCGCGAGCATGCCGGCATGCTTGCCCGAGCAGTTGTTGTGAATGCGGCCCGGGCGCTTCGCCGGCGCAGAGCATGGCGTTGGCGGTCTGCTCGTGCAGCGGCAGATGCGGACCGCACGCGAGCGCGGCGTCGGTGACCTTGGCCTTCGCGAGAATCGATCGCGCGCGCCGCCACGTGAAACGGCTCGCCGCCATGCGACGCGGTGCAGAGCGCGAGCTCTTCGCCGGTCAGGTGAAACGCTCGACGCCGCCGCCCTCGACGAACGGCAGCGCCTGGAACATCTTGATCGACGAGCGGACGAAGCTGTGATGCGCGGGATTGCCGGCGCTGGCGATCAGCCCTGCTCGGCGTGCGCGACCGCGACGTGGACGCGATGGAATCGATTCAACGACCTCACCGCGCACCGCCTCGACCACGCACGGCTGGCCGGACGCGCGTCACTCTCTCAGGCGCAGGCACCCACACGAGCGCGACCAGTTGCACCGATACGCCGCCGCGCTTCGGCTTCACGAGCACGCGCTCGAACGGCTCGTTCGAGAGCTCCCAATCGGCGGTGACCGACCTGCACGTCCTCCTGCATCCTGGCTTCGCAGCTCGCTCTCCTGTGTCTTCAGGGCGGTGACGTTCTCGGTGGCGCGCGGTCACGTCCTGCGATTCCTTGCCGACGCGGCTCATGCCTCGCGCCGCCGTCGTGGCGCGGCCAAGCGAGCTGGCGCTGATCGCCTTGCGCCCAGCAGGGCGCCGAAAATCGTCGCGCTCCGATCGAGACGGCCGTCGCCCATCTTCGCGCCGGTGGCCTGCTCGGCTCTGCACCTGCACCGCCTGCTCGGCCCTGCGGATGCGATCCTGATCTGCGTCATTTTCGACGCGTATTTCTCGCGCACGTTCGCCAGCGGCGCTGTCGCGCGCTTCACGCGCCTCGGTCTGCAGGCGAATGCGGAAGTCGCGTCCGATTCATCGAGCGACGAGACCACCTTCGCGCGCGATGCTCTTGAACAGCTCGATCGATTGCGACTGTGCCAATCCACTGCGCGAAGTCCTTCTCCCAGGTGGCGTAGTTCTTCGCCTTCGCGCGCAGGCGCCGGGACGTCCGCGAACGTCGCGCCGGCCGGCGGCGCCTTCAGCAGGTAATCGACCGTGAAGTCGGCAATCTCGGCGCGATCCCAGTCGACCGCGACCGCGCCGTCGGTGATCGGCGTCACGACCGTGACCATTGCGCGTGTCGTCGAGACCGAGCTTCGCATCCGAATACGACACGCGGGCCACGCCGAGCAGCATCGGCGCATAGGCGCGTCGCGCCGGGCACAAAGAGCTGCTGTATCGACGGATCAAGCATCGGGACGCTGGATACCCGTTGGGACCTGGAGCCAGTGGAACCTGCTGGAACCGAACTCTTTGGAACCTCTGGAACCTTGGAACCTTTGGAACCGACGCAAGTCTCTTGAATTCGTCGCGTCCTAGCGGCCCTCGCAGATACGACAGCGTCCACCGTGTTTCGAAGACGACCGGCTCCTTTTCGTGGACGTTGTGCAGCAGGAATTGACGCTTGCCGAGACCCGACAGCAGATGATCGATTCGCGAGCGATCGAGCGGCGCCGCGCGGTCGCGGCTCCTTCGAGTCCGTCCAGCACGCGCGCCTTGTCGCGATCGGTCTGCAGCCGGCCGAGCATCCACGTGCCGGCGTTGGCCAGCGCCTTGTAATCGAGATCGACCGGATTCTGCGTGGCCACGACCAGGCCCAGGCCGAACGCGCGCGCCTGCTTCAGGATGCGTGAGCAGCGGCCGCTTCGACGGCGGATTCGCGACCGGCGGCAGGAAGCCGAAGATCTCGTCGAAGTAGATCGAGCGCGCGCAGGCTCGAGGTGCCGCGCTGGCTGCGCATCCAGCCGACGATCTCGTTGAGCAGCAGCGACGACGAAGAACATGCGCTCCTGATCGTCGAGGTGCGCGATCGAGATCACGCTGACTCGCGGCCGGCCGCTCTCGGCGTAGAAGCAGGCGATCGACGTCGAGCGGTTCGCCTTCGAGCCAGGCGCCGAATCCCGGCGCGGCCAGCAGCTGGTTGAGCTGCATCGCGAGCGCGAAGCGATCCTTCGACGGGAAGAACGATTCGAGGTCGACCACGCCGATCTTCGTGATCGGCGGCGTCTGGATCTGCGTGATGAGCGCCGGCAGATCGAGATCGCGGCCGGCGCGCCAGCTGTCGCCGAAGAGCGTCGCGATCAGCGTGTGCTCGCGGCTGCGCATCGGCTCCGCATCGACGCCGGCGAGCGTCAGGCACGCTCGTGGCCGCCGTGGCTGACGCGATCCTGCAGCAGGTCGGCGTCGTTGACGATTTCCGGATCCGGCGCGGCGAAGGACTTGACGATCGACAGCGGCCGGCCGGCGGTGCTGCCCGGCGTATAAGCGCGAACTCGGCGGCCGCGCGCAGCCGCTCGATGCGGGCGCCGTCCTGCGCCCCACTCGGCAAGGCCCTTCGACCACTTCGCCGCTTCGGCGGCGGCAAACGCCTCCGGTGTCTGCCCGGCTCGACGCGCTTCGTCGGCATCGACCCACGGCGAGAAATCCGCCGGCGGCGAGGCGAGGGAACGTGAGCAGGAGGTTGCCGAGATCGCCTTTCGGATCGATCGCGATCACGGGAATGCCGTCGATCGCGGCCTCTTCGATCAGGCCGATGCCGAGGCCGGTCTTGCCGCTGCCGGTCATGCCGGCGATCACGGCGTGCGTGACGAGGTCCGACGAATCGTAGAGAAGCGGTGCGTCGCCGCGGCCTTGGTGTCTGGATCGACCTCACGACCGAGGTAGAACGAGCCCCAGCTTCTCGAAATCGGTCACTGACGAACCTTACCATCCGCCAGATACAAATAGATCGTGCGCTGAGCGGCCGGTCTGCATCGTTGAACGGTCTCGGTCTTGGTCGGCGCCCAGTCGCCCATGCTGAACGAGTGCGTGACGATGCGCGAGCCGGGCTTGAGCTGCTTGGTAATGATGCGGACGCAGCCTTCAGGTTTGATTGCGACAGCAGGTAGGTGGTGACGACGGTGGCGTTGCTGACGTCGGTCTTGAGCGCATCCTGCAGCTTGAACTCGACGAGATGCGTGACGCCGGCGGCCTTCGCGTTGGCGTTGGCTTCCTCGATGCGCACGGGATCGATGTCGACGCCCAGACCCCGCGCTCCGTATTTCTTTGCCGCGGTGACCAGGATTCGGCCATCGCCGCAGCCCAGATCGACGACGAAATCGTTTTTCTGGACGTTCGCGAGGGCCAGCATGCGATCGACGACTTCTTGCGGCGTTGGCGACATAGGGCGCCAGTTGAGGTCGCGTCCGGGTCGCTTGCGCTGTGCCTGCGTTGCAGGTGCGACGATGCCTGGCCAAATGGTCAGAAGGAGGCAAAAAGAGACAAACCGGCGGCGAGTCTGATCATGTTCGTGAGCATACAAAATCCCGTGTAACCGTGCGCGGAATCAGGGGTTAGAAGTGACCGGAGGCCTGTGTCCCAAATTCACGGAAATGCCGGTTTTCGGGCCATTTCCGTTGATTTTAGGCCCTTCTCGGGCTATACTGATTGGACCTGATAGAGCAATTCACTCCCGCCATTACCACCAGATCGAAACGAGGGGCACGTGGGATTTAAGATCGGTGACAAGGTCATATACCCGAATCATGGGCTCGGGGTCGTCGAGAAGGTCGAAGAAAAGACCATTCTCGGAACAACTTGCGGTTTTTTCCACCTCAGAATTCTGTCGAATGAGACGACGGTGCTCGTGCCGGTCGCCAATGTCGACAACGTCGGCTTGCGCCGCGCCATCACGGACGAAGAAGTTGAACGGCTGTTCCATGCTGCTCGGCGACGGCAAGATCGACAACCACCAGAACTGGAAGGGTCGCTTCAAGGACAATTCCGACAAGATGCGCACCGGCTCGATTTACGACATGGCCGATGTGCTCAAGAGCCTGACGTTCCTGGCGCAAGTCGAAGAGCCTGTCGTTCCGCGAGAAGCGCATGCTCGATCGCGCCAAGGCGCTGATCATCTCGGAGATCTCGAAGTGATGCAGACGACGGCGCAGGCGATCGAGGATCGCGTCAACGAGGCGCTCGAGAAGTGCTTCATGACGAAGGCGCGCAACACGCAGCGCGCGGTGCGCTCGTGCCGCCACGGCCAAGGCCGCTCCGGCCAAGGCGGCGGCAGTGACGCCTGTCGGTTGCGCAAGCAGCGCCAAGCTCGCGCATCGTAGTGTAAGCTTCCGTACCGTAGTCCGCGCATACACTGAACGGCGGCCGATGACCAACCTCATTGCCGCCGTTCGTTCGCTGCTCACCTACATCGTCGTTTCCCTTTACGTCCTGATCGCCGGACCGTTCGCGCTGGCGATCGGCGTCGGCCTGAAGAACAAGACGGCGCTCTACGTCCCGGCCACATCGGCGTCGGCCTGGCCCTGGGCCTCGCCGGCATCCGCTATCGCGTCCGCGGTCGCGAGCACATCCCGCGCGATCGTGCCGTGGTGTTCTGCTCGAATCACGAGAGCAACGTCGATCCGCCGGTGTTGTTCCAGGCGCTGCACACGCGGCTGCACGTGCTCTTCAAGGCCGAGCTGACGAAGTTGCCGATGCTGGGCGCGGTGATGGTCGCCGGCGGCTTCGTGCCGGTCGAGCGCGATCGCCGCGAAGCGTCGATGGCGTCGATCGATCGCGCGCGCCGAATCGATTCGCGCCGGCAACTCCTTCCTGATCTTCCCGGAGGGGACGCGCAGCCGCAGCGCCGAGCTCCTGCCGTTCAAGAAGGGCGGCTTCATCATGGCGATCAAGGCGCAGGCGCCGATCGTGCCGGTGGCCGTATCGGGCGGCCGCGCGGCGATGCAGAAGGGCAGCTGGTTCGTGCGCCCGGTGATGGTCGACGTGCAAGATCGGCGAGCCGGTGGAGACGACAGGGTTGTCGCTCGACGATCGCGACGAGCTGATCGAGATCGTGCGCGACGAAGATAGAAAGAGCTGTAGAAGGTCTTAGGGCTCCCGGGGCCTGAGGATCCTAAGATATGACATTCATGGAGCTGCTAGCCACACTGGGGCGGACGCTTGGGTTCTCGCTCGCGGCGGGCGTCAATCTGTATGCCACCGGTCGCGATTCTCGGTCTCGCATCGCGCTACCACTGGGTCCAGCTTCCCGATCAGTTCAAGGTCTTCGACAATCCGTGGATCATCGGCGCAGCCGGCGTGTTGTACGTCATCGAGTTCGTCGCGGACAAGGTGCCGTGGGTCGATTCGATCTGGGATTCAGTTCACACGCTGATTCGCCCGGTCGGCGGCGCGCTTGATCGCGGTGGCGTCGCTCGGTGACGCATCGCCAGCGCTCATGACGGGACTGATCGCGCTACTTGGCGGCACCGTGGCCGCCGGCAGTCACGCCACCAAGGCCGGCACTCGGGTGGCCGCCAACACCACGTCCCGAGCCGTTCAGCAACTGGTTCCTCAGCCTCGGCCGAGGACGCGTTTGTGATCGGCCTGAGCTTCATCACGCTGAAGTATCCGCTGATCGCGCTCGGCGTCAGCGTGGCGATCCTGATCCTGATTGTGATGATCGCGCGCGATCGATCTGGAAAATCAGCGCTCAGGCGGAGAGCAACCGCTCGCGAATCGTGAAATCATCTCTTCGGGGATCGGCGCCGACTTCATGCTGCCGTCAGCGATTCTTCGCCACGTAGACCGCCGTCACCGTGCCGGTGCCGATGATCGTCATCGCCGCGCATCAGCACGTGCGCCCACTGAATGGTGCTGCGGGTGACCGCGCCCGATCTCGGTGCTGCACTTCGAACTCATCCTGGAATCTCGAGCGGCGCCTTGAAGTCGAACTTCGGCGGAGATGCGAGGCCAGCTGATTCGGTCTTCGTGCCTTCTCGAAAGATATCCAGTGCCGGCCGCGCCGCCAGACGGCGTCGCTCGGCTTCCTCCATGTAACGGAAGAACACCGAGAAGTGGCACCATGCCGGCGGCATCGGTCTCGGCAAACTCGACGCGGCGTTCACGAGTAGCACTGGCGCACTCGCTATGGCCGCCGCCCATCGGGCAGCGCGAGCTCGTTGGCCTTGTGCTGCGCGCTGCTCGGGCGCCATGCCTTCCTTCCACGTCATCAGGCGCTGCTTGTCGGCAGGGTAGAGCGACTCCATCGGCTTCCAGACCTTGTCGACCTTGTCGGTGAAGAGGTCGCCGATCAGCAGGTCGGTCACCGTGTTGCGCAGGTCGGGATAGTTGCTTGACGAAGTTGCCGAAGCTGAAGCCGTCGTAATACTCGCAGACCAGCCGCCGCATGCGATCGACGCCCTCGTTGAACGTCGTCGCCCCAGCGCGCCGAGCTGCGCGGCGCTGGTGTCGCCCGTCTGCAAGCCCTCGATGATCGCGTCGGCGGCCAGCTCGCCGGACTTCAGCGCCAGCAGCACGCCCGACGAATACGAGCGGATCGAGGAACCCGAACGCGTCGCCGACCAGCACCCAGCCGTCGCCGGCGCACGCTGCGTCGAGCGATACGAGTAGTCACTGCGTCGCGAAGTAGCCGGTGACGCGCGTCGCGTTCTTGATGCGCTCCTTCACCGCCGGCATGTGCTCGACCTCTTCCTGATACGTCTGCTCGTGAGCTGCCCTGCGGCCCTTGAACAGGTAATCGAACGGCGCCACCACGCCGAGCGACTGACGATGTTGTCGTGCAGCGGGATGTTCCAGAACCAGCCCTCCTTGCTCGGCGGTCTGGATGCACCATCGTCGCGCCCTCGTCCTTGGCCGGTGTCGCGATAGGCGCCTTCCCAGTAGGTCCAGATCGCGCCCTTGTTGAGGACCGGATCCCAGACGCGCAGCTTCATGCGATTCATGCAGCAGCGCCGTCCTGGCCGCTGGCATCGACGACGACCTTGGCGCGGATCTCGCGGCGCTCGCCGTCCTCGTGCTTGATCGCGCACGCCGACGCGCGCGATCGCCCTCGAAGAGCACCTCGACGCACGTGCACGCCTTCGTGCGCGTCGACGCCGTGCTCGCGCGCGTTGTCGAGCATCATCTGGTCGAACTCGCTGCGCACCACCTGCCAGGTCTGCGAGCACTCGTGCGGCTTGTTGTCCCAGAAGTAGAACGGCGCCGACAGCTTGCCGCTCGCGTTGACGAACTGCACGCTGTAGCTTCTTGACGAAGTGGCTCTGCTGCATCTTCTCGCAGCATGTTGAGCCGCTTCAGCACCCAGTAGGTCTCGGGGATCAGCGATTCGCCGATGTGGAAGCGCGGAAACGTCTCGCGCTCGAACAAGCCGACGCTGCAGGCCGCCCTGCGCGAGGAGCGTCGACACGGTCGAACCCGCGGGGCCGCCGCCGATGACGACGACGTCGTATTCAGAGGAATGTCGGCATCGATCTGGACAGTTCTGGATCGGTGTAGCGAATGCCGGCGTGTTCGCGGCAGGAAGAATCGCGGCAGCAGCACGTCGACGCGCATCAGGCCCTCGCGCGTCAGCGCGATGCGATCGGCGCCGGCGTCGGCGAGGTAGCCGTCTTCGCGCAGCGAGTCGATCGCGCCGGCGAAGCGCGTCAGCACGTCGACGCCGTACTTTCTGCGCGAAGTAGGCACGGGCGGTTCGAGCCGCGCTTCAACTGCAGCACGAACTCGCGAATCAGCCGCTCTTCGTCGGTCGGGCCGATAGGCGCGGCCGAGCGGAATCTCGCCGCTCTCGATCGCCGCGCTGTAGGCTTCGGCCACGTGTCGAGGTTCTGCACGTGGACGCCGTTGATGTGGCCGAACGACGCGACGCCGAGGCCGAGCCAGGTCGGCGCCCTGCCACAGACGATCGCGGTAGACGAACGTCGTCTTCGACGGGATCCTTGACCGCGGTGTAGGCGCTGCCGATGTGATAGCCCGGCGCGCTCGCAGCGCCGCGAACGCTTCCTGCACCCAGCGCCGCTTCGTCGCCCAGCTCGGCGACCGGCTCCGCGAACTGCCCGCCGCCTTTCAGCAGGTCGCCGCTGATCGTCGTGTTGTAGGGCAGCTCCATCTGGTAGATGGTGACGCTGTCGGGCTCGAGCGCGAGCGTCCGCTCGATGCAGTCGCGCCAGTTGGCGTCGGTCTCGCCGAGCATGCCGGCGATCAGGTCGATGTTGATCTGCGGGAAGCGCGAGCGCGCGCGCGACTGCGTAGGCGCGGCCGATCTCCGGCGAGCGGTGCGCGCGGCCGTTCAGCTCGAGGATGCGATCGTCGAAGTTCTCGACGCCGAGGCTGAGGCGCGTGACGCCCATCGTCGCGGATCGCCGCGAGCTTCGCGCTCGGTGAGCGTGCCGGGCTCGCACTCGAACGTGATCTCTTCGGCGCCGTTCCACGGCGTCGGTCGCGTTCAGCCGGTCCGACCAGGCCCTGCGAGCTGCTTCGTCGAGAGGAACGACGGCGTGCCGCCGCCGAAGTAGACGAAGTTGAAGCGGCCGGCCGGCGACCGCCGGCTGCGCGGCGTAGCAGCTCCCACTCGCGCGCCGAGCAGCGTCGAGATAGCTGCTCGACCTCGCGCGCGTTCTTGTCGGTGTAGACCCGGAAGTAGCAGAAATGGCAGCGCTTCCGGCAGAACGGGATGTGCAGGTACAGGCCGAGCGGCACTCGCGCGTCCGCGCGGCGCGTCGAGCGCGCGGCCTGGCGTCGGCTGACGGCCGCCGCGTTCCAGACCGAGAACGGCGGATAGTTCGCGACGAAATAGCTCCCGACGTCGGTCTGCTCGACGGCGGCTTCCCCAGCGCCCGACATTGGTATCAATTGAACTATACGTCGAAGCCCGATCAAGGGTTTACACGGCTTGTCACCGGGATAAGATAAGCGAGTGCCAGCGCTCATCTTTCGAGAACGTGAAACTTATGCGCTACCGCGTGATGTTGCTGGGTCTCGGTCCGGTTCCGCTGCCCAGTAGCCGCGCAGCCAGCAGCTGCCGCGGTTCCGCGCCGGCACGAACCTCGTTCGCGTCGACGCCTACGTCTCGAAAGACGACGCGTCGCGCAGGTCGATCTAAAGGCCGAGGATTTCACCGTTTTCGAAGACGACAAGCCGCAGCAAGATCGAGAGCTTCGAGCTGATCCAGCGCGCGACGACCCAGACCCGCAAACCGAGCGCATCGATGCCACCAACGTCAGCGACATGAACCAGCAGGCGGCCGATGCCGCCGCCTGTTCACGCTGCTTCCTTCGACCGCTGGCACGTGCAGATGTCAAGGTTCGTATCGCGCCCGCAAGCCGATCATCGACGTGCTCGATCAGCGTGATCGGCCCGGACGACATGGTTGGCGTGATGACGCCGGAGATGTCGCCTGGCGATCACCTACAGCCGCCGCACCGGCAGCGATCGAGCGCGCAGGTCACCGACAACTGGACCTGGGGCGCGAAGAACGACCAGCCGTACCGATCAGCCGAAGGAAGACGGCGATTGTCGGGTGCTAGCGACCGACGGATACGCGCGAGACATTGCCGCGCAAGATGATCGCGCGCCTGCGCGAAGAAGCGAACGCTCGACGCGCTCGAGGCGCTGGTCACGCATCTCGAGGCGCTGCGGCCGGAACGGAAGTTCGTGATGGTGTTCACCGAGGGCTGGCCGCTGTTTCGTCCAGACGACTCCCTGTCGCGATCGATCGAAGGCCAGGTGCCCGGGCAGGATCCGGTCCGCGTCAATCCCTGACCGGCGGCTTCACGAAGCAGGGCGACGCCGACGCGCGCACGGCGGCAGGCCATGAACCTGACGAAGCGTGCGAGCGGCTGCGCACGATGCTCGCGTATTCGGATCACGAGACCGATGTTCAGGCAGCTGCTGCAGCGCGCCAACCGGGCCAACGTCAGTTTCTATCCGATCGATGCGCGTGGCCTGCATCGTGTTCGATCACGCCGATCGAAGTTGGGCGTTCCGCCGTGCGTGCGATCAGGCCTGGATGAACGCGGCGCTTCAAGGACTTGCGCACGACATGGCCTTGCAGACCGACGGCGACGGCGGTGCTCAACGCGACCGACGTGTCGAAGTCGATGCAGAAGATCTTCGCGGACGTCGGCTCGTATTACCTGCTGAGTTATTACTCGACCAACCGGCAAGCTCGATGGGCGATTTCGCCGCATCCGCGTCGAGGTGAAACGCGACCAGGCGTTGACGTGCGATCGCGTCCCGGCTACCTGGCGCCGACGGAAGCCGAGGCGCGCGCGTCCGGCGTCGCGATCGAGCGCGCCGGCGTGAAGCACGGGCCGCCGCCAACCGTGACGCGCGCACTCGATGCGCTCGCACCCGCCCGCGGCAACTTGCCCATCGCGCGTGCAGGCAGTAGGCGGCCGCAGCTCGATTCGCGCGGTCGTGGAGCTCGACCCTGTCACCCGCGAAGCTGCCTGAATGGCAGTCCGGCGGCACGCTGCGGCTCACGTTCGAGGCAGAACGCATGACCGGCATCAACACCGGCGGCGGCGTGCAGTCGCAGACCGTGACGCGGGCGGTCGATCCGGGCCAGCGCAGCATCGTGATCAACGGCAGCGATCAGCCGTTGACCGCGGGCCGCTATGCCGTTCGCGCGGAGTTGACGCCGCGGAACGGCCGCTCACCGATACAGGTCACGACGTTCGCGACGGTTCCCGCGGACGCGGCGGTCGGGCACGGGCGGCCTGGCCGCGAGACGCGGACCCAGCACCGGCCTCGTCTACGTGGCGACCGCGGATTCGCGCTTCCGGCGCACTGAACGATTGCGTCTCGAGGTGCCGCTGGCCGCAGAGGATTCACCGGCACGGGACGCCTGTTGACGCGCGAGGGCCAGGCCACGCCGATCATTGTGACGTTTACGCGCGCACCGACGAAACGACGAAACAGCAGTTCGGCGTTGCCGACGTTACGCTGGCGCCGCTCGCCGAGGGCGAATACGTCCTCGAACTGTCATTGACGAAGGGCGGCCAAAACCGAGGTCATCACCTACGGTTTTAGAATCGTGACGATGAAATTCCTGTTCTTCGTGTCCATCGTGGCTGCTTTCACGACAAGAGCCCCTTCCACGATTTCGATCCGGCGCCAACCTCGTCACCGTCGACGCGCATTTGCAAAGAGCGGCGCGCCGGTCACCGATCTCTAGCCGAACGAGATCGAAATCCTCGAAGACGGTCAGCCCCAGGCGATCGAAAACTTCCGCATCGTCGATGCGGGCGCGCAGGCGGCTGCGAAGTCGAAGCCCAATCCGTCAACGGTGGGTGAAGTCCGGGCCGCGGCCGCCGATCCCGAGTCCCGCATCTTCGTCGTCTTTTTCGACACCTGGCACGTGAGCACCGATGGTTCGGCGAAAGCCGCGGCTCCCGTCTCCTCGCTGCTCAATCGGATTGTCGGCGCCAACGATCTTGTCCGGACTGATGACGCCGGACATCCCGGCTCGATCTCTATCGCTGACGCGCCGCACCGAAGGCATCGAGCGCGTGGTGCGCGAGACCACGTCGTGGGCCGAGCGCGATCGGGTCGGCCTGACCGATCCGCGCGAGCGGGAGATCGAGGCGTGTTATCCCGACAACGACCCGCGCCGGCCGCAATTCCGCGGCGTCGCGAAAGAGATGATCGAGCGGCGGCGCGAGCAGAAGTCGCTGCGCGCGCTCGATGATCTGATCGGACATCTCGGCACGCTGCGCGACGAGCGCAAGTTCGTGGTGTTGATGTCCGAAGGCTGGAAGTGCTGTTCCAGCAGAACGAACGGCTGGGAGCGGTCCTCGAACCCGGCTCGATTCCCGGATCGACGCCGGAAATCGGCGTGGACCAGGGCCGCATCACCACCGGCCGGCGGCCGAGCGAGGCCTACGATCGCGGCTTCGCAATCGTGCGAGCGGGAGCGCTCGCTGCTCGCCTTCGTCGATCACACGGTTGAAGTCCGGCAGCTCGCGCAGCGCGCCAATCGCGACAACGTGACCTTCTATGCCGTCGATCCGCGCGGGCTCGCGGCCTTCGACGATTCAATCGGGCCGATGCGACCGGCGACGCCGGCGCAGGACCGCGAGCGCATGGCCGCCCGCCAGGGCGGGCTGCGCGAGCTCGCCGGCAACACCGACGGCGCCGTGGTCGCTGAACACCAACGACGTGAAGGGCGGCGTCGCGCGCATGATGGGCGATCTCGGGTCGTACTACCTGATGCAAGTACTACTCGACCAACACGAAGCTCGACGGACGCTTCCGCTCGATCGCCGTGCGCGTGGCGCGCGCCGGCGTCAGGTCCGCGCGCGGCCCGGCTACCTTGCGCCGACCGAAGCGGAAGCGCGCGCTCGCGGCACCGCGATTGCCGCGCCGGCGCTTCCGGCGGGCGTCACCGCGATCGCCCGCCGCTCCCCGGTCACGGCGCTTCGCCGCGGGCCGAGCACCGGTTTGAGTTACGTGCGCGCAGACGATGCGCGCTTCAGGCGCACGGAGCGCTTGCGAATCGAGATGCCGATGCCGGCGGGCGCGGCCAACGCCGTCGGGACGCGTGCTTGACGATGCAGGAACAGGCGACACCGCTTGTCGTCACCTGCAAGACCGAGGAAACGAACGGCCGGACGATCCGGAATCGCCGAGGTGATCCTGGCGCCGCTCGCGGTCGCGAGCATGCGTGCTCGAACTGTCGTATGACGTGAACGGCCAGAGGGAAAAAGCGACCTACAACTTCCGGATTGTTCCGTAGCCCGTAAGCCCGTCAGCGACTCTTATGAGCCGCCCGTCGTGAACGTGAGCGTGAACGGCTTCATCAGGCCGCCGTCGGTGCCCTTCACGCCTTCGAGAGTTTCCATCCTGACGAGCCTGAACCGCGCGAGTGGCTCGCTCGGACGGATCTCGAGCGCGCGATTCTCCCTCGTGTAGTTGGTGGTGAACGCGATCGACGGCGGCTGCGCCTCGCCACGCTCTTTCGAATCGGCAACCGAGTAGGTGAGGCGCACGTGATCCTTGAGCGTCGCCAGATCGAGATCGCGCGACAACTGCAGGCGGATGCGCGCGGTCTGACCGCACATCGGCTTCGCCGTCCGAGGGCGCGGCGAACAGGATCTCGACCGGCGGTGGCGGCGGCAGATCGATCGCGACCTCGGTGGTCTCTTCCGGCGCCTGCGCCAGGTCGATGCTCGTGCCGTCGAGCCTACGTCAGTCCCTCGCGCTATGGACGGTGCCCTTGCACTTTGACCCAGCGCCCGGTATCGATGCGTTTGGTCGGATCCAGGCTGAAGGTCTTGCCCTTCGGCTGCACTCCCATGACCCACACCGCGGCGTCGGCCGATCGCACGCACGAACTCAAAAGCGATTTTGTGTCGGCGCCTCAGGCAGGTCTCCGAAGAGATTGCGACCGCGGAACTGCCCGATGATCGTGACCTTTTGTCCGTCGTATTTCGCGGGCTCCATTGCCAGCGCGCAGCAGCGGGAGCGGTGACGTCCGCCGCCACTGGCGCGCGGCCCGGTGCTGCCGAGTAGCAGGATCAGTTCTTCGCCCGGCTTCGGCCAGCGATCCTGGTAAGCCGCGCGGATCGCGATCGAGCAGGTTGAATGGAATCAGCCGCGGATCGTCTTGCGCGACGCGGCCAACGTCGAGCAGCTGGCCGCGCGCCTCGACCTGGCCCTCCTGATTTCGCGCGCCACGAGCGTGAGGGCGCCTTCCTCGGTGCCGATCGTCGCGCGCTCGAGCGTGCCCTTGATCTCGCCAACCACGAGCACGGTCTGCTGGTGGTAGAAGCCTGGTAGCTCCTAATCGCGGTGATCGTGGTGGCGCGCCGCGGTTGCGGCTGCGAGGTCAACGCCGCGGCCGCCAGCATGAGGGCAGCGCGCGTCGAGGTGAACGTCCGGAAGCGCATCTTCGTCAATGCTAGCAAATGCAGCGCCATCCTCATCGCACTGGCCGTGGCGGCGCTGCTGTGGGGCACCGCACCGTTTCCCTGACCTACGCCGAGGAGCGGGCTGGATCTACTACCGGAAGAAAGCGCGGGAGTTACGGCGGGCTCGGCGTGACGAGCAACTTCCTCAACATACGACCCCTCACGCAGGCACCTGCAGGTGGTCCAGCGCGAAGCAGAGTGGAAGCGTGATGAGGATGATGACGGCGATCGACCGAAGCCGTAGCGCTTTCTATTTCGCCGTCTCGGCGACCTGGCTCTGCTCCGGTTCATCGTCCGTCGGCGCACCTGCGATCGCGATGCCGAGCTAGCAGGATGGCGCAAGCACGACGGGCGCGGCGAGCGATCCGATCGCGCTGAACCATGCGGACTTGCTGGAAGTTGGCAAGACCGCCAACCACCGACTTGCCCCAGAGGAGAAAGCCGAACACCACCGGGCCCCACATCAAGGTGAATTGCCTGCCCTCGTCGGCCATGATGAAGGAGATACCGGTGATCAGAATGCCGCCGCACATCAGGCGCCGAGGCGACCCAGAGCGACTTCTGTCCGGTCTTCGCGTTCTCGGCTTCGGTTTCAGCGGTCTTGGTTTGAATGAACTGATCGAGCCCGTCGGCCGGCGCGGGTGCGTTGGCGACCGGTGGCATCGGCACTGCCGCGGCGTCTTCCAGGAGCGCGCGATCGACGAAGCGCTGCGCGGACCCCTCGTCCCGATCCGCCGGCGACAAGCTCCTGGACGATCTCGTCCGGAGACTTGCCCTCCTGCAGTTTGCGCCGGATATTTGTGGTCAATCCGCCGGGTGCATGCTGCCATGCCTGATAAGCGTTATCGGCACCTCATCAGGCATGGTTTCGACACGGAACTGCGTGCCGATGCGCGGGCCTGCCCTAGATCTTTCGATGGGCGAACCGCGCCAGGATGACCGCGCAGAACCAGGAATAATGCAGCCCCGGCGATGTGCGCACCGGCTGCTCGCCGTGCAGCCACGGGACGATGTTGCCGATCGGCTCGGAAGTAGTCCGCCCACAGCGACGTCTCCACGCTCGGATTAGCTGCCGACGCGTATGTGTATCCGAAGAGCGCCGCGAACAGGATGCCCGCCAGCGAGCCACCGGCAATCAGGCCTGAGCTGAACAGCGTGCCGGCGCTCAGATCCGATTCGCTCGTTTCACCGGTCTTGCGCTCGACCAGCCAGCGCGACCGACGCCGCCGACGAAGATCGGCGCCGTCGTCGCGATCGGCAGATACGCGCCCACCGCGAACGACAGCGAGTGGATGCCGCACAGCTCGAGCGTGATCGAGACGAACACGCCGACGAGCACGAGTCCCCACGGCAGGCTCTGGCTGACAGCAGGCCCTTGATGAGCGTCGCCATCAGCGTCGCCTGCGGCGCGGCGATCTGCTTCCGATCCGATGCCGAAGGTCGTTGTGCAGCGCGAGCACCGTCCAGCCGATGATGAACGCCGAGGTGACGACGCCGATCGCGAGGCCCATCTGCTGATAGATCGGCGTCGCGCCGACGATGTAGCCGGTCTTGAGGTCCTGCGAGGTGTTGCCGGCGTTCGCGGCCGCAGATGCAGACGATCGCGCCGACCGACAGCGCGACCGGCGCATAGACGTCGCCGGTCCAGCCGAGCGCGACGAAGATGCACGCAGGTGATGATCAGCGTGGCGATCGTCATGCCCGGAGATCGGGTTCGACGAGGACCCGATCAGGCCGGTGATGCGCGACGAGACCGTCGCGAAGAAGAAGCCGAACGAGCACGATCAGGATCGAGACGCAGGATGTTGCCCTGCGTCGGCAGGCCCGGCATGACGGCCAGGAAGATCGCGAGCAGCAGCGAGCCGCCGAGCACGATCGTCATCGGGATGTCGCGCTCGGTGCGCGACTGCGCGCCGCCGGCGAGCCGTCCGAATCCCTTCAAGCCTTCGCGCGCCGACGACATGATGGTCGGGAGCGTGCGCGCCAGCGTGATCAGGCCGGCCGCCAGCACCGCGCCGGCGCCGATGTAGCGGATATACGCGCGCCAGATCTGCCCGGGACTCATCTGCGAGATCAGGAACGGCACGCCGGTGCCGGGTTGAAATTGCGACAGCGTCGGGTGGATCGGCGCGAGCGGCGTCGGTCATGTTGGCGCCCATCAGCGAGATGCAGCGGCAGCAGCATCAGCCACGACAGCACGCCGCCGGCGAACATCGTCCCCGCGATGCGCGGGCCGATCACGTAGCCGACGCCGAGATACTCGGGCGAGATGTCGACGCTGATCGTGGCGTTCGGGAACTGGCTGGTGCGCGGCATCGAGTAGCCGACGTCCTGGCGGAACAGGTTGAAGATCCACGACAGCGACTTCCACAGCGCGCCGATGCCGAGGCCGCTGAACACGAGCCCGGCCAGCTTGCCGCCGCGCTCGCCGGCGACGAGCACCTGCGCGCACGCGGTGCCTTCGGGGTAGGGCAGCACGCCGTGTTCCTTGACGATCAGCGCGCGCCTGCAGCGGCACCATCATCAGCACGCCGAGGATGCCGCCGGCAAACGCCAGCATCGTGATCTGCGTGTAGTTGAAATAGCTTCGGACCGTCGGGCAGCGAGGAAGATCAGCGCCGGGATCGTGAAGACGACGCCGCCGGCGACCGATTCGCCCGCGGAGCCGATCGTCTGGACGATGTTGTTCTCGAGGATCGTCGAGCCGCCGAGCTTCTTCAGGACCGAGATCGCCAGCACCGCGATCGGGATCGACGCGCTGACGGTGAGGCCGGCGCGCAGGCCCAGGTAGACGGTCGAGGCGCCGAACAGCAAGCCGAACAGCACGCCGAGGATGATGGCCTTCGCCGTGAATTCCGCCATCGATTCCGATGCGGGGACGTAGGGCTGAAAACCTTTGAGGAGTCTGCCATGCGTGGATGATGCCACAGAGACACGGAGACACAGAGACAACTTTTCTAAGCGCCAGTGCCGCTGAGCGACCGACAGGCATTTCGAAAAAGTCTCTGTGTCTCTGTGCCTCTGTGGCATTCTGTTTAGTAGCTTGTGAATTCACCGAACAAGCGGAAGACGGCCGCCGAGCCGGTTTCTGAGCTCACCACCAATCGGCTTGTCGGTCTATCTCGCGCAGCCTCAACCAGCTCGAGGCGGCCGGCGTCGAGACCATCTCGTCGCAGGCGCTGGCCGAGCAGTTCCACCTCAACGCGGCGCAGATCCGCAAGGACCTCGCCTACTTCGGCGAGTTCGGCGTGCGCGGCGTCGGCTATTACGTCAAGGACCTGCAAGCGCCACCTGCGCCAGATCCTCGGCCTCGATCGCAAGCTGCGCGTCGCGGTGATGGGCGCCGGCAACCTCGGCCTTGCGCTGGCCGACTATCCCGGCTTCAAGCGCGAAGGCTTCGAGATCGTCGTCGATGTTCGACGTCGCCGACGCCAAGATCGGCGACGAATCGAGGAGCGGCGTGCCGATCCACGATCTCAGGGAGCTGAAGAAGATCGTGCGCAAGCGAGCACATCGACATCGCCGTGATCGCCGTGCCGGCCGAATCGGCGCAGCACGTGCTCGACCAGGTGGTGGCGGCCGGCATCAAGGCGATCTTGAACTTCTCGCCCGGAGCGCTCAAAGTGCCCGCTGGCGTGAAGATGAAGGGCGTCGATCTCGACCGTGTCGCTGGAGAGCCTGTCGTTCTACCTCGCCCAGGGCATCGACGATGAAGAGCTAAGGTGACGGCTGCACGCATGCGCTGACGCACGTCGACGCAGGGCCGCATCCGCATGGTCGACGTCGGCGACAAGGCGGTCACCGATCGCGAGGCCGTGGCGCGCGGATCGATCGCGATGTCGGCGGCCGCGCGCAAGCTGATCAAGGGCGGCAACAACAAGAAGGGCGATCCGATCCAGGCGGCGCGTCTTGCGGGCATCATGGCCGCGAAGAAGACCAGCGAGCTGATTCCGCTGTGTCATCCGCTGAACCTGTCGCACGTCTCCGTCGATCTCACGCCGACGAAGACGCGGCTACGCGATCGAATCGCGCGTGCGCATCTCCGGCAAGACCGGCGTCGAAATGGAAGCGCTCACCGCGGTCGCCGTCGCCGCGCTGACGCTCTATGACATGGTGAAGGCCGTCGACAAGGCGATGGTGATCGGCGACATCGAGCTCGTCGAGAAGAAGGGCGGCCGGTCGGGGCATTACAGGAAGTTAAAAGTTTAAAGTTAAAGTTTAAAGTTGAGTTTGAAGTTGACAGTTCTAGTTTCGATTCAACAACCCGTCACAACAGTGGCAGATTCCCGTCGAGGGAGTCGAGACGCTTCGCAAGCGGTTTCCTCACATCCAGTTCATTCACGCGACGTCGCCGAGAACAGCGCGCCGAAGGTCTGGCGGCGTGCGACGCGATGCTACACGTGGATCCTGAAAGACGACGAGCTCGCGCAGGCGTCGAAGCTGCGCTGGGTGCACACGTCGGCCGTCGCGGTGGAGACGCTCTGCCTGCCGGACTTGTTCGCGCGCGGCATCGCCGTCAGCAACACGCGCGGCGTCCAGGCGGTGCCGATCGCCGAGCACGTGATGGCGGTCACCGCTGGCGCTCGCCAAGCAGATCCCGTTCGTGATCGAGAACCAGCAGCAGGCGCAGCTGGTCGCAGAACGACTTCGTGGGCGCGCGATTGCCGTGGCTCCTGCAAGGACGCACGCTCGGCCTGATCGGCGTCGGCACCATCGGCTCCGAGATCGCGAAGCGGGCCGAAGTCGTTCGGGATGAAGGTGATCGCGCTCCGCCGCCGCCCGGCCTACGGCACGATCGGGCACGTCGAGCGCGTCTACGGCAAGGAGCAGCTCGATGAGTTCCTCGGCGCAGAGCCACGTGCTCGTGATCTGCGCGCCGCTGACGCCGGAAACGCACTCGATGATGGGCGCGAAGCAGTTTGCGCAGCTGCCGCAGAGGCGCCGTGGTCGTCAACGTCGGCCGCGCCAAGATCATCGACACCGAGGCGCTGATCGACGCGCTGCGGAGCGGCCACCTCGGCGGCGCGTCGCTCGACGTCTTTCCGCACGAACCGCTGCCGCCCGATCATCCGCTGTGGAAGACGCCGAACGTGATCCTGACGCCGCACACGTCAGGATTCCGGCAGGGGCATTGGGACGAAGTGATCGACCTGTTCGGCGACAACCTCGATCGCTGGCTGAAAGGCGAGCCACTGAAGTTCCGCATCGAGCCGGAGCTGGGCTACTGAGCTGAAGTTAAAGGTCAAAGAATTAAGAGCAAAAGTGCGGTGTCTTGATCTTTAACTTCGTAAGCTTCTTAACTCTGTAATTTCGCGGCGGCGGCTCGATATGGATGATCGCGTCCTTGATCTGCGGGAAGCGCTGTCATCAGTCGATCCTTGACGACGTGCGAGAGCCGAATGCGCCTCTGTCGAGCTTCATGTTCGGCGTCCATCCAGATATGCAGATCGAGAAAGACGAAGTCCGCCGAGCCGCGCGTGCGGATGTGATGCGATGCCGATCACTTCGGGCACGCTCTTCACCACTTCGCGGATCTCTTCCTCGGGAATCACGAACCGATCCGGCCAGGATGCCGGTCGTTGACTTGAAGATCTCCCAGCAGGCGTAGCCGATGAACGACCGCGACGATCAACGGCCGCGACCGGGTCGAGCCAGAGGTAATCCCAGCTTCACGCCGATCGAGCGCGACGATCACGGTCGCCGACGTCATCAGATCGCTCAGCGTGTGGTGCGCGTCGGCGAGCAGCACTTCGCTGCTGCAGGCGCTTCGCCGGCGCTGCGCTCGTAGAAGACCACGCCGAGATTGACGAGCGAACGTGCCGCCCATCACCGACGAACGTCAGCGCGTTGATGGTGGGCTCGCCGCCGGTCTGGAACCGCTCCCACGCCGCCGACAGCACTTCGCGCAGCACCAGGATCAGGAAACACCATGATGCCGAGCGACGCCATCGTCTCGAACTTGCGATGGCCGTACGGATGATCGTCGTCAGGCGGCGCGCCGGCGATGCGCACGCCGACGATGCCGACGACGTTCGAGGCGGTGTCGGTGAGGGAGTGGTAGCCGTCGGACAGCACCGAGACCGCGCCGGTGGCGAGGCCCAGCGCGATCTTCGCGGCGGCGACGATCAGATTGAGGAAGAAGGACGCGGTAGAGGACGGCCGAGACTTCGGACGTGCGCGTCTTCAGAACACTCTCGCGTGCGGCACCGGCCACCACCGCACCTGCACCTTGCCGATGATGTTACTTCTTCGGCACGAAGCCCCAGTGGCGGCTGTCGGAGCTGTTGTTCCGGTGATCGCCCATCACGAAGTAGTAGCCCTCGGGAATCACCTGCGGGCCCCAGTCGTCGTGGCTGCGGTATTCCGCCGGCACGAAGTCGTCGCGCATCGGCACGTCGTTCACGTAGACGCGGCCGTCGACGACGCGCACGGTGTCGCCTTCTTCGGCGATGACGCGCTTGACGAACGACTTGTCCGGGTTGAGCGGGTAGTAGAGCATCACGATGTCGCCGCGCTGCGGCGCCGTGAGGCGATAGCGGAGCTTGTTGACGATCAGGCGATCCTGATCGGCCAGCGTCGGCGCCATGCTCTGGCCTTCGACGCGCGCGACCTGGAAGCCGAACGTGACGATCAGCGTCGCGTAGACGGCGGCGGACGCCAGCGTGCGGACCCACGCGAAGAACTCGTCGCGCCACACTTCGAGGCGGCGCACCATCTGCTGCGAGTCGTGATCGATCTGCAGCGGCAGCGGCGGCGCGGCCGGGCCGCGCGAACGGATCCGTCGTGGTCTGGAGACGTCGACCGGGTTTTCGTCGCCGGGGTCCGCGAAGACTACAGCTTCAGGTAGTCCCGAAGGCGTCGGGTCTGCGAGCGGCTGACCGGGATCTCCGTCGCCTTCGCGTCTGTCATCCTGAGGATGTAATTCCGGCTGAACCAAGGGACGATCTCCTTCACCTTGTTGATGTTGACCAGGTGCGATCGGTGGACTCGCCAGAACACCTCGGGATCGAGCCGCGCATGCAGCTCTTCCAGGGTCCGGTCGTTCGACGTCCCCGATACCTGATTCGTAACAATATTAATCGAATCCTCGACGAGCGACGCATGGATGATGTCGTCCGCCTGCACGAGGACAAATCTGTCATTTACTTTGACGGCGACCTGATCCCGGCGGTCTTTCTGGCCCGCCATCATCCGGACCAGCCGGTCGAGCTGTCCCGGCCAGCGGCTCGTTTTCGCCCCGGCGCTTGCGCGCCCGCGACACCGCGGTCTCGAGCCGCGCCGAATCCACCGGCTTCAGCACGTAATCCACGGCGTTCACTTCGAAGCGCCTCGATGGCGCGCTGGTCGAAGGCGGTGACGAAAATCACGCTGGGTCCGGTTCCCGCTTCCATCAGCCGGCGCGCGACTTCGAAGCCGGTCAAGCCCGGCATCTGCACGTCGAGGAACGCGACGTCCGGCGTGTGCCGCGCGATTTCGTCGAGCGCCTCGACGCCGTTGGCCGCCTGGCCGACGACCTCGACGCCCTCGAGCTGGCCCAGCAGGAAGCACAACTCGTCCCGCGCGAGCTGCTCATCGTCGGCGACGACGGCCGTCAGGGCGCCGCTGCGGTCATGCGGTGATTCTCTCCGTCGCGCGGCGCAGCGCGAGGCGGGATCTCGACGCGCGCGATCGCGCCCTGCCGGGCGAGCCGACCAGCGCGAAGCGGCCCGACGGCGCCGTAGAGCACGCGCAGGCGTCTCGTTGACGTTGCTCAGGCCGATGCCGCTCGACAGCGCGTGCGGCAGCGCGCTCATCGGAAATGCCGAGGCCATCGTCTTCGACCTCGATGATCGCGAGGTCGCCCTCGCGGCGGCTGCGGATCGTGATGGTGCCGGGGCCGACCTTGCGCGCGAAGCCGTGCTTGATGCAGTTCTCGACCAGCGGCTGCAGCAGCAGGCTCGGCACGATCGACGATCCAGTGTATCCGGCGCGATCGATTTCTTGACCGAGAGGCGCGAGCCGAAGCGAATCACTTCGATGTCGAGGTACTCGTCGATCGCGTCGAGCTCCTCGCGCAGCGTCACGAACTGCTCCTGGTTCTGCATCAGCTTGCGCAGCAGGCCCGGAGAGCTTCTGGATCACCGCGCGCGCCGTCTCGGGCTGCGAGCGGATCAGCGACGACACCGAGGTCAGCGTGTTGAAGAGGAAGTGCGGATTGATCTGGCTCTTGAGCGCCTCGACCTTCGCGGCCGAGCAGCAGCTTTTCCTGCTCCTGCAGCCGATGCTCGATGCGCGCGTTGTTCCAGATCTTGATCGGCGTCGACACCGTGAGGATCGTGGCGACGTAGACGAGCAGCGTCAGCCACGGCTCAGGGCTCGACAGGTGGAACAGGCGCAGCGGATAGCGCGCGCCGACCATCTGGCGGATGAACTCGAGGCCGACCGGCGCCAGCAGCAGCATCACCTGCCAGTTGACCTGCATGTCGCGCAGCATGCGCCACACGTAGCGCGGCACGCTGAAGATCACGAACGGCGAGAAGTCCCAGATGTCTTCCTTCGGGCACGCCTCGCGGACGCCGCCGCCGGCGAAGCCGCAGCCGACCGCGAAGAACGGCGCGCCGCATTCGCCGGCGGCGAGCGCCGGCAGCGACATCGACAAGCCGACGATGCGCGCCGGTGTAGGGACCGGCGATCAGTCCCGCGAGCAGCGCGCCTTCGAGCGTGAGATCGGCGGCGTCGTAATTGAGCAGCACGCGCGACGCCGACCCCGGCGGTGAACGGCACGGCGAGACCCGAGCGCGAACACCAGGCGGTCGGGCCAGTTGCGCTGCTCGAAGATCAGGATGTGGCGGAAGCGGCGATAGCGCGCCAGCATGGTCGCCGAGCGGCCGCCATCGCGGCCAGCTTGACGACCAGGCGTCGTCAGCAGGAACTGCCCGGCGGAGAGGAATTTAGGTTCTGAAGCATCAGGCCGTCAGGCCGTCAGCAATCAGGCCATCGAAACCCGGCCTTGCTGGCCTGCGGCCCGACGGCCTGATGGCCTGAAATGGTATCATTTCAGGACATATGCTCGGTCCGCTCGCGAAAGGCTTTGCGCTCACCTTCAAGCACCTGTTCCGTAAGCCCATCACGGTGAACTATCCGGACCAGAAGATGCCGATGTTTCCGCGCTATCGCGGCAAGCAGGTGCTGATGCGCGACGAGAACGGCCTCGAGAAGTGCGTGGCCTGCGGACTGTGCGCGGTGGCGTGCCCGGCCGACGCGATTTACCTCGAGGCGGCGGAGAACGACGGCACGGTGATGGCCGGTCCGCGCTACGCGTCGATCTACCAGATTCACAAGACGCGCTGCATCTTCTGCGGCTACTGCGAAGAGGCCTGCCCGGTGTCGGCGATCTTCATGGGCAAGGACTACGAGCTCGCCGTCTACAGCAAGGACGACTTCGTGTGGGACAAGACGGAGCTGCTCGTGCCGGCGGCGCGAACGAGAAGCGCCCTGCGCCGCGCGGTAAACCGATTCACGTAGACCGGTCCAGAACTATGCGGCCGCATGGCCGTCTGTAACATTACAACCTTCGAATTGAAGCCCTTTCTCGATGCGTTAGATGATCGTGTGCTCGTCTGCGACGGCGCCATGGGCACGATGCTGTACGGCAAGGGCGTCTTCATCAACCGCTGCTTCGAGTCGCTCAACCAGACGCAGCCCGAGCTGGTCGTCGACGTGCACCGCGAGTACCTGAAGGCCGGCGCCGACGTGATCGAGACCAACACGTTCGGCGCGAATCGCATGAAGCTGCGCGGCTTCGGCCTGGGCGACCAGGTCCGCGAGATCAATCTCGCCGGCGCGCACGCTGGCGCGGCGCGCGGTCGAGAAGTCGAGGCGCGAGGCGTATGTCGCCGGCGCGATCGGCCCGCTCGGCGTGCGCGTCGAGCCGTGGGGCAAGACCGGCGTCGACGAAGCGGAGGCGATGTTCCGCGAGCAGGCGCAGGCGCTGCTCGACGGCAAGGTCGACCTCTTCATCCTCGAAACGTTCCGCGACCTCAACGAGATCGGCGCGGCGATTCGCCGCCGTGTCCGCAGCATCTGCGATCTTCCGATCGTCGCGCAGATGACTACGGAAGAGGATGGCGCCAGCCTCGACGGTGCGCCGCCGGAGCAGTTCGCGCCGGAGCTGATCAAGCGCGGCGCCAACGTGGTCGGCGTTAACTGCAGCGTCGGACCCGCGCCGATGCTTGAAACTGTCGAGCGCATCTCCGACATCGTAGATGTATGGCTCTCGGCGCAGCCGAACGCGGGTAAGCCGCGCGACATCGAGGGCCGCAATCTCTATCTCTGTCTCGCCGGAATACATGGCGTCGTATGCGCGGCGCTTCATCGCCTCCGGTGTGCGCCTGGTCGGCGGCTGCTGCGGCACGACGCCGGAACACATCCGGCAGATCGCGCTGGCGGCGAAGTCGATGGGGCCGGGGCTGGCGCGGCGATGCGGGCGACGGCCGAAGCCGACGCCGTCACGGTGGCGAGCCAGCCGAACGCGCAGGCCGGCGATCGAGCGCGAAGAGAAGTCGGCGCTCGCGCAGCAAGCTGGTGAACGGCGGCTTCGTTCGCGCCATCGAGCTGGTGCCGCCGCGCGGCCACGCGTCGGCGAGCGCGCTGGCCGACGCAGCGCGGCTCGCGCAAGCGCGGCGTCGACGTGGTGACGATTCCCGACGGCCTGCGCTCCGGCGCGCGGATGAGCGCGCTGTCGATGGCCGTGCTCGTGCAGCAACACGCGGCGGTGGAAGCGCTGCTGCAGTATTCGTGTCGCGATCGCAACCTGCTGGGCATCCAGTCGGATCTGCTCGGCGCGCACGCGATGGGCGTGCGCAACGTGCTCGGCATCACCGGCGATGTGCGCAATCTTGGCGACATCCCGGATGCCACGGCGGTGTTCGACGTCGATTCGATCGGGTTGACGAACGTGATCAACCGCCTTGAATCACGGGCTCGACATCGGCGGCCAGTCGATCGGCGAGCCGACCGGCGTTCCACGCCGGCGTGATGGTGAACCCGTCACGCGATCTCGACCAGGAGCTGCGCCGGCTGGAGTTCAAGGTCGAGGCCGGCGCCGAGTTCGCGGTGACGAGGCCGGTGTTCGATGTGGCCGCGTTCGAACGCTTCCTCGAAGCGCGGTCGAATCCATGCGGCTGCCGATCATCGTCGGCATCTGGCCGTTCGAAAGCGCGCTGAACGCGGAGTTCATGGCGAACGAAGTGCCCGGCGTGACCGTGCCCGACGCGATCGTCGAGCGCATGCGCGCGAGCGACCAGCGCGGAAGCGGCGGCGGCGGAAGGTGTGGCAATTGCGCAGAGAGATCGTGACGGCCGTCAAGGGGATGGCAGCTGGTGTGCAGATCTCGACGCCATCGGGGCCGGTTGGACGCGGCCCTCGACGTGCTTGACGTGGTATAGTCCGGTTCCGACTCAGCGAAAGTGAAAATATGGCCCTATTTGAGCAACAGACCACGACGTTCGGGCGACGCGGCGACGCGCGCGCTCTCGGTCACGACGGTCGGGACAGACTTCGTCGAGAAGGTCTACCAGAACATCGCGCAGGTGCTATGACTACACCGTACGGGCCGACGCTGCATCCCGGCCGCATCGAAGCGATCAGAGAAGATGCGCATCCGTCCCGGCACGCAAGTGCTCGGAAGTCGGCGTCGGCACCGGCATCAACCTGTCGCTCTATCCGCGCATCGGCGCGCGTCACCGGCATCGATCTGTCGAGCAAGATGCTCGCGAAGGCGCAGAAGCGCATCGACGAGAAGGGCTCGCGACCACTGCGACCTCATCGAGATGGACGCGACCAAGCTCGACGTTCGCCGACAACTCCTTCGACGTCGTCTACGCGCCGTACGTGATCAGCGTGGTGCCCGATCCGGTCGCCGTGGCGCGCGAGATGTATCGCGTCTGCCGTCCCGGCGGCCGCGTCGTGATCCTCAATCACTTCAAGAGCGCCGAACCGCTGATGTCGAAGATCGAAACGGCGATCTCGCCGATGACCGTGCACATCGGCTTCACCGCGGACCTCGATCTGCCGGGCTTCCTCGAGCAGGCCGAGCTCGACGCCGGTGTCGATCGAGAAGGTCAACGTCCCGAAGATCTGGACGCTGATCACGGTCGTTAAAGACTAGGTTCTTCACGAAGGTTCGAGAGCCTTCAGGCGCTTCGTCTTCAAGACGATAAACAATCCCGAGACCCTCGGTGACGATGCGTCCGGAGGGTTCTTTAGTTTCGACGCGTCAGGTGCACCTTGCGTCCGTCCGACGCGATCGATCGTCGCCTCGACGATCGTCTCCGTCTCGATCGGCAGCATCGACAGGAAGTTGATCGTGATCGTCGCGGCCACCACCTTGTGGCCGTTCATCCAGCAGACGGCACCCATGGCCTCGTCGAGCGTTGCGGCCATGGCCCCGCCGTGGACGTGGCCCGGCGGGTCGATCGTCTTTGGCTCCGAACCACGCTTTCGCATACAGATCGGGTTCGCCAGGCTTCCGAAAGTGGGCGAGGCCGGACTCGATCGCCGTCGGCGAGAAAGTGTCCTGGGGCGAAGGGAATGGCTCGGCGGGTTCCCAGCCAGGCTCAGGCGTTGCGAGTGGGCGCGGTCATCCAAGGATGTTCAACAGGATATCAGCGCGCGACTTCAGCGCCGTTGGTCGCAGGTTTGATCGGCGGATCTGGCTGCGCGAGCAGCGCATCGAGATGTGGCTGCCAGTTGCCGCTGAACAGATCGGTGTGATCGATGAACTGCCGACCGCAAGATACTTCGGCATCGCATCGACCAGAACCTGATAGCCGTCACGGAAGTCGCCACGCGATGTAGAGGAGCGCGGTGTCGTTAGCGATGCATTCGAAATGATTCCGTAACCGGTTTGGTGACGACGACGTCGACGGCGCGCACCAAGATTCGGGTAGCGGTAGCCGCGGTCGTACATCGCGGTCTCGTCGATCGTTCCCGGCAGCAGCACGTGATAGCCCGTCAGCGCGCGTAATGCGTCGTCGTTCAGGGCCATCGATGCCGTAGCCGCCGGAATGACGTGTGAGGACGGCCCGCGCTGATCGACGGGGATACCGAGCGCCTGGCGGATCGTCATCGGGTTCGCGTCGCGATCGGCGCGCGACGAACGGGATGATCCCGACGCTGCGGGCATGGTCTCGAACCCCGCCCCACATCGGCATCCGCAGCGGCAGGGTCGGTGTCCCGCATATGATCGCGCCGATCTCGTGACGGCGACGTCTCCCGCCGCCGCCGTGATGCGCGTCAGATCCAGTCCCAGGTGAAATTGCCGCTCGCGACTGCGGGACGCCTGCGGCTGTGGCTTGGCCGCGAACAGCGCCGAGCGCGGGCAGATCGAAAGGCGCCAGTCAACGGCGTCGATGCTCGAGGAGGAATTGGACCGTCCGGATCGCGACGCGCTGGTTGAAACGCGGCCATGAATCGCCTCAGCGCGCGCGATGGATGCGCTGGCGTCGCGGTTCAGGCCGGGTCGAGCTGCACGGACGCCAGTGTCCACCTCGGCGGAGGACAGAGCGTGACGCCGGGATGCGCAGTCCGGTGCACGAGCCACGGCGCGACCGGAGGATCGGATGACCACGCGCTGCTGCGTGGCTGCCGTTCTCGATGAGGGCGTTGATGATTTCGATGGAGCGGAGGCGTGGCCGAACCCGTGCCCAGAAATGTAGAAGACGACTGGACACTCGACAGCTATTGTTCAGGTGTGGCGTTTGACGAGAAAGCATTCTTCATTGAGAAGCCGGAAAACCGGCCGGCGAACGTTTCCGTGTCCGCGACGTAAGCGGGTGAACGAGCACAGCTCCGCTGATGCGGCGCACGAAGCGTAAGGATCGCCAGCCGCAAGGCGGCGAGGACCGCGCCAAGTTCGACAAGCTGCGGATCACCTGCTGCGCCTCGACGACGAAGTGACGTGCAAGACGCTGCGGAAGAAGTTCGAAGTGCCGTCACATCAATCGATGATGTTCACCGATCAACTTGAAGGCCTGCCGAAAGACGATCAGGACGCCGACCGGCTCGAAGCGGAACAGCCGCCGGCTGCGCCCATCGATCGCGCGAAGCTTCCGGCGCGTTTCACGAAGCCGACCGGGCGCGGCTGGCGCGGCTAGTTACCAGATCAATGGAATCAGCCGCCAGCGCATTTGCTTCTGGTAGGCGCCGTATTTTCCGGGAACGCTTCGAGCAGCGATCGCTCCTGAACGGAATCGCGGCGATCAGATAGAGCGTGCTCGATCACCGCGAAGAGCAGCCGCGACGTCGTCATGACCGGCGTCGCGAAGACCATCAGCACCCAACCCAGGTAGATCGGATGTCGCACGATGGCGAATGGGCCGTCGGCTTTGAATTCGATCGGCCGGTGAGATCCGGCTGCGTCACGCCCGCCAACTCCCAGACGCCGACGATGCGGCGCGGCGGCGAGGGTCAGGGCGACGCCGAACGCCTGTGCGCGAGACATAGAGCGCGAGGCCGGGGCCTCGTGTCTTCCAGATCACGCCGGGCAGTGGCTGCCAAATCCAGCACACGGCGAGGAACAGCGCGCTGGCGATCCACACATAGAGGCTGCGCTCGAGACCGGGCGGGAGTTGGCGCGTGATCCAGGCCTTGGCGCCGGTGCGCGCCATGATGCTGTGGCGGCAGCGCGAAGACGGTGAACAGGACCACGATCGCGTCGCGCATGGCATCATCGGACGGCGGCGCCGGCGTGCGAAGGCGCCAGCCGACACCACGGCGAACGATAGTAGCGATAATACGAAGAGCAGCGCGCCGCCCAACGGAAGAGCTTCACCACTCGGTATTATAGGAGACCGTTCAGGAGTCCCAGCCGCGCGTTGCCGCCATTGGAATAGGAGTCGTCTCGGCTTTCGGCGCCGGACCGCGATAGTCTCTGGGACGCGATTCGACTGCGGCCAGCAGCGGCACCCGCGCGATCACTGACTTCGACGCCTCCGACCTATCCCTGCAAGTGGCCGCCGCGCCGGTGCCGCACTGTCGACATGTCGTCAGGCGATGGCCGCTCGAGGGCGAGCTGGGTCCGCGCGAGACGCGCGCCGATCCCAAGCGCTATTCACGCGCGGCGCTGTTCGGCGTGATCGCGGCGCGCGAAGCCTGGAACGACGCGGGCCTGTCGTTCGCGGAGCCCGAACGCCGGCGTCATCATCGGCAGCGGTGGCGGCGGCATCGACGTCGGCGAGCAGCAGTATCAGGACTTCTTCCAGAACAACGGCCAGCACGTCACGCCGTATGCGATCGCGGTCGGGATCTGCGGTGGCATGGTGTCGAGCGAGATTCGATCGCGCTCGGCTGCATCAGCCACGTAGCAATACGTAACTGAACGAAGTACAA
>ERZ1370068.745-contig-10681_pt1 | contig 35310 bp, 49 predicted proteins | sample MGYA00561227_ERZ1370068 | MGnify/ENA primary metagenome ERZ1370068 (study PRJEB38410, sample SAMEA6850437) | metagenome | study: Metagenomic assessment of the ecological functions of the soil: analysis of the soil microbiota associated with the...
GCCTGTGCGGCACCGAAGGCGTGTACTTCGCCACGTTCGCATGCGAAGCTCGACGGCGGCATCATGGTGACCGCCAGCCACAATCCGCCGGACTACAACGGCCTCAAGCTGGTGCGCGAGCAGAGCAAGCCCATCGGCTCGGACACCGGTCTCAAGGACATCGCGGCGATGATCCAGAGCGGCAAACTGCCGCCGCGTCGCCGCGGCGCGCGGCAAGGTCGACGCGGCTCGAGACCTCGGACAAGTACATCGAGCACCTGCTCGGGCTACGTGAACCGCAAGGCGCTGCGCAAGCTCAAGGTGGTGGTCGACGCGGGCAACGGCGGCGCCGGGCTGACGGTCGACAAGCTCGAGCCGCATCTGCCGTTCGAATTCATCAAGGTGCGGCACGAGCCGGACGGCGACTTCCCGCAAGGCGTGCCCAACCCCATGCTCGAAGAGAACCGCGGGCCGACGCTCGAGGCGCTGCGCAGATCGCGGCGCCGACGTGGGCATCGCCTGGGACGGCGACTACGACCGCTGCTTCTTCTACGACTCGAAGGGTTCGTTCATCGAGGGCTACTACATCGTCGGCCTGCTGGCCGAGGCGTTCCTCGCCAAGCAGCCCGGCGCGCGCATCGTCTACGACCCGCGCCTCACCTGGAACACGCATCGACACCGTGAAGCGGCTCGGCGGCGTGCCGGTGCATGAGCAAGTCCGGCCACGCGTTCATCAAGCAGAAGATGCGCGAGGTGGACGGCGCCTACGGCGGCGAGATGAGCGCGCATCACTACTTCCGCGACTTCTCCTACTGCGACAGCGGCATGATTCCGTGGCTGCTGGTGCTCGAGCGCGTGTGCGAATCCGGCAAGTCGCTCGACGAACTGGTGGCGGCGCGCATCAAGGCGTTTCCGGCGAGCGGCGAGATCAACCGCAAGCTGCCGGACGCGAAGAAGGTGCTGGCCGAAGCCGAGGCGAAGTACGGCAAGGGCGCCGAGGTCATCGACCACACCGACGGCCTGTCGGTGGAGTTCAAGGACTGGCGCTTCAACGTGCGCGCCTCCAACACGGAACCGCTGGTGCGGCTCAATGTCGAATCACGCGGCAACGAAGCGCTGATGCGCGAGAAGACCGCCGAGCTGCTCGCGTTCCTGGACGGAATGGGCGCCGTCAAAGCCAACCACTAATGGGATCAGGACCCCATTTCGCTAGCAAATGGGGACGCACCTCGACTCGATCCCGTCGAAGGATCGCCGATGACCAGTCAAGCTCTTCGCGCGTCGCTCGCTCGCGCTTCTTCGCGTCTGCGCCTCGCGGCGCCGCGCACTACCGACATTCCCGCGGCGTCGACGCCAGTCGCCAAGGCGCAGATCACCGCGGGCACGCTCGAAGCGCCGATCCGCTTCCTCGCCTCGCGACGCGCTCGAAGGCCGCGGCCCGGCGACGCGCGGCGACACGCTGGCGCGCCTGTACCTCGCGGCCGAGCTGCAGTCGCTGGGCTATCTACCCGGCGGCGAGAAGGGCGGCTGGGAGCAGACCGTCGACGTCGTCGGCATCACCGCGCAGCTGCCCGCCGCCTGGTCGCTTCACGGGCAAGGGCGGCAAGCGTCGATCTCAAGTTGTCCGACGACTACATCGCCGGCTCCGGCGTGCAGACGCGCGACGCGCCGCGATCGAGAACGCCGGCGCTGGTGTTCGTCGGCTACGGCATCGAAGCGCCCGAGTACAAGTGGGACGACTTCAAGGGCGTCGGACGTGAAGGGCAAGGTGCTCGTCATGCTCAACAACGATCCCGGACTGGGATCCGAAGTTGTTCGCCGGCAAGACGCGCCTGTACTACGGCCGCTGGACCTACAAGTACGAGAGCGCCGCGCGCCATGGCGCCGCCGGCGTCGATCATCGTGCACACCACGCCGTCGGCGGGTTATCCGTGGCAGGTGGTGCAGTCGTCCTGGGGCGGCGAGCAGTTCGAGCTGCCCGCCGAGGGCGAGCCGCGCATCCAGCTCAAGGGCTGGGCGACCGAGGACGCCGCGCGCCGCCTGGTGAAGGCCGGCGGCCAGGATCTCGACAAGCTGATCGAGCCGCGGCGAAGTCGCAGCTTCAAGCCGGTGCCGCTGGCGCTCAAGACCTCGCATCAAGCTTCGACAACAAGGTCTCGCGCGTGCGCACCGCGAACGTCGCGCGGCCTGCTGCCGGGCAGCGATCCGAAGCTCAAGGACGAAGTGGTGATCTATTCAGCGCGCACCACGATCACTTCGGCATCGGCGAGCCGGATGCGACCGGCGACAAGATCTACAACGGCGCCGAGGACAACGCCTCGGGCTGCGCGCAGCTGCTGGCGATCGCGCGCGCGTTCGCGGCGCTGCCCGAGCGGCCGCGGCGCTCGGTGCTGATGCTGTTCGTCGCGGGCGAGGAGCAGGGCTTGCTAGGCAGCACGTACTACTCGCTGCATCCGACGTTCGCGCCCGGCAAGATCGCCGCGAACATCAACTACGACGGCGGCAACTATCTGCGGCCGCACGCGCGGACCTCACGTACATCGGCACGGGCAAGTCCTCGCTCGACGCGATCGTCGAACGCGCTGGCTGCGAGCAGCAGGGCGCGCGCGTCGTGCCCGACCAGTTCCCGGACAAGCGGCTATTTCTACCGCTCCGACCAGTTCAACTTCGCGAAGATCGGCGTGCCGGCGCTGTACTTCGACCGCGGCACCGACTACATCGGCAAGCCCGCCGGACTGGGGCCAGCACGCAGCACGAGGAGTGGGACGGAACACATCTACCACCAGCCGAGCGATGAGATCGACGACAGCTGGGTGTTCGACGGCATGATCGAAGACGCGTCGATCGGCTTCTATGCCGGGCTGGCTCATCGCGCAGGCCGATGCGATGCCGACGTGGAATCCGGGCGATGAGTTCGAGGCGGCGCGCGAAGAAGGCGGCTCAGCGCGTCTGGTCGACCATTAACGACGCGCGCTCGGCGGCGTTTTCCGTCGTGGCCGTAGGCCTGATTAAGCCGCGGCGGTGCTCTGCCACTTCGCACATCGAGAATTCCATGAGCGCCGTGAGCGCCTCGGCGGCGCTCGGGTAGCGCTCGTCCGGCTTCTTCGACACCAGGCGCTCGAGGAAGCGCTGGTGGCGCGCCAGGTTCTCCGGCAGCTTCGGAATCGGCGCGTTCTTGTGCATCTCGAACAGCGCCACCAGCGAGCCGGCGCGCATACATGCGCTGCCCGGTGAGCAGTTCGTAGAGCATCACGCCGACGCTGTAGAGATCCGAGCGCTCGTCGGCCGTGCCGCCGAGCGCCTGCTCGGGCGACAGGTAGTAAGGCGTGCCGATGACCACGCCCGCGAGCGTCTTCGCCACCGGGTCGGCATCGCGGCGCGCGCTGCCGAAATCCACCAGCGCGATGGTGCCGTCCTCGCGGAACATCACGTTCGCGGGCTTGAGATCGCGGTGGATGATGCCGGCCGCGTGCACCGAGGTGAGCGCGCGAGAGGATCGAGCCGACGATGATGAGCGATTCCTCGACCGTCGGGCCGGTCGCGCGCCACGCGCGCCGCAGGTCGCCGGCGGGGAAGTACTCCATCACGATGTAGGCGTGGCTGTCGGTGAAGCCATGCTCGAACACCTTGGCGCACATACGGGCTGTCGATGCTCGAGGCGCGCGAAATATTCCTGCACGAAGCGCGACAGCAGATCCGAATCGCCGCTGCCTTCGCCCTTGAGGATCTTGAGCACCACCTGCTGCTTGTCGCGCCGCGTTCGCACAGGCAGACATTGGCGGTGGCGCCGCTGCCGAGCGGCTTGACCGGCGTGAAGCCCTGGATGCCGGCGGAGCTTGAGCACCGCCTCGGCGTCGGCCAGGCGCCTGCGCGTCGGCGCGCGCGATCATGCTGCGGCGCTGTCGACCGCGGGGCTCGGCGGTCGCGGTCGATCGACTTGAGTTCGTGCTTCGCGCGACCGCTTCGGCATCGGCTTGATCTCGGCCGCTGCCGGCCGGCTCTCGGCCTGCGCGCTGCGCAGCGGCGGCGCCTTCACGTCGATCTCGGCCGGCGGCGTGTGCCGCGACCGGCTTCGTGCGGCACGCGCACGATCTTCGGGAAGTTAGGCTTGGTGCGCAGCTCCGACAGCCACAGCAGGCCTTCCTCGCGCAGGTATTCGTCGTCGATCAGCAGGTGCGCGTAGCGATCCCAGCGGAAGTCCGCGGGCGGCTTGCCGTAGGCGGCGAGGTCGTGCACTTCGAGCTTGGCTTGCGGCCATTTCTCGATGGCCATGACGCCGCGCCCGGTTCACGAGGCCCGGATGGCGTGTCGCATGATGAGTACGCGTTCGGTCATGGCGAGAACCTTCCGTGCGTTCACTTCTGGGCGACGGTGTGCCGTTCGATGATGGCCCGCAGCTTCATTTCGTCGACCGGCTTGGTCAGGTAGCCGTCGCAGCCGGCCATCGTGCCGCGGATCTTGTCGAAGGTCTTGTCCTTGCTGGTGAGCATGACGACCTTCATGAGCGCGTTGTCCTTGTTCTTCTTGATCATCTTGCAGACGTCGTAGCCGTCCATGCCGGGCAGCATGACGTCGAGGAAGATCATGTCGAAGTGCTGCTTGGAGATCTTGAACAGCGCCTCTTCGCCCGACGCGGCGAATTCGGGCTGGATGCCGTACGGCTGCAGCTTGTTCTGCAGGAAGGTGCGCATCAGCGGGCTGTCGTCCACGGCCAGCACGCGGAAGTTGTGTTCCTCGTGGCGCGGCGTCGGGCACGGCGAGACCGGGCACGCGGCGCGGGCGCCGGCGGCGGCATGCGCGCGGCGGGCGGCGCTGCGACGGCAGGTATCGGCGCCATGCGCGCGGCGGCACCATCGGCCGGCGTCGGCGATGCGCGACGCTGCGCGGCGGCCGACGGCAGCGACGCGGCCAGCGGCGAGGCGTTCGGCACCACGCGCAGGTTGACGCGCGTGGTGCGACGGTGGATGGCGCGACGGCCGCGGACAGCGCGCGACGGCGACAGCGGCGTCACGCCGCTCGCGACGGCAGGTGGCTGCGCGACGACAGCGATCTTCTCGGCCGGCGGTCTTTCGACGGCCACCGGCTTCGTCGCTCAGGATCTTGTCGACGGCTCTTCTCGGTGACGGGCTTTTCGTTGAGCGACTTGTCGATCGAGGCGTGTCGGGTGCGACGACGTTCGGCTGCAGCGTCATGCTCGGCAGCACGGTGGCGGCCGGCGCGGCGGCGGTCATCGACGTGCGGCATCGTGCCGCGTGTGTCGGCCGCGGCGCTGCTCGCCGTCATGCCATGGCTGCGCGTCATCGGCGACATCGGCGCCATCGAATTCAGTGCTGGCCGACAGCGCCGGGCTGCTGGCGAGGTCATGCCGGTGGTGCATGCGCGCGACGACCTGGCCTGGCGCCGGCGCGCGCGGCAGCGGTCGCCGCCGGCAGCTGGTGGGCAGCGTGCCGCCGCAGCGCGGCTCGGAGACATCGTGGCACCGCGCGCTTCGCGCGACTTCGACGTTGTTCAGGGCGATGGCCAGGCGATCCATGGCGCCCACCACCTTGAGGCCCAGCGGCCGCGACGCGGAAGCGACGCCGAGATCGGTGTTCTTGCGAGCCGACCACCAGCGTGCGGTCGGAGGTGCTGGCGAATGTGGCCTGCCAGCTCGCGACTGCGCTTTCGCTGTCGCCGTCGAGCAGGTACATGTCCGGCGCCATGCCGGCCTCGGGATTCCAGAGCTTGTAGCCGATCTGGCGTGCCGGTGCGACCGACAGCAGGAAGATCGAGTTCAGCATCTGCCGCTCGGGAGCGGAGAAGCCGACGACTCGGACGTTGAGGACGCGGGTTTTAGTTACTCATGGCAATTACCTTGAATGTGGCTAGCCGGCGGCCGCGCGTCTTTCGACGCGACCGGTAACGGCATCGGCCACGTGTTGCAGCAACTCGTGGTCGGTATACGGTTTGGTGAGATAGACGTTCACGCCGCTGGACATCGCCTGGCGGCGGTGTTTGTCCATCGAGCGCGAGGTGATCATGATGACCGGCAGACTCGGCGAGCTCGGTCGCGAACGCACGTGCGCGGTGAGCTCGAGGCCGTTCATGTTCGGCATTTCGAGATCGGTCGAGCAGCACGTCGGGGCGCGCGACGTCCATGGACTTCACGGCTTCGAGGCCGTCGCGCGCGCCAGCGTGACGTCGTAGCCCTGGTCTTCGAGCAGCGTGGCGACGGCGCGGCGCACCGACAGCGAGTCGTCGACGACGAGCACGCGCGAGCGGCGCTGCGACATGCGCCTGCGACGCGCGCTTCGGCGGCGGCGCGCAGCGCGTGGTCGCGCGGGCTGCGCGCGAGTTCGGCGATGTCGAGCAGCGGGAATCACGCTGCCGTCGCCCGAGCAGACCGATGCCGGCGACGCCGGGAATGCGTTTGAGATAGCGGCCGGCGGGGCGCGTGACCGAGTTCGTTGGCGTCGAGCACCGGCGTCGACCAGCACGCCGATGGGACCGGTTTCGGTGTCGACCAGCACGAGGTTGCGGCGCTCGGGGCTGGAGGCGCGGTCGCATGCCGGTGAGGCGAAGCTAGCTCGTGCGCCGGATATCGTTGCGTCGTCGACGCCGCGCGAACAGCGCGCCGTTCTCGCGCTCGAGCTGCCACGGCCACGGCCGGCACGGCGCGGCGCACCGCGTGGCTGGCGATGCCGAATACCTGGCCGCCGTCGCGCACGAACAGCGCGTGCGTCGCGACCAGCGACGCCTGGAAGCGCAGTTCGATGGTGAGGCCGCGGCCGGCTTCGGAGCGGATGTCGATGGAGCCGGACGAGTGCGCGCAGGCGGGTGGCCACCACGTCGAGGCCGACGCCGCGGCCGGAGATCTCGGTGACCATGTCGCGCGTGGAGAAGCCGGGCAGCAGCGTGAGGCGGGCGATCTCGGCGTCGCGTGGGCATGGCGTCGGCGGTCGAGCAGGCCGCGTTCGACGGCGCGGCTGCGGATGTCGCGCAGGTTGAGGCCGCGGCCGTCGTCGGCCACCTGCACGGTGACCACCTGGCCGCGGCGCGCCACGGTCAGCGTGATGCGTGCCGGCGCGCGGCTTGCCGACGCGCTCGCGTTCGTCAGGCGTCTCGAGGCCGTGGTCGACCGCGTTGCGCAGGATGTGCAGCAGCGGGTCGATCAACTGGTTCAGCACGTCGGCGTCGACGAGGATGTCGCTGGCCGACGATCACGAGCGAGCGCCTGCTTGTGCGTGGCCGCGGCGGTCTGGCGCACGTTGCGCTGCAGGCGCGGCACGATGGTCTCGACCGGCGCCATGCGCGTCTGCGAGGTCAGATGCTGCAGCTCGCGCATCAGGCGCTGCTGCTGGTGCAGGATGCCGGCGAGGCCGGCGAGTTCGTCCTTGAGGCCGACGGCCGAGGTCGCGCGCGTCGGTGGCTTCTTCGATGAGCGCGCGCGTGAGCGACTGCACTTCGTTGTACTGGTCGAGTTCCAGCGAGTCGAAGTCGCGGTGCTGCGCCTGCACGGCGTGCAGCTTGTGGCGCGCGGCGACGCCGCGGATGTCCACCGAGTTCTCGAGCTCGAACAGGCGCTTCTGGATGGCGCGGTCGCGTTCGATCAGTTCGCGCGAATGGCCGGCGGCGGACTTCAGTTCCTGGTCGAGCTCGCCGATCTTGATCGTGAGCTCGCCCACCATGCGCACGAGGTCGTCGAGCAGCTGCGGTGGGCACGCGCGTCGTGGCCTCGCGCTCTGCGCGCGTGCCGGGCGCAGCGGCGGCCGACGGGCGTCGGCGTCGGCCGCCGCCGGCGCTTCCAGCACGCGCTGGCGCACCGTATCGAGGCGATCGTTGTTGCGCGCGCGCGTCGAGCATTTCGATGACGGCGAGCGCGTTGTCCGGGCGCCGCGTCTTCGCCGGCCACCGCGGCCACCATCTGCTCGAGGCAGTCGGCGGCGGCCATGCAGCGCGCTGAGCGCGCTGATCGACGAGGGCGGCAGCGCTTCGGTTTCGCAGATTTCGAGGATGTCTTCGAGGCGATGCGCGAGCTTGGCGACGCCGCGGATGCCGAGGATGTTGGCCGAGCCCTTGAGCGTGTGCGCGGCGCGCTTGGCATTGCGCAGCAGTTCGGACTGCGTGGGGTCGGCGATCCAGCCCTGCGAGCGACTGCGTGACTTCGGCCGCCTGCGGCGGCGAGTCGTGCAGGAAGGCGTCGATCAGCGCGGCGTCGACGTCGCTGGAAATGTCGAGCGTCAGGTCGACGGCTTCGAGCGCTTCCGGGCGCGGCCTGCTCGGTCTCATCGAGCGCGGCGCCGATCGAGCTCGCCGCGAGCAGTTCGGCGCGCAGCTCGCGTCAGCGCGTGCATCGTCGAGCGGCAGCGGCACCCAGCCGCCGCCGAAGTGTGCGATCAGCGAATCGATCGGGCCGCCGCGCGTCGGCGTCGCGCAGGTGCGCTTCGAGCAAGCTGCGGCCAGTCGGTGAAGAAGCGGCCGCACCAGCACGCGCGCGTCCTGGTCGTCGGCATCGAGGTGTTCGAGGTTCGTCGAGCACGCAGGCGGCGATGCGCTGCACGCCGGCGAGGCCCATGTAGCCCGCGGCTTCAGAAAGACGCGCTGACGGACGTTACGTAGGAATCATCGGCATGCGCGCGCGCGCCAGGCATCGCGTCGGTGCCGGCGTCATAGCCGCGCGCGAGCTCGGGTGCGAGGCCCTTGAGCTCGTCGGCCAGCGCGGTGAGGAGATCCTGTCCTCGCATCTGCTGCGTTTCCTGCCTCTGTCAGGCCGCCGCGGCGATGGTGGGTAGTTTGAACACGCGCACCGATTCCACCAGGCGATCGGCGGACTTCGACAGGTCGGCGGTGGCTTCCGACTGCAGCAGAATCTCCGCCGCGGTCTTTTCCGTGCTGGCGCCGATCTGGTGCACGCGGTTGCGCAGCTCGGTGGTGATCTTCATCTGCACCTGGGCCGACGAGGTGATGCGCTTCACGAGCTCCACGAGCGACGCGGTGGACTGCTGCGTTTCGCGCATCTGCTGCACCGGAGCGCGCGGCGATCTCCGATCCCGAGCACCACCTGCGCGATGGTCTTGTTGACCGTGTTGATCGTGTCGGACGTTTCGATCTGAATGTTGTTCACGAGCTGCGCGATCTGCTGCGTCGCCTGGCGTGAGCTCTCGGCGAGGCGCTGCACTTCTTCGGCCACGACCGCGAAGCCGCGGCCCGCGTCACCGGCGGCGGCCGCCTGCATGGAGGCGTTCAACGCCAGCACGTGCGTGCGTTCGGCGATCGTGTTGATGAGGTTCACGATGCCGGTGATTTCCTGCGAACGTTCGCCCAGGCGCTTGATGCGCTTTCGGACTCGGCGATGGATTCGCGGATGCCTTCCATGCCTTTCACGGTTTCGTTCACCGACGCGAGCGCGGTCGACCGTGGAGCTGGTGGCCTGCTCGGCGGCGCGGTTGGACGCGGCGGCGAGCTCGGCCACCTGGGTCATGACCTTGGACGCGTTCGCGAGGTTCTCGCCCGCGCGTTCGACGTCCGAACGTTCCGCGGCGGCGGTTGCCGTCACCGATTCGCCCTGGCGCTTCACGCGCTCGGTGGAGAGCTTCACCTGCGCCGCGATGCTGGTCACTTCCGACAACACGCGGCCGGTCTCGTAGGCCAGCAGGTTGATGGAGTCGGACACGGTGCCGATCACGTTCGCGGTGACCGGCGCCTTGGCGGTCAGGTCCTTGTTGGAGAGCTGCGCCACGGCCTGCAGCAGCTGCACGACCGAGTTGTTGAGGTCTTCGTTTTCGCGCTCGGCGTCGGCGAGGCGCGCCACGCGGTCGTCGAGCAGGTCGTCGAAGGCGCGCGAGAGCTGGCCGAACTCGTCGTCGCCGCCGAGCTGCGAACGCGCGGCGTAGTCGCCGTCGGCGATCGCGGTCACGGTCGCCTGCATCTTGGTGATAGGGCGCGTGACCGAACGCAGCAGCGAGAAGGCGATGAGCAGGCCGAGTCCGAGCAGCGCGACCGCGATGCCGGTGGACCACACCACCACCTTCTCGCGCACCGCGGTCACCGGCGCGAACGCTTCGGCGGCCTTGATCTCGGCGATGATGGCCCACTTGAGGCCGAGCACGTTCAGCGGCGCGTACGCGCCGAGCACCGGCATCTTCGCGTAGTTGGGATACACGCCGAAGCCGGCGGCGCCTTCTTCGAATACTTCCGTGCGTGGCCTGCGTCTTGATCGGGACGAGACCGATGCTCGTGCCCTTGGCCTGCACGGCGTTCGCGAGGCCCTGGGCGAAGCCCGCGTCGCTCACGCTCTTGGCGTAGGCGTCGATGTCTTCGACGGCGAGGCGCGCGATCGAGCGCGGCGTGCCGTCGGCGGCCGGACACCAGGTAGGTTTCGCCGGAGTCGCCGAGGCCGCGCTCCTTCCACTTGCCTTCGTGCGTCATCACCGAGTTGATCTTGTCGATCGGCACCTGCACGACAGCAGCACGCCGATCTTCTTGCCGCCGTCGAAGATGGGCGTGCCGAGGAAGGCCGCCTGGTCGTTGTACGAGGGCAGGTATTCACCGAACTCCGAGAGCGCGACCATGCCGGGCTTGTCGAGCGCCCAGGTCTGGCGGAACGCGTCGCCGAGCTTCGTCTTGGCGTACGGGCCGTTCACGAGCGAGGTCGCGAAGTCGAGCTCCTTGAACACGGTGTAAACGATGGTGCCGTTCGCGCGGCTCCACCAGGAAGATGTCGTACAGGCCGAACTGGCTGCAGCGCCGTGCGCAGGTACGGGTGGATGCGCGCCATGCAGTTCGCTGTAGCGCGAGCCGTCGTTGGCGCGATCGAGGTTGTTCTTCGCGCCGAGCGGATTCGGGTTCGCGGCGATGTACTGGTACTGCAGGTTCATCGCGAGGTCGGGCAGCGTCGGCCACGGTGCTCCGCCATGTCGACCATCTTGCCGGTGTTGCGCTTCTGGAACTCCGCCATGAAGTCGCTGGCGTAGTACTTGCGCGAGGCGCGCGCGCTCGGCCGGCAGGTCGGCGATGTTGAGCACCGAGTTGTCGTAGGCGGCGGGCAGCTCGCGCATGGCGCCGACCACGTCGGGCGAGGCGGCGAGCACCTGCACCTGGTTCGACAGCGACTCGAAGTAGTCGGTGATCTGCGCGGCCTTCGAGGCGCGCTGCGCGATCAGCGCTTCGCGTGCCTGCGATTCGAGTGCGGCGCGGCCGGAGTTCAGCGATTCGCGACCGACGATCACCGAGGTGACGGCGACCGGGATGATGGCGAGGAACAGCGTGCCGAGCAGCAGTTTCTGCCGGATTGACTGGGCGCCGAATACGTTGCGAATGGCCATGTTGTCAGCTCACGAGTTGATCGAGTAGTTGCGCGTAGTTGAATTCGAACCAGGCGTCCGTCGCCTGCAGCGTAGGTCGCGACCGACGGCAGCCGCGGCCGCCGCGGCAACGCCGGCGGGATGATCTGCGTCTTCGGGCTGGAACACCATGCGGCGCGGCAGCCCGTCGATGACGATGCCGGCGGCGTCGTTGCCGTGGCCGATCACGAGCAACATGCGCTTCTCGCGCGGCAGGTGCTGTGGTCTCGAACAGCGCCGCGAGATCGAACAGCGGCACGATGCGGCCGTGCAGGTTCACGAGGCCCAGCAGGTTGCGCGGGCATGCGCGGCAGTGGATAGACGTTGGGCATCTCGACCAGCTCGCTCGCGGTCGGCGAACGGCGCGAGCAGGCGCATGTGGCCGATGCGGAACGCCTGGCGAACGATGTCGTTCGGGTTCTCCTCGACCGGCCGGCGCGCCAGCGCCGCCAGCTCCGGCGGGCAGCGGAGGCAGGCCGAGCGGCAGAGGAAACGTGGCGTTCATGCGATTCGGGTCGATCGCCTCAGGCGCAGGCGGCGATGGCGCTGAGAATCTGGTCCGGGGTGTAGGGCTTGGTGACGTAACCCTTCACGCCGAGCATCTGGGCCCACACGCGGTCGGCCTTCTGGTTCTTGCTGGTGACCAGCACCACCGGGAATGGCTCTTGGTGGCGGCATCGCCGCCGATGGCGCGCGTGGCGGCGAAGCCGTCCATCTGGTCCATGTTGACGTCCATGAGGATGACGTCCGGCATCTGGCGCCTTGGACATTTCCACGGCCTGCTGGCCGTTGGTGGCCGTGAGGGTGACGTAGCCCGGCGTCGCTCACGATCTTCTCGAGATTCATGAGATCAGGACGCGCGTCGTCGACGATCAATACTTTATGAATGGCCACAGATAGCTCTCCTCACGCGCAATGAGGCCCCGCCGACCGCTTCGGACGGTTTCTCCCATTGGCACGAGGGGAATCTTGGCGGGTATGTGACAAAACCACGGTGACGCGGGTCACACGGGGTGTCCCTAGGAAAGGCTCCAGTTCGCGATTTTCCCGGAGTTTCGGCGCGGGTGAGCGGTGGTACCGCCGACAGGCGGCAGGCAGCCTGCGTGCGGGCCGCGAACTGCATCACGCCGCGAGCGGTAGCCAGTGCGGGCTTCCAGCCAGTACGAGGTTGTAGCGCTCGTGGGTCAGGCGGAACCAGGGAATGAGCTCGACGCCTGTGCCGCCCTCGAAGCCGCGACGGTGCGAAGCGCAGCTCGTCGTCGCTGGTGCGCGTGGTGTTGGCCAGCAGTTCGATGCGAGCGGTTTGGTCCAGCTGGGGATGTCGATCCGGCCGTTGAGCATGTTGCCCGACTCGCGCTCATTGATGATGAGCTGTGAGCCGGGCGTGAGGCCTCGCGGTGCCGAGCCGGCCGGCCAGCACGATGGGGCCGATACATCAGAGCGCCGCATAGTCTGGGCGCATTGGGCAGCGGCTCGAGCGCGAGCGTCATCGGGCAGCACGCACTGTCGATCGTGTCGCCGGGCTGAAGTCGCGATCAAGCGGTGAAGTACGCGCCGGTGCTGCGCGCGTCACGACTTCGCGTTTGCCGTTCACACTGATGCGTCATCGCCGCGCACCACTGCGGGTGGCGGATCACGAGTCGTCAGCTGCTGGCGTTCTCGCACCGTCGAATACGGAGCCGCGTGGTGTCCTCGTCCGGGAAACGCGTGTCTGCGTGACCGTGATACCGCGCTCGCGCCAGTTGAGCGTCGAGGCCATGAACAAGGTTGACGTACAGCGATGTCGTCGTCGTGCGCGTAGATCGATTCGCCGTAGCGCGCGTGGTTCTCGATTCCCGATCCCGTGCAGCACCAGAACGAATCGAACGGCGTGTGATAGAGGCGCACGTAGCCGGGCCGCGTCGACTGGAAGTAGGTCATCATGCCGGTCTCGGGATCCTGCGAGGCGAGGATGCCGTTGAAGAGCGCGCGCTCGAAGTAGTCGATGTATTCCGCGCGCGGATCGCGCGCATAAAGCGAGCGCGTGAGCCGCAGCATGTTGTGCGTGCAGCAGGTCTCCATGGTCTTCGCGGAGCGCGAGATGCTTCGCGAACTTCGTCTGTCGGGAAGAAATGCTCGACGTCGCCGTGACCGCCGGTGGCGAACGAGCGCGTTGCCCGACGACGGTCGTCCAGAAGAACTCGCGCGGCGTCGACTCGTAGTCTCGCCAGTCGCCGCGTAGGTCAGTACGATGCGGCTGAAGCCGATGACCTTCGGGATCTGCGTGTTCGAGTGCAGGCCATCGAGCTTGTCGCGACCGCCGCGAGCGGGATCGAGCAGCGCGCGGTGCGAGAAACGCCGCGCGAGCTCGCAGGTAGCGCGGCTCGTCCGGTGATCGCGAACAGGTCGGCGCAGCACTTCGTTCATGCCGCCGTGCTCGCGGTCGAGCATTTTCTGGAAGCGGCTCGTCGGGCACATCCGTCGCAGCCGCGTCGATCCAGTCCGCGAACTTCACCAGCACGTCGAGCGCCGGCTTGCTGCCGCGATGCAGATAGGCATCGCGCAGGCCGGCCAGCACCTTGTGCGTGGTGTACCAGGGCACGCCGGCGAACGGCTTGCCCGGCGAGGCTGTCGGTGAGCGGTGCGACGCCGTCCGGGAACGCCGGTGAGCCAGCCGCCGGTCTTCGCCTGGCACTCCGCGAGCTCCGCGACGATGTAGTCGACGCGCTCGGCGAAACGTGCGTCGCCCGTGGACTCGTACATGCAGGCCGCGGCGCGTGAGGTAGTGGCCCAGCGTGTGACCATGGCAGCGGATCTCGATCCAGGGCTCGACGGATTCCCAGCCGCCGTACACGGGCGCCTTCGGCTGCGAGCCCGGCGTTCACGCGGAAGTTGTGCAGCATGCGGTCGGGCTCGAGCCGCAGTAGATAGGTCTCGTCGAGCTTCTGGGCCGCGAGGAACGGGCCTTCGCCGAGGCGCACGTCGGCGAGCGGGAAGTAGCGGACGCGCGGCTCGTCGGCTCCGGCACGCGGCTGTACGCGCGACGCCGGCGGGCACGCGGCAACGCCGCCGCACCCGCGCCGAGAAGCTTCAAGGCATCCCGGCGCGAGTGCGGTCATGCCGCGCCTCAAACCGCCAGGTGGCACGACGCTGTACGAGCGCGCCGGCAGCTTCACCGTCATCTTCGCGCCGGCCTTCGCCGGCATCGAGCTTCGTCATGACGACCTTGTTCGGGTCTCGAAGGTGTTGAACGCCTTGAGGTCCGGTGCCGGTGACCGTCTCGCAGGCCAGCACCTTCGACGGCGTGATGTCCTCGAAGTTGAGCGCCAGCTCGCGCTCGTTGGCGAGGTCGCGATTGAGCGCGAACACCGCGACGCGCTTTTCCTTCGCATCGTAGGTCGCGACCACGTCGAGGAACGGCACCTCTCGTCGCGCGCGAAGTCCGGCGCGCAGGCCCGCGGCGCGGATCGGATAGGTCTCGCTCTCCACCTGGATGTCGAGCATGCGGCCGCGCGCGTACTTCGAGCACCATCTGGTACGGGTAGTAGATGGACTGGCGCAGCACGCCCTTGCTGTTGGTGACCAGCGGCGCGATCACGTTGACGATCTGCGCGAGGCAGGCCGACGCGCACGCGGTCGGACTGGCGCATGCAGCGTGTTGAGGAAGCCGCCCGTGAGCAGCGCGTCCTCGAGGTTGTAGACCTCCTCGAGCAGCTTCGGCGCGAACTGCCGCTTGCCGTCGAGATGCTCGGCGCGTGCGCGCGCGATACCAGACGTTCCACTCGTCGAACGACAGCCACAGCCGCTTCGGCGAGCGCGTGCAGGCCCTGCACGTAGTCGCACACCGCGGTGATCTCCAGGATCTGCCGCTCCATGTCGAGGTTCATGCGCGAGGAAGCGCTCGGACTTGCCGCCGGCGAGCTCGGGCGTCGTTGCCGAAGTAGTTGTGCAGCGAGATGCCGTCGACCTGGTCGTAGCACTCCTCGAGCACCTCGCGATCCCAGGTGAGGTAGGTGGGCAGGATGGTGTTGCTCGAGCCGCAGGCGATGAGCTGCACGTCCGGGTCGATGACGCGCGCCTGCTGCGCGATGTCGCGCGCCTTGCGGCCGTACTCGCGCGCGGTCATGCGGCCCATCTGCCAGGGGCCGTCCATCTCGTTGCCGAGGCACCAGTACTTCACCTTGTGCGGCTGCTCGTAGCCGTGCGAGCGGCGCAGCTCGCTCCACTTGGTGCCCTTGGCGTAGTTGCAGTACTCGATGTAGGCCACGGCCATCTCCGAGCGTGCCGGTGCCGAGGTTGAACCCGAGCAGCGGCTCGGTGCCGACGGCCTTGGCACCACTCCATGAAGTCGTTGGTGCCGAACTGGTTGGTCTCGAGCGAGTTCCAGGCGCGCTCGAGCACCGTGGGGCGGTCCTTCTTCGGGCCGACGCCGTCCAGCCAGTTGTAGCCCGAGACCATGTTGCCGCCGGGGTAACGGATGATCGGCACGCTGCAGGTCGGCCACTTCCTTGATGACGTCCTTGCGGAAGCCGCGCTCGTCGGACAGCGGATTGCCCGGGTCGTAGACGCCCGTGTAGATCGACGCGCCCGAGGTGCTCGAGGAACGCGCCGAACAGTCGCGGATTGAAGTCCGCGCGCGGCGCGACGAGGCCGAGCGTGGCGTTCGCGGTGCGGCCGCGGGCCTGGGAGTAGCTAGGCAGCGCGAACACGGAGGAGGCGGCGATACCGCGCGCCCGCGAGACCGGCCTGTGAAAGGAAACGGCGTCGGCTCGGTTTTGCTGTTCATTCGTCTTACCCGGAAGGGACGCAAGTTCGCAGTATAGTCAGCGCATGGCTGCGAGGCATTCAGGCTTCGCCATACGCGTGCGATATGCAGGCGACATGCATCGCGAAATAATTTTCAGCGTACCGTTACCAGTCATGGACGCTGCGCGAAGCGCTGCATACGATCGCCTGCGTCATCGCATGCGCCGGAAGAACCCGCACGTTCGACCGGATTCCGCATGCAGGCCGTGGAACGAAACCGGCGCCGTCCTTCCGCAAGAGCTGCGCGACGGCGCCGGACCCTCGACATCCGCCGGCCACGCTCAGCCGCGCGCATCGATCCGATACTCGATGCTGGCGCGATACGTCTCCCCGGACGCAGGATCGCCGCGGAAAGCGCGGTTCGTTCGGCGCATTCGGAAAACCCTGCGGTTCGAGAATCACGCCACTGCCGAGCAGCCGGATGGCTGCGGCGCCAGGAACTGGCCGTTGTAGAACTGCAGCCCGGGTCCGCCCGACATCGTCAGCGTGAGATCGCGATTCGGCGAGGCGAGCTCGCAGGCGCAGTCCGCGTTCTGGCGTCGAGCACCCAGCAGTGGTCGTAGCCGCCGGCGAGCTTCGAGCTGCGCATGCGTCCGGTCACGGCGGCGGCTGCAGCCGGCGGCGGCTGCGGAAGTCGAAGGTGGTTCGTCGACCGGCGCGATTTCTCCGGTCGGAATCAGCCCGGGCCGCGACCGGTAGATAGTGCGCCGGCCGGAATGCGCAGCCACTGATCGGTCGCGGGCACTGGTCGATCGGCCTGCAGGTTGAAATAGCGGGTGGTAGGTGAGGTTGATGGGCGTCGCGGCGTCGGTGCGCGCGCTCAGGATGATCGCCAGCGCGTCGCGGCTTCACCGTGAGCTCGACCGTGGCTCTCGACGTTGCCCGGGATATCCTTCTTCGCCGTCGGGCGACATGTAGTCCGAGCAGCACGCGACGTGCTTCGCTCGTCGACATCGAGCACGCGCCACACGCGCTTGCCGAAGCCCAGCGCGCCGCCATGCAGGTGATTGGCACCCCTCGTTGGCGGTGACCTGGTGTGTCCTGCCGTCGAGCTCGAAACGCGGCCGCCAGCGATGCGATTGCCGAACGCGGCCGACGAGCGAGCCGACGTAGGCGCGGTCGCGCTCGTAGTGCTCGAGGCGGTCGAAATTGCAGGATGAGATCGCGGCGCACGCCGCGCACCGGATAGCTGAGGCGCCGCAGGATTGCGCCGTAGGTGAGCACTCTCCAGCTGCGAGCCCGTAGCCTCGCCCAGCGTGATGGCCTCGACGCTGCGGCCATCTTCCAGCAGTCCGAACGAGCGCATCATCGGCGTTGCTCCGTGCGGCCTTCGATGAGGCGCTTGCGCCAGACAGAACGAGAAACAGCAGGATCCCGACGACGATGCGTGTCCACCACGAGCTCAGCGTGCCGTTGAAGATCACCAGCGTCTGGATGATGCCGAGGATCGAGCACGCCGACCACGGTGCCGGCGACGTAGCCGACGCCGCCGGTCGAGCAGAGTGCCCGCCGATGACCACGGCCGCGATCGCGTCGAGCTCGAGGCCGATGGCATGCAGGCTGTAGCCGGACAGCATGTAGACGGTCATCGCGAGGCCGGCCAGCGCGGCGCAGAAGCCGCTCGATCGCGTACACGCCGCACCAGGGTGCGCGCCCACCGGCAGGCCCATGAGCGCCGCCGACTGCGCGCTGCCGCCGATCGCGTACATCGTGCGGCCGAAGCGCGTGGCGTGCGCGCATCCACAGCGCGGCGACGCCACGGTGACGAGCGCGATCGGCGGCGCCGCTCGACAGCGAACGTGCCGCCCGAGCGGAATCGCGCATCGTCGGCTAGGCCACGAACACGGGATCGCGGACCGGGATCGACTCGGTGTCGATGAGGTAGCAGAGGCCGCGCGCGCGACGAACATGCCGGCCAGCGTGACGATGAACGGCTGCAGCCGGTAGCGGTGGATGAGGAAGCCCTGCACGGCGCCGAACGCGGCGCCGCCCGCCGAGCAACAGCGGCGACGACCAGCCACGGGCTGCCACGCGCGTGCTCGATCAGCGCGCGCCGCGACCATGGTCGGTCAGCGCCAGCACCGAGCCCGACTGAGAGGTCGATGCCGCCGGTGAGGATCACGAACGTCATGCCGACCGCGGCGATCAACAGAAACGCGTTGTCGATCGACGAGGTTGAGGAACACCTGCGGCGACAGGAAGCCGTCGTACGCCGTGGCGCCGAACCGCCACCATGGCGAACGAACAGCAGCAGTCGTCGCAGACAGCGGCACGAGGCGACGGTCGAAGCCGGCAGTGGCGAGGGCGCCCATCGCCGATCGTGCCATGGCGACGGCGTAGCAGTCGCGCAACGCTCGCGCGGAACTCGGCCGACTGCAGCAGCATCACCACGAAGACCAGCGCCGCCTTGAACACCAGGTTCACCTCGGGCGGCACGCCGAGCGAATAGATAGTCGGTGGTGAGCGTCTGGATGATCAGCGCGCCGATCGCCGTGCCGGCGAGGCTGAAGCGGCCGCCGGTGAGCGCGGTGCCGCCCAGCGTCGACGGCGAGGATGGCGTCGAGCTTCGAGCAGCGTGCCGGCGTTGTTGGCGTCCGCGCTCTTGACGTTGGAGCTGATGATGAGGCCGGCGACGCCCGGCGCATGAGGCCGCAGAAACGCATAGAGCGCGAGCAGTGATGCGGCGCGCGCACGCCGGCCATGCGCGCGCGCCACGGGGTTGATGCCGATCGGCGCGGATGAACAGGCCCGAGCGCGTGGCGGTCAGCAGCGCGTGCAGCACGACGACGACCACCGACCGCGAGCACCGCGGCGAACGGCAGGCCGAGCAGGAAGCCGTTGCCGATGAAGCAGTACGGGCGTGTAGTAGATGGTGATGATCTGGCCGCTGGTGATGAGCTGGGCGATGCCGCGCCCCGCCACCATCGAGGATCAGCGTGGCGATGATGGGCTGCATGCCCGACGCGCGACGACCAGCAGCGCCGTTCCACAGCCCGCAGCAGCGAGCGCCAGCGCGGCCAGCGCCAGCCGCACGGAATCGGCTCAGCCGCCGCGGCTCCGCTGGTCAGCGCTGCCGCCGATCAGCGCGGCCGCGTAGCGCGCGGCGATCGCGCACCACCGCGCCCACCGAGATGTCGAGGCCGCGCGCGGCGATCACCAGCGTCATGCCGAGCGGCGACCAGCGCCAGCGGCGCCGCGCGGTTCAGGATGTCGATGAGGCTGCCGTACAGGTGGCCGTCGCGCCAGCGTCGAGCGCGAGAAAGCTCGGATTCGGCGCAGGCGTTGAGCAGCGACGAGCAGCGCCAGCGTGGCGCAGGGCCAGAACAGCGGCAGCCGGCCAGCAGCCTGCGCATCACGGCGCGACTGCGTCTGGACCGCTTCGGCGCGCGCTGCGCGATGCAGCGCGTACACCGTCGTCGTTCGCGCGCAGCCGCCCGGCAGGCTGCCGGCCTGGCGGCGATCGCGCATCACGACGATTCGCGGTCGCGACACGCGCAGCAGCTCGTCGACTTCCGCGGAGATGAACAGCAACGCCATGCCCTGCGCGGCGAGCTGCGAGCAGCTCGGTTCATGATCTCCCGCTTGCCGGCGACGTCGATGCCGCGCGTGGGCTCGTCGAGGATCAGCAGGCGCGGATTCGTGCGCCAGCGCGCGCGCGATCAGGCACTTCTGCTGGTTGCCGCCGGAGAGCTCGCCGATCGGCACGTCGAGACTCGCGGCGCGGATGTCGAGCAGGCGCGCGAGCCGGTCGGTGAGTTCGCGGGCGCTGGCCGACGATGCAGCTTGCGCCACAGGCCCATGCGCGCCTGCAGCGTCAGCACGATGTTGTCGCGGATCGAGAGGTCTTCGACGATGCCCTCGGTCTTGCGCTCTTCCGGGCAGAAGCGCGAGGTCGATGCGCGATGGCCTGCGCCGGATCGCCGAGCGAGACGGGCTCGCCCGCCCACGCGGATCTCGCCCGCGTCGGCGCGGTCGAGTCCGAACAGCAGCCGCGCGACTTCGGTGCGGCCGGAGCCTAACAAGCCCGGCGAGCCCGAGGATCTCGCCGGCGCCGGATCTCGAGATTCGACCGGCGCCACGCTGCCGCGCGCGCGCGAGATTCGCGCGCTCGCAGCACGGGCGGCTGATCGCCGGCGTCGGCCGCGTGGCCGGCGTTCGTTCGCGACCGCTTCGCACGCGGATGCCGCGCGCCCGACCATGGCCGCGACCAGCGCGGCATGGTCGAGCGCCGCGGCCGGGTATTCGCCGACGCAGCTGGCCGTTGCGCAGCACGGTGATGCGATCCGACATCGCGTACACCTGGTCGAGGAAATGCGTGACGAACAGGATCGCCATGCCCTGATCGCGCAGCCGCTGCGCATCGCCGCGAACAGCTTCTCGACCTCGTCGCTCGTCGAGGCTCGAGGTCGGCTCGTCGAGGATCAGCACGCGCGCCGAGATGTCGATGCGCGCGCGCGATGGCGACCATCTGCTGCACGGCGACCGAGCAGCGAGCCGCAGCTCGCGCCGCACGTCGATGTCGACGTCGCAGGCCGCGCCAGCAGGGTTCGCGCGCGCTGGTTCAGCGTGCCGCCAGTCGATGCCGCCGCCGCGCGTCCAGCGCCTGCAGCGGCTGGCGGCCCGCGAAGATGTTCTCCGCCACCGAGCAGGTTGCCGCAGAGGTTCACCTCCTGATACACCGTGCTGATGCCGAGGCGCTGCGCATCCAGCGTGCGAGGCGGCGCGGATCGACTGGCCCGCGAGCGAGATCTGCCGCGCTGCAGCTGGCGCGGCGCCGGTCAGCACCTTGATCAGCGTCGACTTGCCGGCGCCGTTCTGGCCCATCGAGCGCATGCACTTCGCCCGCGCGCAGCGCGAAGTCCACGCCGTCGAGCGCCGGCTTGCCCGGCGTAGCGCGTGGACGATGCCGTGCCGCGCACGTGCGCGGAGCATCGGCACGCCTCAGTACTTGCGCGTGGGAAGTACCTGCGCCGCCGGTTTCCGTCGGGAACACCGATTCCTCGGTGACGATGCGCTTCGGAATCGGCTTGCCGGCCGACCACGTCCTTGACCGCGGCCATGAGCTGCGGGCCTAACAGCGGGCTGCATTCCACGCGTGACGTTGAGCTTGCCGGCGATCATCGCCTCGAACGCGCCCTTCACGCCGTCGATCGGAGATGATGGTGATGTCGCGTGCCGGGCTTCAGGCCGGCTTCCTCGATGGCCTGGATGGCGCCGATGGCCATGTCGTCGTTGTGCGCGAACAGCACGTTGATCTTCTTGCCTTCGGCCTTCAGGAAGGCCTCCATGACTTCCTTGCCCTTGGCGCGCGTGAAGTCGCCGGTCTGCGAGCGGATGATCTTGTAGCGCGGATCGGCCGCGATGATTTCCGCGAAGCCCTTCTTGCGATCGTTGGCCGGCGCCGAGCCCACCGTGCCCTGCAGCTCGACGATGTTGATGTCGCCCTGCAGCGTCCTTGCGTGTTCTCGAGCAGCCAGCGGCCCGGCCTTGCGGCCTTCCTCGACGAAGTCCGAGCCGATCAGCGACAGATACAGCGAGTCGTCGCTGACCTCGACCGCGCGGTCGGTGAGGATCACCGGGAATGTTCGCGGCCTTGGCTTCGCGCAGCACGCGTTTCCCAGCCGGTTTCCGACCACGGGCGAGAACGCGATGACGTCGACGCTGCTGCGCGATGAACGAGCGCAGCGCCTTGATCTGGTTTTCCTGCTTCTGCTGCGCGTCCGAGAAACGCAGCGTGATGCCGGCTTCCGGCGCCGCGCTCTGAATGGAGGTGGTGTTGGCCGTGCGCCATTCGCTTTCGGCGCCGATCTGGCTGAAACCGAGCACGATGGAGCTGCGCCACTCGTCCGGCCGCGGATTCTCCGCCGCCGAACAGGCCACGAACAGGGCCGCAGTCGCGGCGGCCAGCGTCATCCGAATGAAGCTCTTCATCGTTCCCCTTGAAGTAGTTGGTTCGTCGCCAGAGTGCGCGAACGCCGCCGAAGCGTGAAACCACTGTCCGCGCGCGCCAGCGGATTGGCGAGCGGTGCGCCGAGATGCCGGCAGGTCGACTTCGAAGACATCGCCGGGCTCGGCTGCGATACCGTCCGCAAAGCTCAGCGTCGCGGTGCCGAAGAAATGCAGATGCACGTCGCCCGGCCGGCGGTGCGCCGGCGTACTTGAAATGGTGGTACTCGAGATTGGCCAGCGAGTGGCACATGTTGGTTTCGCCGGTGAGGAACGGCCGCTCCCACACGATCGCTTCGCCGCGCGCGGATGCGGCTCACGCCTTCCATGTGAGCGGGCGGCGCGCCGGTGCGCAGTTCCGGGCCGATGGCGCAGGGGCGCAGCTTCGAATGCGCGAGGTACAGATAGTTCTTGCGCTCGGTGACGTGGTCGCTGAACTCGTTGCCGATCGCAAACCCCAGGCGCTGCGGCGTGCCGTCGGGCGCGATCACGATAGAGGCCGACGATCTCCGGCTCTTCGCCGCCGTCGAGCGCGAAAGGAGGGCGAGGGCAGCGCCTGGCCGCAGCCGACGACGCAGTCGCCGTCGCCCTTGTAGAACCACTCGGGTTGCGCGCCGGGCGCAGCGCCGTCGCGGCCGGCCGCCTTCAACGCCCCACTTGAACATCTGCATGGAGTCGGACAGCGACTCGGCGCCGCCGCCAGCTTCCTGATGCATGCTGGTCGCGCGCCGAGCGCTGCCGTAATGCGTGAGGCCGGTGCCCGAGACCAGGCAGCGCGGCCGGATCCGGATGCGTGAGCGGCGGCAGCAGGCGTCGCGCGTTCAGCAGTTGCGCGGTAGGCAAGTGGCTGGCGGTCGCGGCCCGGCTCGAGGCATGCGTATCGAGCGGCTCGCGCGGCGGCCATGACGCGGCCTGCGCGAGCTCATAGGTCGATTCAAATGAGCCCACGACACGCCGACGCGCAGCGCCGTCGTGCAGTGACCCAGCCCACCCGCGGACGCCCGGCTTCCTCGAGGAATTGGATGAGTCTCAAGCTGGCGAATCATCGAGATTCGTATCGATATCCAACAAGCCCGAGATTGCTACGGAGCTATACTCATCGGTATATAGTATGCTTCGGAGACGGGGGAACACAAGAACATGTCGACGACTACGCCCTGGTTCATCCGCGCGCGCCTCAAGACGCGCCAGCTCATGCTGCTCACGGCGATCTGCGATGAAGGCAACATTCATCGCGCCGCCGAGGTGCTCAACATGTCGCAGCCCGCGGCCTCGAAGCTGCTCAAGGATCTGGAGGACATGCTCGGCGTCTCGCTGTTCGAGCGGCAGCCGCGCGGCATGCGGCCCAACTGGTATGGCGAAACCGATGATCCGTCACGCGCGCATCGCGCTGTCGTCGTTGCGCGAGGCGGGCCAGGAGATCGACGCGCTCAAGGCCGGGTCTGTCCGGGCACGTGAGCCTCGGCGCGATCACCGGGCCCGCGCTCAGTCTGATTCCGCAGGCCATGCATGATCGTGGCGCGCGAGAACCCGAAGCTGCGCGTCGAGCTGCACGTGGAGTCGAGCAACGTGCTCATCGAGCAGCTCGCGCAGGGCAAGATCGACATCATGATCGGCCGCCTGTTCGAGCGGCAGGACAAGACCGGGCTGCGTTACGAACGCCTCGCGGAAGAGCCGGTGTGCGGCGGTGGTGCGGCCCGGGCATCCGCTGCTCAACGTGGCGGGCCTCAATCTCGCGGCGGTCGAGAACGAAGCCGTGGATCGTGCCGCCCGCGGGCAGCGTGCTGCGCCATCGCTTCGACCTGATGTTCAGCGAAGCGGGCCTCGCGCCGCCGACGCAGCTCATCGAAACCGCCTCGCTGCTGTTCGTGACCAAGATGCTGCAGCAGACCGACTTCATCGCGGTGGTGCCCACCGAGGTGGCGCGTTACTACGCGACCTACGGCATGGTCGCGATGCTGCCGATGCAGCTGTCCTGCACGATGGATGCGTTCGGCATCATCACGCGCACCGACTGGCTGCTGTCGCCCGCGGCCACGTGTTCTGTTGCGTGCGCTGAAGACTTCCGCCGTGAGTAGTTATGGCTGCGCGCTGGACATGAAAAACCTGTCCTGACGCGCATGACGTCAGGCATGCCAAAGCCTGTATGGTTCTCGATTAGAAAACTATTACTTCGCGTATGTTTGCGCCTTGTACGCTGGCGCGCGATGGACGTTCCAAAAAGCGCAAGCGGCGCAGTCAGGACTGGTTCGGCAGGGAAGGGAAGGACGGCTTCCTGCATCGCAGCTGGATCAAGAACCAGGGCTATCCCGACGACCTGTTCGATGGCCGGCCCGGTCATCGGCATCTGCAACACCTGGAGCGAGCTGACGCCCTGCAACGGGCACTTCCGCGAGCTCGCGGAGTTCGTGAAGCGCGGCGTCTACGAAGCCGGGTGGATTTCCGCTCGAGTTTCCCGTGATGTCGCTCGGTGAAGACGCAGCTGCGTCCCACCGCGATGTTGTTCCGCAATCTCGCCAGCATGGACGTCGAAGAGTCGCATCCGCGGCAATCCGCTCGACGGCGTCGTGCTGCTCATGGGCTGCGACAAGACCACGCCCGCGCTGCTGATGGGCGCGGCGAGCTGCGACCTTCCGACCATCGGCATTTCCGGCGGCCCGATGTTGTCGGGCCACTTCCGCGGCAAGCAGATCGGCTCGGGCACGGGCGTCTGGCAGATGTCCGAAGACGTGCGCGGCGGGCAGCATGGCGCAGGAAGAATTCACGGCCGCCGAGTCGTGCATGCATCGCTCGAAGGGCCACTGCATGACCATGGGCACGGCATCGACCATGGCGAGCATGGTCGAAGCGCTGGGCGTCGCGCTGCCCGGCAACGCGGCGATTCCAGCCGTCGATGCGCGCGCGCTACCGGCAGGCGCAGCTCACCGGGCGGCGCATCGTCGAGATGGTCGAAGAAGAGATGAGCGCTGTCGAAGATTCTCACGCGCGCCGCGTTCGAGAATGCGATCCGCGTGAACGCCGCGATCGGCGGCTCGACCAATGCGGTCATTCACCTGCTGGCCATTGCCGGGCGCATCGGCGTGCCGCTCGAGCTCGAGGACTGGGACAAGATCGGCTCCGAGCTGCCCTGCCTGGTGAACCTGCAGCCCTCGGGCAAGTACCTCATGGAAGATTTCTACTACGCGGGCGGACTGCCGGCGGTGATGCGCGAGATCGCGCACGTGCTCGACGTGCAAGGCGCTCACCGTCAATGGCAAGACGCTCGGCGAGAACATCGCCGATGCGCCGTGCTGGAACCGCGAAGTGATCAGCCACTGGATGAGCCCTTCAAGGCGCACGCCGGCATCGCGGTGTTGCGCGGCAATCTCGCGCCCGACGGCGCGGTCATCAAACCCTCGGCGGCGTCGCCGCACCTGCTGCGGCACCGCGGGCGCGCGGTGGTGTTCGAGAACATCGAGGATCTGCACGCGCGCATCGACGACGAGAATCTCGACATCGACGAAAACTGCATCATGGTGCTCAAGGGTTGCGGCCCGGAGGGTTATCCCGGGATGGCGGAAGTGGGCAACATGCCGCTGCCGCCCAAACTACTGCGCCGTGGCATCACCGACATCCTGCGCATCTCCGATGCGCGCATGAGCGCGCACGCGCCTATGGCGCCGTGGTGCTGCACGTGTCGCCGGAAGCCGCGGCCGGCGGACCGCTGGCGCTGGTGCGCAACGGCGACCTCGATCGAAGTGGACGTGCCCGCGCGGCGCCTGCATCTCGACGTGAGTGACACCGAACTCGCGGCCCGGCGCGCGCAGCTGGAAACCGGCGCCGGCGCCCACGCGCGGCTGTGTACAAGCTGTATGTCGGACCACGTTCAGCAGGCGCATCTCGGCGCTGACCTCGACGTGCTGGTTGGCGGCAGCGGCATGACGTTCCCGCGACTCCACACTAGCAGTGGTGCAGGAGTGGTGATGCCGGGCACAAAGTCGTCGGTTCGCTATCGGTTGCGCCACGTGCGCGCTCACTCTACGACTTTTGGTGCGGCACCACCCTGCTCGAACAGCCGCACGAAGTTCAAAGTTAGCAGGCGGCTTGCTCAACACCAGATCGACGCCGGCGGCATATCGCCCTCGACGACGAGCGCCGCGCCCCAGCCCGTGGAGCATCAGCACCAGCGTCGCCGGCACGCTGGCCTCTGATCCGTCGTGGCCACCTTGCGGCCGTCGACGTGCGGCATGCCGAGGTCGGTGATGACCACGGAAACGGCCGGCCCATGGCGTGCGACTCGACGAACGCCTCGATGCCCGCCTGGCCGCCGTTCGCGGTGATGACCTCATGCCCGTCCACCTCCAGCGTGTCGCGCAGGATTTCTCGCGCAGCAGCGGATCGTCGTCGATGATGGAGGATGCCATCGGGACCTGCAGGTTGGCCGCTGCCGGCCTCGCCACCGCGCTCGCGGGCCGGCGCACGGCGAACGCGAATCATTCGTACCAGCGTGCCCTCGCCGGTCTCGCTCTCGATTTCGAGGCTGGCTCCGTGATCTCTGGGCAACGCCAGTGAAGACCATCGCCAGTCCCAGGCCGGTGCCGCGCATTGCCCTTCGTGGTGAAGAAAGGTTCCGAGACAGCGGCGGCGCGGTGTCCTCGTCAGCTGCCGCACACCCGCATCCTGCAGCTTCAAGCAGCCCTGATCCAGCTCCTGGCTTCCCCATGGCGAGGCTTACGTTGCGGATGATGAGAGGCCCGCCTTCCGGGCGTGGCGTCGACGGCGTTGAAGAACCGAGATTGGCGAGCGCATCGCGAATCACCGGCTCTCGAACTGCCGAGCACCTGCGGCAGAGCTGCGGTCGCAAATTCGGTGCGCATGTCGATGGCCGCGCCGCGCCTGCTGCGCCATGTCAGCTCCAGCGCGCGCGTGAGATCCGATGACCTGGCCGACGAGCGTAGCTGAGATCGACGGGCATCAGCGCTGAGCTGGGGCTCGCGCAGGCGATCGAACACTCACCGGCATGCGCGCAACGGTCTGCGCAATGTCGTCCACCGCACGCTGGATGGCTTCCGGTTGCGAAGCGCCCGCGATCCGGTCAGGTTTGGCTCCGCGCTCGAGAGAGGCGGCGCCTCGGTGTAGAGCTGCCACGGGCGATATCTGCGGTGTTGATGTCGTGCGCGATACCGCACTGGCCATCTGCCCCAGGGCGCGCAGGCGTACTCCTCGCTGCATGATCTGTTGTTCGCGAGTGCGCAGGTCGTCATAGGCCTGCTGAAGGGCGCGTGTACAGCTGCTGCCTGGTGCGCGGCTGACAGCGCGCAGGCTCGTCGTTCCATCGGCCCTGGCGCACGAACTCGCGCTCTCGCCGCTGCTGAAGGCGCGCATTCGGCGGTGCGCCGCGCTCGTCGACCCCGGGACCGCCCGAAGACCGCAGAAGCTCTCGACCCACAGCAGCGGCGCGATGACCAGCTGAAGGCTACACGTCCGGCGCTCGCTCAGCCGTTTCCGGAAACGGGAACGGTGAATCCGCGCGATGTCCGGCTCGTAAACCAGCTGGCCCTGGACCGCCGGCGCGACCATAGGCCCGTTCTCAGTCTGCGATGGGAATGTTCAGAATTGCCTTCGATCACTTAATAGATCGAGACCTGAAGTCGCCACCGGTTCTGGTGCGGGAACGCCGACCGCAGCTCTCACGGTGGGCGCGGTTTTTCGTTCGCTTCTGTGGCCGCGATCATGCTGAAATCCTCGACCGGGAGTTCACTTCTTCGAATGCCGCGCACCGACCACTGGAAAGATGCTGCGCAGGTCCTGGCGTCTGCGCCAGTATGGCCCGCGTGCAGTGCGCCGCCATCGGCGCCGAGCGCTATCGCATCGTTCGCCCGAGCCTCGTTTTCGTGCTCCAGAGCGCTCGGTGACATCGCGGTAGTTGAGTGACGATGGCGCCCGCTGGCGGATCGTCCAGCAAATTCAGTGGCGACAGCTTCGAGCCAGATCGAGCGACCGCGTCACTTGTGGCTGGCGGCGCCGAATCGCGGGGATGGGCTTGCCCGGCTGCGCGCGGCAGCCTTGCCTCTGGCGTGGCGGCCGCGAGAGTGCGAAGCGTGAGGTCGATCCGGGTAGGGATTTGCTCAGTACGCGGCTTGCCTAGCTGCTCTTCAGGCGTTGTAACCCCTCCTGACCGTGGTGACCGCCGGGCTCTGCACTCGTAGGATGCTGGCCGTCCGCGTCCACATGGCGAATACGGTCCCCGGAGCCGATGCTCGATGAGGCGCTGCCGGAAGCGCCGATTCTGGCTCTTTGCGCAAGCTTTCATTGGCCTCCGCGCCAGTTCTGCGCGTTGCGTTGTTCGACACTTTACCTCGAGCTGCTCCTTGGACCTCGCGCGCAACGCCGTCGGCAGCGGCACAGTCGCTCCGGTGACGTCGCGCGCGGTGGCGATACACGCGGGCCGCCTGCCGGTTTCAGAGCGCGAGGACAGCAGCCACACGCGATAAGGTGCCGTCCTGGCGGCGGAACCGTGATTGGAAACCCTCGACGCGCTCGCCGCGCAGACTGATCTGCGTCGTACCACAACCTCAGTGGTTGCGGACGCGATCGATCCGGGATGCTGCATTTCCATGTAGTCGAGGCTCAGCGCCTCTATCCATGGATGTGGCCGAGCATGTCCGTCACCGCTGGGCTCGCACGTTTGAAGTGGCCGTCAGGACTGGCGATCGTGAACATGTCGATGGACAGATCAGAAGAAGCGGAAGGTCGAAGCTCTGGACTCTGGCGCGCGCGCGGCCGGCGAAATGCGCGGCGGATGGCAGCCATATTGCGGCGCAGCGGCACGAATACGACGCGCGAGCGCTGCGCCCGACGATGACTGAGCTATTGATGTAACCTGCGCGCTCCGATTGCGCCTCAACGTACGCTCGCCGAGTTGTTCAACCGCGGATTCAGATCTCCGCGACCGCCATCTCCAGCGCGAGCGCGCGGATGCGGGACTGGAGATTCACGCCGGGCGGGTTGCGCGGTCTGGCCGAGGTCGTTCATGGACGGCTTCCATGCCGCCGCTGCCGCCGCAGCTCGGTGGCGGAGCTCGGGCTGTGTTTCATGCGCGCCCGCACGATAGCCTCCGCGAGCTCGGCTCTACGCGCGCGAGTTGCGCCGGCGCTTTCATACTCACACGGCGTCGCTTGCACCGACTGCTGTACGGGCTGGCTTCGACGCGACCCATGGCGCGGGTGTATTCGGCGGCAAATGGTTCCTCGCCGGTGAGCACGTAGGCGCGCTGTGCCGGATTCGGTTTCGAACGTCGTCGTGACCAGCGCGTCGATGTTCGACATCACCAGCTGCGAATGCGCGACGAGCTGAGCGTTCTGGGTGAACCGCGACACGCTCCAGGTAACTGACGATGCCGATGACGCCCAGAAAACAGAGTGCGATGGCGAAGCCGCACGCACCTTGCGTTCAGTGGTCGCGTGTCTGGCGTTCAGTGCTGCGCACAGCGGTCTTGTCGCGCCATTGCTGCTAGTTCGTCGAACAGCACGCTGAGCAGCACGCCAACCAGCAACAGGAACAGCCAGTGCGCGAGGTCCAACCGGATCGTTGAACCAGACAGCAGAAGGGTGGGAACACGAAAAGCTTGGTGACACGCCTGCGAGCGCGGTGGCGAACAGGCCGAGGCGCAGACCGCTCAGGTGGCCGCAGAACTGACCGGAATGAAATACCGAGCAGGAAAGGCCGATGGCCCATCCACGGCCCGACCAGCACGCGCAGCAACAATACGGCCAGCGTGAAGCACCGACGGCGAAGCACGCACGCGCGCCAGCGCGGCCATGGGCTCAAGGAGGAGGTGATGCCTCATTCTGCACTGCCGCAAGTAATCTCCCGGGAGGGTGGGAAGCGCCGGAAGTCCGCTATTGCTGATTCCTAGCGGGACGAACAGTCGTTAGACGCTTCGCGGCGCGAGCCGGCAGTTCCACCCAGAAGGTCGCGCCCTTGCCAGTTTCCGGAATCGAAGCCGGATCCGGCCCTGCATCTGCCTCGATGAACCGGCGCGCGATATATAAACCGAGTCCGCGGTGCCTTTGCTCGCGTGTCGCCGGGCATCGGCCTGTGAAAATCTCTCGAAGATGCGCGCGCGAAAGTTCTCCGGGATTCCGGGTCCGGTGTCGCGGACGCTGACCCGCACGGCGTCGCCGGTTTCGTTCAGCCGCGACGATGTGACGGTTCCCGAGGCCGGCAGATGCCTCCACGGCGATTCGACAACAGGTTGGTCAGCACCTGAGACGAAGCGGTCTGGATCGACGTCGCACCTGGAATGCCGGATCGACGGCGCGGCGAAGCGCGATGCTGACATGGTGCTTGCGCGCATAACCTTCGTTCGATTCGACCGCCTGGCGAGGACGACATCGCCGAGCGGACAGGGTTGCGATGTCGAAGCGCATCTGTCCGGCGCCGAATTTTTCGATGTCGAGGATATCGTTGATGAGCAGCACCAGGCGGTCGGATTGCTCTGCGCGATCTCCAGCAGGTCGCGGACTTTCTGCGGCAGGCTGCCGGCCATGGCGCCGAGGATCAGGCCCAGCGATCCGCGAATGGAGGTGAGCGGCGTGCGCAGCTCGTGGCTGACCACCGCGGTGAATTCAGCTTTCATGCGATCGACTTCGTGGCGGCTGCTCCACGTCCTCGATGACGCCGGAGGAAGCCGGCGGTGACGCCTCGCGCTCGTCGCGCAGCGCGCGTGATGATGACGTTCGTCGGGAACCGCGAGCCATCACTTGCACGAAGGTCCATGCCCGCGTCTCGAGGCCATCGCGCAGCGGAATCGCGTGAGATTTCCGGACCAGCGGACGTTTTCTACCCGGCTCGAGAGCGTGCGGGCACGCTCCAGCAGTTCCGCCGGGTCCATGAAGATGGGTATGGCGCGCCTGCCGACCACTTCCTGCCGCGGGAGTAGCCCAGCGCCTTCTCGGCGGCGCGGTTGAAAATCATTGATGCGGTATTCCGCGTCGATCGCGATGACCAGGTGGGCGCTGCTCGAGATGATTCCGGCGTTGAGTGCCGGTGACTTCGCGAGATGCGCCAACTTGAGGCGGAGATGAGCACGTAACGCACCGGAAGGAGCGCACAGCGCCGCCACCAGCAGACCGGCAGCCCAGCACCAGCAGCGGCAGTCCGGATTTCTGCCGCTCCACGAAATCGGGCGTGGGCCATGCGCAGCGTCCACGAGCGATCGCCAGACGCGCAGCAGTTCTTTCGATCGCCAGGTCGCGCGTCAGCGGGCTGTCGCCGCGGCTGTTGGCGTGGACCGTCGCCCCATCGAGCTGAATGATCGCGTAGTCACCCGACAGGCGGTTGTCGACCGCGCACCGACCAGGTCGGGCACCGAGAATTGTCCGGCGATGAAACCATCGAACCGGCCTTGCGCCGCACGGGTAGATAGGCGGCGAAACCCGACGTAGCCTTGACCGGCATCTGCATGGGCGGCGTCAGCAGCTCGCAGCTGGTCTTCGGCCGCGGCGCGCAGCGCGCCGCACCGGACGTTTACCGCCAGCACGTCACGGTCGAGCCTTCGCCTTCGTTGCCGCGCACGGTGTCGACCCATCCGCACGTGATAGCGTGGATCGATCCACTGCGGAGCACTGAGCCAGGAAACGTGTTGAGGAGAGTTGGCGGCGTCGCTGCGCCAGGATGGTCGCCACGCGCCGCCGGCCGACTTCCAGCGCGGGCCGCCATGCGCGCGAGTGACGCGACGTGCTATCGAGCGTTACGCCGCGCAGCTGCGATGATTTCGGCGGAATCGTTCTGCACCTGGCGGCGCACGAACCTCGAGCTCCTGGTCGAGGCAGCCGAGATAGAGCGCGAAACCGCCGAAATCCAGCGAGCAACGGAAGACGAGCGAAGGCACGATGAAGACGGCGTCTCGCCGAACGCGATCATGCTCGATGTGTTCGAAGTGCGCCTCACAATCGGCACGCACCAGCAAAGCTGAGAGGCAGCGCGGTGAACCATGACAGCGCCCACGAGCGACGCGGGTTGGTCGACGTTGCGCCAGCTCGAAGCCGGCGTGCTCTCCCACACCAGCAGCCACTGGCTGCTGCATGATCTGCACTGGCGCGCTTGACGAACGCGGGTTGGCGAGGGAGACTCGCAGCGCCGCTGGTGTAGATCCAGCGCCTCGGAAGTTCCGGCGCTGCCGTCGTAAACCCGCAAGCGATAAGTCGGAATCCTGGCGGTCGGTCAGCGACGGCGAGGAAAACGCGCACCAGCAGCGGTACCGTCGGTCCAGCCCGCGGAAGGCCGCGCGACGCTCGGCCACGCGTACCGGTCGGCATGTTGCGATGGTAGATCGGATACGAGCATCGGGAACGCCGGTGTACTGCCTTCGTCCTGCACCAGCATCACCGAGCCCGAGCGATGGCGGGGCGCCCCGAGTCGCGCGCCAGGTTGGCGGCCTCCCGCCGGCTTGTCTTCGAAGGCGATGTTGAGGCCGAGACGCCGCGCGCGGTTCTCGTCACTGCGGTTCGACGAAAGTGACGATGTAGTTAGGGAGGCCATCCAGGGCGCGGTGGATCGGCGAAGTTCAGTGCGCCATCTGCGCGGCGGCGCGCACGAATTCCAGGAGGGCGGCGGTTTCGACCGGCTGCACCCAGGCGAGAAGCCATTCAGGCCGGGAGAAGTTTCCCGCAGCCGGATGGTTTCCGCGTGGCGCGCCATTCCGCGCTGATCACGTCGGAGACCCTGGATGAAGCTCGCGCGCCGCAACAGGGCGTTGCCGTAGGACGCCAGGCGGTTCTCCAGCGCCTTCTCTCCCGCGATGGACAGGGTTTCGAACTTCGCATCGCCGCGCGGTAGTCGTTTTCGGAGATCACCTGCCACGCGTAGAAACGTCAGGCCGAGCGGCAGCGCCAGCAGCAGCAGCGCCGCGCCAGACGGAAGCGTGACCAATGCGCTTCGCTCGCGCCAGGTGATCTGCGCGGGCCGCCGGGGGCGAGCAACACAGCAGGCGTGAATACCGAAGTACTCCGAGCGAATCGCCCGGACCACCAGGCAATCCAGTTGCCGACGATCTAAGCCTCGCCACCGATGATGCCGAGCGCGAACAGCGTTGCCGACGCCAACGCGACGCGGCGATGATGCAGGTGACCGGGCCGGCGACGCCAGCAGCAACAGCAGCAAGCACGTCGCGTTGCCGACTTGAGGCGCAGCGGTACACCGATCAGGCGCGCGACGAGGGCGCGGCGGCAGCGCCTGCGGGTGGATCCGAGCGCGATGCACAGGGCCGGCGGAGTGCCTTGGTCGAAGCCAGCAGCCTTCCTGGCGAACACGCCGGATTGATGGGCGTTCAGCAGCCAGGAGCCGAGCGGGATGACCGGCCACAACCGCGCGCCGTGCACCAGCAGCATCGCCGATGGCGATGCCGGACGCGGGCCAGATGATCGTCGCGTAGCCGGGAGGTACGGCGAGCAGCAGCGCCGTGACTTGCCCGTGACCACGTACAAGCGTAGCGAGCAGCGCAGAGCGGCCAAGGTAGTTAGTCCAGGGTGGAATGGTGAAAACCCTAGTCGTTTGCATGATGGTGCGGAGTCGCGCTTCTGCGACGGCGCGCTTTATCCTCGTACCACTCCACTGCATGTTAACGTGGAGATGCGATGGTAATCCGTGAAGGCGACATACAACTCGCGGCTGCCGCAGTCAGGATCTTGAGCTCATGACCCACGTCAATCTCTGTGCTCGACCGCCCGCCGATGAATCGCCATCACGCAGATTCAGCCGGTGCTGGTTGTCGCATCGCGCCGCGCGTGCGCTGAGTCGACGACGACGAGATCGTCATCGAGCGCCTCCAGGGACCCTGATCACCGCCGCCGCGGTTTCGAAGTGGCAACCGCCAAGCAATGGCGCCGAGCGCGCTCGCCGAACTCCAAGCGCCAGTTCGCGCACCATCGCGATCATACCTGGATCTCGAGCCATTGCCGCGGCATGGACGGGCTCGAGCTCACGCGCCGGGATCCACGACGACCCGCAGTATCCCGGGTACGTCTACCATCATTGCTGTGTACTGCGCATGATTCAGGAGACGGGATCCCTCACCGGCGCTCAAGGCCGGGGCCGACGACTCATATTTCGAAGCGCGTCTCCGGCACGCAGCTGCTCGGCGCGGTTCGCCACGGCGCGGCGAATTCTTTCGCTGGAACATTCGCTCAAGCTGGTGATCGAAGAGCGCCGCCGCATGGCGATGACCGGATTCGCTCACCGGCGCGCACAACCGGCGCTATTTCATGAACCACATGCGACGCTGAGCTCAAGCGCGCGCGCCGCCTCGGCGGCGACCTTTCGCTGCCGGTAGCTGCGACATCGATCACTTCAAACGACATCAACGAATCGTCGCGGGCATGCGGCGGGCGACGACGTGCTGGTCGAATTCGTTCGCCGCGTGCAGGAGTCGCGCCCCGCGAGATACGACTCGGTGCGCGCGCATGGGCGGCGAGGAATTCGCCATCGTGCTGCCGCAGACGCCGCTCGCGGGCGCCGCCACGGTCGCCGGAGAAGATCCGTCATGCGGTGGCTGCCGCGCCTGATGGCGACCAGCGCCGGCAGCGTCGAGGTGACCGTCAGCGTGGGAGCGACCAGCCTGTCGGATACTCACTGATCCCGGCTCACGCCACCGCGGAACAGCTGCTGCGGCGTGCCGACGACTGTCTCTGCTATACGAGCAAGAACCACGGGCGCGATCGCGTCACGCTCGATGGCGCGCCAGCGCCGAGCTACGGCCACCGGCAATGCTCTCAAGTCGCTGCTGTATGTCGACGACGACGCGGACATCCGCCGAGATCGATGCAGGATGTCGTTGAGCCTCGACGGCGACCTCAAGGTGCTCACCAGCGACGGCGGCGAGCGCGCATTGCTGAAGATGCGCGTCGAACAATCCCGACCTCTGTCGTGCTCCGACGTGATGATGCCGCGGCATGGACGGGCCGACCCTGCTCAGGAGAATGCGATCCGACCCCGAGCTGGCGCGCATCCCGGTCATCTTCATGACGGCCAAGGCCAGCTCGAGCGAGACCGGACGACCTGCGCGAGTGTCCGCGACCGGCGTCATTGCCAAGCCGTTCGACCCCAATGACGCTGGGCAAAGCAGGTGGCGCCTGGGGCGCGATGGAAGCGACGTCGCCGAAACCGCGACGCCTGGCGGGTCAGGCGCCTGGTTAGAACTCCACATGGTTGAATTCGAGAGCGCACTCTCTGGCGATGTCGCTGCAGATGCGCGGCCTTGCTGCGCAACTCAGGTAGCGATGAACAAGCAGCGCTGTGC
>ERZ1370068.3811-contig-2912_pt1 | contig 35302 bp, 32 predicted proteins | sample MGYA00561227_ERZ1370068 | MGnify/ENA primary metagenome ERZ1370068 (study PRJEB38410, sample SAMEA6850437) | metagenome | study: Metagenomic assessment of the ecological functions of the soil: analysis of the soil microbiota associated with the...
ATTACTTCGTTCAGTTACGTATTGCTGACCCCGACATCGGCGGCACGGCGGCGATCGGCGAGGAGGTCGTCAGCCAGCTGCCGTCGGTTGACGCGATCTATCGCTGTCCCGATGGGCGATACCACGGCGCTCGTCCGCGGCGTGGCGGCGGCCGCCGGCCGCGCTCCGGCCCGCCGTCAGGATCATCGGTGTCGTCGCCGAACGAAGCGCCGGCCTATTACCTCGTGGCAGAAGGGTGCGGCGGTCGCGACCGAGTCGCGCCAGACCATCGCCGACGGCCTCGCGGTGCGGCGCCCGCTGGCGCCGAATGTCGCCGCGATTCGCGCGCTGGTCGACGAGGTCGAGCAGGTCAGCGAGACGGGAGATGCTGGCCGCCATCGCGCGGCTGCACATCCGGCGAGCAGGTGACGGCAGAACCGGCCGGCGCGGCCGCCACCGCCGCGTGGCTGAAGCGTCGCGATCCGTGGGGGGCAGGTGGTGTTGCTCGTCACCGGCAGCAACATCGCACCCGACATCATGCAGGCCGCCCTTGCCACGTCGCCCGCACGCTGACCCGGGGCAATGCGTTCGAGGACGTTACTGAGTGAGCCCCGCCAGGTAGATCGCGCCGGTCGGCGCCGTGACGCCACCGCCGTCCGGCTCGATCGACCTGGCGAGCCCCGTCGGATCCGGGCGCGCCCGCAGGCGTGTCGAACGCGGCGGCGATGCGGCAAAGCCCGTTCTGATCCGGCCGGATCGGGCCCGCGCTCACCGGCGCGCCCGGCGTCAGGAACCACAGCTGATAAGGTGCGGCCGGCGGGCAGCGCCGGCAGTTCGTTCGCGGCGGGGCAGCAGGCCGCTCGATCGGCGCTCCAGAACGCGCGCCGGCGGCGGCGCGGCGCCGCGCAGGCACGTCGCTTGAGGCTCACCTGCTTGAGGTCCGGCGAGAGGTGAGGACGCGCCATGCGCATCTGCGCCCGCTCGGCGGCGCGGTGGCGTCGGCGAGCCGCAGCTTCGGTGCGATCCGAGGCGGCTGACGGCTTCGCTCAAATCGGCCTTCGAGGCCGCCGATGCACTTTGCCGGAGGTTCACGGCATATGCCGAGTCCAACCGAGACGATCAGCAACGCCGCCGCCGCCAGCCACGCGGCGTTCACGGAGATACGCGTAGAGCCATCGACAAGTGCGGACCCGCGGGCATCTGGGTGACCGCCGGCATGGACGACGTCCGCGGCGCACCGGCGGCCCGCCAGCGCGGTCGCGAAGTGCGGCCGGCGGGTCGGCCGGCGGGGCGGCGTACGGCTAGCCGCGGCGACGACGCCAAGCGCGAGCGCGCGCACTTCGGCCGTGCACTCGGCGCAGGTCGCGAAGGTGCGCTTCGAACGCGTCGCGCTCGTCCCCGGCGAGCGCGCCCAGCGCATAGAGCGCCGCCTCGTCGCGCCGCGCGTCGTGAGGTCGAGGTCAGCCATCACATCACGCCTGCCAGCCGGTCTTTCAATTTCCAGAGTCCCTGGCGGATCAGTGTTTTCACCGTGCCCAGCGGCAGCTCAGGCCGCTCGGCAATCTCGACGTGCGTGAGCCCCCTCGTAGAAGGCCAGCTCGATCGCGACGCGCTGGAGGACCGACAGCTCCTTCATCATCGCCGCCCTGACGCCTGGCTGGCGCGGCCCTCGAGCGACAGCTGTTCGTCGACCGGCATCGCCAGGTCGAGGCAGGTCGACGGCCGGCAGAGCTCTCGGAGGCGGCCTCGGGGCGTGACTGTCGGCCACGCAGCCGATCGATGGCGCGGCTGCGCGTCAGTTCAGCAGGCGATGACGTTGCCGCGCCGCGCCTCGCTTCAGCGGCCCGCCTGCCGCCAGGCCTGCGAGAACACCTCCTGGACGAAATGTCCTCGGCCTCGCCCTGGTCCCGGAGAGTCGCAAAGCGAGCGAATACACCAGGCGGCTGTGTCGATCGTAGGCTCCGCCAGCGCCTGCATGGAGCGCCACGGGCATCCGTTCCAGGAGGGTGGTGTGATCGGCCGCGGTCGTGCCGGGCGGCCCGGCGATCACGGCCCAGAGGAAACCACATAAGGGTCTACGCAGTCGGCCCGGTTCGAGATGTATGGGGGGTGTATCGAGCCGCGTAAAAGCAGGGTGGGGATTCACCAGAAGCCCTCATTCCCGCCGGTGCAGACACGACCGGCAGGGCTTGCACGATAGCCAACGATGCGCGCACGCCGCCTCTCAGCGTTTGGCCTGTCGGCGACCTTCCACGTGCTCGCCGTGATCGCTGCCGTCGTTCTCGAAGGCCGCATCCGCGGGCGCCCTCGCGCCCATGCCGCCAGTTCGACGGTGACGGAGCCGACGGTCGTCCTCGTCGAGTCGCTGCCGCCGTCGCCGACGGTGTCGGGCCGCCGCCCGATACGCTCGGCATTCGCGTCACCGAGGACTCCTCTCGCGTGCGCTTGCCCGGCTTCACGTTCGACTTCGCCAAAGGTCGCTGGCCGGGCGGCGCAGCTCTTCCGTTCCTGACCGGCAGCCCGTCGCTCAATCGCGTGACCGCGCGCCGGCGCGCAGCCGTTTCCGCGATCGCGGCTGCCGAACCCGCTGGCGCCGCGCCGGTCGCCGAGCACCGGCCGCCTCGTGCTCAGCGCCGCGGCGCTGCAATCGGTCGTCGACGAGACGTGGTCGCGGCGCGATCGGTGGCGCGTGTTCACACCATCGCCGACCTTGCCGCCTCGCACAGCCCCGACCGGGCGCGCCTGCCAGCTGCTGCTCGCCGCCTACGTCAGCGCAGAACGGGCTGCAGCCCTATATCGATGCGGGAGCCGCGACCCGCGGCTCTGGGTCGAGCTCGGCCTCGCGGCCGATCCGCGCCGACTTCATCGACTTCGTCACCGGCTGGCGCGTCCGAGGAAGTCCACTCGACGAAAGCCGCGACCGGCTGCTGTTCCTGCTCGACAGAAGCTGGCACGGGGCAGCCTCGACGCGCTCTCGACGCTCGTCGACACCGAGCCGGGCGCCGATCTCGGGTGGACGCGCCGCGCCAGCAGCGGCGCGTGCGACGCCATCGTCACGATCCGCAACCACTATCGCCTGGTGCTCGAGCGGCGCGGCCTCACCTCGGGCCGGGCGCTCAAAGGCCCACTTTTCACGACGGCGTCAGCTCGCGCCATCTCGAGAGCATCCTGCTGACGACGCCCGCCGGGTATCGCGCCGGCGACGCGCGCTCTGATCGGCGCGATCTACTGGCGGCAAGGCAAGGCGGCGAGCGCCAGGCGCGTCTGGAAGGAGCTGAGCGTCGATCCCGCCGATCGCTATGCCGTCGCGTCGGCCGAAATCGTGGCGGCGATGCGGGCCGCCGAGGAGCAGGGGCTCGACGCGGCGCGGATCAACCGGATTCTCGGTGCGAGCAGGGCCGCTGGGTCAGCTTCTCGTTCGACCGGCTGTGGCAGTTCGGCTACCGCTTCGATACGTTCTAGAGAGCGACGTCATCATCACCACGAAAGACACGAAAAGGATCTTTTTCGTGTTTACCGCGACGGTGATCACGAAGTCGCGGTGCGGATCGAGATCGCCGTTGCCGATCTTGGTCTGGTCGGACGCTTGGCGAGCGATTCGCCGCTGCGCAGATCGATCACGATCCGGTAGGTGCCCTCGGGCACGCTTGGTGGTGTAGCCGCTTGCGTTCACCGCGGTGGCTGGTCGCGTCGAAGTGCGCGCCGCTGCTCACCTCGTGGCGGTCGCTTTCGCGCCCGGCACCGCCGCGGTCGAGTCGGTGGTGAAGTTCACGATCCCGGCGATCGTGCCGCCAACTTCCGATTCGGTCTATGCAGTCGTCAGTCGCAAGTCGTCAGTCTTCAGTCGCTAGTCACCAGTCCTCAGTCACATCGGCCTGGAGTCCTCAGTCAGATCGTCAGCCTGGCGGACTGATGACTGTGGCTGGCGACTGATGACTTGCCGACTGATGACTGATGACTGATGACTTGCCGACTGATGAGCCTCGCGCTACGCTGTCTCTGTGAGCAGCGGCAGGGATGAGACCGACGGCGCCGTCAAGGAACGGGTCAAGACCCAGAAGAAAGACCCGACCCTCTACAAAGTGGTCCTGCTCAGCGATGACTACGACCATGGAATTCGTGATGCACGTGCTGGAGACGCTCTTCCGAAGTCGTCAGCTGAGGCGTACCGCGTCATGATGCGGGTGCATCTGGCAACGGCAGCGGCATCGCCGGGGTGTATCCGTGGGAAGTCGCCGAAACCAAGGTGGACGCGCTGCGGTCGATGGCGCGCGCCGCCAGTGCCCCGCTGCGAGCGGCAATCGAAGAAGCGTGAGCTGATCCCGTAGTTCTCTGCCTCCATTGAAGTCGTCCTGACCATCGCCTATCCGCGAGGCGGTCTCGCGCCGCCACGCGCTACGTCACGCCTCGAGCATCTGCTACTACGCGCTCGCGCACGACGCCGACGGCGAGCGCATCCTCGCCGCCTGCGGCGACCGATCTGCCGCGCCTGCGCCGCGACCTCGACGCCTACCTCAGCGCAGTCGATCGAGCAGCCGAAGCGCGGCGACCAGCGCGAGCCGGAACAGACCGCCGCCTTCCGCCGCGTGCTGCAGACCGCGGTGCTGCACGTGCAGAGCGCGCAGCGCGCCGGAGGTCGAAGCGGGCGACATCTGCGCCGCGATCCTGCAGCAGCCGAAGACGCACGCCGCGCAGCTGCTCGCCGAGCAGGGCGTCACGCAGCCTCGACGTGCTCGAGTACATCTCGCACGGGATCTCGAAGACGCCGGTGCCCGGCGCGCGCGCCCGAGCGCCGACCGCGGCGCCGGCGCGGGCGACGGCGACGAAGGCACGTCGACCTCGCGCGATCCGCTCGCCGCCTACTGCACCAACCTGACCGACCGCGCGCAGGCAGGGGCTGCTCGATCCGCTGATCGGCCGCGCCGACGAGCTGCAGCGCACGATCGAAGTCCTGTGCCGGCGCCGCAAGAACAATCCGGTGTTTGTCGGCGACGCCGGCGTCGGCAAAACCGCGATGGCCGAGGGCCTCGCGCCTGCGCCTGCTGGCCGACGATGTCCAGGAAGCGCTGAAGGGGGCCGAGATCTTCGCGCTCGACACCGCCGGCCTCCTCGCCGGGACGCGGTTCCGCGGCGATTTCGAGGAGCGCTTCAAGGCGGTCATCAAGGCGCTCGCCGGCAGGCCGAAGGCCATCCTCTTCATCGACGAGATTCACTCGACCGTCGGCGCCGGCGCGACCACCGGCGGCACGATGGACCTGGCGACGCTGATCAAGCCGATCCTGACGACCGGCGATCTGCGCGTCATCGGCTCGACCACCTTCGACGAGTTCAAGCACATCGAGAAGGACCGCGCGCCTCGCCCGCCGGCTGCAGAAGATCGCGATCGACGAGCCGACCATCGAGGAGGCGGTCAAGATTCTCGCCGGCCTGAGAAGCCGCTACGAAGAGCATCACGGCGTCACCTACACCGACGCCGCGCTCGAAGCCGCGGTCAAGCTCGCGGCGCGCCACCTGCGCGACTACCGGCTGCCCGACAGCGCGATCGACCTCATCGACGAAACCGGATCGGTGGTGCGCCTGGCGGCCGCGCCCGCACCGGCCCGACCCGCACCGACGTGACCTACCTGACCTACCTGACCCATCGACCCATCTGACCTACCTGCCCCCCGGCCCCGCTGATCGTGGATGCCGCCGACATCAGAACGCGTCGTCGCGCGGATCGCGCGCATCCCGGCGCGGCAGGCGTCGTCGTCCGATCGCGAGCGCCTGCGCACGCTCGAGGAATCGCTGCAGCGCGTCGTCTTCGGGCAGCCCGACGCCGTGCACCTCGTGGCGCAGGCGATCAAGCGCTCGCGCGCCGGGCTCGGCCAGCCGGAACGGCCGGCCGGCTGTTTCCTGTTCACCGGCCCGACCGGCGTCGGCAAGACCGAGCTCGCCAAGCAGCTGGCGATTCAGCTCGGCAACGAGTTCACGCGCTTCGACATGAGCGAGTACATGGAGAAGCACGCGGTGGCCCGCCTCATCGGCGCGCCGCCCGGGTACGTCGGGTTCGAGCAGGGCGGGCTGCTCGTCGACACCGTGCGCACCCATCCCTACAGCGTGGTGCTGCTCGACGAGATCGAGAAGGCGCACCCGGACATCTTCAACATCCTGCTGCAGGTGATGGACCACGCGACGCTGACCGACAACACCGGCCGGAAGGCCGACTTCCGCAACGTCGTGCTGATTCTCACGTCGAATGCCGGCTCGCGCGAGCTCAGCGCCCAGTCGATCGGGTTCAGCGACAGCGGCGCCGGGCGACGAGCGCGACGCGCGCATCCGCAAGGCCGCCGACAGCCGATCGAAGACGGCGATCGAGCGGGTGTTCAGCCCGGAGTTCCGCAACCGGCTCGACGCGATCGTGACGTTCCGGCCGCTGACCGCGGCCGTGATGCAGGACATCGTCGAGAAGTTCGTGCTGCAGCTCGAGCAGCAGCTCGCCGAACGCCACGTCGCGATCACGCTTGGCGCCCGAGGCGCGGGCGTGGCTGGCGGTGAAGGGCTACGACGCGAAGTTCGGCGCGCGGCCGCTCGGCCGCGTCGTGCAGAAAGAAGTGCGCGATCCGCTCACCGACGAGATACTCTTCGGGGCGCTCGAGCAGGGCGGCACCGTCACGATCGGCCTGGCCGACGATCGCCTGACGTTCGCGTGAGAAGAAACCCGCGCCGGTATCGGAGTGAACACGTAGTGTCCGGCTTCAGCCGGACCGTGACGGTCCGCCTGAAGGCGGACACTACGCATCACGGGAGGAGATGACCGTGAGAACAGCTACCGTGATTGCGACAACGCTCGTCGTGGCGGCGTTTGTCGCCGTCGGCGCACAGACACCCGGCTTCAAGCGCACCGTCGTCCAGCAGGCCGACCTGCATCCACGCCGGGCCGCGAAGTCGATCCAGGCGGTCGGCGAGTTTCAGCCCGGCGCCAGCCCCGGCCGTCACACGCACGCCGGCGAAGAGGTCGGCTACATCCTCGAAGGGCTCGCTCTCGCTGGAGCAGGGCGACAAGCCGGCGGTCATCGTGAAGGCCGGACAGGGCTTCGTGATCCCGGCCGGCCAGGTCCACAACGCGACCAACACCGGCACCGGCGTCGCCAGGATCCTCGCCACCTACATCGTCGAAAAAGGCAAGCCGCTCGCCACGCCGGCGAAGTAGCGTCTTCTCACCACGAAAGACACGAAAAGGTATTGTTTCGTGTATTTCGTGTTTACCGCAGCAGCCACGCCCGCATCGTCCTGGTGACGAACTCGGGGCTCGTCGGCCTGCACGAAATGCCCCGCCGTCGGCACGGTGGCGATCGTCGAGATCCTTTTCCACGTAGTCCCACGTGTTGTTCAGGGCCGGCGCGAGCAGCGCCGTGTCCTTCAACCCGTGGATGACCAGCACCGGTGACTGCACCTTCTTCACCGGCGACGGATCTTCCGTGTACGGTTCGCGCGGGTAGTTTCTCTTGTAGTAGTTGAGCATCGCGCCGAAGTCCGACTTGCGGAACGCCTCGATGTAAGCTTCGGCCTGGCCTCGGCGTCCTTCACCCACCCGGCGAGCCCTCCGCGGTCAATGTCTTCTCGGCGCCGTCGGCCTGGAATCGCCTGGCGTAGGCGCTGTTCTTCTGCTGATCCGGGTTGTGGGCGAAGCTCCCGCAAGAGGCCGCGCGGGTGCGGCAGGTTCAGGATGATCAGCCGCTCGACGACGTCAGGCGCATTCATCGCCAGTTGCCAGGCCATCCCGCCCCAGTCGTGGCCGACGACGATCGCCTTCTGCTGGCCGAGGTGCTTGATGACCGCGATCACGTCGCCGACGAGCAGGCGCAGGTCGTAGTTCTCGACGCCGGCCGGCCGATCGCTGAGGTTGTAGCCGCGCTGATCGATGGCGACCACCTGGAACCGATCCGCCAGCCCCTCCATCTGGCGGCGCCACGTATGCCAGTAGTCCGGAAAGCCGTGAATCATGACCACGAGCGGCCCGGCGCCGAGGCTGGCGTAGTGGATCTTCACGCCGTTCGAGTCGGCGTAGCCGTGGGTGACGCGATCGTCGATTCCGGCGGCCGCGGCGGCGCCGGCGAGGCGCCGGCAGCAACAGCGTCGCCGCAACGGCCCGTCTCGCGATGTTCATCATGATGTGACGCCTCCCGTGGCGCCCGCACTCACAGCGTATGCAGGGTTCCGGCCTTAGCCGGCGCGCTACGGTCCGCCACTCTGCCCGCCATGGCGCTCGCTCGGAAGGATCGGAGCGTAGAATCGACGCCATGACACCCACCGCACGCGCTCGCGCTCTCGTCTGTCTTTCGCTGGCGCTCGCCGCGATGCTGTTCGCCGCCTCGCGCCATCCGCCGGCGGCGCAGGCGCAGCAGCAGCAGCCGGCCACCTCGTCCGGCTTGCCGAGCGAGACGCCGGCGTCGTTCGAGCCGGTGAACGACAGCTTCGACTACGTCAAGCGCGTCGTGATGATCCCGATGCGCGACGGCGTCAAGCTGCACACCGTCGTGATCGTGCCGAAAGGCGCGAGCCGCGCGCCGATCCTGCTGACGCGCACGCCCTACGACGCGGACGAGCCTGACCAGCCACGCCAACAGCAGCCATCTCGGCCCGATCCTGCAGGGCTACGACAACGCCACCGACGTCATCGTCGACGGCGGCTACATCCGCGTCGTCCAGGACGTGCGCGGCAAGCACGGCTCCGAGGGCGACTACGTGATGAACCGGCCGCTGCGCGGCGCCGCAGAACCCGACCGCCGGTCGATCACGCGACCGACACCTACGACACCATCGACTGGCTCGTGAAGAACGTGCCGGAGACCAACGGCCGGGTCGGCATCCTCGGCATCTCCTACGACGGCTTCCTGCCGTTGATGGCGCTCGTCAATCCGCATCCGGCGCTGAAGGTGTCGGTGCCGATGAACCCGATGGTCGACGGCTGGATGGGCGACGACTGGTTCCACAACGGCGCGTTCCGCCAGCAGATGATGCGGCTACATCTACGACCAGGAGGCGGCGCGCAAGTCCGACGTGAACTGGTGGCACGAGCCACAACGACGAGTACGACATGTTCATGCAGGCGGGCTCGGCCGGCGAGCTCGGGCGCCGCCGCGGGCTCGAGCAGGTCGGCTTCTGGCGCAAGCTGCTCGAGCATCCGAGCTACGACGCGTTCTGGCGCGATCAGGCGGTGGACAAGCTGCTGGCGGCCCAGCCGCTCGACCGTCCCGGTGATGCTGGTCCACAGCCTCTGGGATCAGGAGGACATCTACGGCGCCGTCGCCGTCTACCGCGCGATCGAGCCGAAGGACACCGCCAACGACAAGGTGTTCCTGGTGATGGGCCCGTGGCACCACGGCCAGGAGATCGGCGACGGCAGCTCGCTCGGCGCGTTGAAATTCGGCAGCCGACACCGGGCTGCACGTTCCGCCGCGACATCCTGCGCCCGTTCCTCGATCAGTATCTCAAGGACGGCGCGCCCAAGGCGGACGTGGCGCCGGTCACGGCCTTCGAGACCGGCACCAACACCTGGCGCCGGCTGCCGGCGTGGCCGGCCGGCTGCGCCAGCGGCTGCACGCTGCAGCCGACGCCGTGCTCTACCTCACCGCGGGGCTGAAGCTCGATGCTCGCCGCCCCGAAGGCGGGAGACGCGCCGTTCGACGAGTACGTCTCCGATCCCGCGAAGCCGGTGCCGTACCGCGCCCGGCCGATCCAGCCGGGCCGGCGGCGGCACGTGGGCGCAGTGGCTCGTCGACGATCAGCGGGAAGCCTCGGGCCGGCCTGATGTCGCCGTCTTCGTCTCCGACGCGCTGAAAGCGGCGGTGAAGATCAGCGGCCAGCCGAACGTGAACCTGATCGCCTCGACGAGCGGCACCGACGCCGACTGGGTCGTGAAAGTCATCGACGTCTACCCGGACGAGGTCGCGGCGCAGCCGCAGATGGGCGGCTATCAGCTGATGGTGTCGGCCGACATCTTCCGCGGCCGGTATCGGGAAGGCGTCGAGACGGCGAAGGCGATCGCCGCCGATCGGCCGCTGCTCTACCGCTTCGCGCTGCCCGACGGCGAATCACGTGTTCCTGCCCGGCCACCGGATGATGGTGCAGATCCAATCGAGCTGGTTCCCGCTCTACGATCGCAACCCGCAGACCTTCGTGCCGAGCATCTTCCGCGCGACGCCCGGCCGACTACAAGAAAGCGGCGCAGCGGATCTATCACACCGCCGGGCAGGCGAGCTTCATCGAGCTGCCGATCGTGGTTACGCAATGATTGGGCAGCGCAGCTTCAGGCGGTGCCGAGGTCTAAAGCGGCGGCTTCGGCAGCAGCTGGTTGAGCAGCGGAATCTCGGCGGGCGTCTTCGCGGCCGGCAGGAGCCTTGACGTAGGCCAGGATGTCGGCGAGCGCCTGATCGGACAGGATCGTTTCCGTGATACGCCGGCATCTGCCCGCTCGGGCGGCGCACGTACTGATGAAGCTCTGCGTGTTGCGCGCGACGACCGCCAGGCGGCGCGCCGGCGATGCCGCCCTGTCCGGCGGTCCCGTGGCAGAAGAAGCACGTGGCTTCGTGTAGCGGCGTCTTGCCGGTGGCCGCGTTCCCGGCGGCGCCGGCCGCGCGCGGGCGCCTGGGCGGCCGGGCCGCGATCGACGACGCGAAGAGCACCGCCGCGAACGCCACCGATCGGACGAGGTGATCGTCGCGCCGCATGCTCATCGCGGCTGCGTGAGCACGTCGACGAGCGCCGGCTCGCCGCGCTTCACGACCTCGATCGCGCGCTTGATCGCGGGGCCCAGATCGTTCGGATTCGTCGATCGGCCCCTGGCCGTGGACGCCATAGGCCTTGGCCAGCGACGCGTAGTCGATGAACGGATCGGCGAGCTCGTTGCCGATGTGTGCGAACGGCTGACGTCGCGATTCGCGCGCGCCGCCATGTCGGTGACGATACATCCGCTCCTGGTGGTAGGCGCGGTTGTTGTGCATGATCGTCAGCAGCGGAATCCGGTGGTGCGCGGCGGTCCACAGCACCGCCGGGCGCGTAGTTCAGGTCGCCGTCGCACTGGATGTTGACGCTCAGGCGGCCGTGCTTCCGGTTCGCCAGCGCGGCGCCGACCGCCGCCGGCGCGCCGTAGCCGATGCCGTAGCGCGCCGGACCAGCCGATGAACTGGTAGTGCTTCGTGAAATCCCACATGCGCAGCGGCCAGTTGCTGATGAAGCGTGACGTCGGACACGAGCGACCAGTCCTCGTTCTTGATCTGATCCCAGAGTCTCGGCCGACAGCCGCGCCGTCGAGATCGGGCTCGCGTCCCATCCCCACGCCGCCTGTTCGAGCGTCAGGCCTCGCGCGCTGCGTCGACGCTCGGCGCGAGCGTCGTGCCGCGCAGGTCGAGCGCGCGCCGCCGGTCCGGCGGTGATCAGGCGCCGGCACGCCTCGATGAGCGCCGGCAGCGTCGCTTCCGCATCCGCCGGCAATCGCGAGATCCGACTTCCGTTGTAGCGTCCCGCCTCCTGATAGTTGTTCTTCGCCAGACAGGTCCGCTCGCCGAGATGGTCACGATCTTCGCGCCAGCCTGCGTCGTCGGGCGCGACTCCATCCCGAGACCGGTTCACCGGCGTGATGCGCGTGCGTCAGCTGGAAGAAGTCGGGCATCTCCAGCGCCGAGCACCAGATCGGCTTTGGCGACGCACGCCGGCTGTTCTTCAGCGGGTGGCGCGTCGGGAAATTCATCCGCAGCATGAACTGCGTGGCCGTCGTGCACCGGCGCCTGCAGCAGCTCGGCGAGCTCGACGAGGATGCGCCGAGGCCGGCCGGCGTGCGCGCCGCGCGTCCGCCACGATCACCGGGTTGTCGGCGGCCACGAGCATGCGCGCCAGCTTCCGCGACGGCGCCGGAGTCTCCGGCGGGCGGCGTCGCCGGCTGAAAGCTTCGGCACGCGCAGGCGCCGGCGATCCGCGTCCGGGATGCCTTCCTCCTGCATGACCGCGTCTGCGACGATGACGACGGGGCCTTGCGGCGGCGTCATCGCGATCTTGTAGGCGCGCACGCCCGATTCCGCGAAGTGCCCGAGCGACACCGGCGCATCGTCGAACTTGGTGTAGTCGCGGCACCATCGCCGCGGCGTCCTGGACGGCTGTGCGTCCACTCGACGTCGCTGCGGCGCCACGCGACGTCGAGCGATGTTGCCGAGGATCAGACGTAGACCGGGACGCGATCCGCGTAGGCGTTGTAGATGGCCATCGACGGCGTGCTGCAGGCCGACCGGTGCCGTGCGCCATCACGAGCATCGGCTTGCCTTCGATCTTGGCGTAGCCGTGCGCCATCGCGACCGACGACTCCTCGTGGCAGCACGTGAGCAGCTCGGGGTTCTTGTTGTTGCCGTAGTTCACGAACGACTCGTGGAGCCCGCGGAACGACGATCCGGGTTCGCGGCCGACATGCTCGAAGCCGAGCGACTTCAGCACCTCGGCCATGAAGTCGGACCCGGGCTTGTCGGTGGTGTAGACGTCGACGCGCGGCGACGCCGGCGTCGCGTCGCCGGACTGCGTCTCCTGCGTCTGGCCCGACGCCGCCGGAGCGGTGACGAAGGCGCGCCGCGCCCGCGGCCGCGCTCCTTGAGGAACCGGCGACGTCCGACCGAGCGACGCGGGTCTCGTGTCATATCTGGACTCTCTCTGGTAGAGGCGCCCGGAGTGTAGCACTGAAGAATGAACAGGGAGATCAAGAGATCAGGAGGATGTCCGCTGCCACCGGCACGAGCGCACGGAGCCAGCACGGAGACATCACGAGACACGGAGCCGCGCTGGAGATCCCGACGCGTCGCAATCACGCCGGCCGGCCGGCGTTCGTGACGCGGCCAGCGTCGCGCACGACCGTGACTGCCCGTGGCTCTGTGCCTCTGTGGCGATTTCACATTCGCGCGCTCGTCGAACGCGTGACACTTCGCGCATCCTCCTGGCCTCCTGACCTCCTGTTCAATCCGGCCACTTCCTTCGCGGGCGCGCAGCGCTGGGCCGGTCGCCACCGACGTCAGCTCTTCCCGCCGGTCACCTTCTCCGCGCCCGAACCGGTCGGCGAAGATCCGGCGGACCGCGGGCACGAACGACGATCCGCCGGTCAGGAAGACGCGGTCGATCTCGCCGAACGCCAGGCCCGACGCCGCCATCAATCGATCGACGCACCCCGCCATCGTCTGCAGCTCCTCGGCGATCCAGCGTTCGAAGTCGGCGCGCGTCACCTTCTTGCGGATCGCGACCGGGCCCGACTGGAACGCGAACTCCGACTCCATCGCCGCGCCGACAGCTCGAACTTCGTGCGCTGCACCGCTTCGTGCAGCTGGTAGCCCAGCTCCAGCTTGATCAGCAGCAGAAACGCCTCGAGCCGCTCGGGCGTGGACGCGGTCCGCTTGAATCCGCTCCAGCATCTCGAGCGTCTGCGGCGTCTTCAGGAACGAAAGGTAGTGCCAGCGCTCGAGCCGCTCGTACGGCCAGCTCGGCACCGGCAGGAACTTGTGCGGCGGCGAGCAGGTATTCGCCGCCCATCCCGAGCCGCGGCGCGATCAGGTTGCGGATGATCCGCTTGTCGAACGCGTCGCCGGCAATCGGCACGCCGTCGGTGCCGATGATGTCGGAGGCGCGGCGTCCGCGCGCGCGGACGCCGGGCCCGACCGAGATGATCGTGAAATCGCTGGTGCCGCCGCCGAAGTCGCCGATCAGGATGAGCTCGTCGCGCCGCAGGCGCGCCTCGTAGGCGTAGCGCGGCCGCCACCGGCTCGTACTCGAAGACGATGTCGTCGAAACCGGCGAGGCCGATCGCGGTCAGCAGCCGGCCGGCGGCGAACGCGTCGAGCTCGGCATCGGGCGGGTTCGAGAAGTGGACCGGGCGGCCGAGCACGATCCGCCGCGGCGCCGGCCACGACGTGAACCCGAGTCTGATCGCTCATGTGCTCGCGCGATGAGCGCGATCAGCTTCTCGAGCGTGTAGTGACTGCGTCCCGATCGCCGTGCCCTCGAAGGTGCGGTCGGCGAGATAGGCCTTCAGCGACTGGATGAAGCGCCCTTGGTGTCCGAGGCGAGATAGCGCTCGATCGCCGCCGACGCCGGCGACCGACGGCGACCGCCGCTCGAAGTAGAGGACCGAGGGAAACGTCGGCCTCCGGCCGCGCGGCCGACGGAAACGTGACCAGCTGCGGCGCGACCCGCATGCGTCGATGACCGCCACCGCGCTGTTCGTGGTGCCGAAGTCGACACCCATCCATCCGCGGCGCGATCACTTGGCGGCGCAGCGCCGCACTTCGCGGCGAGCTTCCGCAGGCTCGTCACGCTGCGCATCGTCGCCGGCATGCCGACGGTCTGTTCGAGCCGGCCCGCCGAGCTTCGAGTCGCCGAAGGGCAGGCGGCTCAACCAGTACAGCTCGCGCTCGTGGACGTGGAGCTCGTCGGTCGCGCAGCTCAGCGCCTCCACCGCGCGGCGCACCGCGGCGGAAGGCGCGTCTCGCAGGAACGACACATACAGCCCGTGGTACGGCTTGGCCATGATCGCGGCGGCGAACGGTTCGTAGACCGCGGCCTGCTGGACCTCCGCGTGCGGTCCTGACGAAGGTCGCGACCTCGTAGCCGAGCGCCGCGCGCAGGTGTTTTTCGATCGTGCGCTCGAGCGCCGGCCCGCTCTTGCTCGGCGCGCTGAAGAGCACATTGCCGCTCGCGATGAACGTGCTCGACCTGCGAGTGGCCGATCTCTTCGAACAGCGCGCGCAGGCGATCCATCTTGACCACATGTCCGCCGACGTTGATGGCGCGGAGAAGCGCGACGTATCGCGGCATCAGCTGCTCATCACGGCTATTTTCCCAACGACAGCAGGTTCGCCAGAAGGCGGTAGGCGCCGGGAACGCCGTGAGGGCAGCTGGCGGTGGAAGGCGTACGCGAAGTAGGTGTAGTGGCCGGTGCCGTAGCTCGCGGTCAGCCATCCGCCTCGCTGCGGCGGCTGCCCTGATCGTGGGTTTCGATCATCGCCGTGTAGCGCCTGGTCCCACTCGCTGAAGAACTTCGAGCCGCGCTGCTCGACCCAGCCGTCGAAGTCGGCCTTCGAGATGGCGTTCGGCGTGGTGAACTCCGGCCGCGCCGGCGCCAGGATCGTCACCGGCGAGTCCTCCTCCGACACTTCTTCGGCGTCGCGCGGCAGCCGGCCGGGTAGGGCGCGAACTGCCCGGGATCGAACTCAGCCGGGCGTGTTGTAGAGCACGACCAGGTTGCCGCCGTGCTTCGACGTAATCGAGCAGCCGCTGGTTGTAGGTCCGCAGATCGTCGCGCACGGCGTAGGCGCGCGTCCGGTCACGATCGCGTCGAAGCGGCTGCAGATCCGCGGCCGCCAGATCCTGCGCGCCGAGCAGCTGCACCTGCGCCCGCAGCTGCGCGATGCCCGCCGGCACATCGTCGCCGACGCCCATGACGTAGCCGACCTTCAGCCCCGGCGCGATCTTGACGTCGACGCCGCGCACCGCGCTCGCCGCCGTTGTGATACAGATAGCGCGTCTCGAGATCGCGGTGCTCGATGACGTCGCTATCCCTCGCCGATAGTCGCGGCCGCCGGCAGTCGCGACCGCGTCGATCGTACTCGCGGTTCTCGATTGGCGGGCACGCGCCACCGTGAACTGATACCGAGCTCGCTCGCCCGGCGCGCGTGAACGCGAACGGAATCGCGGCCGGCTCAGGCTGTCCATCCCGCCGGCAGCTTCAGCGTGAGCTCGCCTTTGCTTGCCGCCGGGGCGTTGTTGGTCAGTTCCACCTGCAGGCGAACGCTCCTGGCGGCCGACGCCTGCGGCACGATCGCCTGGCGCGGCGAGACGGTCACGGCCAGCCGCCGGGACGATGGTGAGCTCGCGCATGACGTAGCCGTACGGGAGCTGCGCTTCGCGGCGGGTGACCGGCACGACGGATGTCCACAGGCACGCCTCGACGCACGCGTAGCGCGCGCCGCGCAGAACGGCCGGCAGCGCACGCGGGCCGATGGCGCGAGGCGGCATCGCGGATCGTATAGCGGTTCTCGACAATCGACGAGCGTGAGAAATACGGGCGCGAATACGCCGCGTCGACGGCACCGTCAGCGTCGCGGTGACGCGTGAGCGGTCGTCTCGCGCCTCAGCGTTCGGCGTGACCGGCGGCCAGGCCCGACGACGCCGGCGGCGTCGCCGACGACGCCGATGTCGACCACTCCGACGTCGACCGACCCGCGGTTGGTGAACCGCAGCTTGACGTCGAACGACTTGATCCGGGAACGACCGGCCCCATGGTCGGCGGCGGCGCGGAGGCGGCGCCGGGACCGCTCGGCTCGGGCAGCGCCGGCGGGCTGCGCGACCGCGCGTGAAGTCGATGCCGAGCGCGGTGTTGATCGCATCGGCGAACTGCTGCTCCTTGCACCTGCAGGATCCGCACCGCATCCGGATCGGCCGCGAATGCTTCGGCCGCATCGCGCGTCGCCGCCAGTCCACGCGGCCAGCGACGGCACCGTCGCCGACGGATCGTCCATCCTGGAACGCCTCGACCGCCGGCGTCCACCTCGCGCTGGATCGCGTCGAGGAGCGCCGGCGCGTTAGCCGGCGCCGGATGCTTCAGCGTCGCGAACAGGCCCGTGATCGCGTCGTGTCGATCCCGTCGAAGACGCTCGTCTCCTTTGCGCCGGCGGCGACCTGCGGCGCCAGCCGCTTGTAGTAGCCGTAGGCACGGCCCCGGCTGCGGATCGTTGCGGGCCGCCGTTCTGCGAGCGCTGGAAGCTCAGCCCGTGCGCGCGAAGTTCGCGCATACGAGTCGCCGAGCCATGGGCTGTAGACGGCGGGATCGACCCGGACCGTCCAGTCTTCCGTTCTCGCGGACGCCGCCCATGTAGAGCTTCAGCGGCTGCCACGGCCGCAGTCCCTCGCGCATCTGCTCCGGGAACACGGTGCGGATCGCGCGGCGGCCTTGTAGGCCTCCTGCGTGATCAGGCCCGCCGCCTGGTGATTGCCGTGGCCGTCGCGTTCGGTGCCCTGGAAACGCGCGATCAGCGATCAGCGGGCGCTCGATCCGGATGACGCGCACGACCTCGCGCAGCACCTCCTCGCGCCCCCACTTGACGAGCGCTTCCTCGAGCCGCTTCGAGAAGCCGTAGTCGACGGCGCTCGTGAAGTACTGCTCGTCGACGCCGTAATACTGGTCGGCGCGAAGCAGTTCTTCGGTGCGAATCAGGCCGAGCGGATCGAACGAGCTCCGCGCCGATGGCGTTGTCGCCCGCTTCGCCGCGGGTCAGCGTCAGCAGCGAGACCCGCGCGCCGTCGCCGCGGCTCAGCATCGCCAGCAGCCCGCCGTGCTCATCGTCCGGGTGCGCGGTCGTGTGCATCACGCTGGCGATGGTGCGCAGCTTGAGCAGCTTCTGCCACGTGCCGGCCGCGCCGCGATCCTGCGGCAACGGCTCGATCGCGGTCAGCACGGCCGGCGCCGTGGCCGCCGACAGGCACGCGAACGCCGCCGCGACGACGACGGCTCGACGAGGAGGGCCCTGCCGCATGTGGAGCCTATGATACCTTCCCCGCCATGCGACTCATGACCGGCACACTCCTTTCCGCGTTCGCGGTGGCGGCGTCTGCCTCAGCCATCGTCATCGGGCCGGCCTCCGCGACGCGGCCGGGGAAGACGATGCTCAGCGTGCGGCCGCCGCCGCGCCCGACTGCGCGCGGCCGGCGAACCGGATCGTCGCGGAAAACTGCAAGCCGGGAATCCGTCGACCGAGTGGGACGTCAACGGATCGGGCGACCTGAAGATCCAGGGTTCGCCACCGACATCAGCGTCAACGCCGGCGAGACGATCGTCGTTCAAGATCGACGAGCGGCCGGCGCGCCTATCGCATCGACATCTACCGGCTCGGCTACTACGGCGGCATGGGCGCCAGGCAGGTCGCCGTCGATCCCGCCGTCCGATGCTGCCGCAGTCGCAGCCGGCGTGCCTGCGACCGATCGCGGCCGTCCGGCTGTACGACTGCGGGAACTGGGACGGTGTCGGCGTCCTGGGCGGTGCCGCGCGACGCGATGTCGGGCATCCACCATCGCGCGCCTCGTCCGCGAATGACAGCGAGCCGGCATCGTGGGCGCCCGACAACAGCCGCACGACCGCGCGGACGCGGCCACGCGCCGCTGCCGCACGCCTACGGCGCGCTCGGCCTCGGCAAGCTCGCGAACGCGCTCAAGGAACCGCGCGCCAGCCACATCTACTTCGTCGTCCGCGACGACGCACAGCCGACGCCGACCTGCTGTTTCAGACGTCGGACACCGACGTGGCAGGCCTACAACCGCGCCGGCATCACCAGCACGTATGGCAGCTTCGATCCGGCCGATCCGATGGAGCGCGCCTACAAGGTCAGCATGAACCGGCCGTACGTGACGCGCGACTACCGCGCCGTCAACCTCGTGTTCAACGCCGAGTACTCCGATGGTGCGCTGGCTCGAAGTCGAACGGCTACGACGTCACCTACTCGACCGGCGTCGACAACGACCGGCGCGGCGCCCTGATCAGGAACCACAAGGTGTTCCTGTCGGTCGGGCACGACGATGCTGGTCCGGGGCGCAGCGCGCCAACGTCGAAGCGGCGCGCGACGCCGGCGTGCACCTCGCGTTCTTCAGCGGCAACGACGTGTTCTGGAAAATCCGCTGGGAGCCGAGCACCGATCCGTCGCACACGCCGTATCGCACGCTGGTCACCTACAAGGAGACGCACGCCAACGCGAAGATCGATCCGCTGCCCGACGTGTGGACCGGCACGTGGCGCGATTCGCGCCCGTTCAACCCCGAAGGGCCGAAGCCCGAGAACGCGCTCAAGGGCACCATCTTCACCGTGAACGCGTGGCGCAACGATCCGCTGATCGTGCCGGCGCGATTCGCCGGAGCTGCGCTTCTGGCGCAACACCGAAGTCGCGCAGCTCAAGCCCGGGCCAGCAGGCCGTGCTCGGCTACGGCATCCTCGGGCACGAATGGAACGAGGATCTCGACAACGGCTTCCGGCCCGCCGGGTTGATGCGGATGTCGACGACCACGGTCAACAACGTGCCCTACATCCAGGACTTCGGCACCGTCTACGCGGCCGGCACCGCGACGCATCACCTCACGCTCTTTCGCGCGCCGAGCGGCGCGCTGGTGTTCAGCGCCGGCACCGTGCAATGGGCGTGGGGCCTCGATCCGAACCACGACACCGAAACCGGGATCCCGCCGGAGCGCGCCAACGGCAGCAACATCCGCGTCGGCGTCGATCTCAAGGGCGCGGTCCGCGCGATCCAGCAGGCGACGCTGAACCTGCTCGCCGACATGGGCGTGCAGCCGACGACGCGTGCAGCCAGGCCTCGTCGCGCGCGGCGGCGTCGACCGACCGGCACGCCGCCGATCTCGCGCGTCGATGGCGGCGCGCGCGATCGATCGGCAACGGCGCGCTCGAGGTCACCGGCGTCGCGTCAGACGCCGGCGGCGTCGTCGCCGGCGTCGAAGTGTCGGTGGACGGCGGCAAGACGCTGGCACCCGGCGGACGGCACCGCGCGGTGGCGCTATCGCTTCGAGGCCGCAGCTGCCCCGGCGACCGGCGCGATCCTCAGCCGCGCGGTCGACGACAGCGGAACCTCGAAAGCGACGATAAAGGAAGACGGAGCAGACGCACGAAGAAGACATCAACCACAGAGCCACACGCGAGAGCCACAGAAGCTGAACGCGTCGCACGTCGGCCGGCTTAGCAGCCGGCCAGTATCTCATGCGTGGAAAGCGGATGCAAGCGCGCACCGCGCCGAAGCATCGCTTGCATTCCCTGCCGTTCTGCTGCTAGGCGCGGCCGCCGCAAGGCGGCGGCGTGCGGCGCGTTGCCGGCATCTGCAGCGTGCGCTCGGACCTCTGTGTCCTCTGTGTCCTCTGTGGTGGTATAAACCCGTGGACGCTGACTTGCAGGTGATAGCCAGCTAGGGCCCGATCCAGCGGTCGTTGCGAAGGATCTTTCCGCCCTTCATCACGAACCGCACTCGCTCGGTCGCCGTGATGTCTGCTCAGCACGTCGCCGGGGACGGCGACGATGTCGGCTTCCTTGCCGGCGTCGATCGTGCCGGTGATGCGATCGACGCCGAGCAGCGCCGCCGCGGTGGACGACGTGCGCAGGGCCGGCGCGCGGCGGAGAGGCCGTGTTCGACGAGCAGCTTGAACTCCTCGGCGTTGCGTCCGTGCGGGCTGACGCCGCTGTCGGTGCCGAACGCGATCTTCACGCCGGCGCCGGCCGCGCGCTTGAACGCGGACGAGCGGCCGTCGAGCGCCTGCAGCGCCTTGGCCGCGATCTCCGGCGGGTATTTCCGCGTCGCCTTCCGTCCGCCGGCGTACTCGCCGGCCATCAGCGTCGGCACGAGGTAGGTGCCGCGCTCCTTCATCATCTTCACCGCTTCGTCGTCGAGAAACGAGCTCGTGCTCGATCGAATCGATGCCGGCGCGAATCGCCACCTTCGCGCCCTCGGCGCCGTGCGCGTGCGCGGCGGTGCGGCGGCCGAGCCGGTGCGACTCCTCGACGAGCGCGTCCATCTCGGCCTGCGTCAACTGCGGCGCGCCGACGTCGTCGCCGAGCGACAGGACGCCGCCGGTCGCGCAGACCTTGATCACGTCGGCGCCGTATTTCACCTGGAAGCGAACGGCGTCGCGGAACTGATCAGGACCGCTGGCGATGCCGTTGGCGATGCCCGGCTCCGGTGCCGAAGCGCTCGTAGGGAAATCCGGAGTTGTCGCAGTGGCCGCCGCGCGCGCCGAGGGCGTGCACCGACACGAGCATCCGCGGCCCGACGACGAGGCCGGCGGCGATCGCGTTGCGGAGGCCGACGTCGATGTAGTCGCCGGATCCGACGTCGCGGACGGTGGTGAAGCCGGCCATGCAGCGGTGCGCCGCGCGAACTCGGCGGCGCGGAGCGTCGCTTCGGGAATGGTTCGCCGGAGCCCCGAGATCAGCGTCGGCGTTCCAGTCGTCCGACGATTCGTCGGTGACGTGGCGTGTGCGCGTCGATGAAGCCGGGCAGGATCGTCGCGTCGCCGAGGTCGACGACCTGCGCCCCGGCGGGAATCGCCAGCCGCGCGCCCGCCGCCGTGATGCGGCTGCCCTGCACCAGGACGACGCGCGTCCGCGATGGTCGGAGTCCGATTTCCCGTCGAACAGGCGCGCCGCCTTGATCGCCGTGATGCCCGGCGCCTGCTGCGCCGCGAACGAGCGCCGTCGTCGAGCCGCGGCGGCCAGCCCAAGCGCCAGAATGAAGATCCGTTCTCTGACACGGTGCGGCCTCCTTGAGCCCTCGTCATCTCGGTGCGTGAAAAGACCTACCCTCCTGCCATCGCGCCGACGACCAGGAACGGCTCGCGCCGGTCGCGACCGCGTCGGGCAGCGGCGCGTCCGGCGGCTCGTGCGAGACAGATCCTCTCTCGCAGGCGAAGAACCTCAGGTACGGTCGGCGCCGATGCGGTCACGTGGTCGCGGATCGTGCCGCGCAGCATCGGATAGCGCGCCTCGAGCGCGTCGAGGACCGACGCGCTGCGTCGCCGGCCCTCGACGTCGAGCGCCACCTCGCCGTCGACGCGCGCCAGCGTCCGCAGATGCGCCGGGAGCACCGACGCGGATCATGGCAGTGTCTGGACCTCGACGGACACGCACCGCCGGAAGATCGCGCACGATCGGCGCCCAGTTGTCGCCCGCGTCGGCCGAGCGCGTAGACCTGGCCGCCGGTGGTCCCGAAATAGACGCCGCACGAATCGAGCGAGTCGACCGCCATCGCGTCGCGCAGGACGTTGACGTAGCAGTCGCGCTGCGGCAGGCCCTTGGTCAGCGCCTCCCATTCGTTGCCGCCGCGTCCGGCTGCGGTAGACGCGCAGCTTGCCGTCGGGCGGGTAGTGCTCCGAGTCGCTCTTGATCGGCACGACGTAGATCGTCTCCGGCTCGTGCGCGTGGACGTCGATCGCGAACCCGAAGTCGGTCGGCAGGTTGCCGCTGACCTCGCGCCACGAGTCGCCGGCGTCGTCGCTGCGCATGACGTCCCAGTGCTTCTGCATGAACAGCACGCCCGGGCGCGAGCGGTGCATGGCGATGCGGTGCACGCAGTGGCCGACCTCGGCCTCGGATCGGGGATGCCCTCGGACCGCAGGCCGCGGTTGATCGGCCGCCACGTCGCGCCGCCGTCGTCGCTCCGGAACGCGCCCGCCGCCGAGATCGCGATGAAGATCCGCCGAGGATCGCTCGGATCGAGGACGATCGTGTGCAGGCACAGCCCGCCGGCGCCAGGCTGCCAGGACGATCCTGATCCGTGGCCGCGCAGTCCGGGCAGCTCCTGCCAGGTCTGGCCGCCGTCGGTCGAGCGGAACAGCGCGGCGTCTTCCACGCCGGCGTAGACGGTGTCCGGATCGGTCAGCGACGGCTCGAGATGCCAGACTCGCTTGAACTCCCACGGGTGCGGCGTCCCGTCGTACCACTGGTGAGTGCCCGGGACGCCGTCGTAGACGAACTTGTTGCCCACCGGCTCCCACGTCTTGCCGCCGTCGTCCGAGCGCTGAATCACCTGCCCGAACCAGCCGCGTGGACTGCGAGGCGTACAGGCGATTCGGATCCGCGGGCGATCCCTTGAGGTGATAGATCTCCCAGCCGGCAAAGTGGGGGCCGCTGACGTCCCACCGTTCGCGCTTGCCGTCCGAGCTCAGGGACGAAGCGCGCCCTTCCGTGTCCCAACCAGTACCCGTAGCTCGCTCATGTGTCCAGTCCTTCCGGAGCCTCGCGCCGATCGGGCGGGTCCGACCCGGCCGCTCCATAGGCCACCCCTGGAGGGTGGTCCTGCAGAATAGACGATCGGGCAGGCTCGAGATCGACATCCCGGTGGAACAGCCCGACCGTTAATCCTCCCGCAGCGCGACAGTCGACGTCGACGCCGGTGGCGCGGCGCGCCGGCAGCCAGCACTGGCGAAGCGGCGACGACGAGCAGCGCGAGCGGGACGCCGACGAAGACCGCCGGGTCGATCGGCCCCCGGATGAGGTGAATGGAGACGACAGAGCGCCACCAGCCACGCGAAGAGCGCGCCCGACGCTGACGACCCGCAGGCGTCTCGCCGACAATCTCCGCGACCACCCGGCCGGCGGTCGCGCCGAGCGCGAGGCGCACGCCGATTTCAGTCGGTCCGGCGGGCGACGGCGTACGCCACGACAGCGTAGATGCCGATCGCCGCGAGCACGAGCAGCAGCGGCCCGAGGACGACGAACATCCGCGCCGGGATGCGGCGGATGAAACAGGTTCTTCTCGACGTGCTCGCTCAGCGTGCGGACGTCGTATATCGGCAGCAGACGGATCGAGCTCGCGCACGATCGCGCTCGACCTCCGGCGCGAAGAGCGACTCGGCGCCGGGCCGCGTGCGAAGATGGATCTCGCCGCGAGCCGACGGGCCGATCGCGGTACGACAGGTAGATCATCGGCGATCGGCGCCTCGCCGAACGATTCGCTGGTCGAGTTTTGCGCGACGCCGGCGATCGCGTAGCTCGTGCCGCGGCTCTCGAGGCGCCGGCCGAGCGGCGGCGCGCTGTCGAGGAACCGCCGGACGAACTCCTCGTTGACGATCGCCTGCGGCGGCGCGGCCGTCGTCACGCAGATCGGCGAAATCGGTCCCGGCGAGGATCGGGATCCCCATCGTCCGGAAGTAGCCGGGCGTGACGGTGTTGGTCAGCGCGCGATCCGGTGCGGCGGCGCTGCGCGCGCGGCCTTCGAGCGTGAACGACGCGCAGCGGCAGCCCGTGGATGTCGAGCGGCACGGCGGACGCGATCGCCGCGGCGTCGATCCCGGGCAGCGACGCGGAGGCGTTCGAGCAGCCGCGCGGCGAAGTCGCGGGCCGCCGGCGCGCCGCTGTTCCGTTCCGGTGAAATCGTAGGCCGCGAGCAGGACGCCTTCGCGCTTGAACCCGGGATCCGCGTCGCGCGTCTCGCTGAAGCGCGCGATAGAAGAGCGCGGCGGCCAGCAGCACGACCAGCGCGAGGCCGACCTCGACGCGCCATCAGCGCGTTGCGCAGGCCGGCTGCGTCCCGCCGTCCGGGCGCCCGACCGGAGCGCCGCTTGCGGCTCGACGCGCGACAGCTGCAGCGCCGGCGCCAGGCCGAACATCAGCCCGCACGCGATGCCCAGGGCCATCGCGAAGCGCGAGGCTGACGAGCGTCGAGGTTGGTCTGGAATTTGATCGGGAACGCGCCGATGAGCGGCACCGCGCGCAGCGCGTCGGTCGCCCACACGGCGATCGCCGCGCCGAGCGCCGGCGCCGAACAGGCCGAGCAGGATGTTCTCCGCGAGGATCAGGCTGACGACCCGCCACGGCCCGGCGCCGAGCGCCAGGCGGACGCCGATCTCGCGCTGCCGCGTGCTGCGCGCGCGAGCACGAGGTTGGCGGTGTTGCCGCACACCGCCAGCAGCAGGATCAGCATGATGCCCTGCAGGATCGCCGAGCGCGACCGCCAGCATCCGCTGCGGACCGCGCGGCGCCTGCCAGAACGGCCGCACCGTCGGCCTGCAGCGTCGCGTTCGTTTCCGGATACGCGCGCGCCAGGTCGCGCATCGCCCGATCGAGCTCCGCCTGCACTGGCCGCGAGCGAGGTGCTCGACGGCAGCGCGGCCCATGCACCTGGTAGCCGCGCATCGTGCGGTCCTCGAGCTCGCGCGAGCCGCCTGCAGCGCCGGCGCGAGCGTCGCCGGCACCCACAGATCGAAATTGAGGCCGAGCACCGTGCCCTGAAACCGCTCGGGCGCGACGCCGACAATCGGTCAACTGACGATCGTTGACGCGGATGGTTCTGACCGATGGCCGTCGCCTGCCGGCCGAAGCGCGTCCGCCAGAAGTCGTGCGAGATGACCGCCACGACCGGCTCGCCGCCGGGCGCGTCGCCTCGTCCGGCTCGCAGGAAGCGGCCGAGCGCCGGCCGCATGCCGAGCGCCGAAAAGTAGTTGCCGGAGACGAGCAGGCCGAAGATCCGCTCGGCGCGGCCAGCTCTCCGAGGGTGAACGGCGCCATGCGGAACGCGAGCAGCTCGGGCAACGAGCGCAGACGCTCGCGCAGGTCGCCGTACTCCAGCCACGAGACGCCCGGGATAGGAACCGGTTTCCGCGCGCGGCTCGACGAGGTGAAGCGCGCCGGCGTCGGGCACGCCGGGCAGCGGCCGCAGCACGACCGCCTGGATCCACGAGAAGACCGCCGTGTTCACGCCGATGCCGATGCCGAGCGACACGACGACGACCGCCGAGAGCACCGGCATCTTGCGGATCGACCGCCAGGCGTGGCGCAGGTCCATGGAGTGGAGCGTAGCAAAGAGTCGCCTGAACGGCGGCGTGAACGAGAGTCTGAACCGCAGACGTCGCCGAGGATCTCCATTCACCGCGATCTCTGCGTGCCCGCGGCGAAGCGCGTCGGCGCGCGTCTCGGTGTGGACCTTGATCTTCTCCCCCTCCTTGATGAAGAGCGGCACGTGAATCTCCATGCCGGTCTCGAGGATCGCGACCTTGGTGACGCTGCCGCTGGCGGTGTCGCCGCGCGCGCCGGCCTCGGTCGAGGTCGACCGTCAGCTCGACGTGCGGCGGGAACTGGATCGCGATCGGGCGGCCGTTGTAGGTCTGGATCTGCACGATCACGTTGTCCGCGAGGAGCAGAGCGGTCGTCGCCGACCGTGTCGGCGTCGAGCGTGAGCGTCTCGAAGCTCGCCTGGTCCATGAAGTTGTAGCCGCTGCTGTCGGCGTACTGATACGACGCGGGCAGCCTGGCCAGATCGGGCTCGTAGAACTTCTCGCCGGCCTTGAACGTCCGGTCGAAGACCGCGCGGGTGAGCAGGTTGCGCATCTTCGATGCGGACCAGCGTCTGCCCGCCGCGGGCCGTCGGCTTCGACACGTCGACGTCGAGACAGTGATACGGCGCGTTCTCGTACTCGAAGCTACATCTTCCGCTTGATCTCGATCGCCTCAATCATGCTCGCCATGCTGAGCATTTAGGTTACCTGGGGGACCTGGGGTCTGTCCCCGGGTCCGTCCCCGGGTCCGTCCCCGGGTCCGTCCCCGGGCCCCAGAGAGCGGCGGACTTTAGTCCGCTCCCGGGGAGACTTTTCCCGCCATGGCTGGACGGGAATCCAGAAATCCTCCAATAGGCTGACAAATTCGACCCGGACACAAATTTGTTCACCCCGGCGAGCCTTTTGCTCAACCCCGGGCACACACTCCTTTCCGGTAGAGGCCCGAATCATGGGCAATCTGTTTGCGACACGCGTTCGCGACTGTTGCATGCCTCCTCTTCGTGTTCCCGTGGCTGACGGCCGGCAACCTCGGACGCGCGCTGGGCCCGTGGGTCGTGGCCCCTGACCCAGGCGGGCCCCACGCGCCCCTTAATCGGAGCCGCATGTCGAGACGAGGACAGCCGACAACGCCGGCGTCGCGCCCAGCGCCGCGCAGGACCTCGTCTGTTCAGGCGCCCTGGCGGAGCGGTTGCGGTGGCTGAGATCAGGCCAGAGCAGCGCCCCGGCGGAGGCCCAGATCGCGGCACGCCCGGTGCCGTCGCCGAAGCCTCGAGGTCGTCGAGCCCGGAGCGCGTGCAGCACGCCGAGCATCACGTTCGCCAGCGACGTGCCGTTCTGGCAGCCTTCAGATGCTTTCGCCCCGCCCGCCAGCCTCGCCTCCGGCGCGACCCGGCAACGAGGGAACGGCACGCGCCTGTGGTTGGGCAGGGTTGGGGGTCGCCCATCGGCGACCTCGTAGATCAGGACCGTGTGGTCGGAGCAGCGTGCCGGTCTCTCGCATCCGGGATCTCCCTGCAGTCGGCGAAACACAAGCAATCAACCCGACGCAGCAGCAGGTAAGCAGCGTCGCGGAAGCCACGATCCGGTCTTCCTGCCCGCCGTGGTGTGACGCGTCAGAAAGGCGCTGCCGCAGCCGCTTTCCGGATACGCATGATCGAGTTGTCGCGCTCGAGCTTGAGCGAGAACACCCGGGTGATGTCCGACGCTGAACGCCAGCACCCGCGGCGGTCGAACATCAGCCGGACGTGCGCCGGAAAACGAGTCCGCACGCCTGCGCTGGCGCTTCGGGCTGCTCGCGCTGCGTCGCCGCCGAGGTATGAGCGGTGATCGCCCGACGACCTGGATGCGCCGTCACGGATCCTCGCGCACGTTGTCGGAGGTAATCGCCCAGCCGACGCGGTCGGCCGCGCGCCGAGGCTGCCTTCTGCAGGCGCCGTCGACCGACCTGAGCAGCCGACTCGAGGACGCCGCGGATCCTCGGCGACGTCCGCTGCCAGGCGCTCGGTCGGCGTCGCACCGCTGCCGAACGACGCCGAAGAGCTCGTCGAAGACCACGCGCGGGTTGGTGGATCATCGGCAGCGGCCGACGTCGCCGACGGCCCAGCTGATCGAGTCGGTATAGACGCAGGAGTAGCCGTAGCCGCATCCGCCGGCCTGATCCACGGCGCTCGATGCACAGCTGCATCGAGGGAATCGGCGTGTCGCTGGCCGAACCGCTGCGGCGTAGAGCTGATCCAGCGAGATCGCCCGCCTGCGACATCGCCCGCCCTGCGTCTGCTTCCGGATGCGCCTGATGTCAGGAACACGGCGTCGATCCGCCAGGTGATCCGCCGCCGGATCTCCGCTCGCGGTGAACGGGCTCGGCCGGATCGACGTCGGTGTTGCTGACGATGGTAGGAGGTGATCGCGGAAGGGCTCGAGCGACTTCAGGCTCGGCTGGGCGCGCAGATCGAAGCTCGTGGCCGACGGCGGCCGGCGCCCACAGGTTCTTCCTCGATACCTGATCGACGAGCTGCCGGCGGCGCCGTGAACCATCTCGACGCAGACCAGCCGCAGCTTTCTCGCGGCGCCGCGGCGGCGAGCACCCGCCGGCGCCGGCATCATCGCGTCGAGCCACGGCAGCGCCACGGCGACGCCAAGGCCTTCAGGACGGCGCGACGCGAGACGGCGCTGTGTCATCTTCCGCTCCTTGAGGCGCTCTGGCGGTCCACGGCAATCTCTTGCCGTGCCGCGCCCCATCGTGCCCTTCCATCGAGCCGCTCGTCGTGCAGCGTGCCGGCGATCTCGGATCGTCGGTCGGCTCCGCGGCGCCTTCGACCGTGCCCGACAACGTCGGCGCGGCACGACGGAGCTCGCCCGCGAGCGGCGACCTCGATCGTCGCCTCCGGCGCGCGTGGCGTCGGCATGAGGATCGACGCCTTGTCACCTGTCCGTCCCTCTGCCGCGTGAGCGCCACCGACGACGACGTGGCCCTGCAGCCCCATGTTCCAGGTGCCCGTCAGAGTTCGGGCCCGCCGCCTTCCGGTCCTGGGCCGAGAGGCCGGTCGACGAGCGCGATACCGACGATGAACGCCGCGATGGTCCGTGTTCATGCGGGTCAGCCTTTATGCAGAGTCGGCCGTGAACACGGTCCTGAACATCGCGTTCAGTTGCCGTTCAGCGCGTGGCGCTATAAGTATCAGCGTCCAAGCCTTTAGGGACCGTGGTCGGCGGATCGGGCGGTCCGGCTGGAAGCCGGACATGTCACGATGGCGGAGGTCACGTGCGCGTCCTGATCGTCGGAAGACGAAGCGCCGCTGGCGCGCCAGCTGCAGCTGGCGACGCGCTTGGCGAGGCCGGGTGACGCGGTCGACTGCGCGGCTGCCGACGGCGAGCGCGCCGACTTTCTCGGCCAGACCGAAGCGCTACGACGCCGTCGTCCTCGACCTCGGCCTGCCGAAGATCGACGGCCTCACGGTGCTGCGGCGATGGCGCGACGCCGGCATCGCGGTGCCCGTGCTCGTCCTGACGGCGCGCGCGGCAGCTGGCACGAGAAGGTGCAGGGCGATCGACGGCGGCGCGGACGACTACGTCGCGAAGCCGTTCAGCATGGAGGAAGTGCTCGCGCGGCTGCGCGCGCTGATTCAGCCGCGCCAGCGGACAGGTCACGCCCGGAGCTGCCGGGTGGCGCTGTCACGCTCGATCCGCGCGCCGCGCAGGGTGACGGTGAACGGAGCGCCGGTGAAGCTGACCAGCCACGAGTTCCGCGTGCTCTCGCATCTCGATGCACCAGCGCGGTGACGGTCGTCGTCGCAGGGCGAGCTGACCGAGCACATCTACGCGCAGAGCGCCGACCGCGACTCGAACACCGTCGAAGTCTTCATCGCGCGGCTCAGGCGGAAGCTCGGCGGCTCCTGCATCGAGACCGCGCGACTGGGCTACCGGATCGAGTGACGCGAAGTGATGACCGCTGCGCGCGTTGCGCGGCCGCGTCGGATGATGGGCGCCGCGCTGTGACGCTCGGCCTCGTTCGGTCGTCACGATCCTGCTGACGCTGAGCACGACCGCGATGCGATCGGTGGCGATCATCCACTCGCACATCGAGGTCTCGGCCGTCATCGCTGCCGCGTGCATGGCCGCCGGGCTCTGCGCAGGTCCGAGTGCGCTGCGTGCCGTTCGACAACATCCGGCGCCGCCATTGGCCGACGTGCAGACGATGGGCACCGAGCGCCAGCTCGACGGCGCCTACCCGAGCCGAGGTGCAGCCGCTGGTCGACGACTCTCAACGCGCTGCTCGAGCACCGCGAGCGCGCCGTGGCCGCGCGCGGTGTCGAAGGCCGGCGACCTCGCGCATCGGGCTCGAAGACGCCGCTGGCCGTGCTGGCGCAGGAAGCCGAGCGCGCGCGAAGCGCGCGGACATCACGAGCTGGCCGTCACGATGGGCCAGCAGGTCGAGCGCATGCGGCGGCAGATCGACTATCACCCGCGCACGCGCGCGCCGCCGCATCGGGCGCCACGCCTGGCGCGCGCTGCTCGATCGTCGCGTCGGCGGAGGGGCTGTCGCGCGCACGCTCCTGCGCATCCACGACGGCCGGGGCATCGCGATCGACGCTGCACGTCGGCGCCGATCACTGCGTGCCGCGGCCAGCGCGAAGACCTCGACGAGATGCTCGGCAACCTGCTCGACAACGCCTGCAAGTGGGCGAGGTCGCGCGTCGCCGTCGACCATCGTGCGGTCGGCGCCGCCGTGGTGGTCGTCACGGTGGACGATGACGGGCCGGGCCTCGAGCCGTCGATGCGCGAGCGTGGTCCTGCAGCGAGGCGTGCGGGCGGATGAGGCCGCGCCCGGCTCGGGCCTGGGCCTGGCGATCGTCCGCGATCTCGGCGGAGCTGTACGGCGGGTCGATCTCGCTCGGCGCCGCGCCGATGGGCGGCCTGTGCGCGCGGCTGAGCTCCAGCCTGCTAGTCACCGGCGAACGTTGGAACGCCCTCTCGCGGCCTTGACGGGTCTTCGCGTTCAACGTCGTCGTCTGTGTTTCGCGCGGCGATCACAAACCAAGTGATCGGGCACGTCGTGCGACGGGCGCCGGCGCGCGCGGAAGAAACGGACCATCAGGCGCCCGTCGGCGATCGCCTTGCGATCCGCGTCGCCCCGAGCGTCACCGTCGCCGACCGCCGGTTGTCCCGAGCCGAACAGCTGATGGCGCGCGGCGCCCGGCTTGTCAGGCGTGCCGAGGTGAATCCACACCGCGAGCAATCGATCGGCGGCCTTCCGTCGGCGGTGAGCGTGTAGCGCACGTCGCGAGGTGGTCTCGTCGTAGCTGACCTTCAGCGCCACGCCGGAGAACGGTCGCGGTGGTCGGTGTGCGGCGCGGCGCTTGCCGGCGACGAGCGCCGGCGTGCTGAACGGCGGCCGCCGCAGATGCAGCGTCTGCTCCATGGCATAGCCGAGCGAGAGTAGCTCCTGTTCGCTGAACGCCGCCGCCGAGCAGGTCGATGCCGATCGGCAGGCCGTCGTCGGTGAAGCCGGCCGGCACGCCGAGCGCCGGCAGGCCGCGAATGCGCGCTGACCTGACAGCGTGGAGCCGCCTGGCCGTCGCCGATGCGCGCGGGCTTCCGGCGCAGCGTCGGATACGCCAGCGCCGCCAGGCGGTGCTCGGCTGAGCACGGCCTCGATCGCCTGTCGCAGCGCAGACCGCTTGATGCGCGCGCGCCGCGACGCGCTCGCTGTCGCGCTCTTCGACGGCGTTGCGCAGCGGAACGTCGATTCGAGCGCCGATGTGGTAGAGGCCGCGGTCGAGAATCTCGCCGAGCGATTTCACTGGCGCGTTCCCGGCCTTGGCGAGGTAGTCCGGCAAGGTCGAACTTGAAGTCCGAGTTGATCATCGAGCTGTCGCGCAGCAGGTCGTCGAGCCCGGGGATGACGACGTCGATGACCTGCGGCCCCGGCGTTCTTCAGGCCGTCGAGCGCCTCTGAACGACGGCCGTCACTTCCTGATCCTCGGGCGCGGCGCCGAACAGGCTGCGCACGACGCCGATGCGCGCCTTCGCCAGCGCGTCGGCGCGCAGGCCGATCGCGATACGACGACGGAATCTTCCCGGCGCTCGCCGCCGTCGACGGAGTCGGCCGGATCGGCGCCGACCGTCGCGTCGAGCATGACGGCAAGATCCGCGATGCTGCGCGCCAGCGGTCCGCCGATGTCCTGCGTGCGTCGAGAGCGGCACGATGCCGGTGCGGCTCGACAGTCCCGCGTGCCGCGCAGGCCGACGAGATTGTTGTGCGAGGCGGGAATCCGGATCGACCCGCACGTATCGCTGCCCATGCCGCCGGCGGCGAAGTTCGCCGCGACCGCCGCGCCGGTGCCGCCGCTCGACCCGCCGGGATTGCGATCGAGGTCGTAGGGGTTTCTCGGTCTGCCGCCGAAACGCGAGCCGGCGGTGAAGATCCCCGCCGCGAGCTCGTGCATGTTGGTCTTGCCGAGGATGACCGCGCCGGCGGCCTTGAGCCGCGTGGACCATGAAGCGCGTCGCGCGCCGGGTGGAACGACGCCAGCGCGATCGATCCCGCCAGCGGTCGGCATCTCGATCGTCTCGTAGTTGTCCTTCACGAGGACCGGGATGCCGTGGAGCGGACCGCGCGGGCCGCGGCTGGCGCGCTCGGCGTCGAGCGCGTCCGCGGCCTCGCGCGCGCGCGGGTTCACGGCCACGATCGCGTTCAGCGCCGGGCCCTGCTTGTCGTAGCGCCTCGATGCGCGCCAGATAGAGATCGACGAGCCGCCGCGACGTGACCTCGCCGCGCCTTCATCGCGCGCTGCAGCTCGTCGATCGACTGCTCCGTCACGTCGAAGGCGCACGCCGCTGGCGGGCTCGGCCGGCGGCGTCTGGCCGCGCAGCGCCGGCCGGTCCCGGCGCCCGGCCAGCGCCAGGGGCGATGCCGACGATCGCCGCCGCTCTCACTTGCGCATCTCGACGACGATGACTTCCATCGGCTCCTTGCCCTTGATTCAGGTCGGCGTGCTGCTCGCCGGCCGGGTCGACACCCAGCCAGCACGCCTTCCCCGTCTCCCACGCCATCTTCGTCCTGGTCTGGCCCTTCTCGTCGACGACGTCGAGCGGTGCCGCCCTTGAGCGCGACGATGGTCCGGCCGTGCTCGTGGCGGTGCAGCGTCAACGGTTGATTCGGCAGGATGATCGACTTCCACACGCGGACCTGCTCGTTTTCGAACTGCGGCTCGCGCCGCGACTGCGCGGCCTGCCGCTGGCAGTACGGCGCTGGCGGCGGCGCCGGCCGAGAACACGACTGCCAGCACGCCAACCGTCATCCACTTCGAACGCATGAGACCTCCCGGGACAATGTTGGGCGTAACTATAGTCCCGGTCCGGCTTTCCAGATGACGAGTAGTCTGAAGTCTCGAAGTCTGAAGTTCGAAGTCCGCAGTAGGAGCTGCGAGCCTTTCAGGCGAGCGGTTTTCAGCGTCGTCGGACGCGTCCTTCGCCACCAGCCGGAGATCGCCGGCCTTGAGGTGGGCGTGGAGAGTGTAGGCGCCGTGGCTCCGTCCAGTCGAACGATCGGAAGAGCCCGCCTTCATCGACGCGTGGAACGGCGCGGCTCTCGATCTCGCCGGCCCAGAGCGACGCGTCGGCGCGGCAGTAGTCTTCCGCGCGTCCGACATCGATCGTGAGATCGCCGGCGTGCAATTCGATGTCCTTGTTGCCCTCGATGCCGTCCACCGTCAGATCGCCGGCGGTGAGGCGCACGTGAGACCCGATCGGGTGGGGACCTGGATCTCGGCTTCGAACCCGTTCTGACGCCGTCGGTGTCGAGCCTGGCTTCGGATCCCCTTGACGTCGGCCCCGCACGCGAACGCGCGGAGTCCTCAGGGTTCCGCACTTCCACGAGATGTGAATGCGATCGTTCCTTCGACCCCGAGATGATGATACTCGCCCGCCGACAGGTCCATGTGAATCACGCCACCGGGGCGAACGGACGTTCGAGCGAGCTCGAGCGGCTGGGCTCGAGCGCCAGCCTGCCCGGCTAACTGGCGGCTGCGAGAACCACGCTGACGACCACAGCGATAAGCGCATTTCGCATGAAGCAGACCCCTCCGTGCTGGATGTCAGGACGTGAGACGGATTTGGGATGGTGGATGCTGCGTTCCGTCAGGATCGCTAAACGATTCTGACCTGCCGCCTGCCCAGCCGCCGGCGGCTGCACCGCATCCGGCGGTGGACGACCGGGAGGCGTGAGCGATGACGAACCAGGCCAGAGGACCGAACAACCAACGTCAAGCAGGCCGTGCCGTTCTTCGCGGTGTCGAACATCGACGCCTCGGTCCGCTACTACGAGAGTCTCGGCTCGTGATGACGAAGCAATGGGTCGACGAGGGCACGGCTCCGACGGTGCTGGCTGAGCACGGGGAGGCGGCCCTCATGCTCCAGTGGAGTTCCGGGAAAGACGGCACGGACGCGTGGACGGCCCAGGGAAGGTCGGCGTCGGCGTGTCCGGTCTGCTTCATCTGCGAGGACGCGCTGGCGCTCTATCGCGCGTTCAGGGCTCGAGGGATTCAGAGGCGTCGAGGCCGTTCGGTGCGGCAACGGGATGTGGGTGACGTCGCTGACCGACCCGGACGGCTACCGGATCGATTTCGAAAGCGATACCGAGGTGCCTGAGGAAGCTGAATTCTCGGAGCCGGAGGTGTGATGTTTCGGCGCTCGCGGCATGATCGACAACGCGGGCGAAGCCGTTTCGACCCGCAAATGCTCACGACAGCCAACGGATCGCTCTACAACCGTGCGGTTGCGCCGAATCATGTGAGCCCCATGACCCTCCCCCGCCGGCACTCGTCTTGGCGCCTACCGAAGATCTCCGTGCTGCTGGGCGCTGGAGGCATGGGGAGGCTACATCGCGCCCGCGATGCTAGCTGAATCGCGAGGCCGCGATCAAGGTGCTCCTCGCGCGGCCGTGGCGCGACCGGCCGAACGCCTCGCCCGCTTCAGCCGCGAAGCGCGGGTGCTCGCGTCGCTGTTACAGACTACCGTCCGAACATCGCACACATTCACGGCATCGAGGGGACGCCAAAACTGGCATCCGCGCTCTGGCGATGGAGCCTGGTCAGAAGGTCCCGACAGCTCAGCGGATCGCATCGCCCCGGGCGCGATCCCGCTGGATCCGAGGCGCTGCCAGTCGCGCGAGGGCGGATCTTCAGCCGAAAGGCGCTCGAAGCCGCTTCTACGAGCAGGCGCGTCGTCCATCGCGATCTGAAACCGGCGAACGTCAGTTAGCCGGGGCCGACGGCACCGTCAAGGTGCTCGGCTGCGGTGATCTCGCCAAGCGCTTCGACCCGGCCGGCGCCTCTCGATGCGCGCCAACGCCGCTGGTATGTCTCCGACCCTGTCGATCCACGCCGCGCAAGCCGGCGTCATCCTCTCGGAGGGTCGGCGCGTATGGCGCCCGGAGCATGGCGACGTGGCGCGGGCCGTCTAGGCATAGGCGCGCCGGACATCCGTGGGCGTTCTGGGCGCGCCGCTCTTCCGAGACGCCGGCTGGGCGGCGGGCGTCTCCAGCGGCGATCGACGTCACCGACACGATTGTCAGCGCCAGTCGTGAGCAAAGACTGAGCCTGAGCGAGGCAGCGGCCCCTTGCCGCCGCATCGTGCCGCGCGGCCGTTGATCGTGCCAGCGCCCGGAAGAAGTGATCCGAAGCTGGCGCCATGCAGGCCACCGGCGACTACCGCATCCAGATCGACGATCCTGATCGGCGGCGCCTCCCGGGAGGAGCGCCGCCCGTCCCGGTCTGCGACGGCGGTGACCGCCTCCCGCCGCGTCGTGATCAGTGGTGATGGCGGCGCTGGCCGGCGCCGTGGTGGCGGCTGGCAGATGTCGAGCACTGGCGAGGCCCGCGCGCCGCAAGCCCGCGGCCTGCCATCACGCTTCGAAATTGTGCCACCGCCCGCACAATCACTGGCGATTCAGGGCGCCGATCGCGACATCGCCATCAGCAATACGTAACTGAACGAAGTACAA
>ERZ1370068.11266-contig-9895_pt1 | contig 35299 bp, 36 predicted proteins | sample MGYA00561227_ERZ1370068 | MGnify/ENA primary metagenome ERZ1370068 (study PRJEB38410, sample SAMEA6850437) | metagenome | study: Metagenomic assessment of the ecological functions of the soil: analysis of the soil microbiota associated with the...
GTTGTACTTCGTTCAGTTACGTATTGCTGGTAGGTGATGAGCGGAAACGCGAGGAAGCTCGCGGCTCCGGCCAGGAGCGTGGCGGCGCACAGCCGCGGAGCGCCACATGACGTGGCGCAGGCCGACGCGCAGGCTCTCGGCCAGGCTCTCCCTGCGCGCGGCGGGGGCGGCGGCAGCGCGATCGTGCCTGGCGCACGAGGGATCACTCCCACGAAGGAGAGCGCGTTGGCGGCGAAGCCAGCCGGGTCCGGCGCTCGCCAGCAGCAACCCGGCGATCCACCGGCCCGATCGCGCGCGACAGGTTGAACTGCAGCGGTTGAGCGCCACGGCGTTCGCGATCCGCTCGCGCGGCACCAGGCTCGTGATCACCGCCTGGTAGGTGGGCGCCGACTGGGACTGCATGAGGCCGGTGGCGAACGCGATGCCGACGATCGCCACGATCAGAGGCGGTCGCTGAGTGGCAGCCCGAGCAGCGTGCCGCCATCTGGAAGCCCTGCGACGAGAGCAGGATCAGCCGGCGGTCGATGCGGTCGGCAGCGCCGCCGATCAGCATGAAGGCGAGCAGCGGCGCCTCCTGCGCGAAAGCTGCGCAAGCCCAGGTAGAACGGATCCCCATCCGCGTGTGGATCAGCCAGCTGAGCGCCACGTCCTGGATCAGGTCCCGACGCTCGAAAGGAAGGCTCCGGCCGCCAGGAAGCGGAAGGCCGGGTACTCGAACGCCGCCGGAAGCCGTGCCCCGATCCTCGGGACTCCCGCCGCAGCGGGCACGCCTACGGCTTCTTCGCGCTCTTCTTCGCGGCCGCGATCGCGGCCCGCTTGCGGGCCTTGCGCGCCTTCTCCTTGCGCTGACGACGCCGACGGATCTCTTTATGTCTCTCGATCATGATCTCCTCTTACTCCTTGGTCTCGGCCGTGATGCTCGACCGGCGCTCGCGCGCGGCTTTCGGCAATGCGTTGCCGGATGATGCGCAAGGGAGCCAGGCGCGCGAGGAATCTTCTGCATGTGGGCGAGAGCAGCCCCCGAGGTCGCCGCGCGCGGCGGCGCCGCGCTGCCGCTGTCGCCCACATCGGAGTTCACGACACAGGCGAAGCGCCACCGGGAACACGGCGGCGAGTGGTGCGCGGCTTCTTGCCGATCGCCGCGAGGAAGCGCCTGGTTCGTCCTCCTCCGGGCCGGGCCGGCCGACGAACAGCGTCCGATTGCGCGTGGCGGTCTGGAAGACCGACGCGGCCCGAGTCGAGCGGGACGCGGAGCGCCGGCGGCGCGCGTCGCGGTCGACTCCCTCGCCGCCGCCGTCCCAGCCCGAGCACCCAGGGCTCGCGGACGATGAAGAACGAGCACGCGGCGGAAGAAGCCCAGTGGCCGAGCGCGAGCGCTCGCCTCACGACCTCGTCGCGGGTCGTGGCGGCGTCGATGCGCGCCGCCGCGCCGTGGCCAGTCCGCGGGCTGCGGGGCGCGCCCGCCGCGGGGAGTGCGTGTCAGTGAAGCGCCATCGCTCGTCCACGCCGTAGTGGTCGCGAAGGAGCTGGGTCATGCGGAACTCGGGGACGACCACGGGGCGCACGATGTAGCCGAGCGAGTAGCCCACCTGGGCCACCGCCGCGTGGTCGGCCGGATCGACCATCGCCGAGGAACATCGTCTTGCCCCGGAGCCTGCACGGGGAAGATCTTGTGCGCGGGCGGCCAGCTTCTTGCAGGACGGCCGAGACCGTCTCGGGCCTGACGTCGAGCTCACGTCCGCGGCGGGACGCCGTGAGCGCAGGCAAGGCTTCCGCGCAGACGCTCCTCGGTGATGAAGCGCAGCTCGTAGAGGTTGGTCCCCAGGCGGCCGCCAGTAGAGCACCTGGTGCTGGACTGGCCTCCTGAAGCTGTCGTTCGGTGATGACCCCGCGGTCGCGCAGGATTGCGGGCGAGTATCGGCAGTCGACGAACCCCACGAGAAGACCGTCATTGTAGCAGCCGGGGCGTCGCCTTTCCCGATCCGCCGCCCTGGGCTATCATCCGCGCCGGCGCAGATTGTGCCCGAGCCCATCGCCCCCTACTACGAAGCGGCTCGCGGACGCTCGAGCGCGAGCTGACGGATCGCGGCAGCCTGGGCCTGCTGGTGCTCGACGCCGGGCCGCTCGCGGAGGATCGAGGACGAGTACGGCACGCGACGCCTACGAGGAGGTGCGCCAGCGCTTCTTCAAGATCATCGACGAGTCGCGCGGCAAGGACTACCGCGCAGGGCGACGTGATCCTAGCCTCGACCGCCCGCGCGGGCTGCGCTTCACTGTTCCTGCTCGACCGCAAGCGGCGCGCAGCGTGGCGCTCTCGGTCGCCGACCTGCGGCACGGCGCGCGGCGCGTGGTCTCGTCGCTCGCGCCGAACATCGCCCGCGGCGCTTCCCATCATGCAAGACGCCGCCGCGGCTCGAGGTCAGCCACGGCCTCGCGGTGCACAATCCCGCTGCCACACCGAGCGTGATCGAGCGCGGCTCGCCGAGGCCCTCGAGCAGGCGTCGCACGAGCGGCATGCCGAGGAGCTCGGCGTGCTCGAGCGGCTGCAGGACATCCTGCTGCGCGAGAGCGGTGATCACCGCCTACCAGCCGATCCTGCGGCTGCAGGAGAGCACGGTCATGGGCTTCGAGGCGCTCTCGCGCGGGCCCGCGCGGCTCGGGCCTCGAGGCGGCCGTCGCGCTGTTCGGCGCCGCCAGAGCCACGGGCTGCTGGTCGAGCTCGACCGGCTCTGCCGGCGAGCGGGCGCTCCTCTCTTCCGGCCGCATCCCGTCGAACGCCAAGATCTTCGTGAACACGCTGCCCGCGACGATGCGCGACTCCGCAGTTCCGCGGCAAGGCGCTCATCGACTTCCTGGACAAGGCGCAGGTCGCGCCGAGCCGGATCGTGATCGAGATCACCGAGCAAGCTGGTGATCGAGAACCACGCGACTGTTCCGCGAGACGATGGGCTACTTCAAGCCGACCTCGGGATGTCGTTCGCGGTCGACGACGTGGGCGCGAGGCTACTCGGGCCTCGAGACGATCGCCAAGCTCAAGCCCACGTACCTGAAGATCGACATCGTGCTGGTGCGCGACGTGCACACGAGCCTGGTGAACCGCGCGATGGTGAAGGCGCATCATCTCGCTCGGCCACGGCATCGGGGCCCAGGTCATCGCCGGAAGGCATCCACAGCGAGGAGGACGCAGGTGCTGCGCGAGCATCAGGCGTCGACTACGGCCAGGGCTTCCATCTGGCCCGCCCGGATCCGGGCCTCGAGCCCGGCCTAGGCTCCCGTGAGGAAGGTCAGCGCGCTGCGTCCCAGAACCGGACCTCGTCGCCGTGCTTCGAGCTCGTGCTCGCGGCGCACGCGCTGGCCGTTGACGCGGGTGAAGTTCGTCGAGCCGAGGTCGACCACGACAACCGTCGCCCCGGCGCTCAGGATGCGCGCGTGGCGCGCGCGAGACGAGCGGCTCGTCCACGCGGATCGTCGACGTCCTCGTCGCGGCCGAGCTCGTGCTCTTCGCCGTCGAGCGGGAACTCGACCTTGCCGGCCGTCGGTGCGCTTCGCCAGACGCAGGCCGTGCTGCGGCGCTCTCGGCGCGGCTCTGCGCGCGGCGAGCGCGCGAGACCGGAGGGCCGTCGTTGTCGATCAGCGTCGCCTCCTTGAGCACGGCGGCGGCCCGGTAGGCGTCCACCGCCTGCGGCCTGATAGCCGAGCTGCTCGAGGGCGAGCCCGAGGATAGTAGAGCGCCGTGCCGCGCGAGACCCCGGCCGCTGCGGCGAGCTCGCCTTGCGCCTTCTGCGAGGTACTCGTGGGCGCCGGCGATAGTCGCCGAAGTGCATGCGCGCAGATCGCGAGGTTGAGCGAGCGTAGGCGGCCGCCCTCGCTGCCCGGGTAGCCCTTCGACCACGGCGCGCAGGTCCATCATCACCTTGTTGTAGACGAGGTCGGGGTCGAAGAGCGGGATCTCGCGCGGCTCGAGCCGAGCGCGAGCTCGACGCCGCGTGGCTGCGGCCCGGGCGGCGCCCTTCAGCCTGCAGCACCAGCCGGTCGTCCGACCTTCTTCTGCCTCGACGAGCGGCCAGCAGATCGGCGGTCTGCGTGACCGGCTGGCCGTCCGCGCCCAGCACCAGGTCGCCCGCCGCGATGCCGGCCTCTGCCGCGGGGCCGCCCGGCGACCACGCGCAGCACCGAGGACGCCCTCGTGCAGCAGCGTGTCCACGGTCGACGAGCCCGCTCCACGGCCGCTCGCTGCGGAACTTCGCGTCGACCGCCGCTATGATCAGCGGCTCGTAGGCGGACTCGGCGAACGTCACCTCGACGGCCTCGGCCATGGTGTTGCCCGCCGCCAGCAGGTGCAGGCGCCGCCGTCCGCTGCAGGCGTTCCTCGGGCAGCACCGCCATCAGGAAGCCCTGCACCTCGAGCGACGGCGGCCAGCTCCTCAGCGTCACCTTGCGCACCAGGTCGGGATCGCTGCCCGAGCCGGCGGCACAGAGCGCCTGGCGGGTGAGCTTGTCCTGCTCGAGCATGCGGTCGACCGCCTCGCGGCGGCGCCGCGATGAAGTTGAGCGAGCTCGAGGCTCGAGAGGTTCGCCTGGATCTTCTCGTCGGCGTCCGACAGGTTGCGCTCCCCGCGGCGCTCGCGGCCTCGACGCCGAGGAACGCGAGCGTGGGCCGGATCGGGCAGTCCAGGCTCAGCGCCTCGTCCTTCGCGAGCACGAGGTCCTTGATGAACTTGCCGGCCGTGGTGCTTGACCTCGACGCGACCTTGCCCGAGCAGATCGCCGTCGAGTCTGCGCGGGCGTCACGCCGCGCGCCTCGCCGTTCAGGCAGGATGCGAGCGCCCGGCGGATCGGAGGTCAGCTTGAGCGAAGCGAGCGAGTCCTCGAGCGCGCACCGGCTCGGCCGGCGTAGTCCTGAGGCTCGCGGCGTCGTCGAGCGTGCGCTTCGCGCCGCCATCGTAGCACTTGCGGCGCAGCTCGACGCGCGTGGCTGCCGAGCGACGAGGTTCGTGATCTCCGCCCGCGCCGCCGCGCGCGTCGGGTCGAGCCCGCGGCCCGCGCTGGCCTCGGCGAGGCTCGGGCGCCAGGCTGCCAGGCTGGTCGCCCTGAGCTCGCCGTCCACCCACACCTCGACGCCTGCGCGGCTCGACGATCAGGAAGGCGCTCGCGAGCACGCGCGTGAGCCGACCGCGCGCGTCTCGGTCGCCTCGGCCGCGATGTTCACCGCCAGCGTCTCGGTCTTGTAGCCCGGGCGGCTCACCTCGACCGCGTACTCGCCGGCCAGCACCTCGATCGGGAAGAAGTCGGTGAGCCCCAGCTCCGTGCGCAGCCCGCCCGGGCTCACCAGCGTGACCGCGGCGCCCGCCGGCTGCGAGGAGACCGCGATGCGGCCGACCAGCGTCCTGCTTGACGCTCTCGAAGAGCTCCACCGACCTTCGGCGAGACGCGCTCCTTCGACAGCGACGCGTCCGGCCGCAGCTGCACCAGCTGCCGGAAGTTGCTCCGAGGCCTTCTCCTGAGAGCCCGATCCTGAAGTAGGCGCGGCCGCGGTGCTCGTAGGCCTGCGCCAGGATGTCCGTTGCCGCGCGGCGGCAGCGAGCGCGGCGCCGAGCGCCTCGAGCCGCGCGATCAGCTCGTCGAAGACGACGATCGAGCGGCTCTGCTGCGGCCCGTCGAACTCGGCCACCGCCCGCGCGAGCAGCATCCTGCGCGGCCTGCACCTCGGCCTGCAGGGCGGCGGCGGCTCCGGCGGCGGCTGGCTGCTGCGCCCGCGCGGCGAGCGGCGCGGCGAGGAGCAGGCGCCAGGGCGGCGAGCGCGCGCGTTCGGGCTCGGATCGATTGCGGCTTTGGCGAGGGCATCGGGGGTCGCGGGCCTAACGATAGCGCAGCACGCGCTCGGGCGGTCGTCGTAGACGAGCACGGCGCCGGTGGCGTCGAGCGTGAGCGCGCGCGCCTTGCGCAGCTCCGGGCTGGCGATCGTCGTGACGAGCTGGCCTTGCGGGTTGAAGACGAGCACACCCGCCTCCTCGTCGGCCACGTAGAGGTTGCGGAAGGGGTCGACGGCGACGTCGACCGGGCGCTTGAGGCCGGTCGGGCCGACGCTGCGCAGCAGGCGGCCGCCGTCGTCCCACACCCGCACCGTCTTCTCGTCGCGGTCGAGCGTCACGATCCCGCCTTCGCCGTCGAGCAGGATGCGCGTCACCTTGCGCTTGGCCGCGTCGCGCCCGCCCGGGAAGGTCCCCTGGTACTCGCCCTTGCCGTCGTAGCGCAGGATCGCCTCGCGCTCCTCGTCCGAGACGAGCACGGCGCCGCCCGGCGCGATGCCCGCGGCGAGGATCTTGTCGACCGGCTTCGGCGGCGCCCCCGGCTTCTCGGCGGGCGTCGCGAAGGTCCGGATGTCCTTCGGCCCCACCCGCACCGCGGTGCGCGAGGCCATCACGAGCTCGCCCGCGGGCGAGAGCGAGAGCGCGCGCGGGTCTTCGCGCGCTGAAGCCGGCGCCGATCTTGCCGTTGCTCTCGATCGGCACGGCGCTCTTCGTCTTTTCCGAGGCGATCCAGAGCGCGCCGCTCGGCTCCACCAGCAGCGACCGCACGTCCTTCAGCACGTCGCCGGCTCCCACGCTGAAGGCGGGATCGAGCGCGAAGCTCGGCTTGGCGGCGCCGAACAGCCGGTAGAGCGCCGTGGTGCGCTGCAGCGCGGGCTCCGCCCAGGCGCTCTTCGGGAAGCGGTTGCGGACCTGCTGGAACTCCTCCATCGCGAGGCGCGGCTGGCCCGAGAGCGCGAGCGCGCGGCCGATCTGGTACTGGGCGCCCGCCGCCGCGTCGGAGGCCGGGTACTCGAGCGACACGCGTCGGTTGAGGTCGCTCGCCTCGGCGTAGCGGCCGGCGCGACGCTGGGCGAGCGCCTGCGCGGCGATCGCCCGCGGCACCCAGGGGCTGCTCGGATAGAGCGTCTCGACGCGCGCGAACTGCGCGAGCGCGTCCTCGATCTCGGCGGGCGTCGTCGCGCGGTTCGAGCGTCAGCAGGCCTGAGTAGTAGTAGGCGCCCGGCGCGCGCGTCGCTGCGCGCGTACTGCTTGGCGACCTGCTCGAAGGCGGCGCGCGCCTGGGCGGTGTCGTTCTCGACCTCCATGCGGTAGCGCCCGATCTCGAGCAGCGCCTGCGCCCACGGAGTCGGTGTTCGGGAAGCTCGAGACGACGATGTTGAAGTTGTCGAGCGCCTGCTTCGACTTGCCTTGCGCCTGGTACGCGCGGCCGTCCTCGAGCAGGCGGCGCGCCTGCTGGTCGGGGATCTCCTGCGCGCCGAGCGGGCCCGCGAGCGCGAGCAGCACGACGACGAGCGAGTCCTGGCTTCATGTCCTTGCGGCCCCTCGACGTAACGAGGGCTTGTTCTCCTTGACCTCGATCGTCTGCTGCTGGGTCTTGCCGTCGGGCCACTTGAAGGTGACCGTGTGGCGGCCCGCGGCGAGCGGCCGGTCGCGGATCGGCGGGTAGTCGACGAACACGTCGTCGACCAGCACCTGGCAGTTCTCGGGGGTGGCGCGCGCGTTCAGCTTGCCGAGCGTGGGGGCGGGCAGGGCCACCTCGCCGCCGACGGGAACCTCGACGGTGACGTCGGCCTTCAGGAACACGGGCGCCGCCAGCAGCGTCAGCACCTGGCGTCCGCTCGACTAGCTGCACGCGCGGCGAGCTCGCGCCCTGGCGAGCGTGCGCCCGCGCCAGACCACGTCGAGGGCGTACTCCGACTGGACCGCGACCGTGCCGGGCGGAAGCTGCTTCTCGAGCGTGACCTCGAGCGCCGCCGGTGCGCTGCCCGGCTTGACGCGGATCTCCTGCGGCGTGTAGCCGTCGAGCGCGAGCGCCACCTTGTGCTCGACCCCGGGATCGAGCGCGGAGCTCGAGCGGCGACAGGCCCGCCACCACCGCCGCGCCGTCGAGCGTGACCCTGGCTCCCGGCGGCTGCGTGCGCACCGGCAGCGAGCGGGTGGCCGCGCGGCGGCCTGACGCGACGGGCGGGGCGCGCCGGATGCGGCCGACGGCGGCGTCCGGCGTGCCGCAGCTTCGTTCCCGAAGGACGCAGCGGCACGACCGCCGCCGCGAGCGCGACGACCAGGAAGGCGCCGCCCGCGTAGAGCCAGGGCCGCGTCGAAACGGGTGCCGGCGCGGAGCGGCGGGCGCTTCCGACGGCGCGAGCACGGTCGGCGCGAGTGCCGGCGCTCCCGGACACCTGGGTCGGCAGGCTGCCGATGGCGCCCGCGTCGCGCTTCGTGAGCGCGGCCTGGAACGTCGCGTCGAGCTCGGGATAGCCGTCGGCGCCTCGCCGTGGACGGCTCCTTGCGGCGCTTCTTCCTCGCGCAGCGCCACCCGCAGCGCGCGGCGCGGCTCGACCCAGTCGGGGTGCTCGGCCACCCAGGCCGCGCAGCCGCGCGAGCGCCTCCTCGACGTGGCCTCGCCGAGCGCGCGGCGTGCAGCGGTGAGCCCTCGGCCTGGATCGCCGGCGGAGCCGGTGGAGCGCTGGACGCTCGCCGAGCAGCGCGGCGAGCTCCTCGGCGAAGGCGGCCGCGCTGGCGTAGCGTGCCGCCGCGTCCTGGCGAGCGCCTTGTCGAGCACGGCGCGCAGCCGCGGGGCGAGCTCGCCGAAGGCGTCGAGCGCGAGCGGCGCCGGCTCTCGTTCACGATCTTGTAGAGGATCGCGGTGACGTCGTCGCCCGTGAACGGCCGCTCGCCCGCCAGCAGCTCGTAAGAGGATCACGCCCACCGAGAACACGTCGCTGCGCCCGTCGAGCGGCCTGGCCGCGCATCTGCTCGGGGCTCATGTAGTGGACGGTGCCGACCATCATCCCGGTCTTGGTGACGTGATGGTCGGGCCCCGAGCTTCGGCGATGCCGAAGTCCATGATCTTCGCGGTGCCGTCGTCGAGCAGCCGGACGTTGCTACGGCTTGATGTCGCGGTGGACGATCCCGTGCTCGTGGCGCGTAGGCGAGGCCGCGGCAGACCTGGACGACGATGTCGAGCTGCTCGGCGAGCGGCAGCGTCCTCGCCCGAGCGCAGCAGCGCCTCGAGGTCGGCGCCGGGCAGCATCTCCATGGCGATGAAAGGCACGCCGCGGTCCTCGCCGAGCTCGTAGACGGTGACGATGTTCGGGTGCTGGCAGCTGCGCCGCCGCCTGCGCCTCGATCTCGAAGCGGCGTGCGGCTCGTCGTCGTCGAAGCGTGCCCTCGACGGTGAGCGTCTTGACCGCGACCTCGCGCTCCAGGGCCTCGTCGAGGCCGCGGTAGACCATGCCCATGCCGCCGCGGCCGATGCGGCCCGTGACGACGATAGCGCCCGATGCGCTGCGCGGCCGGTCGTCGTGCGGCCTGGCCGGCAGCACGCGCGCTCACTCCTCGAACTTCAGGAGCACGACGGTGATGTTGTCCTCGCCGCCGCGTGCGTTGGCCTCCGCCGACCAGGGCCGTGGCCGCCCTTGTCGACGTCGCCCGTCCGACTCGCGCAGGACGCGCGCGATGTCCGTCGTCGGGCACCATGCGTGGTGAGCCCGTCCGAGCACGAGCAGGAGCATGTCCCCGGCCTTCATGCTCCGGGACCTGCATGTCCACCACGAGGTCGGGCTTGCCGCCCAGGGCGCGGGTCACCACGTTGCGCAGCGGGTGGCTGCGGGCCTGGTCGGCGAGATGACGCCGCTCTGGATCTGCTCGTTGACCCAGGAGTGGTCGCTGCGTGAGCTGCTCGATCGAGCCGCCGCGCCACGAGGTAGATGCGGCTGTCGCCCGACGTGCGCCGAGGTTGGCGATCGTCGCCGTCCACCAGCACCGCGGCCACCGTGGTCGCCATGCCCTCGTACTCGCTGCGTTCCTCCGGGTGGCCTCGAGCACCTTGCGGTTGGCGTAGCGGATGGCGGTCTTGAGGCGGTTGCCGTCGTAGGAGATGGTCTCGTCGAGGCCGAACGGGCCAGGTGATCTCCTCGTCGCCGCTGGTCAGGCAGACGAACTCGTTGATCGAGTCCGACCGCCACCTTGGAGGCCACCTCGCCGGCGGCGTGGCCGCCCATGCCGTCGGCCACCACGATACAGCCGCTGCTCGTCGTTCAGGCACAGGGCTGTCCTCGTTGCCCTTGCGCTTGCGCCCCACGTCGCTGACGGCGCTGATCGGCGATCTTGATCCGCAAGCCGTTCACCGCTGCCCTACATGCGCCAGCTCGGCCGGCGAGCCGGTTCGCGCCCGGGCAGTCGCGCGGGCGCGATCCGCAGCGCCGCTTCCACCGCCCGCTGCGCGCGCAGCTGCAGGCCCTGGCGCGGCAAGCACTGTCGCCAGCTCGACGAAGGCAGTCGCGTGGTTCGGGCAGAGCTGGATCGCGCGCTCCAGGATCTGGATGGCCTCGCGGGCGGCGTCGATGGCCTCGCCGCCTCGCGAGCGCGCGGCCGAGCGCCAGCTGGTAGGCCAGCTGCCTCGGGGCCGTGGTGAACCGCCGTGTACAGCAGCGTCGACCGCGTCCTGCAGCTGGCCCGGCCTCGAGCGCCGCCTGCAGAGCCCGCTCGTAGGCGTCCGTCGCGATCTCCTCGGGCGTCGTCGGCACCGGCTTTTCTGCGAGCCTGGTCGTACTCCTGGCGGCTCTTCGGTTCGAGCGAGCGTGTTGAAGGCCGTGGTCAGGTCCTGAAGAACGCGCGCTGCGCCTGCTGCTTCGCCGCGGGGTCCGTGAAGCGATCGGGGTGCTTGTCCGCGCGAGCTTGCGCGTAGGCCTGGCGGATCTCCGCCGGCCGAAGCCTGCCGGGGTGACGCCGAGGAGCTGGTAGTAGTCGGCCATGGACAGGCCTAATGCTGCTCGAGCCCTGCTGGCGGCCTTGACGAACTTCTGCGCCTGCTTGCGCACGGGCTCGGGCACGTTGCGGTCCACGGCGATGCCCTTGATGTCGCGCGGGTTGAGGCGCGGCACCATGCCCAGGCGCGATTCCGACGGGAGTCCGCGGGTTGCGCACCAGGTTGTTGACGCACGGTGTACCTCTTGCGTCCACTCGCGATGCGTTGCCGATCGTGCGCAGGATCTCGGTCGGACACGTTCTTCATGCGCCGAGATCGACTCGATCTCGGCCTCGGTGATGCGCGGGCTGCCGAGCACCGCGGTCGCCACGAGCCGGTTCGGATCGCGGATCAGGATCGAGCGCTCCTCGCGCGAGCCCTTTAGGGCGGTGATGAGCTTCTCAGCGGTGTTTGACCTGTAGATCTTCTGGACGGCGCTCACCTTCTCGGTCTTCTGACGGTCTTCCTCGGAGAGCGTGCGCGACGACATACTCGTCCTCCGTCATCAAGATCTCGGCCTCCGGATCTCCTCGACGTCTGGCGCGCGGGTTCGGCGGAGCTCGGCGACTGCAGCCGGCGTCTGGCGCGGGCTGCTCGCCGATCTCGAACGTCTCGCGCAGCTCGCGAAGGCGGCGTTTCCTGGTCGTTGCTGAGGGCCGGCGTTGCTCTCGATCGCGACGAGCAGCGACGTGCTCCGCAGCAGGCGCGTCTGGTTGATCACGACGAGCTCGGCCAGAGCTGCTGCGGCAGCGTAGGGGCGAGCTGCCTCGATCACCTCGTCGGGCAGCGAGGTAGTTCTGCAGAACGTCGCCTCGCGCAGCTCCGGCTCGGCCCGCTTGCTCACCGCCCAGGCGAGCACGGCGACCGGCGTGTCCCGGCTCTTGAGGATCGGCAAGAGACTCCACCGCCGCGAAGTCGGTGAGCGACTTCTCGGCCGCGGCTCGGATCGTCGAGTCGGCGTCGCCGACGAGGCCGGTCCAGAGCTCGAGCAGGTCCTCCGGCTTGAGCGGCAGCAGGCCCTGCGCGGCCATCAGGCGGAGGTCGCGGCCACACCTCCGCGGCGGAACTGGAGGACCAGTGGGTTGGTGGCTCGGGTCTCGCCCATGCAGCGCTAGCCGCTTCGGCCGTCGGGGAGGCCGCGTCCTCCTGCCCCACGATGTCGGGCAGGTTCTGCTTGGTGATCACGATGTTCTCGCCGGACCTCACCGCTGCGCCCGAGCGGGAGCGCTTGGCGGTCGTTGACGCGGATGCTGACTCCGCCGGCGTTGCCGACCGACAGCACGATCTCGCCGCTGGGCTTCGAAGGTCTCGCGACTCGCCCTGCGCCAGCACGCGGTTCACCACGGTGGCGCCGTCGGCGCGCGACCTCGACCCAGCAGTCGGCCTGCGCGGTCAGCGTCAGCAGCAGGCCGTTGCCCGCCGCGGCCGGCACGACGACGACGCCGGTACGCGGTCCGTCGGCAGCACCACGGGCGCCGCGAGCGGCGTCGGCGAGGAGCTGGGGCGGCGCGCTCGAGTCGCCGCCGCGGCTGCAGCATCAGCACCACGGCGATCACGGCGACGGCGCCCAGGAACAGGTGGCCGGACGACAGCTTCGATTTGCGCGGCTGGTAAGGGACCGTCGTGGGCTTGCGCTCCGTGGCGAGATCGCGCGTGCGCCGCCACGAAGTCGGCGACGGTCTTGTCGGGATCGAGGCCGAGGAAGAGCGCGCGTACTGCTTGACGAACGCCCGCGGGAAGAGGCCGCCGGGCAGCGCATTCCGACGCGGTCGTCCTCGAGCGCCTGCAGGAAGCGGATGCCGATCTTGCGTGCCTTCCGCGATCTCGCGCAGGCTCACGCCGCGCATTTCGCGTTCCCGTCGGAGCTTTTCCGCGAACCCGCCCATCGCTTCCGCTCTTCTCGGCCCCGGTCGGCCTGAGACCTACGGCCGCAGCCCGGCGATTTTATTGCTGATTTTCGTGCAGTGTCAAGGCCATCTCGTTGAGCCGCCTAGAATTGTACGCGCTCACGAAGGCTCCGCCTCCTGCTCGATCACCTTTCGTGCAGCGGCCTGGATCAGGGGCCGCAGCGACGGATCGAGAGCGAGCCGACGCAGGTCGCGCGGCACGAGCGACGTGATGCGCTCGAGCACGAGCGGCAGCGGCGTGCGCCGGTTGCAGCACGATCGCGAGCTTCACCGCGATAGCTCGTCGCCCAGCGCGTCGAAGCGGCGGCGGCCTCGACGAGCGTCGTGCGCACATCGTCGCGGCGCAACGCGGTCGTCAGGTCTTCCTCGCGCAGGCGCGGGTTGATGAGCGCGGCCTCCACCACGTGCTTGTCGGCGTCGGCCAGGAGCGGCGGCAGCAGCGGCGGCGTCGCCAGCCGCGCGAGCGTCACGCGATCGCCGAGCCGCATGTCTGCGAGGCCGTCCTTCAGCAGGCCCTCAGCGCGCGCGCGCACGGCCGCCGGCACCCGCGCGCGTCGCGGCCACCTCGGCCAGGTCGTGCCAGTAGAGCGACGACACCAGGCGCTGCGCGAGCGGGCGCGGCGCCTTCGGGTTGAGCACGACGAGCGCCAGCAGCCGCGGCCGCTCGGACCAGGGCGAGACGCTCGCCACGGCCTCGAGAACGCGATCGGCATCGCGCGGCGCAGCGTCGCGGCGAGGACCGTCTGTCCGCGCAGCGGGCGAGCACCTCCCGCGCGCGCGGCACGCTTCTCGCCCGCCGCCAGGATCTCGGCGAAGAGCGTGTCGACCGCGGGCCTGCTCGCGCGACTCACCCCGCATCGGGGCCTCCCCACGAGCCGCCCGTGAGCCGGGCGTGCACGCCTCGCGCAGCGCGAGCACGAGGTTGACGAGGCCGAGCCCGCTCACCGCGCCGCGCGTGAAGCCGCTCAGCGACGATGCTTCGCGCGGCAGGCCGATATCTGGAGCAGCCAGTTGGCCTCCCAGAGCGGGGTCCAGGGCGCGAAGACGAGCGCGATCCCGACGAGGAGGGAGCTCAGGATCGAAAGGAAGGCGGCCAAGGCTGAGGTGGCCGCCGCTCAGTGCCGCGAGCCGAGCTGTCGGATCTTCTCTTGAGCTGCTCGCGATCCGCTCTCCCACGTCGCGGAAGGAGGCGTCCTGTCCGAACACCCCTCCGAACGCGGAGAGCGCCTGCTGCAGCTCGCCCGACTGCTCGAACGCGTCGGCGAGGTCATAGCGAATGCCCCTGTACTCGTCGTCGGCGCGGCCGGGCGCGGCGAGCCCCTTCTCGAACCACTTCACGGCCAGCTTGGGCATGCCCTTCTCGACGAAGCACATCCCGAGCATGCTCGTACACTCGAGCAGCCGGCGCTCGTCCTTCGCGGCCAGCTGGAATCTCGGCGATCGCCTCGTCGACGAGGCCCATCTCCTTGTAGGCGATGCCGAGGTTGTAGCGCGTCTCGTAGTCCTCCTTGCCGAGCTGCTTGTCGAGCGCCCTTCTGGAACTCGCGGAAGATGTCCGAAAGCGACGCATCGCCGAGATCCGTGCCGCCGGACGCCGGCGCCGGCTCCTCGGCGACGGCCGACTGAGCGCCGAAGAGGCCTCCGAGCCTCCGGAGGCGAGGTCGAAGCCTTCGCCGTCGCCGCCGGGCGGCTGGCGCGGGCGCCGACGGCAGGGACGTTCGACGGCGTGAACTCGAGGAAGCCCTCGCCGAGCTGCAGCGGCTCGTCCGGCCCGCGGCTCTTCCGCCGCGACGGGCTCGGGCTCCTGGCTCGAGCAGCTCGTCCCATCTCGGACGGCGCCTCGAGCTCGAGGCCGAGCTCGGCGAGCCGCTGAAGGAGGGCGGGATAGGCGGACAGCCGCGGCCCCACCTCGGCGAGCACGCCGGCGCGCGTCCTCGACGAAGCCCATCGAGACTGTACTGGTCGATCTCGTCGATCGCGCGGCGCAGGTCGGCGGGGACGCTGTCGATCGGGTGGCGGCCGACGGCCGCGGCGGCCAGCGCGGCGCGGGCTGCGCGCGGAGGCCGGCCGGGACGAGCAGCGGCGGCGGCGCCTGGGCTCCTCTTCCAGGTCGAAAGTCGCCTCGACAGGGGCGACCGGCTCCTCCTCCGGGAACTGGCGAGCCGATCTCGCCGCCGCCCAGCGAGAGGTCGGCGGCGTCGAACTCCGGCTGCGGCTCCGCGACCGGGGCCTCGGCCATCTCGACGTACTCGAGCGCTCGTCTTCCTGCGCGGCGGGCGCGGGCGCGGGCTCGTCGATCGCGATGTCCATCGTCGAAGTCCGCGGCGGGCGGAGCCGCCGGCGGCGTGGCGGAGCCGCAGTGGGGCGTGCCGTCGGCTGGGGTGGGGCCGCTGGGTGCAGCCGCGGCCGGAACCGGAGCGGCCGGGGCGGGTGCGGCCGCCGCAGGCGGAGGCGAGAGCTCTGTCGGCCTCGGCGGTGACAGTGGCCGCCTTGTCGGACTCGCCCTTCAAGTTAGGACCTCGGCGAGCACGCGCAGCCTCGGTGGCGGCCGCGGCGGTGTCGCCTTTCTCCTTGTGGAGGTCCGCGAGCCCTGGGCGCTTCGACGTTGTCGGGAAGCGGCTGCAGCCACGCCTCGAACTGGTCCTTGGCCTTGTCGCCGAGCCCGTACTTGCGGAACACGCGGCCCTCGGCGGGGCTCCGGAGATGAACTCCTGGTCGTCGGTCGAGAGCGGCCCGCTGAGCTTCGAGCGACGGCGCGCGGCGCCGGCGCCGGCGGGCCACTCCGCGACCGGCACCGCCTTCGGAGCGGGCTGCGGAGAGGTCGACTTCGAAGCCGCTGCCGGGGGCGCCGCCGCCCTGCTCCTTGAGCCAGCGCAGCTTGGTGCGGTGCTGCTCGTTGTGCGGGTCGAGCTGGACCAGCATCTCGAGGATCGAGGCCGCCTGGTCGTGGCCGCCGGTCGCCATGTAGGCCTCGACCATCTGGCCGTAGGTCTGGGCCACGAGCATGTCGTTCTTCATCGCGCGGTAGAGCTCGACCAGCTTGGCGAGGGTCTTGGTGTGCTGCGGGTTGCGCTGCACGATCTGCTGCAGCAGCGAGGGCCCCGCGCTCGACCTGGCGCCGCTCCGCGAGCTTGTCGACCACGGGCTGGAGGTGGTCGAACGCCTCGTCGAAGCGGCCGTCGGCGAGGGTAGACCTCGCCCGAGCTGCAGCCGCGCGTCCTGGTCGTGCCGCGTGCGCTGCAGCAGCGCCTCGAGCAGCCTTGCGCGCGTCCGCGGCGCGCCGCGAGCTGAGGTAGGACTCGGCGAGCTTCAGCGAGACTCTCGCGGTCGGTGGGGTGGCGCGGCGCGCCTCCTCGAGCAGCTCGATCGCGCGCGGGTAGTCCTTCTGCACGATGTGGACGTTGGCCGCCACCGAGAGCAGCCTGGGGAAGCGCGGCCCCGAGCGCAGCGACTTGTCGATGAGCTGCAGCGCCTCGGCCGGCTTGCCCTTCTTCAGCAGTGCTCGTCCGCGATCGCAGATGTACTCGCCGGCCGCCTTCTCCTGGTCGCCCTGGCGCGTGTAGAGGTCGGCGAGCTGGCCCTTGACCTTGAAGTCCGACGGATCCAGCTCGGACAGCCGGCGCAGCACTTCCTCCGCCTCGCGCATGCGGTTCTTCTTGACGTACTCGTCGTAGACCCGGCCGAGCGTCTGGCGTGCCTCCGCCACCAGGCCCTGGCGCGCGTAGAGATCGCCGAGCTCGCGGCTGCCCTCGACCATCGAAGGGTCGTTGCGCAGGACCTTCTTCCAGACGGCGATCGCCTTCAGGTAGAAGCCGTCGTCGGCGTAGAAGCGGGCGACCTTGACGTACTGGTCGTTCGCCTCCTTGAGCTTGTTGAGCTTGTTGTGTAGAGGTCGCCGATGCGGTTGACGGTGTTCCAGTCGCGCGGGTTGTCCTGGACGATCTGCTGCAGCAGCATGATCGCCCTGGCGAAGTCGTTCCTCTTCTCCGCCGCGTCGGCGTCCGCGCTTCAGCTTGATCGGGCTGTCCTTCTTCGGTGCCACTAGCTGCGCGTCCTCACGAGAAGAGCCAGCGCTGGGAGACGTCGCCGAAGGTCCGGCGGTGGATCGGCGAGGGCCCCAGGCGCCGCAGCGCCAGGCGGTGCTCCTCGCTCCCGTAGCCCATGTTGCGCGCGAGGTCGTAGCCGGGGTGCTCGAGGTCGAGCGCGCTCCATCAGCGCGTCGCGCAGCACCTTGGCCACGATCGAGGCCGCGGCGATCGACGCGGACTGCGCGTCGCCCTTGACGATCGGCAGCTGCTCGACCTTGATCCCGGGCACGGTGAGGCGCGTCCACCAGCAGCAGGTCGGGCTTGACGGGCAGCGCGAGCACGAGGCCCGCTTCATGGCGACGAGCGTCGCGCGCAGGATGTTCACGCGGTCGATCTCTTCCGTGGTCGGCGATCCCGATCCCGAACCAGAGCGCGCGCGTCGCGGATGCGCGCGTCGAGCGCCACGCGCTGGCGCTCGGTGAGCGCGCTTCGAGTCGTCGATGCCTTCCGTGACGAACCCCTCGCCCAGAACGACGGCAGCCAGCGACGACGGGGCCGCAGAGTGCGCCGCGAGCCCACCTCGTCGACGCCGGCTACGACCGCGTGGCCGGCTGCGCCGCGCCTCCTCCTCGAACCGCATGGAGCAGACGAGCTCGACCGCGGTGCACCGCCTTTCGCCTCCCCGCTTCGACGCCGCTTCCATCCCCCTCTCGCTCCCTCGCCGCCCAACGGGGGCCTGCGGGTGCCGCACCCGGGCGGTGGCCCTAGGCTTCCGCTGTGCCTGCGCCTCTGCGCTTCTCCTTCATGCGGCCCGCCTTGCCCTTGCGCTCGCGCAGGAAGTAGAGCTTGGCGCGGCGCACGCGCGCGTGCTTCGACCCTCGATCTCGCTCGATGGTCCGCGCGTGCAGCGGGAAGATCCGCTCCACCGCCGGTGCCGAAGGACACCTTGCGCACGGTCATCGTCGAGCGGGCGCCGCTGCCGCGTCAGGCCGATCACCGTCCCTTCGAAGACCTGGACGCGCTCGCGCTCGGTCTCCTTGCGCCTTGCCCTTCTCATCCTTGACGGAGGTCTCCTTGACCCGCACGTGACGCGCACGGTGTCGCCGGGGTGAGCTGCGGCAGCTTCTTCAGGTCGGCCGCCTCGACTGTCTCGATCGCGTTCATGGTCGTTTCCGTCCCTATTCGTGAATGACGGCGGGTGTTTCTGTCCAGCGACCCGGGCGCGCCGCTCCGGTCCGCGTCTTCGATCTCCCGCAGAAGCGCCTCGTCCATCCGCGCGTGAGGCGCGGCGCGCGCCAGCAGCTCGGGGGCGCCGCTCGCGCGTGGTGCGCAGCGCCTCTGCGCCGGCGCCAGCGCGCTGATGCTCTTGTGGTCGCCCGAGCAGCACCTCGGGCACCGCGGCTGCCGCGCCGCTCAGGCCGGCCGCGTGTAGTGCGGCCAGTCGAGGCAGGCCGGCCTCGAACGAGTCGTCCGACCGCCGAGTCACTGTCGCCCAGCGCCCCGGGGACGAGCCGCACGGTCGCCTCGATCACCGCCAGAGCGCCGCCGTCTCGCCGCCCGTCAGCACGAAGTCGCCCAGGCTCAGCTCTTCGGTGGCACAGGCGTCGCCGCGACACGCTCGTCGATTCCTTCGTAGCGGCCGCACAGCAGCACCAGCCGCTCGAGGCCGGCGAGGCGGCGCGCCGGTTGCTGGTCGAAGCGCGCGCCCGCGCGGCGATAGCAGCACCACCGCCTCGCGCGCCTCGCCGCGCCTCGGCCCGGATCTTCTCGAGCGCGCGCGCGAAAGGGCTCGGCCTTCATCACCATGTCCGGGGCCGCCGCCGAAGGGCGCGTCGTCGACGGTGCGGTGCCGGTCGTCGGTGTGCTCGCGCAGGTCGTGGACGTGGACGCTCGGCGAGCCGCCTGGCCACACGCGCGCTCACGATGCCTTCGCCCAGCGGGGCCTCGAGCATGCGCGGGAAGATCGTGAGCGACGTCAATCCGCATCGACGTACTCGGGCCACGACGACAGCCAGCACACCGTGCACGAGATCGATCGACGTGCGGATCGCAAGGCCTCGGCGAACGGCAGCAGCGTCTCGCCTTCGGGTCCGCGCACCACCAGGACGCGCGTCTCGGCCACCGATCTCCATCACGCTCGCGACACGTCCCCAGCTCGGCGCCGCGCTCGTCCACCACCTTGAGGCCCGAGGCTGGTGGTGGTAGTACGAGCCCGGCCGGCAGCGTCTGCAAGCTCGCTCTCGGGGATCCGCAGCTCCGTGCCCGCGCAAGGCCTCGCGCCTGCGTCGATCGAGTCGACGCCCGCGGAGCTTCAGCACGAAGCGGCCCTTGTGCGGCCAGCACGCGCTCGACCTCCACCTCGCGCGAGCCGCCGTCCGGCGTCGGGCACGAGGCGCGCGCGAGCCTCGGGAAGCGGTCCTCGCGGTCCGGAGAAGGGCTCCACCTTGCACCTCGCCCTTGCGCCCCTGCGGCTTGACGACCCGGCCGATCGAGCACCAGGTCCGCGACGGTGGGCATCAGTCGAAGGATCTCCAGCTCGCACGCGATCGCCGCGCCGCTGCACAGCGCCGTCGACCAGCACCCGCAGCGCGTGGGCCGGTGCGTCCGTCGCGGCCGATCACCCGGCCGCGGTCGCTCGGGGCGACCTCGAGCTCGAGCACGGTGGTACCGTCCTCGACCACTTCGTGCACGCACCCGCCCGGGCTCGCGCACGAGCCCGCGCGTGCGATGTGCAGGACGAGCTCGCCTCACGGGCGGCGGCTCCATCGTTGGCTCGCTTCGCGGTGCCGCGGCTACGGCGGTCGCGGCGCTCCGCTTGAGCAGGCTGCGCACCGTGTCCGCTGGCCTGCGGCCCCCTTGCCGATCCAGGCCGTCGCCCGCTCGGTGTCGATCTTGACGACGGCCGGGTTCTTGCGCGGGTCGTAGTGGCCCAGGCACCTCGATGAAGCGCCCGTCGCGCCAGTTGCGCGAGTCGGCGACCACCACGCGGTAGTAGGGCCGCTTGGTGGAGCCGGTACGTCTCAGTCTGATGGACCAGCATCCTTCCTCTTCTCTTCTCCGTCTAACGGCCAACTGGGGGGCATGCGGGAGGCGAGCCGCTTCATGGCCGCGGCGCCCCCCGCCGAGCTGCTTCATCAGCTTGCGCGCCTGTGCGAACTGCTTCAGCAACCGGTTGACGTCCTCGACGCCCGTGCCGCTTCCCGGGCGATGCGCTTCCTGCCGGCTGCCGTTGATGACCGACGGCTCCGTGCGCTCGCGCGGCGTCATCGAGTCGATGATCGCGATCGTGCGCCGGAGCTCCGCTCGCCGCGCTCGAGGTCGACGCCCTTCATCGACGCCGCTCTGCGCCGGGATCATCGACAGCACCTGGTCGCAGCGGGCCCATCTTGCGCAGCTGGCGCTTGAGTCTGGTCGCGGTAGTCCTCGAGCGTGAACTCGCTGCGGCGCAGCTTCGCCGACGCCGCTAGCCTCGGCCTGCTCGCGGTCGACCGTCTCCTCGGCCGCGCGATCAGCCCGAGCACGTCGCCCATGCCGAGAAGCGCGCGACACCATGCGCTCGAGGTCGAAGAGCTCGAAGGCATCGACCTTCTCGCCGGTGCCCGCGAACTTCACCGGCTGGCCGGTCACCGGCGGCGGCGGAGAGCGCCGCGCCGCCGCGGGCGTCGCCGTCGAGCTTGGTGAGCACGATGCCGGTGATGCCCGATCTCGGCGCTGGAACTCGGCGGCGCTCTTCACCGCGTCCTGGCCGGTCGATGCGCGTCGGCGACGTACAGCACCTCGGCCGGCTCGGCCGACTGCGCAGCTTGCTTCGGCGAGCTCGGCCATCAGCGCGTCGTCGATGTGCAGCCGGCCCGCGCGTGTCGACGATCAGCGTGTCGTGGCCGACGGCGCGCGCCTCGGCGAGCGCCTTTCGCAGGCCAACTCGCCCGGCGCGGCGGGAGCTCGGGATGGAAGACCGCCACCTCTGGCCGAAGCGCCGATCGCGCGCTAGCTGCTCGCGCGCGCCGGGCGCTGCACGTCGGTCGACACCAGCAGCGGGTGGCGCCGCGGCCTTCCAGCCAGCGTCGAGGCTTGGCCGTCGTGGTGGTCTTGCCCGAGCCCTGCAGGCCCGTCATCAGGATCACGCTCGGCAGCTGCGACGAGAACGCGAGCGCGCGCAGCTCGGCGCCGCCCAGCACCTCGACCATCTCGTCCGCACGATGCGCAGCACCGCCTGGTCGGGGTCAGGCTCTTCAGGATCTCTGGCCCATCGCGCGGGCCGCACGCGCTCGACAGAACTCCTTGGTGACGCGGAAGTGGACGTCGGCTTCGAGCAGCGCAGAGGCGGATCTCGCGCAGCGCGGCGTCGACCTGCGCCTCGCTGAGGACACCCTGCCCGCGGAGGGTCCGGAATACCCCCTGGAGCCTTTCGCTGAGCGCCTCGAACACGGCAGACCACCCCCGGCGGGCCACGCCCAAGCCAAAGCAAAACTTGATCTTATAGGCCCCGGCCGACGGTCGTCAAACCTTTCCGGATTACGGCTATTCGCGCAACCGCCTCGGGCCGCCTGGGGAGGCTCAGCCCATCGTATAAGAAGAACTCCTCCCGAGACGATTTTCCGCCGCTTGACGGTGTACATGCCCACCTCTTCCATCCGCATCCGCTTGCCGGCCATGGGACGATTCTTCCAGGGTGACGTCGAAGTTGTAGATCACGGCGAAGCGGTCGCCGTTCGGGAAAGGGCCCTTGGCGCCGCCCTCGTGCACCTCGTTGTTGGCGAACCAGTGCTCGTTCTTCTCTTTGATCTTGTCCACGCCCTTGAGGCGCGCCGGCATCTCGGGCGTGCTCATGGCCTCGGGCTCTCGGCGTCCTTGCTGTAGAGCGTGTCGATCGCCTCGAGGTTCTTGCTACTGGCAGAGCGCCACCAGCTTGTGACCGATCTCGTCCGTAGTCATCACGTCCTCCCGCCCCTCAGGTCTTCGAAAGCGACGAAGCGACGCCGCCCGGGTTTCGGCACGGGTGGCCGCGCGTTCAATTCGCTGGCTGGGTTGCTAGCGGCAGATGGCGTGACACGTCGGCGTGACGATCGCCGAGGCCGATTTTCGCGCGCTCGCCCTCAGAGCCCAGTCAGCACGAGGCTGGGCGGGCTCGAGGCTAGAATGTCCTTCGCTCTTCCCAGGACACTGTGAGAGGACACCGCGAAATGACGCGCGAGACTCGCATTCGTCTGCCGCCTGTCTGGGCCTCGGCGTGGCGCAGCCGACCGACGACGACCAGGCGCTGGCCCGAGCTCTGGCACGCGTGAGCGGTCGGGCCGTACGTGCGCACGTCGAGTTCCTGGCGGACGACCTGCTCGAAGGACGTGCCACGGCGACGCGGGGGCTACGAGATCGCGGCCCCTACGTGGCGGCCAGCTCGCGCTCCAGGGGCTGAAGCCGGCCGGCGACGGCTCAAAGGCTTCCTGGCAGAGTTGCCGCTCCTCGAGTGCCGGCTCACGTCCGGCTCGGTCGCGATCGAGGGGCCGTCCGGGGCGCACCCGGCGCTCGAGCTGCGTCGGGACTTCCTGATGGCGGCGGACGCCTCGCGGGCCGAGACGAGCGTCGAGAGCGCCGTCGTCTTCGCCGGCTTCAGCGTGACGGCGCCCCGCCAGGAGACAAGGCGACTACGCTGGGCTCGACGTGAAAGGAAAGATCGTGGCCGTGCTCGCTAACGCGCCGGCGCGACTGCCGAGCGAGGGCGCGCCTATCAGCGCCTCGCGGACGCGCAAGGCGGAGCTCGCGGCCGAGCACGGCGCCGTGGGGCTCGTGACGCTGCGGACGCCCGCCGAGGAGACGCGCACCCCGTGGGGAGGCGCGCGGTGGGCTCACGGAGGCGCCGACCACGCGATGGACCAACCGCGACGGCTCGCCCGCAGGGCGCTCAGGGGCTGCCCGGCAGCGCGCTCCTGAGCCTCGACGCGTCGGCCGGCTGTTCGCCGCTTCCCGTGGCCTTCGAGGCCGCCGTCGCCGCCGAGCCGAGGAGCCAGAAGTTCAGGGCTTCGCGCTCGGCGTGCGTGCGGCGCTCGCCTCGCGGAGCTGAGCAGACGCGCGTCACGAGCCCAGAGCATCGTGGGGTTGCTCGAGAGCGACTCCGCGCTGCGCTCGATACCTCGTCTACTCGGCGCACCTCGACCACGCGTGGGCTCGGCCGCCATGGCGGCGACCGCATCCACAACGGCGCACCTGCGACAATGCGCTCAGCAGCGCCGTGGCCGGAACATCAGGTCCGCACGGGTGCTCACTTACGGGCTGCGAGAAGCTTGCCCGCGCCGCTCGGTGCTCTTCCTGCTACGTCGCGGCGCGGCAGAGCGCATTTGCTCGGCTCAGGTACTTCGCACGCCAGATCCCACGGTCCCCCGCGGCGCGCGCCGACGCGCGTCAACGTGGACATGCCGCTGGTGCTCTTCCCGATGGCGGAGGGTAGTGGCGTTCAGGGGCCGGAGAACTCGACGCTCGACAGCTCCCACGCCCGTGCCGCCGCGCACGCGGCCGTCGACACGCACGCGCTCTGCCCCGGACCCTATGCCGGAGCAGACCGATCTTCGTGCACGCAGCGACCAGTTTCTCGTTCGTCCGCGAAGGGCATCCTGCCGAGCTGCTTCTCGCCGGGCATGAGAAGTCACTCCGACCCGGCGCCAGGACGACGCCCGCGGCTGCTTCCGCGCGAGGATTTCTCGAGAAGCACCACAGCCCGATCCGGCGATCTCTCGCTGCCGATGGACGCCCGAGCCGCGGATCGCCCTCTACACGCGCGCCAACGTCGCGCTTTGGGCCTCCGCATCGCCGGGGCGCCCCGCCGCCCCCCGCTGGAGCCGGCGACTTCTTCCGGCTGCGGGGACCTTGCGCCGCCAGACCCGCCGCAGCGAGTTGTGTCGCTGAGCTTTTCCTTCTTGGTCTTCAGGTAGCGGCGGCTGCGCGTCGGACGGCGCGGATCTCGATGGGCACGCGCTCGCACGATCGCGTAGGCCGTAGCCCTCGAGCCCGACGAACTTCCGCGGGTTGTTCGTGAGCAGCCGGATCTTCGTGCACGCCGAGCTCGACGAGGATCTGCGCGCCGATGCCGTAGTCGCGCTGATCGGCGCTTGAAGCCGAGGCGCCTCGTTGGCCTCGACCGTGTCCTGTCCCTGGTCCTGGAGCTCGTAGGCCATGATCTTGTGGATGAGGCCGATGCCCGCGGCCCTCCTGGCGCAGGTAGAGCAGCACGCCGCGCGCCCTCGGCCGAGATCAGTCTCGAGGGCCGGTGCGAGCTGGCCGCCGCAGTCGCAGCGGCTGGAGGCGAAGATGTCGCCGGTGAGGCACTGCGAGTGCACGCGCACGAGCACCGTGCTCGTCGGGCTTGATGTCGCCCATGACCAGGGCCACGTGATGCTCGCCGTCGATCAGGCTCTCGAAGGCGTGGATGCGGAAGCCGCCGTAGCCGGTGGGCAGGTTGGCCTCGGCGATCTTGCGCACGAGGCGCTCGTGTCTGCATCCGGTACTGGATGAGGTCCTGGATGGTGATCAGCTTGATGTCGTGCGCGCGCGCAGAAGGCGCTCGAGCCGCGGCACCCGCGCCATCGGTGCCGTCCTCGTTCATGATCTCGCAGATGACGCCCGGCCGGATAGAGGCCCGGCCAGGCGCGCGAGGTCCACCGCCGCCTCCGGTCTGGCCGGCGCGCGACGAGCACGCCGCCCGTCATGCGCGCGCAGCGGGAACATGTGGCCGGGCCGCGCGCAGGTCCTCCGGCCGTCGTGCGTCGGGTCGATCGCGGCCAGCACCGTGCGCGCCCGATCGCGCGCCGAGATGCCCGTGGTGACGTCCGTGCCCGCGCCTCGATCGGGCACGCAGAACGCCGTGCCGAAGCGCGCGCTGTTCTCGCTCGTCCGCACCATCAGCGGGATGCGCGAGCTCGTCGAGCCGCTCGCCCGTCATCGGCAGGCAGATGAGGCCGCGCGCCGTGCCGGGCCATGAAGTTGATCGCGCTCGGGCGTGACCTTCTCGGCCGCGATCGTGAGGTCGCCCTCGTTCTCGCGGTCCTCGTCGTCGACGACCACGACCATCGGCCGGCCCGGATGTCGTCGATGGCCTCGGGATGCGTGGACACACAAGTGCATCTCTATCGGCTGCCCGGCGAGCCGAGCGAGCCGCTCGACGTACTTGGCGATCACGTCCGCCTCGAGATTGACCGAGAGCGCCAGGCCTCGCGCTCCCGCAGGTTCGTACGCTTCAGTGTATACGGGATGCAGGGCGACGGTGAAGGCGCCCGTCCGGATCCGCGACGACGGTCAGCGAGATGCCGTCGACGGCCATCGAGCCCTTCTCGACCAGGTAGCGCTCGAAGCTCGGATGGAGGCTCGACCGTCGATCTCCGCGGACTCGCCGAGCGGCGCAGCGTCGCGCGACAGCGGCCGACGCCGTCCACGTGACCTGGACGATGTGGCCGTCGAAGCGCCCGTCCGCCCTCATCGGCCGCTCGAGGTTGACGAGGGCGCCCGCGACCAAGCCGCTCGTCGAAGCGCGTGCGCGCGCAGCGTCTCCTCGGTCGGCTCGACGTCGAAGCCCCGCGCGTCGGAGCGCGACCGCGGTGAGGCAGCAGCCGCTCACCGCGACCGACCCGCCGAGCGGGCAGCCCCTCGAAGAGGCCGCCGACGCCGATGCGGACGACCAGCACGTCGCCGCGGCGCTGCCGCCGCTTCACACGGTGCCGGTGCCTTCGACGATGCCGGTGAACATGCCTCGAGCTCCGCCGCCTCGGCCTCGATGTTACCGGGCCGCGCGCGCGAGCGTCACGAGGACGCACGCCGCCCATCGCAAGAAGCCGCAGCCGGCCGCCCTTCGATCTTTGTACATGCGGGCTCCTTCCAGCGCCGTGATGAATACGTGCGCGATCTCCGTCGCGCTCGGGAGGGCAGTCCATCGTCGTCGAGGGGCCTTCGAAGATCACCTGCAGGGTCCCGCCTTCGGCCTTGGGGCACCGTGAAGCGGTTGCAGCCGTCGTGCCCCGTCACGCGGTCGCGGTCGAAGCGCAGGGTCGCGAAGGCTCCCGCCGGCAGTGTGCGGCCCGGCAGCTCGGCGAGCACCCAGGCGGTGCCCTCGAGCGGCGCAGTCTCGGCAGTGCCGGCCATGGCGGCTGGTCGCCCCGGCGAGCAGTGACACGCTGGCGGTCACGACGGCGGCGAGCGCCATTCGCGAGCAGGTCATCGACGCTCTCCTCGCCACTTCAGCCTCCTCGAAACCCGGGCCCCGCGCACGAGGTGCACGATCAGGCCGAGCAGCACGAAAGCCGCACCCAGCATCAGCGCCCAGAAGGCGCGCGGCCGCAAGACCTCGGTTTCCGAGCGCGCATGCTCCTGCTCGCCTGCGGCTCCGTGTCGCGGGCCGGGCTCGCCGAGGACGCTCGTCGCGGAGTGCCAGGTCGTAGCGCGGCGGCGCCAACGTGCGGTGGCCGTAAATCCACTCGCAGCTCGCCCGGCCCGGGCCGGAACAGCCGCGCATGCCACGACGGCGGCAGCGGCTCCGCCGACGCCAGCGGCAAGGCGCTGTTGTCGCCCTCGGCGACGGCGCAGCAACAGCTCGTCGCGCGGGAACGTCGGCAGCTGGAGCGTGAGCGCGCGGCCGCCGCGCTCGCCGGGTCGGCGTGACGCCACGACGCCGACGCGACGAGCCGCGGCGCGTCCCCCTTCGCCTGCGAGACTCGTCGGCAAGCGGCTCAACGAGCGCCTGCACCTCGCGCTCGAAGACGCGGCGCTCGTGCAGAGCACGAGCCGGGCCGGAGGGCAGCTCGGCGTACGGGCAGCGTCAGTCGATAGACGCTGGTGGCTGCGGGAAACCGCGCGGCCGCCGCCGCGTCGCGAGCGGGAACGGGGAGCGGGATCAGGAGCGGCTCCGGCCGGCGGTCGAGCAGATACGGCAGCTGCCGGTCGAGCGAATCCACGATCCGCAGGTCGGTGAAGCTGCCGCTCAGCCTCCTCGCTGTGAGCCAGCACGGCGGCATCGAGCGGCACGGCCAGGAGCCCTGCCGGGCCGTCGGGCAGATCCGCGCGTAGCCGAACGGCGATCGTCTCGAGCGGCGGGCCGACGCCCGGCAACGAAGCAGCCACCCCCCAGCGCTTCCGATTCGGCGGACGCCGGGCGCGCCTCGCCCCAGGCGCCGACGCTCGCGGCCCCGGCGCGGCGCGCTCGCGGGCCGACTCCGAGGTCGTAGCGGGGCGCGTCGAGCGCCGATTGCCCAGCGCGCGACGAGCGTCCCGCCCTTCTCGCTCTCCAGGTAGATGAAGGGCAGCTCGGCCAGCTCCGCCTCGACGGAGAGAGAGTCGAGCGGCGGGTTGTCGCCGTCGTCGACCTCGAGCTCCAGCTGCGCGGTCGCCGGAGTCTCGATCGGGATCCAGCTCGTCGGCGGCGAGGACGTCGCGGACGGCGCGCCGAGCCGCGCCTCGCCGAGGCGGACGGGAGCGGCCTCCCACGCCGGCCAGGCGCGCCTCGCCGACGCGGGCCTGTCGCGAGAGGTCCGCCGCCGACGGACAGTCGCAGGGCCACGATCGGCAGCGCGGGGCCAGGCAGCCGCACGCGGAAGCGGCTCGTGCCGGGCTCGCTCGCGCGCCGGTCGAACGCGAGCGGAGTCGAGACGACCACGGCGGCCGGCGCGTCGGGCTCGCGACCCGGCCGAGGAGCGCGCGCGGAGCGGGCACGCGCGCTCCGAGGCGTCGTCCCAGGTGATCCGCAGGTAGCGATAGCATCCCCGGCGCGAACGCGAGCTCGAGCAGGCGCAGCCCAGTCCGGCAGGTCGAAGAGCGTCGCTTCCGGCGCGAGCCGCGTCCAGCGCGCGCGGTCGCCGCTGCCGTCGAGGAGAGTCGCTTCAGGAACGGCGCGTGGAATGCCGTCCAGGGTGGACCGGGTCGACGCTCGTCGCGAGGTCGGCCTCGAAGCCGCTCTCTCTTTCGTCGCCGGGATCGGCAACAGCTCACCCACGGCGCCACTCGGGCTCGCGCGTGGGCGGCTCCACGACAGCAGGTACGGCACCTCGCGTCCCGTCGGCGTCGCAGAAGCGCAGGTCGGCAGCTCCGCGCGCGACCGGCGCGGCCGACTGCCCAGCGGTCCCGGCGGCTCTCGACCCGCAACGGCGCGGAGCCGACGAGCAGCGGCACGTCGACCGGGGAGGCGCTGCGGCCCGGCTCCTGGAGCACGGCGGAACGCTCGAAGCACGAAACGTGGCGAGCACCTGGACCGCCGCCTCGGACGGAAGCGCGGCGAGCGCGGCGGCGCCGACCGCGACGACGAGACCGGCGCGACGACGACCGCGCTTTTCCTATGGACGCGACGAGCACGTACTTCTGGAGCCGCGAGCGCCACGAGCGAGAGGGCGACCGGGCGAGCCCCACGAACGAGGCCGCCCGGTAGGAGCTTCCCGCCCAGGCGCGAGGGTCGTAGAGGAAGCCCTTGCAGCCGGTCACCCGCCACGAGCGCATGAGCGCCGCGAGCCGGGCGCCTCGGCTGCGCGAGACGATGCCCACGGCCAGCAGACCCAGACCGAAGACAGCCAGCCGATCGTGTACGTCAGGTCCTGCGCGAGCTGCACGCCGAAGCTGAAGGTGATCTGCCGGCCCCGTCCGCGTAGAAGTCCGCGATCTCGATGTTCAGCAGCAGGAACAGCAGCACGCCCGCGCCGCGTGAACGCAGCGGTCGACACTGCGCGGCACGGCGGCGGCGAGGCTGTCGTCGGCGGGCCGCAGACAGCCGGCCGGCGACCACGAGCGCGGCCGCGCACACGAGGTAGGCGTAGAGGTACCAGTTGAAGATCCGCACCTGCCGCGCGGCGTGTAGTGGAAGATCTCGGGATTGAGGGCCAGGCGCACGAACGCCGCGCCGACAGCAGCCCGGCCGGGTCAGCAGCAGTCCCCGGTGCGGGATCCGCCGGTAGAGCCACGCCAGCGGCCGCGCCTTCGAGCGCCCAGCCGATCGTGATCCACTGCTGCCGAGCTGGAGCGGGATCGCCACCGTGACGAAGGCCAGAGCAGCGCCGCCACGAGCGCGAGGCGGCCCGTGTCGCGGCCGCCGGGCGGGCTCGACGGCGAGCAGCCGCCGCAGCAGGAGCGCCATCGCCGCCGCCTGCGCCAGCGGCAGGGCGCCGATCACGCTTGCAGCCGCCGGCCACGAGCGCCTGCCGGGCGGCGAAGAAGAACGGAGCCGAAGCCAGATCGCGGCGAGCCATGGCTCGCGCGCGACCGACGACCGCGCTGCCCGGCGGCGAAGGGCCAGGCGAGGAAGACGGCGTAGATCGCGGCTGCGAGCCCGAGGCGGGCGGGCCACTGCGTCGGCGCCGGCGTGCAGCGTGGCGAACACGAGCACGGCAAAGGCACCGTGCCCACGGCCAGAAGCCCGAGCTTCAGCCAGCCGCGCGCGGTCGCGACCGCGAGCAGCGTCCCCAGGGCCACGGCGTGAGCGGCGGCCAGAACGGCGCGTAGCCGGCGCGGTCGCACTGCCGAGAGGATGGCGCCGAAGTGCAGCGCCGCGAGCGCGATGACGGCGGCCACCGACCAGGCCGTACCCGAGTCCCCCACCGCGCGGCCCATCCGGATCGCGGCGAGCGCAAAGGCCGCGAGCGCGCCGAGCGCCACCAGCCCACGCTGCACCACGCCGCCGTCGGGGCGTTTGCGATCCAGACCAGGAGTGTACCGACGCCGGCCAGCGTGGCCGCGGCGTGGAAGGCGCCGTCGCGGGAGTAGAGACGCGGCGCCCGCAAACGCGAGCGCGAGCACGACGAGGCCGGCGAAGACGGGCCACGGCGGGATGCCGAGCTGCGGGTCGGCCGCCACGGCGAGCAGGAAGATGTGCGCGACCAGGCCCAGTGCGCTGCCGACCGAGAAGCCGCGCGCGGCCGCTTCGGCCGTGCGCGACTGGACCTAGGCATGCCCCGCGAGCATGAGGAGCGCGAGGCCCGTGACCACCGCGAGCGCCGGGCAGCAGCGCGACGGTATCCGCCGCCTCGAGCCACCAGGCCGCGAGCACGATCCAGAGAGGAAGCCGCCCACCAGGCTGAGCGCCGGCAGTTGCGCCGACGCGGTCTCTATGAAGAGGCCCGCGTTCAAGATGGCGAGCAGGAGCGCGAGCCCGAAGAGCGCGCCGGGTGCGACACGGTGGTCGGCCAGGTAAAGCAGCAGGACGAGCGACGCGATGAGCACGGCGCCCCGCCCAGGGCGGCGAGCGGCGCTCGAGGCGGCGAGCCAGCACGGGGACGCCGAGGTAGGCGAGCCCGAAGACCAGGTAGAGGACGAGTGCTGTGCCCAGACGCTCGGGGCGCGAGGTAGCGCGCCGACCAGGCCGCCTGTGCCACGAGGACGAAGAAGACGGCGACGTAATAGAGCGTGCCGCGCTTGCGCGTGATCGCCGCTCCGGCGGCGAGCCCCAGCAGCACGAAGGCCGTGCCGAAGAGCGGGAGCGGGCGAAGGGCGGCCGGCTCGGAGCGCGACGAGCGCGGGAACGGCCACGAGCAGGAACGGCGCCACGAGCGTGGCGCGTCCGAGCGCAGCGTCGGCCTTGCGCCTCGAGCGCCGAAGCGAGCGGCTCGGCGAGCAGGTAGACGAGAGAAGAAGACGGCGACGACGGCGAGCACGCCCGGCCAGGCCGCGCTCGAGTACGACTGGGCGAGCCAGGCGACGAGGCTCACGAGCGTTCCGAGCCCGCCGGCGAGGTGGAGCAGGAACTCGCGGCGCGCGAGAGAGATCGCGAGAAGCCCGACGTCGATCAGGAACAGCAGCCCGAACAGGATGCCGAAGCGGGCGCCGCAGCCCGGCACGGCCGCGAGGTAAAGGGTGAAGAGCAGCGGCAGCGCGGCCCGAAGACCGCCGTGTCCTGCAGCTTTCGGTCCGCCGGCGAGCCCGCTTCGCTGCGGCGCGCGAGTGCCAGGACGCCGGCGACGCCGCGGGAAGACGAGGAAGATCGCCCCGGCGAGCGTCATCTGCGCGGCGTCGAGGAACTTGAACACCCACGCCCACTGATAGAGCGTGGTGAGCACGAGGCTCAGGCCGGTGAGGACGGGCCACGCGCGCGCGCGCCACCCACGCGAGACCGAGGTTGAGCAGCGGCAGGGTAGGCGAACAGCGGAATGCGGCCGGTTCTCCCTCGTCGACAGAGCAGCGCCGGCGTCGCAGAAGCCGCCCAGCAGGCCGGAGGACGGCGATGAAGATCGACTCGTGCCGGATCGAGAGCAGCACGGCCACCCGCGGCCACGAGCGCGAGCAGCAGGAACGTGAGCCAGACCGGAATCAGCTGCCACAGGGCATGGGCGGCGAAGGTGGCGAAGAGGATCGAGACCGCGGCCGCGTCGAGCGCATTGGCCGTGATCGGGTAGCGCCGCGCCGCGCGGCGCTCGCAGACGACGAGCAGCCCCACGCCGGTCAGGACGCCGATCGCGACGCGCACGGGCGGCTGGAGCCAGCCGCGCTCGATCGAGAAGCGCAGGAAGAAGATCGCGGCGAAGACGAGGGCGATGCCCGCCACGGCCGAAAAAGAGTCGGACGCCGACCAGGCTCTCCCAGTCAGAAGCCGCCGCCTTCGTTCGGCGGCGCGCGGCGCCGGCCGCGGTGCGGGCGGAGGCGGGCCTCGGCGGCACGCGGCCGCCGCAGGCTCAGCCGCAGGCGCGGATGGCGCGCGGCCGCTGGCGCAGCGGGCGGCACCGGCGCCTGTGTCGCGGGCGGCAAGGGCGGCAGCCGCGACGACCGGCTGCGGAGGGCTCGGCGGAGGCGCCGGTGCGGGCGCAGGCTGCGGCGGAGCCGGCTGAGCCTCGCGGGGAACGGGAACCGGCGCGCGCGCCACGCCTCGTCGTGGGCGCGGCCGCGCGTTCAGCTGCCCCTGGAGTCGGATCACGGTTTCCTCGAGGGCACGCAGCTGCCGCTGGTTCCCGAGCGCCAGCAGGAACGACACGATCGGCAGCAGGAAGGCGATCCCCGCGAGCGCGAGGCCGAAGAGGACCATCAAGCCTTCCATGCGCGCCGCCTCCCGGGCGGGAGCATCTTAGCGCTTCGGGCGCCAGCGCTCGAAGAGCGGCGGCCAGGGCCATGGGAAGGCCGGCTGCTCCGGCACGGGCTCGAGGAGGAGCGCGCGCCCGAGCGCCTTCGGATCGGGGCCGCCGAAGGCGGAGAGGCTACGTGCCGGCCTCGAGCAGGAGCGGCGCGCGGAAGAGCGCCACCTCGTCGACCAGGCGCGCCGCGAAGGATCCGAGCACCCGGCGCCGCCCTCGACCATCACGCTCGCGAGCCCCTCGCGTCGAAGCGCCGCGAGCACGCGCCGCGGATCCAGGCGGCCGCTGTCGCCGCCAGCGTGATCACGCGCACGCCGCGGGCTTCGAGCGCGCGGCGCCGCGCGCCGGAGCGTAGCCGCGGTCAGCACCAGCACGGGCGTCCTGGCACTCGCCGAGCGCACGAGCCGGCTCGCGAGCGGCAGCCGCAGGCGCGTGTCGAGCACCACGCGCGCGAACGGGCGCCGCGTGCGCGGCTGCGGCAGCAGCAGCGGATCGTCGGCGAGCACGGTCGCCGATTCCCACCACCACGCCGTCGTGCAGTCGCCGCAGCCAGCGGGCCTGAAGGCGCTGCGCGCGGCTCGTGATCCACTTCGACTCGCCGCTCGCGGTGGCGATGCGCCCGTCGAGCGTGAGCGCGGCCTTCAGCAGCACGAAGGGACGGCCGCGGCGGGCCGCGGCCAGGAAGCGTGCGTTGATCGCCTCCGCGTCCCCGGCGAAGCAGGCCGGTCGAGACGCGCAGGCCCGCGGCGCGCGAGCAGCCGCAGGCCGCGGCGCCGCTGACGCGCGGGTCAGGTCGCGGATTGCCGCCACCACGCGCGCGTCCGCTCGCCCGCACGAGCGGCGCGCAGGGCGGCGTACGTCCGTGGTGCGCGCAGGGCTCAAGCGTGACGTAGAGCGTCGCGCCCTTCGCCCGCGCTCCGGCGCGGCCGAGCGCCAGCACCTCCGCGTGCGGAGCGCCCGCCCGCGCGTGGAAGCCCTCGCCGACGATTTGCCCGCCCCGCGCCACCACGCAGCCCACGAGCGGGTTCGGGTTCTTCGCCGAGGCCGCGCGCCGCGAGCGCGAGCGCGCGCCGCATCAGCCGCTCGTCGAGCTCCTGGCTGCGCCGGGAGGGCGCCACGCCATGCGCGCACGCAGGCCGCCGTCGGCGAACGCCGCCGCATCGAGGCGGCAGCAGGCGGTCGTCGAGGCTGCCCGCCGACGCCGACGTAGCGGATCCGGCACCTCGAGCTCGCGCACGACGGCGACGCCGCGACACCGCCCTTCGCGGTGCCGTCGAGCTGAGGTGACGCACGAGCCCGGTGACGCCGCCCGCCTTCGCGAACTCCCGCCCCCTGGGCGAGCCCGTTGCTGCCGACCGTGCTGCGTCCAGCACCGCGGAGCGTTCGCTGTGCGGCGCTCCCGGCACCGCCGCGCGCCGCCACGCGCGCCATCTTCGCGAGCTCGGCCATCAGGTTGGTCTTCGTGTGCAGCCGGCCCGGCCGTGTCGACGAGGACGGCAGTCCGTACCGCGCGCGCGCGCGCCATGCAGCGCAGGGCGTCGGTCAGACGGCGGCGGGATCGCCGCCGTTCCGGCCGCGATGGAATGGTCGCCCGGCGCGCTCGGCCCGGGTCTCGAGCTGCTCGGCCGCGGCCGCGCGAAAGGTGTCGGCGGCGCACAGGAGGACACTCTGCCTTCGCGGCTCCAGGCGGCGGCGAGCTTGCCGATCGTGGTGGTCTTGCCCGCCCCGTTGACGCCCACCGACGAAGACGACCCGCGGCCGCTCCGGAGAACGGCGTCCGGCCGGGCGGCCGCTCGAGCGCGCGGCGCAGCTCGTCGCGCAGCGCGTCTCGCGCATCGCGGGGAGGCCGCCCCGCGCGATCGCGCCGCTCCTGGCGCGCAGGACCTCGAGCGCCTCGCCCACCGCGGGCAGCCCGAGATCCGCCGCGATCAGCGCCTCCTGGGATCGCCTCGAGCGCGGCTTCGTCGAGCGGGCGCGCTGGCGCCGCGCGCGAGATCCTCGATCGGCGTCTCGAGCACCTCCCGCGTGCGGGCGAGGCCGCCGCGAGAGCCGCTCCAGCAGCCCCAACTCAGATCTCCTGGTTGAGCTTGTTTCGCGCTTCCTCGCAGTGGCGCGCGGCCATGGCCGGCAGCGCCCGGGGGGCCGAGCGAGACGACGAGGTAGTAGCCGTCCCGAAGCGTCGTCAGCACGACCGCAAGCGGGCGGCATGGCGCGGGAACGACGCCTTTCTCTCACCTGCCGCCGCCCACGCGCTCTCGGCGGCGCGCGAGACCGTGCCGAGCGAGATGCCCCTGGTAGGCGCCGATCAGGCGCTCGCGCTCGTCGAGCTCGCCCGCGCTCCACCACGACCTCGCCCTGGGCGTCGAGCAGCAGCACCGAGCGCGCGCCGGCGACGCGGCCGAGCAGCGAATCGAGGATCCTCTTGTAGGAGCAAGGGCGCCTCACTTCGGCACCGACTTGGGGGCGTCGGTGGCCGCGCGCCGGCCGAGGCCCGCCCAGTCCTTGCCGCACCACTCCTCTGGGCCGGGTGCGCGCCTCGGCGAAGCGGCCCGCGCGCAGCAGCGACTGCCCCAGCGCGGAGGCTGCAGCGCCGCGTCGTTCGGGATCTCCTTGATCGCCGCCTCGAGCTGGACGGATCGGCACTGGTCGGGCCGCCCGATGGCCGCGAGCGCGTCGGCGAGCCCGAGGTAGAGCGTCGAGCGTAGTCCTTGTTGCGGTTGAGGGCTCGTCCTGAACCAGTTGATCGCCTCGGGGGCGAGTTCTTCCCTGGAAACCGTAGAACGCCTGGCCCAGGTTTGCGCGCGAGACGCTCGGGAGTCGGGTTGGTCGGGTCGGAGTACGCGGTCAGGAACTCTTCTTCTTTGGCGGCGTCGCGGTCGCCCGAGCCGATGAAGCGCGGCGGCCAGGTCGTTGCGCGCACGTCGACGTAGTAGGGGTTGAGCTCGAGCGAGCGCCGGAAGGCCGCGATCGCCGACTTCCAGAGCTCGTCACGGCAGCTTCGGCCTCGGTCGTTCGCGACGCCTTCGCCGAGCAGGGCGCGAGGCCCAGGCCCTTCTGGCAGGGTTCTGCCGTCCTCCTTCACGGCCTTCTGATCTTCCCGAGCGCGAGGTCGATGCGCCCTGGCGCAGGTGCATGACGCCCGTCGAGCGCATCCGGCGTCGGCCGAGCTTTGCGCGAGCGCGGGAAGGCCGGGCAGCAAGAGCGCCAGGGCCAGGGAAGCAAGGCGGCTTTCCGGATCATGGATCTCCTTCTACACCGAGGGTACCGGCGCTCGGGCACGACGGCGTGTGGAGCCAGCGTGGGCGGCGCGTCGCCCATCAGCGCGTGGATGTGCCGAAGTACGCTGCGCGACCGAGGCCTTGCGCGCCTTGGCGCGTCACGTCTCCCATCAGGAACGCCCGCTCGAACGCGCCGACGCACAGCCCGGATCGAATTTCTTCCCCGACAGGAACTTGAGCCGCGCCGATCCCCGCCTGAAGCTCATCGCCTTCGAGTACGGCCGGTCGGGTCATCGCGTCGAACGCGTCGGCGACGCTCACGAGCAATACGTAACTGAACGAAGTAATAA
>ERZ1370068.9493-contig-8268_pt1 | contig 35297 bp, 56 predicted proteins | sample MGYA00561227_ERZ1370068 | MGnify/ENA primary metagenome ERZ1370068 (study PRJEB38410, sample SAMEA6850437) | metagenome | study: Metagenomic assessment of the ecological functions of the soil: analysis of the soil microbiota associated with the...
TTACGCATTGCTGGCCTCGAGATCGCCAGCTTCCCCAACATCGTCTGCGGTGTTGCGGTGATGGTGTGCGGCGTTCCTGATGAAATCCGGCCTTCGGTAGGCCGAGAGGGGTGGAACGACATAGCTTCCCAAGATCATCGGCCTATGCGGCGAGATCGGCGCCGGCAAGGACGGAACACCGTGGCCAACTACCTCGTCATGCAGCACGGCTACAAAGCGCCTCGGTTGGGCCGACGCCCTCTGAAGGACGTGGCCTGCACGATCTACTGCCCCATCGGCGCGGAGCGGCGCTCACTTCTGGGGGACGCAGGCGGACAAGGCCGAGCCCATCCCGAGCATCCTCACGGCCCGGACGGGCAGCCGACCGCGGAGGCGGGCGATTCTGGAGATCGTCGGTACGCAGGGCTTCCGCTGCCCGCGTCGCCGACACGCGTTGGGTCGACACTCACGCAGACCGCCACGCGCGTGCAGGGTCCCGTCCAGCGCCGGTGGGTGGTGGCGGACGTGGTTCCCGAACGAGGTGGCCGCCATCCGGTCGGGCGGCGGCGTGTTCCTCGAAGTGGTCCGCATCGGCGGGCCTGGCGGCGCAGGGCGGCCAGAGCGCCCACGCGTCGAACCACGCGTGGTGGGGACATCCGCGCGACGGCTTCATCAGGGTTGCGCACGGCGACTTCAGTCGGGCTGGCGGCCGCGATCGAGGGCCGCGATTCGATGATGGGCCTCGGCCAGCTGATCCTCAACTTCGCCGGCTGGCTATTCTACTGCCTGATCCCGTTCCGCATCGTGCAGGACCGGAGCAGGGAGTCCGGCTCCGATTCGGCAACGCGACCGCCCTGCTGACCAGCTCGAACGGGGTGCGGGGCACCGGCCTCCACCTCTTCTGGCCCCTGCTCGGGGACGTAGTCGAGGCGGTCGTCACCTGGACGCTGGAGACCACCCTGCTCGGTCGTCACGAAGGACGGCCGCGAGGCGACGGTGAGCGTCGGCATCCGGTGCGACTTCAAGGTCGGCGCTCGAAGAACTGCCCGATGAAGCCGGCCTCAGAGGAACCCAGGTCCGCCAGCTCGTGTAGAGGCTCTGGAAGGTCGAGTGCAAGCAGCCGTAGCGCCGATTCGGTGTTCAAGATCGCGGCGCGCGTCACGGGTAGAGTCGAAAGCATTCGAAACGCCAGCGGCGCGTGCTTCGGAGAGCTTGGCCTCGCCAGAGGGAGCCGGTCTCCGCGTAGATTGGACGAAAGCCGACGTGCTCGATCTCGTAGTGGCTACCCCCGTGCCACGGCCACACCGACCGCATGGCGGCCATGCCTCGCGTCAACGCGTCGCGCACGGCGTTGGGGAGCCATGCGCTCGGCCGAAAGCAACCAGGATCGCATAGTCGATGGTTCCCGTAATACTTCGCGAGGAAGCGGGGCCATTGACCACCGAGTTAAGCCTCGTGGACGAATCCGCAGGCGAGGAAGCTCAGGCAAGTCGTAGCCATCGAGGGCTCGAAAAGCCGGAGTCGCCAGGTCCTCGTCGCAGCGCCCAGTTCGCTCGACGGCACGTTTGTGCACCAAATCAATCTCGTCTTCGAACCCTCCGCGCCAAAGCCTCTGATCGTTAGCTGTGGCGCGTACACGACGCGAGTGGGGTGAAGGTAATCGTGACAGGCCCTTCGAGCCCGAGGATGCGTCCCGATGAAACCTCCAGCGTACGATGGCGTCCGGGTGCGTGACCTGACTGGATCGGGCGCGCGCTCTGCGTCGTGGACTGTTGCGTCGGCATCTGGGAGAGCGGCATCCACGCGAGACGGTGTTGCCGCGCTTCTCCGGAACCTCCCCCGAGCGAGGCGGCAGCGGGAAGCCCCACCTCGCCCCATCATCCCATCGACTCCCGGGAAGTCGCCCTTCCATCGGGGTTGGACTCCGCGACCGCCGCCACTGTTCAGCCACCAATCGTCGGAGATCACTGGCGGCGTCGTCCCCTTGTCACCGAGGTAGTCGGCGCCGTCGAACACCAACAACGTCGAGCCTTCGGGGGCGCAACGATCGCCGGAAGCGATCGCCCTCGACGACGCTCGTCGAGCCTCGCGCGCGGTGGAAGCTGGAAATCGCGACTCGATCGGCGAGCGGCGGGTGAGCTGGCGCAGCAGCGTCGTCGCCGGTGGCCAACCTTGCAGCCAGATCGGGAGAATGATACAGCCCGATCTGACCGCTGCCCTGGCCGAGCGATCGACCGACCGTCGGGCTCCTTCACTACTGCGACCACGCGTTTGCCGTAAAGAAACCCGGGCTGAGCACGACCAAGCCGAAGCGCGACTGGCTCAGGCCCCGATCGATCGACCGACGCAAGCTGTCGCCGACGTTCAGGGTGAACTCGTCGTACCAGGGCCTCAAGATGCTCGGCGCGTAGCTGCTGCGCGCGCGGCCGGACGAAGGTCGTCCTCCGTCCTCGCTTCCTGCGTGCGAGACGAAGACGTCGCACAGCATGAACCAGAGCCTAGGTGCCTCCGCGTCGAGCGATCGTCCTACTGCGCCCTGACGCCTTGATGGGGCGACTCTACTCACATTCGAACACCGGCGCTTGGCCAGCCACCTGAGCTGAAACCAAGCTGCGCAAGCTTGGTCCTGATGTGTACCCGATGCTGATACCCGCAGCGGATTTTTGGCGATCGATCATGGACCAGAGTCCAGAAACGGCTACAGTGGCCCGGAAACAGGGACTGCAGCGTGGTGCCCCCCGGACAGGATTCGAACCTGCGCTCCCGCCTCCGGAGGGCGGTGCTCTATCCCCTGAGCTACGGGGGCCGCGATCACAGAGAGCGCCGTCGCGGCGCGCTGCGAACCGGTGCCAGCCTGGCAGTCGCTAAGCCCGGAACTCCGGTCCGCGTGGCAGCACTGATTGCTTGCGCAGAGCTGCTGGAAACTTGCGCAGACACTTGGAAAGACGACCGGCGTCAGTCAGTGGTGGTGCGGGAGCGGGGAGTGGAGTAGCGCCACGCTGCGCGGAGGAGCTGCTCCATCTGAATGATCTCCCGACTTTGCGCCTCGACCATCTTCGACGCGAGCAGCCGGACATAGGGCTCGGTGGCATGCAGCGGTGCGTATTGCGCCATCGGCAACCCGCCCTGGTGATGGCGCAGCATCAGTTGCAGGAAATAGATATCGAGCGCCTTGCCGGTCAGCGTCTCGAGCTTGTTTATCTCGGCTGGAGTGGCGATTCCGGGCATGAGACCGTCGGTGGTCAGTTGTTCGTGGCCGCTCATCCATCCGCAGCATGGCTGGCTCGCTCGAGGTGCGGGACAGATTCCAGACATCGAGCCAGCCTTGCATCTCGCCCAGCTGAAAGTATTGCTGGGTTTCGATATCCCGGGCCAAGATCTCGATCGACGGATCGCTCGGTGTAATCACGGGCATAGTTGGCCATCTCTATGGCCTGGGTGTGATGGGTCGACATGTCGCGCGCGAATCCGGCATCTACCGAATTTTCCGGTGACCGTCGCTGGTGCACTGCTCGATGAGCCGACGAGCCATCCGGTTGTAGCCAGCGATGACGAGCGCAGCAACGGCCAGTACGCACACGAGAATCACGGTGAGCGGACGACGACGAGTCGGCGCCTGCCTCCGGCTCAGCCGGCGCCTCGGTGTCCGCGACTGCGGTCACGTCGCTGGGGCCCGCACAACGGATTGCCAAACGTGCTCGGATGGGCTTTTAAAGGTCGGTTGCGAGCAGTCCGCGCCGTACTCAGGTGTGGTCGTTCGGGTTGTAACGCAACGCGTTGATGAACTGCTGAAGGCGCGGGTCGGTCGGCGAGTCGAGGAACAGCTGATAGCCCCACGATTGCAGTGAGATGTTCGTCTTCAGACCCGGGTATGGACTCATGAACATGCGGTCCTGCCCGGAAACGTACTTCAGCCAGGGTGTCGACATCAGCCTTGGGCAGGCCGGGCCGGTACGTGATCCAGACCGCGCCGTGTTCGAGGCCGTGCACGCGCATTCTCGTTGGCGATGGCATTGGGATAGACAGTTCCGGTGCAGTCCACCCAGTACTGGCTGTGGTTGCCGCCGACGGGCGGAGAGGGCGTCGTACTTGATCGCACCCTGGACGTGGTTGTGATCGGGCTCCACCCGGTAGGTCACGCCGCTGATCTTGGTCGCATCGGCCAGCGCCGGCTGTTTGTAGGGTCAGGTGTCCGTTCGAGCTGCGGGTCACGGCGTAGGTGACCACCGCGGCGGCGAAGACGACGACCAGGATTGCCGCGATGATCAAGCCCCAAGGCCGCTGCTTCTGGTTGACGATCGACTTGCCTGGTTTGCGCGGAGGCGCTGGCCGTTGTGCGCTCGACGGCCGCTTGCTTTCCGGGCGCGAAGCGGGTGTGGTCGAGGCGCGTCCGGAACGGGGCGCTGGAGGTGCCGGTCTTGGCGGATGGTCGTGACGACGTGGGCTTGCGCGTGGGCCATGGACCTGCCTTCTGTGGCCTCCCATGACCGGAGACGACCAGGAGCGGGACCATTCGGAGTGTAGGCGGACATCCTGGGGGCCGCCCGTGAGCCTGGACCCTACGGCGCCAGCGATGTCCGCGCAGGCGATTCCCGTGGCCGTCAAACCTGGGTGTAAGCCGCCCACTAGCATTCTGTGGGTGAACCCTGCGGAGCTGTCGGCCGCCGTCCAGCCAGCGGTCTTCGCGTGCCTGCAGGCGGGAGATGTTCGGCGGTCCGCCGCCCACGGACGTGCTGATCGAGCGTCCGCGCAATCCGGACCACGGTGACTACGCCACCAACGTCGCGCTTCGGCCTCGCCAAGTCCGCCGGCTGACTCCGCGCGACATCGCCGAGGCCGATTGCCACGCGCCTGCGCGAGGTGCCCGGCATTGGTCGGTGGACGTCGCTGGCCCGGGATTTCCCCAACATCCGGCTGTCGACGAGCGCGATTAGGTCAGTTGGCTCGGGTCGTCGTCGAAGCGGGCCTGAACTACGGGCGGAACGACGCCCTCGCCGGGCAGCGGCTCAACCTGGAGTACGTCTCCGCCAACTCCGACCGGGCCCGTTGCACATCGGCGGTACCCGGTGGGCCGCTGTGGGCGACGCGCTGGCCCGGCATCCTCGGCGCCAACGGGGCAGCGGTGACGCCGGGAGTACTACTTCAACGACCACGGCATCGCAGATCGACCGGTTCGCCCGCTCGCTGCTCGCCAGTGCCCGCGTGAGGTGATACCGCCGGACGGATACGCGCGGGGCGTATATCACACGACATCGCGGCCCGCGTGGTCCATGATCATCCGGAAGCTCTCCGCTTATCGCGCGACGGACGCCCGAGGAGGTATTCCGCCGCAGAGGGCGTCGAGCTGATGTTCGACGAGATCAAGCGATCACTGCACGATTTCGGCGTCGACTTCGACGTGTTCTTTCCACGAGAACGCCCTGCACGAGTCCGGCGCCGTGGACAAGGCTAGTCGCAGCGCGCTGCAAGGAGTCCGGGCGCTCTACTTCGCCGAAGGAGCGTGGCTGGCTGCGCATCATCCGACTACGGGGACGACAAGGACCGGGTGGTGATCCGCAGCGACGGTAGCCCGCCTACATCGCCGGCGACCTTGCCTACTCTGCAGGACAAGCGGGCAGCGCGGGTTCGACCTGTGCATCTATCATGCTCGGTGCCGACCATCACGGCTACATCGGCCGGCTCATGGCAGCTGCAGCGGCGCTCGGCGACGATCCGAACGCACGTGGAGATGCTGATCGGGCAGTTGGTCAACCTGGTCAAGGACGGCCGGCCGGTTCGAATGGGCAAGCGGGCCGGCAATGTCGTCACGCTCGAGGACCTGGTCGAGGCCGTCGGCGTCGACGCGGCCCGCTATGCACTCTGAACTGGTCGAGCTCCGACGCGGTATCGACATCGACCTCGATCTGCTCGTCCAAGCACAGCAACGACAACCCCGTGTACTACGTGCAGTACGCGCACGCGCGGACGAGCAACGTGCGACGCAACGCGGCAGGCGTCGGCATCGGGCTGGACGAGTTCGACCCCAACCTGCTCGATCACCCGGCCGATACCGCGTTGCTCGGCGCGCTCGGCGAGTTCCCGCGGATCGTCTCGTCCGCGGCCGAACTGCGCGCCCGCACCGGCGTCGCGCGCTACCTCGAATCGCTGGCGGCCACTTACCACCGGTGGTATGACACGACGAGTGCCGCGTCCTGCCGACGGGGACGACCCCATCACGACAGCCAATCGCACTCGCTCGTGGCTGAACGAAGCGACTCGCACCGTGCTCGCCAACGGATTGCAGCTGCTCGGCGTGAGCGCTCCGGAGCGTCTGTGAACGGACTGCGGATAGCCAGGTCGGACGATGAGCCAGGTCTGCGCACACCCGCCGGGCCGCGACACGCCGATAGCCGCCGGAACCGCATCCTGCCTGGTGCGCGCCGGCGGATCTGAACCAACTCGACCCGGCGATCTGGCCGATCTCGGCCGAGCGGGCTCAGCGGCGAGATCACGCTCGCCGGTGTCGGCCGGTGACCGTACTAGCCGAGCGGCACGGCACGCCTGTGGTCGTGATCGACGAGGCGGACTGTGCGGGCGGCGCGCCCGGGACTACGTGACCGCATTCGAGGTCGCAGCCGGCAACAACGTCGTACTACGCGGGAAAGGCGTTCCTGTGCACCACGATCGCCCGCTGGCTCGCCGAGGAGGGCCTCGGGCCTGACGTGCTGCACGGGCGGCGAGCTGGCGGTCGCCCTGCGCCGCTGGCTTCCCGGCCGAGCGGATCGGCATGCACGGCAACAACAAGTCGGTCGCCGAGCTGCGCCGGGCCGTCGCCGCCGGGGTCGGGCCGGATCGTCGTGGACTCGTGCGACCGAGATCGCGCGGCTTGAACGACGTCGCGACGGCCGACCGGGGCGCGCCAAGCGGTGCTGGTGCGAGTGACCGTCGGCGTCGAGGCGCACACCCACGAGTTCATCGCCACCGCCCACGAGGACCAGAAGTTCGGCTTCTCGCTGCGCGCGGGCGCCGCGGACGAGGCCGTCGCCGCTGTGCTATCGCGCCGACTCGAGCCTCGACGCTGGCCGGGCTGCACTCGCATATCGGCTCGCAGATCTTCGACACCAGCGGTTCGAGGTCGCCGCTCATCGCGTCGTGGAGCTGCGCGGCCCGAGTCACGGACGAGCACGGCGTTGAGCTGCCGGAGCTGGACCTCGGCGGCGGGCTCGGAATCGCCTACGTCGACGAGCGACGATCCGCAGACCGCGCGCAGCATCGCGCGACCGGTTGCGGGCGATCGTGCATCGTGAATGCGAGTGCCGCCGGCCTGACGCGTTGCCGCGGCTCGCGCGTCGAACCGGGCCGAGCCATCGTCGGCCCGAGCGGTGTGACGCGTCTACGAGGTCGGCACCGTCAAGGACGTCGCGCTCGACGGCGGGCTGCGCCGCGCCTACGTATCCGTCGACGGCGGGATGAGCGACAACATCCGCACCGCGCTGTACGACGCCGACGTACACCGTGCGCGCTGGCCTACCGCGTCGCTCGGACGCGCACGCCGATGCTGTCCCGGGTGGTGGGCAAGCACTGCGAGAGCGGCGACATCGTGGTCCGCGACGACTGGCTGCCCGCCGACGTCGGCCCGGTGACCTGCTGGCCGTGCGCCGCGACCGGCGCCTACTGCCGGAGCATGGCCAGCAACTACAACCACGTGCCGCGCCCGCCGGTCGTCGGCGGTGCAGGACGGGCGGTCCGCGTGTCCTGGTCCGCCGCGAGACCCATCGACGACCTGCTTGCGCTCGACGCCGGGATGCGGCGATCGCTGGAACCCGGCCATGAGCGACGCCTCTGCGGGTGGCGCTGCTGGGCTGCGGCACCGTCGGCATCGCGAGGTCGCCCGGCTGCTCGACCGAGCAGGCCGATGACCTCGCCGCTCCGCGTCGGCGCTGCCGGCTGGAGCTCGCCGGGATCGCGGTCCGCGGGTCGGCCGCAACCGGCATCCGGACGTCGACCGCCCGACCTGCTCACCACCGACGCGCGCGTCGCTGGTCGACCGCGACGACGTCGACATCGGTGGTCGAGGTCATCGGCGGCATCGAGCCCGCGCGCACGCTGCTGCTCGCCGCGCTGAGGGCCGGCAAGAGCGTGGTCACGGCGAACAAGGCGCTGCTGGCCGAGGACGGCGCCGACGCTGCATCGACGGCCGCCGCGCGAGCGCGGCGTCGACCTGTACTACGAGGCCGCGGTGGCGGGCGCCATCCCGCTGCTGCGCCCGCTGCGCGAGTCGCTCGCCGGGCGACCGGATGCACGCGCGTGCTCGGCATCGTCAACGGCACCACCAACTTCATCCTGGACCGGATGGACGCCACCGGCGCCGGCTTCGCCGAGGCGCTGGAGGAGGCGACAGCGCTCGGCTACGCCGAGGCCGACCCGACCGCCGACGTCGAGGGCTTCGACGCGGCCGCCAAGGCGCGCGATCCTGGCCAGCCTGGCCTTCCACACCCGGGTGACCGCGGCCGACGTGCACCGCGAGGGCATCACCGAGGTGACCGCCGCCGATGTCGCCAGCGCCCGGGCGATGGGCCGCGTGGTGAAGCTGCTCGCCATCTGCGAGCCGCAGCGACGGCACGAGCGTGTCGCCGTGCGGGTGCACCCGGCGATGATCCCGCAGCACCACCCGCTGGCCGGCGTCGCGTGAGGCGTTACAACGCGGTGTTCGTGGAGGCCGAGTCGGCCGGTCGGCTCATGTTCTACGGCGCGGGCGCCGGCGGCGCGCCGACCGCGAGCGCGGTGCTCGGCGACATCGTCGCGGTGGCCCGCAACCGCCGCAACGGGACGCGCGGCCCGGGCGAGAGCGCCTACGCCGGCGCTGCGCGATGCAGCCGATCGGGAGGCGATGACCCGCTACCACGTCGCGCTGGACGTTGCCGACAGGCCCGGCGTGCTGGCCGCGGTCGCGCAGGCGTTCGCCCGAGCACGAGGTGTCGCATCCAGACGGTCCGCCAGGAGGGCCGCGGCGACGACGCGCGCAGCTCGTCCTCGTCACCCACGCCGCGCCGGACGCGGCGCTCGCCGCGACCGTCGACGAGCTCAGCCGCGATGCCCATGGTCCGCGCGGTCGCCAGCGTCATGCGGCGTCGAAGGCAGCGCCAGCGAAGTGCGAGCTGATACCTGTAGGCGATGGCGCGCACCCAGTTCTGGCCGGGCGTGATCGAGGCGTACCGGGACCGGCTGACCGGTCACCGACGCGACACGCCGGTGGTCACCTTGCGCGAGGGCGGCACGCCGCTGCTGCCCGCGCCGGTGCTGTCCGCCGCGAACCGGGTGCGACGGTGTACCTCAAGGTCGAGGGCGCCAACCCGACCGGCTCGTTCAAGGACCGCGGGATGACGGTGGCGATCTCAGCATGGCCGTCGAGGACGGCGCCAGGGCGGTGATCTGCGCGCTCCACCGGCAACACGTCAGCGCCAGCCGCCGCCTATGCCGTACGCGGCCGGGAGCTGACCTGCGCGGTGCTCGTGCCGCGACGGCAAGATCGCGCTCGGCAAGCTGGCGCCAGGCGCTCGTGCACGGTGCCAGGCTGCTGCAGGTCGACGGCAACTTCGACGACTGCCTGAACTGGCCCGGCAAGCTGGCCGAGCGAGTACCCGGTGGCGCTGGTCAACTCGGTCAACCCGGACCGGCTCGAGGGCCAGAAGACCGCGGCGTTCGAGATCGTGCGACGCGCTCGGCGACGCGCCCGGACGTGCACTGCATCCCGGTCGGCAACGCCGGGAACATCACCGCCTACTGGAGGGGCTACCGCGAGTACCAGGCGCGACGGCATCGCGACGCGCGCGCCGCGCATGTTCGGCTTCCAGGCCGGCAGGCGCGGCGCCGATCGTCATCGGCGAGCCGGTGCTGCACCCGCAGACGATCGCCACCGCGATCCGCATCGGCAACCCCGCGTCGCTGGACGCTGGCCGAGCAGGCCCGCGACGAGTCGGGTGGGCTGCATCGACGCGGTGACCGACCGACAGATCCTCGACGCCTACCGGCTGCTCGCCCGCTCGCGAAGGGGTCTTTCGTCGAGCCTGCATCGGCGGCGCAGCGTCGCCGGGCTGCTGCATGACCGCGCGCGAGCGGCCGGATCCTCGCGGGTCCGCCGGTCGTCTGCACGGTCACCGGCAACGGGCTCAAGGACCCGGACTGGGCGATCTCAGGCGGCACCGCAAGCCGGTCACGTCCCGGTCGATCGGGCACGCCGCGGCGCCGTCCAGCTCGGACTGACATGCCGTGCCGCGCGGCCACCGACCACGGCGGTCCCAGAACCCCCCTTCACCCCACAAAACCACCGCAGGCCCTGGATCGCTGGCTTTCGCTGGGTCCCGGCCTCGTGATCGGTGCCCGCTCATGACCGATGCAGATCGATGCCCGGCCGGGTGCACGTCCGGAGTGCCGGCCACCAGCGCCAATCTCGGGCCGGGCTTCGACGCCGTTGGGGCTGGCCCTGACCTGCACGACGACGTGGTCGCGCGAGCCAACGACGAGCGCGCGGGTGCGAATCGAGATAGCAGGGCGAGGGTGCGCGCACCGTTCCGACGGACGAGTCGCACCTCGTGTTCGGGCCGATGCGGGCCGCGTTCGACCGGCTCGAGTGCCAACCTGCGGGCATCGCTCTGCAGTGCGTCAACCGGAATCCCGCACGGCCGCGGTCTGGGATCGTCCTCAGCGGCCATCGTCGCTGGCGTCCTGCTCGCCCGCAGCGATCGCTCGCCGGCGGAGCAGCGGCGCTGCCGGACGCCGGCGTGTTGCAGCTGGCGGCCGACCTCGAGGGCCACCCGACAACGTCGCACCGTGCCTGCTGGAGTGGCCTGTGCGTGGCCTGGTCCGACAGAGCGGCGGGATAGCCGCGCTGCGGGTGCCAATCGAGCTGGCGATCCGACCGGTTGCGCTCGTGCCGCCGACCCGATCCGCGACCCACCTTGCGCGCGGTCTGCTGCCGAGCCAGGTGCCGCACACGGACGCGACGCGCACGGCCGCCCGAGCCGCGCTGCTGATGGCGGCGCTGGCCGGAGCGCCCGGCGGCGCGGGCGCCCTGCTCGCCGCGACCGAGGATCGATTGCACCAGCCCTATCGCGCGGCGTCGATGCCGGAGTCGGCTGCGCTGGTCGCGGACCTTCGCGCGCGGCGGTGCGGCAGCGGTGCTGTCCGGGGCGGGGCCGACAGTCCTCGTCCTGGCCCGGGACGACGCTGAGGTCGCGCGGATCATTGCCGCCACGCCACCGGGTTGGCGAGCGCTCACGTTGGCCGTCGATCTGCGTGGCGCGCAGGTCGCTACACCGCGCGAGCAGAAAATCAATGGCAAAACTTAGAGTAGACACGGGAACATGTGAGCGCGCCTCGTTGTTGCCGAGGGTGAGTAGAGCGGTTACGCTCGTCACTGTCAGCCCCGACGCCACCCCCTTCAAGCTGGTCGCGCGAACGACGGATTGACGTTTCCACCGAACTTCCCGGCGCGCTAGGCGTTCGGGAGCGCAACCGGCTGCAGCCAAGCCGGTCTACCACCGGTTCTGCGGACGATCAGCGAACCACCTCGGAAGGATCCCAACATCACCGTGACAGACACCCAGGAGCCGACGCAGGTCACCTCCGGCACCGGCTCGCAGCCGGTCGGGACGCGCCGGAAAGAGCGGCTCGTTGGCGTCGATGCTCCTGCCCGAGCTGCAGCAACTTGCGGCTAGCCTGGGCATCAACACCACCAAGATGCGCAAGAGCGACCTCGTGGCCGCCATTCAGAATCGGCAAACCACGGTGGCATCGGCCGACGGCCATGCCACCGATTCGGTGGCTGATCGCCGCACAGGTGTTGCCGATGGACGGGGCTGCCGTAGCGGTTGCCCTCCGTGCGGAAACCGCACCGGCCGTCCGTCGCCGGAGACGCCGCCAGCCGCTGTCGATGGCGGCTCGGATCAGCGGACCAGCGTTCGAGGAGCGGCCTGCCCCGGCCGATGACCATGCGCGCTCGCGCGGCCCTGCAGCCCGGGGTCAGCCACCATCCGGCCAGCCGGCCGGCGGGTCAGTCAGCAAAGTGGTGAACGCGAGGACGATGGAGACGGCGGACGTCGCCGGGGCCGGCGCTACCGCGATCGCCGGGGCCGCAACCGCGACAGATCCGGAGCCAGCCGTCGAGCGGCAGCAGCCCGGATGCCGAGCCGACCGTGTCCGAGGACGACGTTCTCATTCCGGTCGCAGGCATCCTCGACGCGCTCGAGGAGAAGAACACCTGGTTCGTGCGGACGGCCGGCTACTTCGCCAGCCCGGAGGACATCTACGTCGCCAATTCCTACGTCCGCCGCTTCGGCCTGCGGCGCGGCGATGCCGTCACCGGCGCGATCCGGCAGCCCCGCGACGGCGAGCGCCGGGAGAAGTACAACCCGCTGGTCCGCCTGGACACGGTGAACGGGCGTGACCCGGAGGCGGCGCAAGAACCGCGTCGAGTTCACCAAGCTCACGCCGCTGTACCCGCAGTACCGCCTGCGGCTGGAAACCGAGCCGCACATGCTCACCACCCGGGTTATCGATCTGGTGATGCCGATCGGCAAGGGCAGCGGGCGCTGATCGTCTCGCCGCCGAAGGCCGGCAAGACGATGGTGCTGCAGGCGATCGCCAACGCGATCACCGTGAACAACCCGGAATGCCACCTCATGGTGGTGCTCGTCGACGAGCGGCCAGAAGAAGTCACCGACATGCAGCGCTCGGTGAAGGGTGAGGTCATCTCGTCGACGTTCGACCGGTCGCCCGCAGGACCACACCATGGTCGCGGAGCTGTCCATCGAGCGAGCGAAGCGCCTCGTCGAGCTGGGGCCACGACGTCGTCGTCCTGCTCGACTCGATCACCCGTCTCGGCCGGGCGTACAACCTGGCCGCGCCGGCGAGTGGCCGGATCCTCTCCGGCGGAGTCGACTCGACCGCGCTCTACCAGCCCAAGCGATTCTTGGGCGCGGCGCGCAACATCGAGAACGGCGGATCCTTGACGATCCTCGCGACGGCGCTCGTCGAGACCGGCTCCGCGGGCGACACGGTGTTCTTCGAGGAGTACAAGGGCACCGGCAACGCCGAACTCAAGCTCGACCGCAAGATCGCCGACAAGCGGGTCTTCCCGGCCATCGACGTGGATCAGTCCTCTACCCGCAAGGAGGAGATCCTGCTGTCGCCGGACGAGCTGGCGGTGGTCATCAAGCTGCGCCGGGTCCTGCACGCCTTGGACCCCCAGCAGGCCATCGACCTGCTGCTCGACCGGCTCAGCAAGACCCGGACCAACGTCGAGTTCCTCATGCAGATCGCCAAGACGACGCCGGGCCAGGACTGAGCCATCCCACAACTCCGACCGCCTAAACCCTCAGCCGACTAAATCCGGCATATCGGCTATATCGCCGCCAGGGATCACCGGATGGCCACGATGTCCTCTCAAGGCGAGGTCAGCTAGGTAACGGTTGGGTATCGCTGGCCTGCGCATCTATCCAATTCGTCGCGCGGGTGAAATCGTGCATGTCGGTGTAAGCGGTGCCAGCCGCTTGCGGTCCCAACCGACGACGAAAGGGCGCGGGATGCGATATCGGAACATCGCCGCAGTCGCTGTCTCGACGGCTGTCGTGGCCAGTCTTGCGGCAGCTGTGCAGCAGCGGCGGCAGCAGCAGCAGTGGCGGGTAGCGGAGGCGGCGGCGGCGGCGGTCGCGGGCCGATCACCGTCGTGCAGGGCAAGGACAACAGCAACGTGCTCCGACCCTTGCCCAGATGTGGAACAAGGACCACCCGAACGAGAAGGTGACCTTCAAGCAGCAGTCGGACGCAGGCCGACGACCAGCTGTCAGGACCTGCAGCAGCACTTCCAGGCCAAGGACCCGAACTACGACGTGGTCAGCGTCGACGTGATCTGGACCGCGCAGTTCGCGGCGCAAGGGCTGGATCGAGCCGCTGAAGGGCCAGTACGCGCTGACCAACCAGCAGGACGCTCCTGCCCGGCGACCGTCAAGGCCGCCACCTACGCCGGCAACGCTGTTCGCCGCTCCCGTACGCTTCTGACGGCGGCCTGCTGTATTACCGCAAGGACCTGGTGTCGACGCCACCCAAGACCTGGGACGAGATGATCGCCGACTGCAAGCAAGGCGACGGCCGCGGGATGGACTGCTACGCCGGTCAGTTCGTCGAACTACGAGGGTCTGACCGTGCAACGCCACTGAGGCGATCAACACCGCTGGCGGCGAGGTCGTCAAGGACGGACGGCAAGACGCCGAACGTCGACACGCCTGAGGCGAAGAAGGGCCTCGACTTCCTGGTCAACGGCTTCAAGCAGGGTTACATCCCCAAGGACGGCCATCGGCTTCCAAGGAGACGGAGAGCCTCAACTGCCTTCCAGACCGGCAAGCTGCTGTTCATGCGGCAGTGGCCGTACGGCGTCGCCATCCTGAACACCGCCGTCGAACTCGAAGGTCAAGGGCAAGTTCGGCATCGCGCCGCTGCCGGGCTCCGGCTCCGGCGAGCACGCCGCCCAGGGCGCGTCCAGCCTCGGTGGGCACAGCTGGGCGATGAGCGCCTTCGGCAAGCACAAGGCGACGGCGCTCGACTTCATGACGTTCATGGAGTCGGACGCGAGCGCAGCAGTCTGGCTGACCCAGGCCTCGAACTGGCTCCGGTGCTCGCCAGCCTGTACACCGACCCGACGCTCGTGGCCAAGTTCCCCTACCTGCCGACCCTGCTGAAGAGCATCCAGACCGCGGTGCCTCGCCCGGTCACCCCGTTCTACCCGGCAGTGACCAAGGCGATCGAGACCAACGTCTACGCGGCGCTTCAGGGGCAGAAGTCCAGTGAGCAGGCCTTCAAAGGACATCAGGCGGCCATCAACTCGGCGGCCAGCGGCGGCGGCTGATGCCCGACCCGCATGACGCCTTCGGTGGGACGCGCTCGCTTGAGCGCGTCCCACCGAGGCGCCTACAATCCGATCCCGCTGGGACGTCGGTAGCCCGAGGAGGCTCCATGTCACACATGCAATCTGTGCCTGGGGAGTCGAACAAGAAGCATTAGCTGAAGAGAAGGAGCTGGCAGAAGGCTATCGGCCTGAGAAGGGCCGGAGGAAGATCGCCACCGGCGAGGGTCGGCTCGCGTTCTTCCTGGTGACTCCGACGGTCCTTCTGCTGGCACTCATCGTCGGGTATCCGGTCGTCAAGGCGGTCTTCAACTCGTTCCAGAAGGATCCGGGCCTGAATGCCGCCACCGGCGTTCTTCAACAAGGGCGGTCAATTCGCCGGGCTCGACAACTACAAGACCTGGCTGCTGCAGCAGTGCCCACGCCAGGTGGCGGCACGGTCAAATGCCCGCCCGGCACGCTCGGCGTCCGAATTCTGGGCGTCGGTCGGGTTTACGTTAGGCGTCACCATCGTGGCGGTGGCCCTCGAGACCGTCATCGGCATGATCATGGCGCTGATGATGCACAAGGCGTTCAAGGGCCGCGGCGTCGTGCGGGCCGCGATCCTCATTCCGTGGGCGATCCCGACGGCGGTCAGCGCCAAGCTGTGGCAGGTCATCTACGCGCCGGGCGGCGTGGCGGACAAGGTTCTCGGTCACAGCATCATCCGTGGTCGGAGAAGTGGCCGGCCCGAATCGCCATCGTCCTCACCGACACCTGGAAGACGACCCCGTTCATGGCCCTGCTCATCCTGGCCGGGTTGCAGGGCATTCCCGATGAGCTCTACGAGTCGCGCGAAGGTGGACGGGGCCAGCGCCTGGCAGCGGTTCTGGCGGATCACGCTGCCATTGGTCAAGCCCGCCCTGGCCGTCGCGTTGATCTTCCGGTCGCTCGACACGCTGCGCATGTACGACCTGCCGGCAATCCTCACCGGCGGCGCGAACGGCACATCGACCTTGTCCATCCTGGTCGTGAAGCAGATCCAGTCCGGCCCCAACTCCGCGTCGGCGCTCTCGACGATCACCTTCATCTTCATCTTCGCCTGCGCGTTCGTGCTGGTGAAAGCTCTTAGGGGCCAACATCATGCCGAGACCGGCGCCAAAGGCGAAGGCGGGGGTAGTGCGATGACCAGCTCAGTGCAGGCCCCCACCGCTCCGGCCGGCGAGGCCACCGTCGAACAGCCGAAGCGGGGCTTCCCGTGGGGCGTCGTTGGCAGCTATGCCAGCATCGTCATCATCCTGGTTTGGTGCCTCGCGCCGTTCTATTACATGATCGATCATGGCCTTCCGGGATCCGGACTACGCCCTTGACACCTCGCTGATCCCGAGCCATCTCACGTTGTCGAACTTCAAGTACGCGTTCAACACGACCAACAACCACTTCGGTCGGTCGCTCGTCAACGGCGTCATCATCGGCGTGGCCGTCACGGTGATCGGCATGGCCGTCGGTGTCTTCGCGGCCTACGCCATGGCCCGGCTGCAATTCCGCTTCAAGTACGTCATCCTCGGGGCGGTCCTCGCGGCATCGATGTTCCCCGGCGTGGCCATCCTGACGCCGCTGTTCCAGCTGTTCTCCGACTGGGGCTGGCTGGGCACCTACCAGGGCCTGATCGTTCCGCAGATTTCCGGTGCTCTCCCGTTAGCGGTGTTCGTCCTCACCAGCTTCTTCACCGATATGCCCTGGGAGCTGGAACAGGCAGCCCGGGTTGACGGGGCAACACCGGGGCAGGCGTTCCGGCTGGTGATCTTGCCGCTGGCTGCACCCGCGCTTTTCACCTGCGCCATTCTCATCTTCCTAGGGGTCTGGAACGAGTACCTGCTGTCGGTCAACCTGTACAACGGCAACGACAATGTCGCGCCGCCCACAGTCGCGCTCGCGAAGTTCACCGCCGGCCCGCACGTCATCCCTACACGCAGACGATGGCCGCCGGCCTGATCGTCGTGATACCGCTGATCATCGTGGTGCTGCTGCTGCCAGCGCCGCATCGTCAGCGGCCTGACGGCAGGTGGCGTCAAGGGCTGATCCACAGGCGGTCCGACCTGCAGCTCCGCGGCGAGGGAATATTCCCCGCCGCGGAGCCGTTTTACCGGCACGGTTTTGGTCGGGCCGGCCTCCGGCTGGCAGACTGAAACGGTACGAGACCCGGTTCCGGTTCACGTCGAGCCCACGATGGTGGCTCGGCGACCCGGCGGCCACGAGAAGGGATCCATCAATGAAGACCGGTATCCACCCGGACTACGTCGTCACCGAAGTGACGTGTTCCTGCGGAAACACGTTCACCACCCGCAGCACGGCCAAGTCCGGTCGCCATGCCACGCCGAGGTCTGCTCAGCGTGCCACCCGTTCTACACGGGCAAGCAGAAGATCATGGATGTCGGCGGCCGCGTCGACAGGTTCGAGAAGCGTTACGCGCAAGCGCGTCCGCAGCAGCAACTCCTAGCGTTCTGCCAGCGCCCGCAGCCAGACCACGTCGTCTGGCTGCGGGCGCTGACGTCATGTTGCGACAGCCTCGGGCGGAAGGAGACAGGACATGACCGATCAGGCCGACCCGACGGCATTCTGGCCACTCGCCGCTGAGCACAACGAGGTGGAACGTGCGCTGGCCGATCCGGCCGTGCATTCCGACCAGGCTCGGGCCCGGACGCTCGGCCGCCGCTACGCCGAGCTGTCGCCGATCATGGCCGCGGCCGCCGGAGGTCGACCGGCTACGAGGGTGACCTGCACACCGCGCTGGAGCTTGCGGCGGAGGATGAGTCCTTCGCCGACGAGGTGAGCCTGCAGGCCCAGCTCGACGCCGCGGAAGCGAAACTGCGCGAGCTGCTGCTGCCCAAAGATCCAAACGACAGCAAGGACGTCATTCTCGAGGTCAAGGCCGGCGAGGGCGGCGAGGAGTCGGCGTTGTTCGCCAGTGACCTGCTCCGCATGTACACGCGGTACGCCGAGCGGCAAGGCTGGGCCTTCGACGATACTCGACCTGGAGGCGACCGACCTCGGCGGGGTCAAATCCGCCACCGTCGCGGTGCGGGCGCGCCGGCGGGACCAGGCCGTGTGGCGGCGTCTGAAGTACGAGGGCGGCGTGCACCGAGTGCAGCGGGTGCCTGCGACCGAGTCGCAGGGTCGGATTCATACCTCGGCTGCCGGTGTCCTCGTGCTCCCCGAGGCCGAGGAGGTCGACGTCGAGCTCGATCCGAACGACCTGCGCGTCGACGTGTTCCGCTCATCCGGCCCCGGCGGGCAGAGCGTCAACACGACCGATTCGGCGGTTCGCATCACTCACCTGCCGACCGGAACTCGTGGTGTCGATGCAGAACGAGAAGAGCCAGCTGCAGAATCGGGAGGCGGCCCTGCGGGTGCTGCGAGCTCGGCTGCTGGCAGCGGCCCAGGAGCGAGGCCGATGCCGCCGCGGCCGACGCCCGCCGGTCTCAGGTCCGCACCGTCGATCGCTCGGAGCGAGTGCGTACCTACAACTTTCCGGAGAACCGGATCAGCGATCATCGGGTGGGGTTCAAGGCCTACAACCTCGACCAGGTCCTCGACGGTGCCCTTGATGACGTCATCGATGCCCTGACTGAGGCCGATACCGCGGCCCTGCTTCGCGGAGAACCAGTGCCTGTGACCGCCCCCGCGCACTTTGCTCACGGTCGCCGTCGAGACGCTCTCGTCCGCCGGGGTACCCGCGGCCCGAGCGGATGCTGAGCAGCTGCTGGCCGCCGCTCTAGGCGTTCCGCGCACTCGGCTCGCCGCGGTCGAGACGGTCGACGCCGACACGGCCGTGCGATTCGCGGAGCTCGTCGACCCGCCGGTCGGCGCGGGAGCCGCTCCAGCACCTCGTTGGCACCGTCGCGTTCCGCTACGTCGAGGTAGCGGTGGGACCGGGCGTGTTCGTGCCGAGACCGGAGACCGAGTTGCTGGTGGATGCCGTTCTGCCAGTACTGCGGGCCAGCCCCCATCCGGTCGCCGTCGACCTGTGCGCTGGTTCGGGTGCGCTCGCGCTCGCCGGTCGCCGACGAGGTGCCTTCGGCCGACGGTGTATGCCGTCGAGCGCTCACCCAGTGCGCTCCATTGGCTCCGGAGAAACTGTGCTGGTTCGAATGTGCAGGTCATTTCAGCGGACGTCGGGCGATGCGAGGCTTGCTGCCCGCAGCTGACCGGCCGGGTCGACGCGGTGCTGGCCAATCCGCCTTACGTGGCGACCGGCGAGGACGTCGATCCGGAGGTGCGCCACGACCCGGCCGACGCGCTCTTCGCGGGCTCGGACGGACTCGCCGTGTTGCCGGCCGTGGTCAGTAACGGCCGAGACGGCTGCTCCGCTCCGGGGCCGTGCTCGGCGGTAGAGCACGGTGACCAGCAGGGCACGGCCATTACTGCGTTGCTGTCGGGCGATGATGGCTGGCGCCAGGTCGTCGACCACCGAGATCTCGCCGGTCGCCCTCGCTATCGTAACTGCTGAGCGAACCTCGTTCGCCGACGACTACTCCGCTGATGATCTGGGGCAGTCCGTCGCCCCTGGGGTGCGCTCGAGCTAGCGAGCAACTGGTGCCTGCCCGCCGTGTGGGAGGGTGGGCCGGTGATCGACACCGATGGCTATATGCGTTTCGAGCGGGTCGATTCCGTGCGCGGCACCGAGCGAGGAGTGCTCGCGCGAACTGCACGGCGAGCAACTGCGCGTCGACGTCGTTCGCGACGACGTGGTTCGGTTCAAGATCAGCCGAGGCGGTGTTTTCGACGATTCGCCGACGTTCGCGGTATGCGTCGACCCGCTCGCCGAGCCAGTGGACTTCACCGTCGACTTCGCGGCCGGACGCGGTGCGAATCGGCACCGTCGGCTATGACGGTGACGCTGGGCCTTGACCCGTTCCGTTTGGACGTTCATCGCCCCGATGGCAGTGCCGTGATCGAGACAGCGACGGACGCCAACGGTCGCTGCTGGGCTTACGCGACGCTCAACGACGCGTTCACCCTCCGCCGCCGCTGCCGCAAGGAAGACGCCATCTTCGGACTGGGGGAGAAGACCGGGCGGCACAATCGCAACGGCCGGGACTTCACGTTGTGGAACACGGACGTGCTGGATCCGCACGCGGCCCGGGAATTCGCGAGCGGGCCGGGCGGCCGACGATCCGCGCGCGGACCGAACGAGCGTGGAATGGGATCCCTACTACATCGCGGTGCCATTCTTCTACCACCAGACGCTATCCGACTGGGCCGATGGCGGCTTCGTTCGTCGACAACGGCTATCGCGGCGACTACGACTTCACGCGGCCGGACACCTATCGGGTGCAGTTCGCCGGCGGCCAGTACACCGAGTACGTCTTCGCCGGCCCGAACATGGGGGACATCCTCTCGAGCTACACCTGGCTTACCGGACGGATCGCGCCGCCGCCGTTGTGGGCATTGGGGTATCACCAGTGCCGATGGTTCAACTACACCCAGGACGCGGTTGAAGCGCTGGCCGCGCGACACCGCGACCTCGATATCCCCTGCGACGCACTCTGGTTCGACATCGAGCACATGGACGAGTACCGCGTCTTTCACTTGGGACTGCTCGGCATTTCCCGATCCCAGCGGCGATGCTTTCCCGATTGGCCGATCTTGGCTTCCGGGTGATCACGATCGTCGACCCAGGAGTCAAGTACGAACCGGGCTACTGGGTCTTCGATCAGGCGCGGGAACGTGACGCCCTATGCCGGACCGAGGGCGGTGACATATACATCGGCCAAGTCTGGCCGGGCGATACCACCTTTCCGGATTTCGTGACCGAGGAAGCGCGGACCTGGTGGGGAGAGCTGAACGCGGCCCACGTGCAGTCCGGGTTGGCTGGCATCTGGAACGACATGAACGAGCCCGCTACCGGCAGCATTCCGCCGTACCGGATGCGCTTCGACCGAGGCCGCTCTCGCACGAGCGCTACCACAATCAGTACGCGTTACTGATGGCGATGGGCACGTCGGCCGGCCTCCGGCAGGCAATGCCGGAGCAGCGCTCGTTCGTGCTGTCCCGCGCCGGCTTCGCTGGCATTCAGCGGTATGCGGCGAACTGGCTCGGCGACAACCAGTCGCGCTGGGATCACCTGTGGCTGAGCATGCCGATGGGCATGGGCTGCGGACTGTCCGGCCAGCCGTTCGTCGGTGCCGACATCGGCGGCTTCCAGGGCAAGCTCGAACGCCGAGCTGTTTCTCCGGTGGATGCAATACGGCACGCTCACGCCGTTCTGCCGAAACCACTCCGAGATCGGCAATGTCGACCAATACGCCTGGTCATGGGGAGGTCGTCCGAGGAACTCGTGCGCGCCGCGATCCGGTTGCGTTATCGCCTGCATGCCTTATCTCTACGCCTCATTCCTGCACGCCGCCGAAACCGGCGCGCCTATCCAGCGACCGTTGGTGTTCGACTACCAGTACGACCCGACCGTCCGCGACATCGACGACCAGTACCTGCTCGGATGCCGATCTCCTCGTTGCGCCGGTCACGACCCGTGGCCAGACCGCGCAGGCATGTCTACCTCCGAGTGGACGCTGGTACGACTGGCACTCGGGCGATGCGGTCAGCGGCGGTCAGTTTGTGCTCGTCCAGACGCCGATGGATCGGATTCCCGCTCTATGCGCGCGGCGGCGCCGTCATCCCGATGTGGCCCGAGGCTCCGCCCAGCACGGACTATCACCGACGGCGGTGGAATTACATCTCTTCGTGCCTGACGGAGACAGCGTCCATCGAACGTTCCTCCAGGAAGACGACGGTCTGACGATCGCCGCCCAGGACGGCGCGATGTACCGCACGACGTTCGAACTGATCCGTGCACGGATCGTCCGTCACGTTGCGGGCCGAAGTGTCGGGTCGCCGGGTTTCCCGAGTTCGCGCGCCGGGAATTCCGGCTGTTCGTCCACGGCGCGACGCCCGATCGTGACTGTCGACGGCCAGCTGATGCCTGCCACCGAGGACTACGTCGTGATCCTAATCGGGCGCTGGATTCACCGCCAGCTTCGAACTCTGATGTTCCTAGGAGGTCCCCGTGAGCGTGACCTACGACTGCGCGGATCCGGACGTGCGCGAGTTCGGCCATCGCGACCGCGGCGCGCACCGTGCAGTCCGGCCAGCTCGTCGTGCTGCCGACGGACACCGTGTACGGGATCGGCGCCGACGCCTTCGATGCCCGGGCGGTGGCCGATCTGATCGCCGCCAAGGGTCGCGGCCGCGACATGCCGGTGCCGGTTCTGGTCGGCTCGTGGGACACCATCGACGGGCTCGTGAGCTATGTTCCAGCCACTACCCGTGCGCTGATCGAGGCGTTCTGGCCCGGTGGCCTAACGCTTCGTGGTCGAGCACGCGCCGTCACTGAATTGGGATCTGGGTGACGCTCGCGGCACGGTTGCGGTGCGCATGCCCCTCCACCCCGTCGCGCTCGAGCTGCTCGAACTCACCGGGCCGATGGCGGTGTCGAGCGCCAATCGCACCGGCCAGCCTCCGGCCCTCACCGTGCAGGCTGCCCGCGAACAGCTTGGGGAGGACGTGCAGGTGTACCTGGACGGTGGTCCGGCAGCGGTCGGCGTCGCTTCGACGATCGTCGACGTCACGACCGAGCGTGCCTCCGGGTGCTTCGAGAGGGGCCGTGAGCATCGATGCAGTGCGATCGGTTGCCTCGACGCGTCGTGGCCTGAGTGCGGAGCTGGCACCTCGTTGGGTCGCCCGTCCTAGCGATAGGCCCACAGCCCAGCTCGAACCGGTACCGTGGGGCCGCCCCGACCTGCTGATATCCGGTGCGTCCGACGCCCCCGAGAGGAGTACCAGAGGACACTAGGTGCATCCCAGTCTGGAGTACGCGCTCGTCTGCTGCCTCGCCGCGGTAGGCAGCTTGTTGCTGACCCCGATCGCACGAGTGATCGCCATCCGATGGGGTGCGGTGGCCCGCCCTCGTGACCGGGACGTACACGCTAGTGGCGACCGCCGGCTTGGGGGCATCGCGCTGTTCGGCGGGTTCGCAGTTGCCGTACTGATGGCGCACCAGCTTCCGACGCTGCGCGCGACGTTCTCCGCCGGGCCCAATGTCGACTGGGTCCTGGTCGCAGGAGCCATGATCTGCGCGATCAGGGTGCTGGACGACAAGTACAGAGCTGGATTCGCTGACGAAGCTCGCCGGCCAAGTCGCGGCTACCGGCGTCATGGTCACACTCGGCGGAGTTCAGCTGGCCGCGATCTATGTTCCTGGGGCGACACCGGGACGTTGGTGCTCGGCCGGGATGTCGGCATTCCCGTCACCATTCTGATCACAGTGCTCACCATCAACGCGATCAACTTCATCGATGGGCTCGACGGGCTGGCCGCCGGTGTCACCGCGATCGCATCGCTCGCGTTCTTCGTATTCGCCTATCACCTCGCGGTCATTGGCGAGGCCGACGTGGTGGGCGGCCCCGGTGCTGCTGAGCGCGGCCCTGGGCGGCACCTGCCTAGGCTTCTTGCCGCACAACTTCGCCCCGGCCCGTATCTTCATGGGAGATTCCGGTTCGATGCTCGTCGGCCTTGTGCTTTCTGGCCGCAGCAACCACTGCCACGACGAGCGCGGATCCGCAGACGTTTGGCCGGCTTCTCGGGTCGATCCCGCTCGCCCTGCCCCTGCTCATCCCGGTGTGCCGTGCTGGCGATACCGCTCGTCGACCTGCTGCTCTCCATCGTGCGGCGAGTCGGCCGGGGACAATCGCCGTTCGCGCCGGACAAGCAGCATCTGCACCACCGAATGCTGCAAATGGGTCACACGCACACTCGCGCGGTGCTCCTGCTGTACTTTTGGTCGGCCCCTGCCTGCAGCCTTCGGAGGCGTCGCGCTGTCGATCATGAGCACGCCCTGGGTCGTGGTGATCTGCCTGGCGGTATTCGTTGCTCTCGGAATCGTGCTGTCCGCGCGGCCGGATTTGCTCCTCTCATCACCGGATCGGGGCAACCGGCAGTGGGGCCGCGGCACCGCGTGGGCGCGGGGAGGTCGTCCCGATGATGACGTGGGCCCGACGTGGGTGGCTGATTTTCTACGCGGTGGCGATCCTCGGCTCGGTCGTCTTCTGGATGTGGGCCGACGAGGGTGGCCGGCCGCGACGAGCTATCTGGCTGGTCTCGCCGCTGCGACTGCGATCTTTCAGATCAGCGTGGCCGCCGTACGGCGGGCGTCGGACGCCTCGCCGAGCTTCGGGGTAGTCGTGGCCATGACCACGTACCTCACGGTTGTCGTACTGATGGCCGCAATCGCCGCGCTACTGAGCCCCCGACTGGTCGACGGCCACGCGTGCGCGGCTGGACTCGTCGTTGCGGCGGTGTTGGGCGTAGCGCAGCAGTACCGCGCCGCCCGTCCAAATGCTTCGAATTGAGCGTCGCACTCGGTAAGGTGCGGTCGGAATGGGCACCAAAGCACCACGGTCGGATAGTGGCCAGGGCGGTGCAGATCCGTGGGCGGCATTCGGCTATCTTGTAGCCGGAGTCGGTTTCTACGGCCTCGCCGGCTGGGCGTCTCGGCAGGTGGTTGCACGTCGACTACCTCGCTCCGCTGGGGATCGTGATCGGCGCCGCGTTCGGGCTTTACCTGGTCTTCGCACAACTGGCTCGGATACCTCACGACGACTCGACAAACGACAGCAAAGGCAGCGACAGCAGCACAGAGCAGCGACAACCGCTCCCCGCCCGATTGACGACCGAGGAGAGATCGCGTGACTCACGTCAGCCTTGACGGCATGGTCGGAATCGCGGCCGGCAACGGTGTTCCAGTCACCGGGTCCATCAGATTTCAGGTTCCCGGACATCTTCAACGGCAATCGGTGCTGCTGGCGAAGAGTTCGCTGTTGCTCGTGCTGGGCGCGATCGTCGTAGCGGCCTTCTTCCTGATCACCACCACCCGCCGGATGTCGATCGTGCCGTCGAAGTCGCAGTACTTCTCGAAGAGGCCTACGGCTTCGTCCGCAACGGCATCGCCCAGGAGACATCATCGGCGGCCGCGACTACATGCGCTTCAGTGCCGCTGTTGACCGACGATGTTCTTCTTCATTCTCGCGTCAACAACCTGTTCAGGCCTCATCCCGTTCCCGCAGTTCGCCCTGTTCTCCCGCGCGGGGCTTTGCCTACGCACTCGCTGCCACTGGTGTGGGTGGTCTACAACGGCGTGGGCATCGCGCCGGCAGCCGGGTTCGGCGCCTACCCTCAAGCTGCTGGGACCGTCCCGGCGGGCGTGCCCGGTGTGGATCCTGCCGCCCTGGTGCCGCTCGAGTTTCTGTCGAACTTGATCATCCGGCCGATCACGCTGTCCCTGCGGTTGTTCGCCAACATGTTCGCCGGCCACCTGCTGCTGACGCTCTTCCGCCGACAGGTGGCGCGTACCTGCTGTTCGACGCCACGGGCTCGTTCCTTGTGAAGCCGGCCGGCATTCTGTCGTTCATTCTCGGCATCCTGGTCGGATTCCTGGAGCTGATCGTGTCGAGTTCTGCAGGCCTACGTCTTCACCCTGCTTACCGCGACGTACATCCAAGGTTCACTTAGCAGCAGAGCACTGACCCATGTCCCAACCATCTCGGATCTCCGGCATCACCAGTCGCGCCCGCGACTGACAACGAAAGGAAACCCCATGGGTGGCACTCTGAACATGGTCGGCTACGGTCTCGCGGCCATCGGCCCGGGTATCGGCATCGGCCTGATCTTCGCGGCGTACATCAGCGGCACCGCGCGCCAACCCGGATGCAGAGCAGGTTGCAGCCGATCGCCATCCTCGGCTTCGCCCTCGCCGAGGCGCTCGCGCATTATCGGCATCGCGCTCGCCTTCGTTCTCAAGCCATAGCCCCAAAGTTCCCGACCGAGGCCAGAGGGTCCGCCATGACACTCAACAACCTGGCAGCCGGGGAGGAGCCGAACCCCTGGTTCCGCATCTCTCCGAGATCATCCTGGTGCTGATCATCTTCGGCATCCTCTACTACCTGATCTGGAGAATACGTCGTCCCTCGTTTCGAGGCGTCCTCTCGCAGAGCGGCAAGGGACGCGATCGAAGGGGGCATGGCCCGAGCGAGAGGCCGCGCAAGCCGAGGCCGCGCCAGGCCCTGGCGGACTACCAGCATCAACTCGCCGACGCCCGCGGTGAGGCGCGCAGATCCGGGAGAACGCCCGCGCGGAGGCGCAGCGAATCGCGTCGAGGAACTGCGCGGCTCAGCGCGCAGGAGGAGTCAGCGCGGATCGTCGCTCGCGGCGACGAGCAATTGCAGACCCAGCGCGGCCAGGTAGTCCGCGAGCTGCGGCAGGAGATCGGCAGCCTCGCCGTCGAGCTGTCGGAGAAGATCGTCCGGTGAACGACTTGCCGATGACGCCCAGGTGAGCGCCACGGTCGACTCGTTCATCGCCGACCTCGAGCAGCAGGACGCTGCGGAGCAGGCGAGATGATCCGCGAGAGTCAGCCGGGCGTCGCTCGTCACGTTGCGGGCCGACGTAGAGCGAGGCATCTCCGGTCTTTCCTCGACCGATCGCAGCGCTGCGTGTCCGGAGCAGCTCCCGGCGGTCGGAGTGCTGCTGACCGCGCCAGCCTCGTTTGCGGCGCGCCGCTCGCCGAACCGTCGATGTCGCCCGAGGCGCGCGCTCGACTCTCGCGACGACTCTCCTGCAGAACAAGATTGGCTCGAGCGCGATGGCCGTCGTCCGGACCGCGGTACAGCAGCGCTGGTCGTCGCCGCTGGGATCTAGTCGACTCGATCGAGCAGACCGCCGATGACATCCTGCTCCTATGACGCCGAGGTAGCCGGGTCACTCGGAGATCGAGGACGAGCTGTTCCGCTTCGAGCGGATTCTCGAGGCCGAGCCCCAGCTGACGACGCTGCTTGATTCGGCTGCACAACCGCCTGATCGACGCGTCGGTACTGCTGCGCACCCTGGTATCCGGCAAGGTCACTCCGATCACGATGCTGCTGCTCGAACACGCGATCCGCAGCGGCCGTCGGCGCGGCATCGCCGCGGCAATTGTAGCCGGCTGCTGGAGGACACCGCCGCCCGGCGAGACCGATCGATTGCGCGCGTTATCTCGGCCGTGCCGTTGACCGATGCTCAGGAGAGCCGGCTCAGTGCCGTGCTCAGCGAGTATTTCCGGCGCCGCATCTCGGTCCAGACCGCGGTTGAACCGGCCGTCCGCGGCGGCTTGATGATCCGCATCGGCGACGAAGTGATCGACGGCACCGTCTCGACTCGGCTGGCTCCGCGCGCAACGCGGTGGCTGGCTGACCGCACGTGGCGGCGACCAGATGACGATGATTCCGACGTACGAGACAGGATGAGCAGATGACAGAGCTGACGATTTCCGCCGACGAGATCCGCAGCGCCATCGAAGGGTACGTCGTCGACGTACACGCCGGAGGCGTCGCGGGAAGAAGTCGGCGTCGTCGTCGGAGACCTACTGACGGCATCGCGATCGTCGAGGGTCTGCCGAGCGCCATGACGAACGAGCTGCTCGCGCTTCCCCGACGGCACGCTCGGCGTCGCCTTGAACCTGGACGCGCGGGAGATCGGCATCGTCGTCCTCGGTGACGCGTCCAAGATCGAGGAAGGCCAACAGGTAAAGCGAACCGGCGAGATCCTGTCCGTGCCGGTCGGCGATGGCTTTCATGGGCCGAGTTATCAACCCGCTCGGCGATCCGATCGACGGTCTCGGTGAGATCGAGTCCGAGCGAGCGACGGGTCCTGGAACTGCAGGCGCCGTCAGTGGTGCAGCAGGCAGGACGTCGAGCGAGCCGCTGCTCACCGGCATCAAGGCCATCGACGCCATGACCGCCATCGGCCGCGGCCAGCGGCAGCTGATCATCGGTGACCGGCAGACCGGCAAGACCGACGGTCTGCCTGGACGCGATCATCAACCAGCGAGACAACCTGGGCGTCGGGTGATCCGAGTAAGCAGGTGCGCTGCATCTACGTCGCGATCGGCCAGAAGGGCTCAACCATCGCGGCGTGCGCGGCACGCTCGACGAGGCCGGCGCGCTGGAGTACACGACGATCGTTGCCGCTCCGGCGTCGGATTCCGCGGGATTCAAGTACATCGCGCCGTACACCGGCTCGGCGATCGGCCAGCACTGGATGTACGACGCAAGCACGTGCTGATCGTCTTCGACGACCTGACAAAGCAGGCTGAGGCGTACCGCACCGTATCTCTGCTGCTGCGCCGGCCGCCCGGTCGGGAGGCATACCCCGGCGACGTGTTCTACCTGCACTCGCGGTTGCTCGAGCGCTGCGCGAAGCTGTCCGACGAGCCTCGGCGCCGGGTCGATGACGGGGCTGCCGATCATCGAGACAAAGGCGCAATGACGTGTCGGCGTACATTCCCACCAACGTCATCTCGATCACCGACGGGCAAGTGCTTCCTGGAGACGGACCTGTTCAACGCGGGTGTGCGTCCGGCGATCAACGTCGGCATCTCGGTGTCCCGCGTCGGCGGCGCCGCGCAGACCAAGGCGATGAAGTCAGTAGCCGGGCGGCTGCGGGTCGACCTGGCCCAGTACCGCGGAGCTGGAGGCCTTCGCCGCATTCGGCTCCGACCTGGACAAGGCATCGAAGGCGCAACTGGATCGGGGCGCCCGACTGGTCAGAACTGCTCAAGCAGCCCCAGTCCAGCCCGTTCCCGATCGAGCGAGAGGTCGTCTCGATCTGGGCCGGCACGACCGGAGCCCTGGACGACATTCCGGTGGCGGACATTCGACGCTTCGAGCGCGACCTGCACGACTACATCCAGCACAACGCGCAAGCAGATCTTCGACACGATCGTGGAGACCGGAACGCTGCCCGACGACACGGTCGAGGAGCTGAAGAAGGCCGTGGCGGAGGTCAAGCAAGAGTTCCGCACCTCCGAGCAGATCGCCGCCGCCGAGGACGAGGCCGAGGCCATGAGCGCGGAGGATGTCGGCCAGCACACCGGTGACCCCGCGTCCGCCCCAGCGCCGCCGCCGCAGAGCAGCTGAGTTCGTCATGGGCGCCCAACTCCGCATCTACCGCCGGCAGATCAAGGCGGTGCAGTCGACCAAGAAGATCACCAAGGCGATGGAGTCCTCATCGCCGCGTCGCGGATCGCGAAGGCGCAGGCTCGGGTGAAGGCAGCCAAGCCAGTACGCCCGGGAGTTGACGAACGCCCTCACGGCACTAGCCAGCACGGCCAATCTCGACCACCCGTTGCTCGAGGAGCGGGAGAACCCGCGCCGGGCGGGAGTGCTTGTGGTGACCTCTGACCGGGCTTGGCCGGCTGGCTACAACGCCAACGTGCTGCGCACCACCAATGAGCTCGTCGAGCTGCTCCGGAGCGAGGGGCAAGGAAGTCGACATCTACGTCATCGGCCGAAAGGGCGTGAGCTACTACTCGTTCCGCAGGCGACCCATCGCCGCTAGCTGGACCGGATTCTCCGAGCAACCGGCGTTCAGCAATGCCCGAAGTCGGCGACACGCTGGTCACGGCGTTTCTCGCCGGGGCAGACGACGTCGAGGGCATAGCGGGCGCCGAGGGCGTCCAGGGTGTCGACGAGTTGCACATCGTCTATACCGAGTTCCGATCCATGCTTACCGCAGACCCCGGTGGCGCTGCGCATCGCGCCGCTCGTCGTCGAAGAGACCGAAGCCGCTGACTATCGAGGGTCCGTTGCCGGCGTATGACTACGAGCCAGACGCGGATGAGCTGATGAACGCCCTGCTGCCCAAGTACATCAACACCCGCATCTACACCGCGTTGCTGGACGCGCGCGGCGGCCGAATCCGCATCACGCCGGCGGGCCATGAAGTCGGCGGCCGACAATGCCGACGAGCTCATCAAGACGTACACGCAGGCTCGCCAACCAAGCTCGGCAGGCCGAGATCACCCAGGAAATCAGCGAGATCGTCGGCGGTGCCGACGCACTCGCCGCGACAGGGAGTGACGAGTGAGCGAGCATCGCGAGCGCGAGCGAGTCCCGCACGCAGCGTTTCGTGGGGTGCAGGCGCTCGCGCGAGGCACATCACGTAGGAGTGAGCGATGACCATAGCCGACGATCGTCAGCCCAGCGAGCATCACACGGCACCGGCCGCGTCGTTCGGGTCATCGGGCCAGTCGTGGATGTCGAGTTCAGCCGCGATTCGATGCCGCGAGCTGTTCAACGCGCTCACCCTCGACATCGACCTGCCCGAGGTCGCCAAGAAGATGACGCTCGAGGTTGCCCAGCACCTCGGGGACGACGTTGTCCGGGCGATCGCGCTACAGCCCACCGGACGGCCTGGTGCGGGGCACGGTGGTGACCGACACCGGCGGCCCGATCACCGTGCCGGTCGGAGATGTCACCAAGGGTCACGTCTTCAACACTCTGGGCGATCCGTTGACGTCCCTGCTTGCGTCACTGGACGTCACCGAGCGCTGGCCGATCCATCGCGACCCACCGCCGTTCGACCAGCTCGAGGCCAAGACGCGAGATGTTCGAGACCGGCATCAAGGTCGTCGACCTGCTCACCCCTACGTCACGGGCGGCAAGATCGGCCTGTTCGGCGGCGCCGGCGTCGGCAAGACGGTGCTGATCCAGGAGATGATCTACCGGGTCGCGGAGAACTTCGGTGGCGTCTCGGTGTTCGCCGGGGTCGGGGAGCGCACCCGTGAGGGCAACGGCCTCATCATCGAGATGCGGGAGACCGGCGTCATCGAGAAGACCGCGCTGGTGTTCGGCCAGATGGACGAGCCGCCCGGCACCCGGCTGCGCGTCGCGCCTGTCGGCGCTGACCATGGCCGAGTACTTCCGCGACGTTCAGGGTCAGGACGTGCTGCTGTTCATCGACAACATCTTCCGGTTCACCCAGGCCGGCTCCGAGGTCTCGACCCTGCTCGGCCGGATGCCGTCCGCGGTCGGATACCAGCCCACCCTGGCCGACGAGATGGGCGTGCTCCAGGAGCGGATCACGTCCGACCCGCGGCCACTCCATCACCTCGATGCAGGCGATCTACGTGCCCGCCGACGACTATCACGGACCCGGCACCGCACACCGCATTCGCCCACACCTCGACGCGACGACGGTGCTGTCCCGCCCGATCTCCGCGAAGGGCATCTATCCGGCGGTCGACCCGCTGGACTCCACGTCGCGCATCCTCGACCCGCGCTACGTCGGCGAGGAGCACTACCAGGTCGCGCAACGCACGAAGGAGATCCTGCAGCGCTACGACGGAGCTGCAGAACATCATCGCCATCCTCGGGCGTCGACGAGCTGTCTGAGGAGGACAAGATCCTCGTCGGTCGGGCCCGGCGGATCCAGCGGTTCCTATCGCAGAACACCTTCGTGGCCAAGGTCTTCACCGGCCTGGACGGTTCCTTCGTGCCGGCATCGGCAGACCGTCGAAGCGTTCAAACGGCTGTGTGCCGGCGAAATCTGACTCCTATCCGGAGCAGGCGTTCTTCATGCGGTGGTCTGGAAGACCTCGAGCGCAAGGCCAATGAGCTGGAAGCGGGCCTGACGTCATGGCCACGATGCACGTCGAGCTGGTGTCCGTCGAGACACCGATCTGGGCCGGCGAGGCAAAATCGATCTACGCTCGTACTACCGACGGCGAGATCGGCGTGATGCCGGGCACGCTCCGCTCCTGGCGGTGCGTGGAACCAGGCTGGATCGTGCCGATCGAGCGGGACGGCGATACTTGAACTGACCGCGGCGGTGCATCGGTGGATTCATCTCGGTTCAGAGCCGATGGGGTGTCCGTGATGGCCGAGATGGCCGAGGAGGCCTCGGAGAATCGACGTGGCCCGGGCGCGGGGGATGACTTGCTGAAGGCCGAGGCCGACATGGGGCCCTGACCAAGCCGCGGCGCGGGACCGGGCGCGTGCCGACTCCGCGCGGTAGGCGAGGACGTCTGACCGCGATTCGGAAGGAGTTCCCGCGATGGTCGTCTTAGTTTGAGACGACCATCCTCGTGCTGTTCGCAATCGTCGTCGTGGCGCTCCGCACTGGTGGTCGCGCGGCAGCGGTACATGCTCAAGAGCCAGGGCGGCATTCCCGTCGCGGCGCGACGCGGCAATAGATGGCTGTACGGTGTCGCCCGGTACGAGGGCGACGAACTGCGCTGGTACCGGGCGTTCGGCATCGGTACCCAGTCCCACTCGAGTGCTTCGCGTCGCGATGATCTGCAGGTGCTCGGCCGCCGCAGAGCCGACTCCGCACTCGAAATGTCCTGGCTACCTGCCAGCGCGGTGATTGTCGGAATGCCGAGACGGCACCGGGGACATCGTCATCGCCCTCGCCGACGGTGCGTTCGAGGCTTCATCCCGTGGCTGGAGGCTTCCTCGGCCGCATATGGAGCCCTGACTCAGACGCAACCTTCAGCGGCGAGGCATTGGTTATCGGTCGCCGCCCGGACGCCACTTCACGTCCCCGTCCGGGGTTAGGCCGCGCGCGCCAAAGATGAACAACAAGTCCGAGAGCCGGTTCAGGTAACGGATCGCCTCGCGGTTGGTCCGCTCGGATCGCCACCCGTACAGCGCCCGGCGCCGCCGCTCGGCCCGGCGGGCGACCGTGCGCGGCGCATGGAGCAACGCGCCGGCTGGCGTCCCGCCGGGCAGGATGAAGCTTGTCCAGCTTGCCAGCAGATCGGCGTTGAACTCGTCGCACCAGCCTTCGAGCCGGGTCACGCAATCCGGCGTGATTCGCAGCGGGGGATAGGCCGGATCAGGCACGATCGGATTGCACAGATCAGCGCCGACATCGAACAGGTCGTTCTGTACCTGCGCTAAGCACGGCGGCGATCGGATCCGGCAGCGTTCCAGCGCCGAGCGCCGACATCTGACCGCGGCGCTGGTCTCGCTCGCAATCCGCGTACGGCAGCCACTGAACATCACGGTCTTGGGCACCTGACTCATGTCACCAGCGCAGCCGTCGTGCCGTCGTCTCCGACGCGGGCATGGATCCGCGTGAGATGCACTGGCCACCCCATGACGATAGCCTCTGCCCAGTGCAGGTTCTGGAGGGTCACCGGCGGGGCGCGGCTGGACGGCGAGGTGCTCAGTCGTCGGCGCCAAGAACAGCGTCTTGAAACTCATGGCAGCCGCGCTGCTTGCGCCGGAGAAACCGCGATCGATAACCTGCCGGCGATCTCCGACGTCAGCACGATGCACGAGCTGCTGGGCCGGTCGGCTGCGCAGGTTACGGAGTCGGTGCAGGGCCGGGTCGACAGCGCGCAGGATGCGCGCGCCTGAGCCTCGATGTCCGAGGCGCCGTGCACGAGCTGGTGCGCAAAGATTCGCGGATCGATCTGCGTGCCTCGGACCGCTGCTGGCCCGCACCGGTCAGGCAGGAAGTGGCGTTGCCCGGGGCGACGCGATCGTCGCGCCGCTCGACATGCACTTTGCCGGCCTAGAACGGATGGGCGCGGACATCCGACCGAGCACGGCAACATCATCGCGGAGGCGAACGGGCTACGCGGCGCCACAGATCTGGCTTGATTTCCCGAGCGTCGGCGCGCACCGAGAACATCCTGACCGCGGCTGTTCTCGCCAAGGGGGACGACCGTCATCGACAATGCGGCCCGTGAGCCGGAAATCGTCGACTTGTGCAAGATGCTCGCAGGAGCGGTGCGCAGATCGACGGACTCGGCTCGTCGACCGTGGGAGATCACGGAGGTCGACGAGCTGCACCCCACAGCACAGCGTCGCCGTCGCGGACCGGATCGTTGCCGGTGACGTGGGCGTTCGCGGGCGGCGGCAACCCTCGGCGACGTAACGGTGCTAATGCCCACCCTGGGTATCTGGAGCTGGCGCTGGCGTGACGCCGTGGCGCTCAGGCGCTGACGCGGAATTGCTCGCCGACGGCTTCCGGCTGCAGATGCACAATCGGCCCGCGCAGCTTCGATGTCGTGACCCTGCCCTGTCATCCGGGCCTGGCGGACTGACCTGCAACCGCAGGCGATCGCCCTTCTGTCGATCGCTGACGGGACCGCAATGATCACCGAGAACCTGTTCGAGGCGCCGGTTCATGTTCTGCGACGAGATCGCGCGGATGGGTGCCGACGTTCGCACCGACGGCCATCACGCGGTTGTTCGAGGCCGGAGATCGGCTGTCCGGCGCACCCGTGCGGGCGACCGACATCCGTGCCGGTGCGGGGTTAGTGATCGCCGGGTTGGTCGCCGAGGGAGTGACTCGCAGGCGGCCGAGATCCACCACATCGACCGGGGCTACGTACGCATCGAGGAGCAGTTGCGCAGCCTCAGGCGCGGACGTCGGTGCGAGCCGAATCAGACGCGTTCTGGAGGTTGATCATCCGCCGTGCGACGCTGGCGGGCCCAACACCGCGGCGTCAGCGAAGCAGGTCCCGGGCACGGGGCGAGATCGTCGTGGAATACCGGCCACATCGACGTCCCCGTTGCGCCGAGTGCGAGATGGACGAGCGAATCCCGGCATCTCCCAGCACCGCTCGCAACGTCATCGCGGTCGGACCGCGATAAGTCGGCGGCAGGCACGATCCAGCATTCCGAGATCGGTCGACTCCGTGGCGTCCACGACCGGCCCGGTGCGCGGTCGCGAGGGCTTGAACACCCAGCGGTGATGAGGGCCAGTACGCCACACGACCAGGGATCACGACGACCTAGGGCCGAGACGTCGTTGGTCACCGATTCCATGCTCGACCATCGACAGGCGAATCGCCACCACCAGGATGTGGTGCTGTGGCCCCGAGATGCGAAGTCGGCCACAATACTTACCGGGGCGTAACCAACCCGTGGCATGGTACGGTCACTCCCGCGGAGGTGGCCCGTGCCGTATCCCAACGACGCGTCACGTGACCGGCCCTGGGTAATGCGAATCGTACGCAGGGCACTCGTCGCCGGCGCAGTCCAATGCTCTGTACCGGCGCAACTTGGCCAAGGGCCAGACCGGTTTGTCCGTCGCTCTTCGATCTACCCACGCAGACGGGGTACTGACCCCGACGCGGAGCTGGCCCGGGGCGAGGTCGGCAAGGTCGGCGTACCGATCGCCCACATCGGCGACATGCGGCCCTGTTCGATGACATCCCATTGCAGCAGATGAACACGTCCATGACGATCAATGCTCCGGCGATGTGGTTGCTGGCCCTCTGTCTGACGGCGGCCGAGAGGCAGGGAGCTGACATCGCGCAGCTGGCCGGTACCACCCAGAACGACATCATCAGAGTTACCTCTCGCGGGGCACCTATGTGTTCCCGCCCGCGCCGTCCCTCCGGCTGATCACCGACATGATCGCCTACACGGTCCACCAGGTGCCCCGATGGAATCCGATCAACGTGTGTAGTTATCACCTGCAGGAGGCCGGAGCGACCCCGGTGCAGGAGGTGGCGTTCGTCGCTGGCGCACGGCGATCGCAGTGCTCGACGCGGTACGTGACTCCGGGCAGGTCGACGAGAAGGATTTTGGCGCTTGCCAGCGCGTGCACGCCGTAACTGAACGTGCTACAA
>ERZ1370068.284-contig-10256_pt1 | contig 35289 bp, 56 predicted proteins | sample MGYA00561227_ERZ1370068 | MGnify/ENA primary metagenome ERZ1370068 (study PRJEB38410, sample SAMEA6850437) | metagenome | study: Metagenomic assessment of the ecological functions of the soil: analysis of the soil microbiota associated with the...
CAGCTTACTGCATTGCTCGTGCTGATGGAGTACTTCGGCTACCTGCGCCGTAATCCGGATGAACAACCCGACTCAAGCTTTTCCGGTTACGACTTCTGGCTGGCGAAGCTCAAGGAGTTCAACGGTGATTTCGCCAAAGCCGAAATGGTAAAGGCTTTCCTGATCTCGCGCGAGTACCGCATGCGCTTTGGACCGTGAGAAGCAAGAAGGCAGTAGCGCAGCCGGTACGCGCGCATGGCGCGCTGGTTTGGCACGCCGGGGGCGCGCGTACCACGATTCGGCTACGCCGCTTGATGTGCGGAAAGGCTATGCCTCTCCGATATGCTTCTGCTGATTATTGCTGAGCTATGCCCGGAATTGGGACGTAGCCCCGGATTGGTATGAGCCCGACGAATAGCACGCCGGAGGCGTGCGTACCGTCACCCAAAGCTCTTGCGGAAGAGATACGACATCTTGATGAAGACCGTGCGGCCATTGCGACGAAAACCAGATTCAAGCTGCCCGGTGAAGGGGTTTATGGTGTTCTGGTTGAGATCGTCATTGTAACCGACGTAGAACGCGGTGCCGGGATTCGGCGTCCAGCCAAAGAGAAACTGTGCCTTGTAATTGGAAGCCAGCGAATCGTAGTCAACCCTGCCCCGCGCAAAGATGAATCGGCTGAATTGATACGTCGCTTTCAACGAAACGATGTTGTCGTCAAAGGCACGCAGGCCCGTGTCGTAGCGGCGCAGATTCTGTTTGGTAAAACTAAGATTAATGTTCAGTGGCGTCGATGGTTGGTACGTGACGCCGAAATTCATGTTAAAGAACTTTCCGGCCCCGGGATCCTGCGGCGCGAGACAAGCCGCGGGCCGATTCGGGACGCTGCACAAACCCGCCGCGATCGCGGCGCGTTGCGTGACCGCTGGAATGCTCGCCCGCGGATACTTTGGCGGGTTACCAAAATCGTAATCCAGGTTTCCGTAGGATTGATTAGCAAACATGTTGAAGTTGAACTTCTTGTTTACGTTCGATCCGGCAAAGATGTAGAGGCCGCCGCTGGGCGCCGAACGTTCGCTGTCCTCGCCCCAAAACGTGCAGGTGTTGGTTTGAGCGCAGGTCGATCCGGTGGGGCGTTTCATCCCAAACTCTTCTTCAAAAACGCGCTCGTATCCGATATCTACTCCAACTCCGAGATAGGTCTGGCGCGGAAAGTTGAATTGAATCTGCGATTCATTGTTGTAATTCTGCATGTTTCCGGACCAATCGAAATTGGTGCTGATGTTGTCATAGACGCGCCACGAGACCAGTTTCGCTTTGGGTTTCGGTTCAGAGTTGTAGCGCACGAATAAGTTGTGATTGTTGGTGTTGACGCGGCGATTGAAGCCCACGTCCGCGCGGTAGTAACGCGTGCGGCCAACCGTCGAATATTCGTAGCCGAAGTGACGGCCGTTCATGTTGTAGTCGGTGGCGTAGATGAACCCATTCTCGACGCGATCCAGACGCCGTCCAATATCCGGGTAAAAGAAAAGTTCCGGCTCCGTGTCACCAATGCCTGGGCGCTGAGGGTCGTCTGCTTGTTGATCCGGAAACGCGAATCGAAGCCGCCCAGCTGGTTGTATGTATCGACAAACTTGCGGTAGGTGCCGAGCAGGCCGATGTACGAATCTTTCTTGCCGATGTCGCGCTTCAGCCGGAGCACGCCAATCATGGCATTCTTATCAATCAACCTCGGACTGGCAGTGAGCCGCTCTTCAGCGGTGTAATTCCCCGGCGCATTGTCAGACGCGACCAGCAATCCGAAAGTGTTGCGATCGACTTTGCCGGTCAGCTTCACAGCGAAATCCGGATCGACGATGGTGCGAGTATGAACGGCGGCGATTTGCGTCTGAAAAATATCGATCCCTTCGAGAAAGAATGGCCGCTTCTCAGGAAAGAAGATCGGGAACCGCTGGTTCGCCGTCACTACCAACTGATCAGATTCAACCTGGGCAAAGTCCGGATTGATGGCAAAGTCGAGCGTGACGTTCGGGCGTCAGGCTGTATTTCCCGGTTAGTCCCAGGTCAAACTTGACCGGTTCATTTACCAGCCGGCCCGGATCCAATTGTCCGGCTGCCAGCGGCAGGTAACTGGCGCTTGCTTTTCCCGCTCTCAGAAATGGTGACGCTGGGAATCAGCTCCAGAGTCCGCTCGGTGGAGATCCCTTCGAGCCCGGACAAATGTCCTTCCTGAGCCAACCAGCTCGAGATATCGCGATTCATCGGCATCCACATGTCCAGCTCGTTGTTAAATCGCTTGATGCGCCGCCAGAAATGCGCGCCCCAAAGCTTGTCCTTGCCCGCAACATAACGAAGCGACTTGAATGGAATTGCGACTTCGACCGTCCAGCCATCGGTGGTGATGACGCCCTTCGACTCCATCACGATATCGGGATTGAAGTCCTCGCCCTGACCGTCAGTCCAGATGCCGTCGGCCTGGATTCCTAAAGGAGTGAAATCAAATTCGTAGGCCTTGCGCCCGTCATTGAACGTGTCGAAGAGTATGCCGACATAATCGTCGTTCCAGATATTGTCGCGTTTCGCGATAGTCGCGCGGACCTTGTCCGGTTCGTCAAAACAATGGAAGGCGACGTAGAGGAACTTGGAGTCATAGCCAAGAAAAACCTCAGTCGGTTTGGTAGGGGCGATGTTGTCGCCCGGCTGAATTTGATAGAAGTCTTTGAGCACCGTGGCGCTTTTCCAGACTTCGTCGTCGAGCTTGCCATCGATCACCGGTGGCTTTTCGAATTTCGGCATTCGGACCGGTTGGGCTTTCTCTGGCGGCAAGACAATCGCCGGTTTCGCGCCGGCTGTTTGAGGATTTAGCCGCGTTGGCGGGACTGCCGGCGGCCGCCGGCGCGGGTTGCGCCTGCGTACATGGCGGCCAAGGCAAGCAGAATGAGAGACAACAATGAGAGTTTGAACGAACAAACGCATACGATCAAGTGAAGGTGGATTGATGCCGTTCACCTGCATCCAGGACGCAGCAACGGCTCGAAAGTGTTAATTGGGGGCCATGGCAATAAAAGGTAAACGTCCTGACGAAGCTTTACGCGGCTATCTCTTCGCCTCGGCCTTGACCAACCTCGAAGGTGATGCCGTAGCGTTTGATCTTCGCATTGAGCGTGGTGTGCTTGACGCCGAGCAGCCGGGCCGCACGTGATTGGTTGCCGCCGGTTCGCACCAGGGCCGCGCGAATGAGATCGGCTTCGAACTTCCGCACTTCGTCATAAAGCTTCACTTTGTGATTGCCGTTGTCAGGTGTGGTGCTCGCGCAGACAATCGACGACGTTGAGGAGTTCCATGGCGACGTCTCGAAGAGAAGTAAGCCGGCTTTCAAACGCTTCGTCGCGCAGAAAGTTGACAGCCTGCCGTGACGTTGAAGGATCTTCGGTTCTCCAGGTTAATGCACTCATATTTTCCCCTGTATTTGTGCGCGCTGAAGTCGCGCGCTGGTTACTTGCGAGTAGTTCGTTGAAAAATGCTACCGCGCGCTCGTCGCCGATACGTCCCAGGATCTGGATCGCAAGTTTGCGTAACTCGACTCTGGGATTACTGCGAGCCGTGCGTATTAAGATCGGAACAGCCTCGTCCTTCGGCCGCCGCCCGATGGCGGAGACGGCCTGCTTCTGAAGTTCAAACTCCGGACTTGAATCGAGCGTACTGATCAAGACGGCCAGACTCTTCTCGCCGTTAACACGGCCAAGATTCGCAATGGCGCTCTTGCGCAGCTCAAAATCTCTTTCATTCTCGGCAATACCAATCAGAATAAGTCGCCGCGCCGTCTCGATTATCGCTGCGCGCAATGCCGTAAAGGGCGCGCCGCTTCAGCTCACGCGACGGCATGGTCTCGTACATCTGCTCGAGCAACGGCAGAGTTGCGGCCGCCTTGCTCATCGCCAGGGCCGACATCGCCTGTTGCCGCGCTTCGCTCGTTTCCGCTGGTTGCGAACGATGTCGGCGAGAAAAGCGTTCTTGGCCTGACTCTCGGGCGTGTATCCCAGCCAGTAAATTGCGCGGTTGCGAATCGACTCGGCGACCGGCTTGCTTAATCATTTCCGTGAGAATCGATTCGACCCGAGCGTCATCGTGCAGAGCGATGGCAAAGGCCGCGCGATCTGACAGATCGGTTCATTTCCGGCGCCGACGAATCGACGATCGACTTCAGATAATTCAGGCTCTCTTCGCTGGTGGCGCGGCCGGCCCAGTAAACCGGATAGCCGCTGAATTGATGTTCGCGTCTCAGGTTGTAGATTTCAGCCCGGGTGAACTTGTCGCGCTCATTCTCATAAAACATGAACAGTCCCAGCTCGCGCGTTTCGTAACGCGGATCATCCATCGTCGACCAGCCGTCGTTCGAGATCGAAATAGTGCCGCTGGGACCGACAATTTCGAAATCGATGCGCCACGCCGGGCCGGACCTCGAACTGGTAACCAACCCAGAAGCGCCCCTGCGCGCGTCCCTGCGTCACCGCGTTGTCGATCTTCGCTTTCAGATTCGCGCCTTCAACCGGTGTGAAACTTTTCGTCTGCGCGACTGCGCCGGGAATCACACCGAGCACGAACACGACCGTGAAAATGATCCTCTTGAGTATGTACACCGCAGCCCTCCGCTTTGTGGCATCTAAGCGACTATTTGAATTAGAGAGAGCGGACCGGCCGGGTCCGCCCTCTTCGGTTTCTCTGCGTGAAGTTTCGAGCGCCGTTACTGCTTCAAGAGTTCTTCGAAATAAGCGATCACTTCGGGATCCTTGCCGCGACTACTCAACAGCATGATCGCGCGGCGACGGCGTTCCATTGGTGTCTGGGGATTTCTGGCGATTGAGATTAACTTCTGAGTAACTTTCTTATCGCTGCGAGTAGCCGAGCGCATTCATGATTTGATCTTTGATCTCTTCGTTCTTCTCGGTATCATAGAGACTCATGAGAACATCGACGGCCTGTTCGCCGCCGCGACGGCCGATGGCGCTAATCGCGGCCTTGCGCAACTCAATGTTGTCTGACGAACGGGCAATTTCAGTCAGCTTGGTGAACGCTCGCTCGCTCTTGCGGCGAGAGAAACCTGAAATCACGCTCTTGCGAATTTCGAGTTCCTGGCTCGAATCGTAAATCTTGAAGAGCGCGTCAACGGCGGGCTCGCCCGGCCGGCTGGAGATACTGCGAAATCGCGGTCTTGCGCAGCGATATCGGTTTAGTGCTCAACGCGAAGTCCGCCAGGATGTTAAGAGCCTGCGGACTGGTGTGCTGGCTGAGCGCATAAAGCGCGGCTTGAACGACTTCCTCCTGCGGCGAGTTGAGCGCGAAGTCGCGCAGCGCCGGAAGCACGCTGTCGTCGTTTGAGGCGCCGAGCAGAGAGATTGCTCTCGTCTTGAGTTTCAGATCCGGCTCGCTCTGCGCGATGCCCGAGGATTGTTGAGGTCGCCGCTTTGCCGCCGTGACGGGCGAGCACACCTAACGCGGCTCGTTTACAGGCCACCGTCTGGCCGGAATTTGGTTTCAACCAATCTGTCGCTACGACAACACAACGCTGCTGGATCGCTTTCGCACAATGACTGCAACACCACAATCTTCAATTCGCTGGACTCGTCGTCTGCCGATCCTTTGCCCTTTCCTATGCCTATTCCCTTGCCGACTGACCAGTCATCCATCTCGTATTTAAACTTGTCTTTCATCCGCTCTTGCGCTTCTGCCATCCGCTCGGCCATGCGCTCCTGGGCTTCCTGCGTTCGTTCGAGTGAGCGGGCCTTGCGCCTCGGCAATTCGCTGTTGCATTTCCTGCGGTGCGGATTGGGTCCTGTTCGAGAGGGACCGGGCGCGGCCGTGCGGCGCAACCGGCGCGAATGGCCATTACCGGCTCAATATTACCAGCGCTGACCGGAGTGGACCTTTGCGGGCCACCGGAGTCGGCAGCTGGGCGAGCAACAGCTCGGCATCTTCTTTCCAAATAGTCTTTTCGTAAGTCTTCAATAGTTTTTGAATCGTGTCTTTGGACTGGTTGAACTTACGCAATTTGGCCTGCGCGTAAGCCATCCAATAGAGGGCCGCATCAATATTCTTTTCCTGCGGATATTTTGATATGTATTGTGCGAATGCTTCTTCGGCTTTGGTCCACTGGGCATCGTCGATCAAATCTCGACCACCGTTAAAGACTGTGGTCGCCGCCGCGTTGGTGCTGCCTTGCTGGGCGAACCTGTTAGGCCTGGGGCGATGGGAATATTTCTGCGCCGCCGCCGTCTGGCTCAAGCCACCCGCGATAATAGTGAAGGCCGTCGCAATGGCGAGGGCAAGAATTCGATTGAGTTTAGTAACATTTAGTTTCATTGTTTTGCTTCCTCGATAGTTTCCTGTTTTCAACGTTTTCAATAGCTTCGCAACTCTGCAACGATTTCGGTTCTCTGCACTCGGTCCTTAATCTGCCGGACGTCGCTGGCGGGGGCGTTGTCGGGCAGATTCGCTATGTCGATCAAAAACGGCTCCAGACTGCCCAGTACTGACTTGGTCGGAAATTTGCCGGCGTCTTCAGCGTCGCGACGCAGGACGACGTTCTCATTCAACAGCCGGCGCGACTCAGCTCTTCTCGTAACTAACATCAACGTCCTGCTCGTCATCCGACTGCAGGCTCCGGAAAGAGACGAGCAACTTCTGCGCTTGCTCGAGATGGTTGACCGTGTCTCGATCCTCAAGATCCGTATAAGCAGCATCAGTGAACACGCCGGGATCATCCGGGATCGCCGAGGACGTTTCAGTTCCTTTGCGCCCGGAGTCAAATTCTGATCAGGCCGCAGCGGATTTTCTGGATTGCTCTGTTCCTGGCCAACAGGTCCCGGCGCTCCGACCGGCATCGCGATTGGCGAGCTGCCGGGGCGGACACCTTTGCGTTTGCGGCCAGCAACTGTCGCTCAGGCTGAGTTCGCAGGTACAAGTAGCCAACTGCGAACATGACCACCAAAATCGCCAGGGCTCCCGAGAAAGCGAGTCCGAAACGCGGCATCGCAAACAAACCTGCGAACCAGCCACGCACATCTCTTTGTTCGCGCGACTCAATCGCGGCAGCTTCAGTCGCAATTCGCGCTGAAATTCCATTCCAAACCGCCGGCGAAATTTGCAGCTCGCGATCGTAGCGCGCATAAAGCTCGCTCTCTGCCGTCAGGGCTTCAAACTCGTTCTCACAGGCCGAGCACGTCATCAGGTGCATGCGCACCCGCTCAGAATCCGTGCTCGCCGACTTCGCCGTCGACGTAAGCTTCCAAAGATTTACACAGTCATCACACTTCATGACTAAGCTCTCACATACTGCCCAACACGTTGGCGCATCTCTGTGCGCGCGCGGTGAAGGTCTGTTTTCAATTTGGGAATCGAGAAGCCGGTAATCTCGGCAATCTCTTCATAGCTGCACTGCTGAAACACCTTCAGCGTGAATACCAGCCGTTTGTCTTCGTCAAGCAACGCGAGCGCGCGCTGCACCACTTCATTCAACTCTTTATTCAAAAGCTGGCTCACGGGAACGGGTCCACGGTCGCTAAGATCCAGCACCTGACTGATCATCCAAATCGACGTGCTGGTTCTGTCGAATCCGTGCTCGCAATGACTCTCGCGCCACGTTCTTGGCAATTCCGAATAGCCAGGTCGAGAGCTTGGTCTCGCTTCGCAGCGTTTTCAGGCTCCGATAGGCGCGCACGAAAGTCTCTTGCGTCAGCTCTTCAGCCAATTCCCGATCGCTCAACCTGGTCATAGATAAAACTAATGACCGGTCGCGAATATCTTTCAAAGATCAGACGGAACGCTTCCTGATCGCCCCGGCACGCACGCGAGACTAGGTCTGCTGAACTATTCATCAGAGATCCTGCGAACGCACCGGGCCGGCCTTCCAGGCTAATCTCGCGTGCCGCCAGCCGTTTCATAAGTTCCGGTGTGTTAGTGAGCCTCCCGGTTAAAAGGTTTCAGGTTTTTGAACAAAATTACGGGAACTGGAATATCTAACGGATCAGGTTATCCATCCGTTCCGATAAAAACGCCAGGGCAGGATTTGTCAGGAAGTGCTGGGGACGGGAGAAAACTGGCTTTTGGGAAGTTTTACGAAAGGGACGCGCGGCTTTTGCTAAGAATTTGACTCAACCTCCCATTTGCGGCGGGGTTCAGCTGGCTGAAACCCACGTCAAGAACTGTCAGGTCATTTCGAACGGTGATGGCGATTCCGCGCTGGCGGTCAGCCAGGAGTAACAGGAGCAGCGGCCAGGCAAGTTAGCGCCAAACTGTGGGGGCGCTTTTGCGCAGGGACGGCGGCGACTTGAAGAGTCTAAGCGGCCTTCTCCCTGTCACGGTCGATAAGCAATCGGCGGACAGTCGACAGAAAGCTCTGTGAGTTGATTGGTTTGGGCTCGAACGCATTAGCGCCCACTTGCAGTGAGAATGTCGCACTGCCGGTACCGAAAGCCGTGGTCACAAGAATCGGTGTGGTTTCGAGTGGCAGGCTGTATCGCGCACCCGGCGCACAACGTGGATTCCATCTGCGCCCGGCATTTGTATGTCAGTCACGATTAGATCAGGTCTGACGAACAACGCCGCGTCATAGCCACGCACGCCATCCTCAGCGATGGTTACTTTGTATCCATTTTGTTCAAGTGTCATGCGCATTAACTCGCGCATTATTTCATCATCTTCAATAACCAGAATTTTTTACGCATATCTATCCCCAAAAGAAATTCAAAATAAGAACGACGCTATCGGTGTACTGAATATAAACTTCGATTGTTGCATTGATTCCGCGAAAGCGGCCTCTCGCAGCAGACATAAAAAGAGGAGTTGAAGCTCATCGCTTCAACCCCTCTGCTGGCACCGCGCCGGCTACTTACTATTCACATCACTTCACTGATTAGTTCCCGTACCGGTAACCATCCGTATAACCATTCTGATAGGCCTGCCGGAAGTAATTCTGGTACGTGCTACGATCACCCATCCGCGAGTTGTAATCCTTCGTCGCGCTCTGATAGGCGCCGTGACGGTTCGGATCAAATCGGCCGCTGCGTCGATCGCCTCGACCGTCCTTCATGCCTTCGTTGTAACCCGCGTTCAGAGCCGTCTGCCGCAACTCGTACGTGCCGCCCTGGTTTCCATAACCATCCCAGTTTCTGCCGCGACGTCCCTGGTTGTAGGTACCGTTGTTGTAGGTACCGTTGTTGTAGGTACCGCTGTTGTAGGTACCGTTGTTGTTGTAGGACCCGTTGTTGTATGGGTGGTAATTTCCGTACTGATCGTAGTAGCCACCCTGCTGAGTCTGCGCCTGGCGCTGTCGCTCAATCTCGCGCTGGCGCTGAATCTCGCGCTGACGCTGAATCTCGCGTTGTCTCCAGTAGGATCCTGATATTGTGCCTGGGCCGTTGTGCTCTGACATCACCGTAATGCCCAAGAACAACAGAAGTCCCAGGATTGCCCCTCCAATATTTTTGATGCTGTTGATTTTCATCTTCAATGACCTCCGCGGTGTTACTTGGCAATGAACATGCCACGCCGTCATTGCGGCCGAATCTTACGAAGATCGACCAAAAGAACCAGGGCTGGTACTCCAAATCGTGTCGGATTTAGACGACATCGTGAATATAAGCGTGATTTCGCGCCCGGAAAATCCCTGAACATCTATTTGAATTCTTGAGAGCCAGGTCTTCACGCTCACAAACAGCCCCGATTTGATACACGCTGGACGATGTATTACCCGACATGGGTTGCTCGGGTCGCTTGAATGCGGCACGTGCGGCACTCGATTCACGGGCCACCGGGCTCTCCGATCTAAGTAGTGTCTTACTTCCTTTGGGCGAGGCTCGGGGAGAGGGCCTAGTCGGCAGGCTTGGAATTACCCGGGCTTCAGCCCGTTATCGAAGCCCCGAGGCGATTCTTCAACGCCGTCGATGCTGCGAAGAATTCCTGCACGGATTGCGGGCTGAAGCCGCAGTAACGTTGTAGTTGCAGTTTGCGCTCAGGCCCTCTCCCCAACCCTCTCCCAATTGGAGACGGAGTCAAACCATGAGGTTACCCCGACCTGGGTTATGTCCGATCTTTGTACCTACGATATCCGCACATCACCCCTGATCTCAATAAAGTTGACTCACGCTGCAATTTGACGTAGAAGCCTTATATCTCAAAAGGCGTACGATCTTTTTTCGAGCGATGGATTTTTCGACTGAAAAAGTTCGTGGATCGACGATCGAAATCGAAACCCATCTCCGTCAGATTGAACGACGAGTGGGTCAAGGCCATGATGCGCGCCGATGCGCCCACGCTCGACCGGATCATGTCGGATGATTTCTACTTTACCTACCCGCTCGAGGGTGACGACAAAGCTTCCGTCATTTCAGACGTGACCTCAGGCGAGTTGAAGATTGAGCACTTTGCCAGAGATCACGTCAGCGTGCGGATTTTTGGCAGCACTGCCGTGCTGACGGCCCGCGATGCTGCGACCTGGATGTATCACGGGCGCGAGCTGGCGGGCACAGTACAAAGTCATCGATCGTTTTTGCCGAACGCGAAGGCCGGTGGCAAATGTGCGCCATTCAGGCTTGCCCGATGCAGCAACACTAAAACGAATCTTCTAAAGCTATTGCCCGGCGTACCGGCAGTTAATTTTTGGTTGACTTCGCGCCTGTCATGTCATGAAAATGCTTCCCAACATGAATTCTCCTCGATTCTTTCTCCGCGGATTTCGCCGGCCCAGTGAAGTGGCTTCGCTGGCGCTCGGGAAACTCGAGCGGCAGGTACTCGACGAAACCTGGCGGCGGCGCGAAGTTAGCGTCCGCGATATTTATCTGGCCTTCGGCGAACGCATCGCGTACACCACGTTGATGACGACCCTCGATCGGCTCTACAAAAAGCGAGTGCTCGATCGACGCAAGGAGCGGCGGGCTTTTCTATATTCGCCGGCCTTCTCACCTGAGGAATTCGAGCATGGTATCCGAGCTGACTTCGTCAACAGCCTGCTCGAGCATGGAGCCGATGGAATCCAACCGGTGCTGGCCTGCATCGTTGATACAGTCAGCGAGCGTGATCGAGAGCTGCTCGACGAGTTGGAACGTTTGGTCAAAGAGAAAAAGCGCCAACTAAAGGGCAAGACTGACTAGCGTGTACGAGTTGCTGGGAATCTGTTTGGTTCTGACTGCGCTGCTGGCGGTGAATTCGCTGGCTTCGTTGTTATTGACCGCTATCTGGCGGCTGGGCGAAAGCCGGCTCGCTCATCTCTCGGCCCATGCCCGAGCTGAAATTCTTTTCGGGATGCGCGCTCTGCCTCCGGCGCTGGCTTTGATGTGCGCCGCCATTCTGGTCATCCCTGCGTACCTCGCTTACGAACCACACGTTACGTCTGAAGTTGTAAGCACCAAGCTGGCCATGCTGGCCGTGCTTTCGGCCGCAGGCCTCGTCTTTGCGTTGTGGCGGGCTTATCGCTCGTGGTTCGCAACGCGATCTCTTTTACGCGGATGGCTGCGCGTTTCGCAACAGATTCAACTTCACGACCTGATTATTCCGACCTTCCGGATCGAGCATTCGTTTCCCATTATTGCCGTCGTCGGTAGCATCAGGCCCCGCCTGTTCGTGGCGTCGAGTGTTTTGGACGCATTGACAAAGGAAGAACTGGCGGCCGCAATCGCGCATGAACGAGGGCACCTGATAGCCCGCGACAATCTGAAGCGACTGGTATTGCGCGCCTGCCGCGACCTGCTGATTTTGGCTCCCCTGGGACGATCGCTTGACCGCGCCTGGGCCCAGGCGGCGGAAGCCGCAGCCGACGAGCACGCGGCGCGTGAAAATCCGGATCGGGCATTGAACCTGGCCTCAGCGCTGGTCAAGATTGCCAAAATGATTCCGGAGCGAGAGCGCGCCGAGGTCCCGCTGGGGGCGTACCTGATCGGGGCGGAAGAAACTCAGGGAGTGAAAGCGCGCATCAGAAGATTGATTGATATCGCTTCGCACGGCATCGACAAACGGAACAACCGATCGTTGATCCTGACCACGCAAGCCATATCTTTGATCGGGTTTGCGCTCTTCGCCATCGCGGCGGCATGCAATCCACGTGTTTTGATCGGCGTGCACGAATTAATTGAGCATACCGTCGCCCTGCTTTGCTAACCTTCATGCGCCTGGGCCAGAGGCTTGCGCAGCCAGAAGAACAGAATCGCCGCGCCCAGCTGCACAATCATCCCAAAATCACCAGCGCCAGCAGCGAAAAGTCGTAGAGCAATCCCATCGTCACGCTGCCCAGAAACCACAAGACTCCGTAAGCTGCATTGAATGCGCCAAAGGCCGTGCCGCGCTTGTTCATCGACACCACCTGCGAAATGCCTGAGCGCAACGTTGCATCCTGCGCCCCCAGACCGGTGGCCCAGCAGGCGACGCTGATATAGACGCCGCCGGCCCCACCCAGAAAACCAAACGGCAGCGCCAACAGCGAAACCAGAATTCCCAGCACGATGATCTGAATTCCGTAGCGATCGAACAGGCGGCCAAATATCAATGCGGTCAGGCCATTGACACCCATGGCGCCGGCATAAAGCAGTGGAATCACCGCGGGCTGGGTCAGCGAATTCTTCTGAAAGTGAAATGCGAGCAAGGGGAAATCGACGAATCCCAGGGCGAGCAAACCTGCCGCGCCTACATAGATCCAAAAGACGTTCGGAAGTTGTTTGCGGGCCGGCGCCGGCGGCGGTGTTCCCTGGTTGGGTCGCGCCCAGCGCGCGAACAACAGCGCAATGAAAGCGCCGGCCGCCGGTAGCGCCAGCCATAAGAACGCCGGACCGAAATGATGTGTGCGCGCGACCGAACCGGCAACGAACAGCGGCCCCAGCACTGCGCCCGTTTGATCCATCGCAGTGTGTATGCCGAAGCCCTTGCCGTGACCCACTACCTCGGTCGCTTCTGAGAGCAGCACATCGCGCGCCGGCCCACGTAAACTCTTTCCGGTACGTTCGGCCACGATCAGGAGCGCCGCGGCTTGCCAACTGCCGGCGTAGGCCAATCCGGGGACAACGACCAAATTGAGAAAATAACCGAGGGTGGTAATCGTCCAATACGCGCGCGTGCGGTCAGCCAGGCGACCGGAAAAATACCGCAGGCTGGCCGCAATCATCTCGCCCAGCCCGGCGATGATTCCGACCTGAGTAGCGCTGGCGCCGAGGTCTTTCAGCAGTGGCCCAATGACGCTGTGCGCGCCTTCGTACGTCATGTCGGCGAAGAGGCTGACAAAGCCCAACGCGACAATGAAACGAAATGCGCTTTTTCTTTCCTCTTTGGTGAAGCTCAAAACGGGCCGTTAACTTTCTCTCAGGAATAGAATCTCAACGACTGTGAACAAACCCAGGAGCAACAACAAACTGACCGCTACATAGCGCACCACCGCTGGCGAGATGCGATCCTGGATCCAGCGCCGGACACCAGCGCCGAGAAACGTGGCCAGCGCACCCTTGGTGATCATCGCCGTCACGGCGCCCAACCAAACGATGACGGCCAGGTGATATTTCGCCGCCAGCGTCGCGGCGGTTACCTGGCCGACATCACCCCACTCAGAAAGAAGATCGCTGCGAACGAGACCATGGCGGCTTTGTGCGCGCGATGTTCCTCTCTGGACTCGCGACGGACGATCAGACTTTCGCCACAGCACGAATGCAATACTGAGAAAACTGATCGCGGTGATACTCGCGACCAGCACGCGCGGCAGTTTCGAAATTGCTTCGCCAACCAAAACCGCCACGCCCATCTTGGCCATGAAAGCTACCGCCATGCCCAGCATGATCGGCCAGGTGCGGAAGCGCGCAGCCAGCACGCCGGTGGTGTAGAGCAGTTTGTCGCCGACAATTTCAGCGATGAACACTGCTACAAAGGTGGCGAAGAAAATTACGATCAATTTTGGTTTGCTCGGCGAGCCGTTGCATTCTAAGATGCCGAACTCGACTTCGCAATTCGGAGCAGAAACTTCTCATTACGTTTACCGGAAAGAAACTCTCGGCACTGCCATTACAAATAAGACAATGAACGAACTGCTGAGGGTCGAACGAATCACCAAGCTGTTTCGCGATCGCACGCGTCCTGAAGGACATCAGCTTCACCGTGCAAACGGGCGAAGTGCTCGGACTGATCGGCCCAAACGGCGCAGGCAAGACTACTCTGTTCGAGTGCCTCGCCGGGCTAATCCCGGCGAATGCTGAAACCGTCAGAGTACCGCGGATCAAATTCTGCCACCCGTTGAAGCGAAAAGAAGCATTGTTCTATTTACCGGATGCAATTGTTCCCTGGGCTGACCAGACGGTGGCCTGGGTGCTGGGCTTCTTCGAGCGTTTGTACGGCGCTTCGGCATCAGAATTTCGCGAACCGCTGCGCCTTGCACGAAATAATGAAATCGCGCATCGCGTCGCTGTCTAAAGGGGAACGCAAGCGAACTCTGCTGGCGTTGGGATTGATGACACCGCACCCTCTGCTGCTGCTCGACGAGCCTTTCGATGGCCTCGACCTGCGGCAAACGCGCGATGTCATGGATCTGCTCAAGCAGCACGCCGCGAAAGGGCGAACGCTGATGCTTTCGATTCACCAACTAGTCCGATGCCGGCCGGGTCTGTGATCGGCTGGTCCTTATTAAGTGACGGAAACGTGGTTGGTGAAGGCACGATTCCCGAATTGCAGGCTATGGCAGGTCTGTACTGACGGAGGCGTCGAGGAGATTTTTCTTGCGCTTACCTGAAAATTTCAGATCTGCAGATCTGAGATCCAAAACTATCGAATTGATGCCCTATCAACACAAACTGAAGTTTGTGCCTTTGCTGGCGAAAGAATGGCGTGAGTTGCTCGCCTCGCGTTCGTTCTGGCTCTTGCTGCTGATGATTGGGCCACTCGTGGGTCATGCCTTTATCAGCGCCGTCGGTTTGTACGCGGAAGCCAGCGGAATCGGCGGCGGACCGGCGGCTGCTGGCCCAGGGTCTGACGCCACTTGAACGGCATAGTTTCTCCACACTCTTGGGGCGTACGATCTCGCGGCCACTTTTCTGTTTCCCTTTCGTCGCTATTCGCGTAATCGCCGCCGAAAAGCAGAGCGGCGCACTCAAGACTGCTGCTGCAATTGCCCGGCAGTCTGGCTGCAAAACTCTCGGCCAAGGCCTTAATCCTGTTGCTCGCCTGGCTGGTCACGCTGTTGCCCGGCCTGTTGGCTCTGGGGCTTTGGAAATTCTACGGAGGTCATTTGTACGCGCCCGAGACGGCTAACGTTTCTCTTCGGCCATCTGCTGCGGACGATGTTGAGCGCCAGCGTGGCGGTGGCCGCGGCGGCGTTGCTGGAAAATGCGTCCAGCGCGGCCATCGTCACTTTGGGTTTTACTGTCGGGGCCTGGGCACTCGAATATGTGGCCGCCTTTCGCGGCGGCTTTCTGCAGCAGTTGGCGAGCTACACGCCAACTTCAGCGTTGCGATATTTCGAGCAGGGATTACTGCGACTGAACACGACAGTCGCGATGCTGGCGATCATCGTCGCCGGCTTTGCGCTCGCAGGTGTCTGGTTGCACACCGGGCGAACCTGGCGCTTTCGTCTGATCAGCACCGCCGTCACGATGTCCTCCTGCTGAGAACGATCGTGTACGGAGTGAACAGTCTATCCGCGAGTTGGGATGTCAGCGAAAATCGTCGCAACTCGTTCTCGCCGGCCGATGAAGCCAGCTCTGAAGCAAATCACCCAACCTCTAAAGATAACCATCGTGCTGGCTCCGGAAGATCCTCGGCTGGCAGATTTTGACGCGGACATTTTACGAAAGCTGAGAAGGACCGCTGCCCCGACTGCAGGTGGAGTATGCATCGTCGAGTGTCTCCAGGCCTGTTTGAAAAACCCGAGGATCATTATGGCGAGATTTGGTATGAAATGAATGGACAAAAGATCATGGAGCGGTCGGCAATCGAGCAGGTGGTGCTGGAAACAATCTACCGGCTTGCCGGAGTTAGTCCGCCCGAGAAATCAGACGAAACAGCGGTTCGCCGGCTATCCACTGGCGGTTCGTCCGCGCGCGGCATCCTGGATTTTCTATCTCGGCTGGCCTTTTGCTATCTTACTGGGCTGGTGGCTGATGCGGAGGCAATAAATTCACGAAAGGTCCAATGATGAGCTTCAGATTACTGCTGTTATCCGTCTTGATAACTGTTCTGCCGGCAATTCCTGCGCTGGCCCAACGGGCCGGCGGCAAATCGGCGTGCGGCCAGCTCGAGCACCATGCGCGTTGACCTCTCGCGCGAGCGCAGTGGTCATGAATCGACTAAGTTTCTTTCCATGGTCGGCAACTGGTCCATCGTTGACGATGGCGGTAAAAAGTCCTGGCGGTTGATGGGCGATCGTGGTTACGCGGGCAGCCCGCGGGAAGTCTGGCCGAAAAGGCCCGCTCGATTTACGGCGCGCGCAACGAACAGTTCATCGACAACGTGAAAGCCTGGGCCTACTTTCCGTACGCGGTGGCGAAAGAGATTCCGGATTTTCGTGACGGCGAGATCAGCATTCGATTCAAGATTGTCGCCGGGCCAGCTCGACCAGTGCGCCGGCATTCTCTTTAACCTGAAAGACAACGGCGATTATCTGACCGTTCGTTTCAACGGCATGGAAGACAACGTGGTGCTGTGGACTTTCAATCAGGGCGTGCGCAAGTTTGTGAAGCGCGGCGCCGGAGAATGTTCCGCTGGCCAAGAATCAATGGCACACGCTGCAGATTTCAGTTCACGGCACCAATTTGCAGGCGTCGCTGAACGGCAAACATCTGCTCGATTACACTTTGGCTGAACCGGTTTCGGGAAAGATCGGCGTCTGGTCCAAGACCGACAGCGTGAGCTTCTTTGATGAGTTTACAGTGACCAGATGATTTGGAGTGCGCCGGCAGAGCGCGGAGCGAGTCGACTGGAGCGCAAGCGTCCGCTTCAGGCAGCGGGATTAGCGCGCCGGGCAAGCGGGACGCTTGCGCTCCAGTCAGCACCTCAAACGTGATTTAAATCCGAATCAGAAAATGAATCGCGCCTGCAGTTGGAACATCCGCGGCGGATCAATATTCGCGAACGCGGGAATCGCGTTGGTCGTCGTTCCCACCCCGCCAACAAACTGGCCAAAGGTCGTCGCTGCCGTGGCCGCGTCGCCATAAACAGTAACGCCGCGTCCCAGCATGTTCGCGTGATTGAACAGGTTGAAGCCTTCCAGCCTCAGCATGATGCTCTTGTTCTCTGACAAGCGAATGCGGCCTTCGACAAACGTCGCCACATCGGAGGTCGGAGTCCCGCGGAATGCCGATTTGGGAATGACCACGCCATTAATGACGGGGCGGTCGTTGGTCGCGCCGTCGCCATTGTTATCAACACCGGTGGTGGCATTGAACGGACGCGACGATGCGAGCATGGTAACCGGTGCCGGCCGTAATGTCGTATGGGAACCGGTAACTAAAAGTAATCACCGCGCGATGACGCTGATCGACGACGCTCGGTCCGCGTTCTTCTTCTCCCAGCCGTTCGATCGTGGCCTGGTTCGGGCCGATACCGTTGCCGTCGGGTTCGCTGGTGTTGGTCGCTTTCGACAGCGTGTAGCTGAACGACGCAAAGATTTTCCGGTTGCCGCGATAAGTAAAGAGCGTTTGCAGCCCGTTGTAATCGGCTTTGCCCAGGTTCATCAGCACATTGACCTGACGCACGCCGCCATTAACCGGAAGCAATCGGACGGTGTTTCGTTGGCATAGCCACAAGCGGAAGGCCGTACGTGCAATGTTCCGCTAGCCGTCGCGACGTTCGAACTGTCCCGGCGCGTGCGATCGAACACCGAAGGCGCATTCAAATCGACCGATGCGATCGAGGCCGGTCACATGCTGATGCACGAAGTCGGCGCCGAAGAAGAAACCCTTAGCCACCTCGCGCTCGGCGCCGATGGTGTAAACCTGGCTGCGCGGATTATCAAACTGGTCCGGATAGTTCGGCAGCAGGTTGAAGTTCAATCCGTAGCGCGCAAACTGCGCAGTGTAGAAAGTCCCGCTGGCCCGCTCTGATAGTGATGTCGCGCGCCGGCAGTTGCGACGCCGGCACCGTCCGCGGATCAACGTTCACGGGTACGCAGGTCAGGCAAGTCGGGAATCCGGTCTGTCCGGCGATAGCCGTGTAAGTCGTCAATCCATCCAGTCCGTTCACCAGATAACCGGCGAGTGCGTTGGTTCGAATCTGCGTGTAGTACATCGCGTAGCCGCCGCGAATCGTCGTGCGCGAATCGCTGCCCGGCTGCCAGGCGAAAGCCAATGCGCGGCTGAAAATTCTTGGTGGCCGTAGTCAACGTCTGCCGGTCGTAACGAAGGCCGAGGTCAAGCGTAAAGTTCGGCTGGACACGAAACGTGTCCTGGGCAAACACAGTCAGCAGCCACTGCGGCAGCTCGTAGCTGCTGATGCCAAAGTTAATCGGCTGCTGATAATTCTGCACGTTAGCCAGGGTCAACTGATCGAACGGCAAAGTAGCCGACGGTCCGGTCGTGACGAAAGTGAACGTGCCCAGAATCGGCCGTGCCGGGCTCGCTGCCCGTGCCGCCCGAATTGTGACGAAGAATGCTGCCACCCAGCCGGAGGTAATGCGCGCCGCGCGTCCACGACACCGTGTCCGCAATTTGGAACTGGTGACCCCAGAGATCTGAGAAGCGCGACTGGCCGATGGTAAACGGCACAGCGCCGCCGCGCGTATATGTGTCGTCGAGATCGTTGGCGCGGTCCAGAACGTGACCGGGTCGCCGTGCAGATAAGCAAATCGCGCTTCGTTGAGCAGCTTCGAGTTAATTACCGTCGTGTGGTTGACCTGAAACTGCCAGGAACGACGGGCATAAAGACGCGCCACGCTCGGCGCGTTGGTGCCGCCCACCGCGTCCTGCGGGTTATCGTCGTGAAACCGATCGATGTTGAAGCGAAACATCAGAGTCTGCTTCGAAGTGAGTTTGTGATCCAGTCGTCCATTAAACAGAAACTGACGATAGTGCCCGGTCCAGTCGAGGCTGCCGTCCGCCGGCAAAACGAATGTCGGCAACGTTGGCGAAAGAAACGTCGTTCGATTCTGCCAGGTGTAATCAGTGGTAACGAAGAAGAACGTCTTGTCTTTCACAATCGGGCCGCCGATGGTGCCCGAGACCTGGCTCAGCTGATCCGGAATATCGACCGGGTTAATCGCCTGCAGCGTGGTGGGCGTGACGCAGGTCGAAACTGACGGCGGACAGAAGTTCTTGGTCGGGAATGTTTCCGCCTGCCAGCTGCCCGGGCCGGTACAAAAACAGTCCTTCGCCGTGAAAACCATTGCGTGCCCGACTTGGTGACGAAGTTCAAGCGCCGGTCCCGACGTCCAGCCGTATTCCGCCGAGAACGCATTCGTGAGCACGTTCACTTCCTGAACCGCGTTCAGCGGCAAAGGTCGTGATCGCCGTCTGGCGGCCCCAGCCCTCGTCGTTGTTCGCGCCATCCAGAGTGAAGCTCGTGGCCCGGCGCGAGCCCTACGCCGGTAATGAAGTAAGTCGAGTTGACGAACAGATCGCCGGTTCCCTTCCCTGAGCGGAACGCGGAATTGAGCAGCGGCAGCGAGGTGACCTTGCGGCCGAGGATTGGCGTCTCGTTAATCTGTTTGGTGGCCAGCGGCAGACCAATCTGCGGATTCGCGTGCACGCCTGCGGCGCGTGCCCACCACGGTGACCTCGGCTTTCGAAGATCCAACCGCCAACGTCACTCTGATGGTCGCGGTTTCGCCGGAGCGCAGCGCGATGTCCTTGCGCTGCTCAGTGCCGAATCCATCCTTGGAAACGCTGACCGTGTAAGTTCCTGTTAGCGACAGCGCCGGTACCGTAGCGCTGCCTTCACTTCCCGTGACCGCGTCGCGTGTCGGCGCCGGTGGCATCGTTTACGACCGAAACTTTCGCGTCCTTCACGACCGCGCCGTTTTGATCTTCGACGACCACGACGATCGAAGACGTGTTTGGGGACTGGGCGAAGGCAGCGAACTGCTGGCCAGGCCAGCACAAAGACGAACACACTAAGTTGGGTTAAAAAGCGCTTAATCATTTTGAATCCTCTGTTTTGCCAGAGTAGGTTTCGAGACTGACGGGGAACGGGAAATTTAGCTTAATCGGCAAGAATTACTACCAGCTACCGTTGACTGTGAGGCTCGAGTAGCTGTTTCAAGCGAAAGTCTTTTCCTGGCGTGGTTGGGACGGAGTCAGTACCAGCCGCGTCAGCGGCGCTGGGATAAGGAGGCAAGCTGAGGCCAGAGCCGCTTTGCGTAGAGCAAAGCTTCCTGATCCCACCTGCCTAACGAACCGTTCTCTACTTCCCAAACCAGCCGATCGGCTTGCCTGAAAGATCAACCCAAACGCTCTTCACCTGTGTGTACAGTTCCAGCGCGTGCCGGCCCATTTCGCGGCCATAGCCCGACTGCTTGTATCCGCCGAACGGCGACGCCGCATTGAACATGTTGTAGGTATTGATCCAAATCGACGCCGGCCTTGACTGCTTTGGCGAAAGCGATGCGCGCGGGTGATGTCGCGCGTCCAGATGCCGGCCGACAAGTCCGTAAATGGTTTCGTTCGCCTGCCGGATCAGATCTTCGTCGTTATCAAAACTGATCACAGAAGTGACCGGGCCGAAGATTTCTTCCTGCGCCACGCGCATCGAGTTATTCACCTCGCTGAAGATCGTCGGCTGGAAGAAGTAGCCATTCTTGAATTGCGGATCGAGCTGCGGCGACTCGCCTCCGGCAAACACGGTCGCGCCTTCTTCACGCGCGATGCCGACATAACCCTTTATCTTGTTGAGCTGCTCTTCCGAAACCTGTGGGCCCATCAGAGTCGCTTTGTCCATCGGATCGCCGACCTGGATGCGTTCGGCTTTCTCTTTAAATCGCCCCAGAAATTCTTCTTTAATCTTCTCTTCGACGAACAGACGCGAGCCGGCGCAGCAGACCTGGCCCTGATTGAAAAAGATTCCCATCATGGCGCCGTTTACGGCTTGATCCAGATCAGCGTCGGCAAAGATCATGTTCGGCGCTTTGCCGCCGAGTTCGAGCGAGACCTTGGTCGAGATTGTCCGCGGCCGCTTTGGCGATCACCTTGCCGATTTCAGTTGAGCCGGTGAAGGCAATCTTGTCGATGCCTTTGTGCGAAGCCAGCGCGGCGCCGGCAGTTTCGCCGTAGCCGGGAACGATATTGACGACGCCTTCGGGAAAGCCTGCTTCCTGGATCAGCTTCGCCAATTCCATTGCGGTGACCGGCGTCTGCTCGGCCGGCTTCAGCACTGACCGTGTTCCCGGCAGCCAGCGCCGGCGCAAGTTTCCAGGCCGCCATCAACAGAGGAAAATTCCAGGGAATGATCTGACCGCAAACACCGATCGGCTCGCGCAGAGTGTAATTGAACATTTGGCCCGGCACCGGGATCGTTTCGCCTTCAATCTTCGTGGGCCAGCCGGCGAAGTATTCAAAGTTTTCCACCACGCTCGGTATGTCGATGTAGGTCGATTCTTTGATTGGCTTGCCGTTGTCAGCGGTTTCCAGCTCAGCCAGCTGCGCGCTGTCGCGCTCAATCAACTGCGAAAGCTTGTAGAGCAACCGCCCGCGATCGCGCGCGCTCATCTTTGACCATTTGCCATCGAAAGCCTTGCGGGCGGCGGCGACGGCCTTATCGACATCAGCCTTGTCGGCTTCGGCGACCTCGGCAAATGTTTCCCCGGTGGCGGGATTGGGTGAGTTGAAAGTCTTGCCGGATTCGGCATCAACGAATTGACCATCAATGAAAAGTTGATAACGTCGCGGCGTAGTTTGTGCAGGTTGCGGTGTAGACATGATTAATTATTCCCTCGTTTGCGATCGATTTTTATGATTCTACCACTCAGGAGGTGAAAGCTCCGACTTTAGCGAAAGTCATCGATGTTAAGCTGCAGAGCCTTCGAATGATGCTTTCAAGAGTGCCGATTGGAATAGGCTTGGTCCCATGGTCGGCCACAATCACCTGCCGTCCCGTCTGAGTGTCGCCACTTTTGATGACTGCCTTTCTGTCCGACTTTCCGAGAAGCCGTTACGCCGCAACACGCGAATCACATCGTTCGCGTTGCAGGTGGGATAGCGTTGGCCCATTAGACAGTGACTTCAACAAGCCTGGCTGAGCCATTGAGCGGAATGTCATTTGGCTCGAACCAAAGTTCCAGAGCTTCCTTCGCATTGGCAATAGCTTCATCTTCGGTATCGCCAGCCGAAGCGCAGCCCGGCAACTCTGGGAAGACTGAAGAATACCGGCCGGTCTCTGGATCTTTCTCGACTACCAGGCGGAGTTTCATGGTTGCCCATCATAGCGACACCTCAGTAAAACGTCTAGCATGTGCGAGCGCTAGCTAACTGCGCGCCTACGCGGTATCTTTTCGCATCATGTCCAATCACAACTGGCCCGAACTCGTTCTCGAAGACTGGCAAGACACCCTCGCGACGCTGCACATGTGGACGCAGATTGTCGGCAAGATCCGTTTGGAGCTGACGCCTCTGGTCAATCACTGGTGGAATGTGCCGCTTTATGTTTCAGCCCGCGGGCTGACGACTTCGCCGATGACGTACCAGGATCGCATCTTCGAGATCGAATTCGATTTCATCGATCACACGCTGCGAATCCAATGCAGCGACGGCTCACTGGCCGCGCTCGATCTGCGGCCGCAGACAGTCGCTGACTTTTACGAGGAAGTGATGGACGCGCTGCATGGCCTGGGATTTGACGTGAAGATCTGGCCAATGCCGGTTGAGATACCCAATCCGATTCGCTTCGATCAGGATCAAATTCACAAATCTTACGACCCTGATTACGTCAATCGCTGGTGGCGCGCACTGGTCTCAATCGATGACGTCTTTAAGCAGTTTCGTTCGCGGTTCATCGGCAAAGTCAGCCCGGTGCATTTCTGGTGGGGCAGTTTCGATCATGCCGTGACGCGCTTCTCGGGCCGCACCGCGCCACCGCGCGAAGGCGCAGACAAAGTCACCATCGAAGCCTATTCGCACGAAGTCATCAGCCACGGTTTCTGGCCGGGCGGCAACGGCGTGCAGGCTGCCTTCTATTCTTACACCGCACCCGAACCCGCCGGGTTAAGCGATCAAAGCGTCAAACCTGCCGCCGCGTTTTATTCCGCAGGACATGAAAGAATTCCTCTTGCCCTATGACGCCGTCCGCCAATCCGCTTCGCCCGAAAATGCGTTGATGGATTTCTGTCAGAGTACTTACGAAGCGGGAGCAAACCTGGCGAAGTGGGATCGAAAAGCTTTGGAGAGATAAGGACTTTTTAGACAGGATTTACATGATGGGCAGGATTAAGAGTTAATGAGCTACCCCGGAGGCCGTGTTTAAGTTTATCTGCCCTGAAATTCCAGAATTTGTAGCCTACATTTCTTACCTGTTAATCCTGTTAATCCTGTAAATCCTGTCTACTTCATTGCTCACTGCCGCGGAGCCGACGGCTTCGCGAACGTGCTTTCATCCACCGCAACGTTTCCGTCCTTTGCGATCACGCCCTCCTGACGGTCGGACTTCTGCCCCGTTGCGACGTCAACAACGGAACACGAATCTCCGAAATCTCGTTTCAAACAATATGACGCGCATCTCTCAAAGCCTGAACCTGAAACCTAAAGGTCCGAAGGCTTTCCTGCGTCGTCACGTCACCAAAAGCGTTCGCTGATCGCCCTAATTCTGAGCTTCCTTTTTCTTTTTGTGTGCGGCGCTACCGGAGCCGCTGGCAGAATTACGGACCAGATGATTCTGTATGTTCACGTCGCTCGCTTGTACGCAAAATCACCCGACACGAGTTTGTCGATGCCGCTCAAGGATGTGAAGAGGGGCCAGATCGCCAACACCTGGGGCGCACCGAGAGGCGAAGGCCGCTCCCACGAAGGCCAGGACATCTTCGCGCCGAAAGGCACGCCGATTCTTTCCGCGACGACTGGCTATGTAGTCAAGATTGGTGAAGACAATCTCGGCGGTCACACAGTTTCAGTTATCGGTGATGGCGGTCGAAAGTATTACTACGCGCACCTTGATTCCTACGCGCCGAATCTTGAAGTTGGTGATTATGTGACGAGAAAGACCGTGCTGGGATATGTAGGCACAACCGGAAATGCAGACGGCACGCCGCCACATCTTCACTTCGGAATCTACACCACAACGGGCGCGATCAATCCGCTCCCCTGTTAGTTGATCGACCGCAGGAAAAACCAATCGCACCGAAGACTGAGAAAGCCAGGACAAAACGCCGCTGAGAGGACAGGCCGTCATCCCTCATAAAATCTAAAATCCCGTGGTCCCCGCCAACAACTGCCGCAGCACATACGGCAGAATCCCGCCATGCAGGTAGTAATCAATCTCAATCGGCGTGTCGATGCGCAGCGTGAGCGGCACCTTGTTCAGCTTGAACCGTCGGCGCGATGAATTGTGAGCGTCACGTCCTGCCGCGGCGTGACTTCAAACTTACGATCAGCGCCGTCCGAAGTGTAGTCCGAAGGCACCAGGCCGGTGATGTCGAACGTCTCTGTGCCATCGAGATTCAACGACGCGGCATTCGTGCCTTCTTTGAACTGGCAGGGCAGCACGCCCATGCCGACGAGATTGCTGCGGTGGATGCGTTCGAAGCTCTGCGCGATTACCGCTTTCACTCCCAACAGGCGAGTGCCCTTGGCGGCCCAGTCACGCGACGAACCGGTGCCGTATTCCTGTCCGGCAATCACCACCAGCGGCATGCCTTCGCTCCTGATACTTCATCGCCGCGTCGTAGATGCTCATGCGCTCGCCGGCGGGTTGATGAATGGTGACGCCGCCTTCCGTCCCCGGCACCATCAAATTCTTGATGCGCACGTTGGCGAACGTGCCGCGCATCATCACTTCATGATTGCCGCGCCGCGAGCCGTAACTGTTGAAGTCGGCCACATCGACGCGCTTCTGCTGCAGATAGACTCCGGCGGGCGAAGTCGCTTTGATCGCGCCGCGCAGGACTGATGTGATCGGTCGTGACTGAATCGCCAAAGATCGCCAACGGCCGCGCGCCCGGATGTTCTGCCATCTCGCCGGCTTCCGCGCCAAAGCCTTCAAAGAACGGCGGCTCCTGGATGTAGGTCGAGTTCGAGTCCCATTGATAGGTCAATCCCGTGGTGGTCGGGATCGAATTCCACAGCGGATTCTGGTCGGCAAAATTTCCGTACAGGGTACGATACGTTTCGGCGTCGAAGGCCTGTCGCACCTGCTCGCCGATCTCTTGCATCGTCGGCCAGATGTCGCGCAGGTAGACATCCTCACCGTCACTTCCCTGACCCAAAGGCTCCTGCGAAAGATCTTTTTCGATCGTGCCGGCCAGGGCGAAAGCGACGACCAGCGGCGGGCTCATCAGGAAATTCGCTTTGATGCTCTGGTGCACGCGCGCTTCAAAATTGCGATTGCCGGAAAGCACGCTGGCTGCGATCAAATCATGATCGGTAACAATGTCTTCGATCGTCGGATCGAGCGGCCCGGAATTCCCGATACAGGTCGTGCATCCATAACCGACCAGATTGAAACCGAGCTGATTCAGATACGGCTGCAGTCCGGTCTTCTCGAGATACTCAGTGACCACGCGCGAGCCGGGCGCCAGCGAAGTCTTCACCGTCGGCCGCACTTTCAATCCGCGCTCGACTGCTTTCTTCGCCAACAGACCGGCGGCCAGCATCACGCTCGGATTGGAAGTATTGGTGCACGAAGTGATCGCCGCGATCAGAACATCGCCGTGACCAAGATCGACGTGCGCTTTGGGAAATTCTTCCGTCATCACTTCCGCGACCGCGATCGGGCGTCGGCCGGTTGTTCATCATCTCGGTTTCAGTCCAGACGCTGGTCTCGCGCGGCGTGACGTCATTGCCCGAAGGGGCGGGCACCGAGGCGGAGTGCTGTTGGCCGCCGCCAACCACGACGGCGAGCGCGTGTTCGGACGCGCCGATGTCGGCGGCATAGCGCGCGGCAGCCTCTTCGATTGTTTTGCCATAGCCTCCACTCTTCGCGTCCTGATGCAACAGATTAAGAAAAGTGTTCTTGAGTTCAGGCAAAGCGATCCGGTCCTGCGGCCGTTTTGGACCGGCCACGCACGGCACGATCGTATCGAGATCAAGTTCGACCAGCGTGCTGTATTCGCACTCGCCCTTTTTCGGCATCCCGAACATGCCCTGGGCTTTGAAATAATTCCTGACTGCGTCGACTTGTTCATCCGGACGGCCCGTGGCTTTCAGATAAGCGCACGTCTCTTCATCCGGCGGAAAGTAACCCATGGTCGCGCCGTACTCGGGCGACATGTTCGCAATCGTCGCGCGATCGGTAACTGACAGTGACGCGGCGCCCTCGCCGTGAAATTCGACGAACTTGCCGACGACTTTGGTCTTGCGCAGCAACTCAGTTACGGCGAGCACCAGGTCGGTTGCGGTCACGCCTTCACGCAGGCGGCCGGTCAGATGAACTCCGACGACATCCGGCGTCAGAAAATAGACCGGCTGGCCCAGCATCGCGGCTTCGGCTTCGATTCCGCCGACGCCCCAGCCAACCACGCTCAAGCCATTGATCATCGTGGTGTGCGAATCGGTGCCGACCAGGCTGTCGGGATAGTAAAGGCCATGCTTTTCCCAGACGCACTTGGCCAGGTATTCGAGGTTCACCTGATGGCAGATGCCAATGCCCGGCGGGATCACGCCAAATCCGTCGAATGCCTGCATGCCCCACTTCAAAAACTGATAGCGCGAGTTGTTGCGGCGAAACTCCATCTCCATGTTCTTGCGAAACGCGTCGCTGGTGCTCGAGAAATCAACCTGCACTGAGTGATCGATCACCAGATCCACCGGCACCAGCGGCTCGATCACTCCGGGATTCTTGTTGAGCCGCACGACCGCGGATCGCATCGCCGCCAGATCGACCAGCAAAGGCACGCCGGTGGATCTGGTGATCGACGTCCTTTCAGTGCAGGTTGATTTCTTCAGCACCAGGCGTGCATAGAACATGGAGATGAATTTCATAACAACTCGCTATCACACAGTGGAGATGCAGGCATTCGGCAGGTTTCAGGCAGTGGCATCTGCCATCGAACCTCGAGATACCTGGCCAGAGTACGTCGGCCTTCTCAAAGCTCCCGACAGCCTGAGATCGCTTGGTACCACAGAGCCCCAGGCAGTGTGGGACATCGCGATGAAACAGCTGATACTAAGACAAACTCTCGGCAGTTCATGTCAGGGGTTATCTGACCCGAAGCCACTACTGAGGGCAGCGACCTACCGACCTGGTCTTCACCGCGAAGTTGCTGCGCAAAGACAGAGACAAATTTCACGAGCGTCGCTTTCAGTTACCGATCGAGCGACGATGGCGTGTCGCCGAATACGGCATTTCCGCCGGATGAAAGAACGTAGCGCTGAAACCACGCCTGGGCATCCCGGATGAACAGTTGACGCGATATCAGAATATTTCAGCCCGGTGCTATTCAGGATGCAAAAAAGATGAATGCCAGATACAGCACGCTGGTATCGGGCACCGATATGTTCGTTATCGATGCGTGCGTGACCCGGTAAAACGCCTGAACTCAAAAAACTGCGCGATCTGTTGCATCGAAGGAGCTGCCGCCTCTGCGGGCATCGGCGCTCGACACTCGCTCCATCGTCGATAACGCCGTGACCAACGCTCCGCGCGTGCCACGCTCGAACGATGACGCGTTCAAGCGTGGACTGAAGGCCGGATGATGAATAATCCGATAGCGACAGCCCGATCGGGTTGCGATGATCGGCAGGGTAAACATCCTCACCCGAGTCAGCGATCGCAGCGATCGCTTCCAATACCAATCCGATTCGTATCGCCGCCGGTGGCTTGGCTATCGTTGCGGTCGCGCTCGCGTGGTCCTGTCTCGAGGAAGACAGGACTACAACCTGAATCGGCTCGATTTCATTCGTCATTCTGTCAGAATTTATTCAGTCCGACGATCAGCGTGTGCGCGTTCAGCGTTGTTTGCCGTAAGCGACGTCGCGATACGGCTGCGTCGCCAGGCGCAATTTCTGATGGTGCCGCAGCCGATGTCATCACCCTGGCCGGCACGTCAAGTTCTGGGCTCTGGTCGAAGATGTCCGCGGTATCTGGCCAGCGATGAAGTCAAGCGACACGACCCTAAACCTGTTTACTCATTTCGATCAAATACCTGTATTTTCGCGACCAGGCGCTTTATTACGCCGCCGGTTGACATCCGTGGGATCCGAACTTCGTTACGATCCGAGGAGCCGCCTGCCACAGGGCTTTGGCGGAAACCACCGAGATGGAAGAACCTTCAGACGGCGCGGCACTGGCTTCCAGAGCGATTCAGTCACGACCGGTCACGTGATCCACCGCCGAGCGCGGATCGAATTACTGAATTAGGCGCGATCGATGACCTCGCGGTGGATTCGCGGCGCCCGACGTCGCCGGCGATGTCGCGAAACCTTCTTCCGGCATGGCGTCGGTGCCGGGACAGCGTTGGCGTCTCTTCATATTCCGCCGACGGCTATCGATGTTACGACAGCGGCGTGTGGAAGAGAGAGTACTCTGATCGTTGCCGGACACAGACCGGCACCGGATATCGCGACTGGGCGGCCAGCGCTTTGGAGTGAAGCGTAATCGCGGAGGCCTGAACGCATCCACCTGGCGGCTCGTTGGCATGGGGCGTCGCCACTCGGACAAAGAAGGCACGTCGCGTAGATTCAGATCTCGATAAACACCGAACACCCACCTCGTTTCCTCCGGGCGGCAGCGATCGCTCAAGTTTGAAATCACGCCAAGGTTGAGACCATCCAGGCTCGCCAATTATCAGCCGACCTCAAGATCCGCTGCGCCGCATCAGCCGCCGGTAATTCCCTGTTGCATGGCGGGATTCTGCCGTATGTCTGCTGCGACTGTTGGCGGGTGTTTTAGATTTTTGGCCGCGGCTATTCCTCTCGGCGGCACTGCAACTCTCGGCTTCAGTACGATCAGTGCGGTCGATCAGCCTGGGAGGCAATTGATCGTTGTGAATGTAGTGAAGATGTGGCGGCATGCTGTCTGCCCTCCCGTAACTCTCGTCGCGACCTCTTGACTGGAATTCGGCGTAAGATAGCGTAATCTTTCGACCGCCATCACCAGTAACTGAACAATCGGCGTGCCTTTTCGGCAGTCTGACCATGATGGGCAACCTTCTCGTGCCCAGTCTTCACGTAGGCGGCAAATCGAATGATTTGCGTATAACGACGACGTGGGCAGCTGAGATGTCGTCATCAAATCTGCACCGTGACTCCACCACCACAAAAAGAGAGACTCAAAGGTGATCATGGCAGCTTTGACGACGGCGGCGACACGAGAACTCCGGACGCTAGGTTTCGGGTTCAGGCGTCATGTTGTGGACTCAGCATTCCGTTGACGTCTGGCGAGACGAAATCCAAGAACGTGATCTGGACGGAAACGATGCGGTGGATCTTTTACGTTCGAAAACCGTCGGCGCGGCGTGGGATTTACGGGATTAGCAAGGTTAAACGGGAGTAAACAACAGACTGTTCTGTCAGAACCCGTGGTCTCCTTTAAACGCGGCCTCCGGAAGATAACTCATTGGCTCTTAATCCTGCCCATCATGTAAAAATCCTGAAGGTATATCTCTCCCAAAGGCTTTCGATCCCGCTACGCCAGGTTTGCTCCCAATAAGAACACTCTGACAAAATCCATCGGCATATTTTCAGGCTTGGCAGACAACGTAAGAGGAAATTCTCATGAGTCTCCCAGGTTGCGTGTAGAAGTAGAGGCGGCATAGTGCTGCCCGGCATGTAAAACAAATGGCTGTTCTTCATTACGAACTCGACCCAGTGACACTATCTGCGCCTTCTTTGTGGCTGCGAAAAATCTGCAGATGCTGCCCAAAATCTCTCACCAGACTGTGCCGTGGACACTGAACAAAAAACTGCTTTAGTTGATAAATCGGTGAAGGTTCAGAAGGCTGTCAGACGTAGGTGATCGAAGCGAATCAGTTAGCTCGGCATTGACCAATTCAGTCCCGGGCCATCACTTCCTCAGTAAAGGGAGTCGGCGTCGTCACGGCGCAGAATCGGCGCGGCCAGTGAACGATCGCTGCATTGAATTCGCGGCGTGTGATCGATGAAGTTCGATCTCGAATATTCGATTCTGGTACGTCATCGGTTGGCCCGCGGAATATGCAAAAGCGGCATTCCGCGGTGATTGACGAAGGCGTCGGCTCAGTGCCGCCGACGTCTGCGCGTCCCGCATGTGCGGCGTTGCGCGAAGGAATGCTGCCGGTCTTCGAACACGACCGGTGATTGGGTATGACAGCGCCCACGAGCGAGGCTTGGATTAATATCGACATGCTGACATTTTACTGTGTCTATGATGGGCGCGAAACTCCGCGATGAAATCAGAAATTCTTTCGGTCTTCCACGGATTTACCGGGAACGCATTACGATGAAGCCTATTGCCAATCGCGAAGTATAGACAGTTCGGGAGCCGTTTATCATTTCTGCCGAGCTGTTGAAGCTATCCCACCTGCAACGCGAACGATGTGATTAAAAGATAAATATTTGCTTTCTCAGTCGGACATCGAAAATGGCATTCACGGGCGGCACGTTTATGTTCTGTGGCCGACCACAAGCCTGTCCCAATCGGCCTTCTTAAAGCGTTGAGAGCTGCTGCAACAACATCATTGACGGGGTAGTGTCGGTAGAATCATCGATCTGAAACGAGAATAAATTGTCGTGTCTGCCACGACCTGCAAACCGCCGCGGCGTTATCGGCTTTCGTGTCGATCAGCTGTTGATGCCGGAAGCATCGGTAGGTAATTCACCCTCCGCCGCGGGAGCGCCTTGCCGGGTAAAGCCGGCAAGACTGATGTTGGGCCAAATCGCCGCCGCCCTGTTTCGATGGCAAATGGCGGGACGGCGGTAACTTTGTCGCGGTGATTGAGCGCGACGGCACGGCTGCGGAGGCCTCTCACAGCGGCATTGCAAGTCGACACCTCGACAGCGTGATGAAGAAACTGTCGCTGTGGTTGGCCACGAGGCGAAACGATCCCGACCGAATTCCCAAATGTTAGTTTACTGCTGACCGATCATCGTGGCTCAGATCATTCCCCTGGAATTTTCCTTTGTTAATGTCGACGCAGAACTGCGCGCTAACTGCCGAAGTACGATGTGTAACCAGCCCGAGGCGACCGGGCTCTGATAGTCCAGGCAGGTTTTTGAAGCATCGGCCTGGAAACTGCCGGTGCCGCTGGCTACCGGGGCATCTGCGTTCACCCGGCTCGGCTGGTGGAGAAACGCGGTTCTCGCTCGAACTCGGCGACGAAGCGCGGGCGTCTTTTGCCGACTGATGGATCAGTAGGCGGCACCGTGATGATCTTTTCCGATCAGGCAGGTTTGTTGCGGGAAGCTCGAGGAAGGTAAGACGGTTTTCTGGGGCGTTTAAGAGAGCCAGACGAATCCAGGTGGCGACTTGATGGACAAGCGACGATGGGCCACGGGGACTCGGAAGAGCTGTAACAGATAAGCCTCACTGTCAGCATCATGGCTACTGACCATGTTTCAGAGGGCAGTATCGCCGCAGCTCTCATTTGCGTGGCCTTCTTCCAGCCGTGTCAGCCGAATGCTTCATTTCAAAAGCATCGGCAGGAAAATCTTCAGGCCATCACTATCCAGTTTGGTAACATTAGACTCCGGCAGGCGAGTGAACCATTTTGAACTGTCGGCCATCTGAGCGACATCTTAGGCCTCTCAAGCTGGCGGCATTTGGATCATTTACGGCATGTTCAATGCCTGGCAGTCAGATATGCAGTGTCGTTGGGCAGTCGATCATTTGGTTGGGAGACGGTTCGTTAGCACCAGGTGGGATCAGAAGCTCACATGGGCCTGGCCTCTCAAGCTGCCTCCAGGCCGCTGACGCGGCTGAGCTCCACTTTGTACCGGGTTTCGATGAACAGCTACCGGCCTCGCAGATCAGCTGGCTGGTAATTCTTGGGATTAGCCCGATACCGTTTCCACCTCGAAGCCTAGTCTGGCAAAACAGAGATGTGATTAAGCGCTTTAACTCGGCAATTGAGATTCGACCTTTGTGGCATCACTTTCTTTAGCACCCAGTCTAAACCATCTTCGTGCTATGATTGTCGAAAGTTCAGCGCTATCGTGCAGTAGCACCGGCGCCGCGCATGTTGCGTATTTGTGAAGGCATCACCACGTCTATAATAAAAAGCAACAGTGCTGCGATCAGCGTTTCAAGATTCGGCGCTGAACTGTAGACATCGCGCAGCTCGGCAGGCGGCACCATCCAGGTGGCGTTAACAGGCAGATCTGAAATGGTCGCCATTGTGGTTCGGCCGAGTGTGCGCGCGAATCCTCGGAGGTGACAATACCAAACAGATCGGCGGACGCCAATCTCGGCCGCAGGTCTGCCGCTCAACTGCGTTGTCGAGACCGCACCTCGTCAATTCGACTTACTTCGATACCGGGTAAGCGTTGGCTTCGCGTTGGCGCGAACAACGATGAGGTGAACGAACTTGGCGATCACTGCCGCTGAACGCATATTCAGAGTATTCTCGCGAATGCATTCTCAGCCCAGTTGCAACTGGACAGGACCGGCGATGAATGTCGCAGATCAGGCGCACCAACGGCTTTCACCTGGGAATGACGCCGGCTAGTGGCTCACGGCTTCTATCGCGGACTCGACATCTGTCGGATCATCAGCACCATTAACGTGACGTTGTGAAGATCGAACAATTCTTCGTCACCGCGTCTTAGTTTGTGGACGAGCTGGGCATAAATAAAGCTTCGAGAGCTGGGAGTATCTGATCACTGCTCAACATGTTGTTCGTTAACCGAGATCAGCCCATAACGCGAGCGTGGCGCGCTCTCTTGCCCGTCGTTCCGGTTAACCACGACGGAAGTAACTCAATTCTCAGCAGATTCTTTGTCCGCACGGCGACCCGGTCAGACCGCGCCGACGTCAACGCATATGCACCACCGCCAGAGCGCCGTCGCGTTACACCAGAGAGGCGTCTTGCCTCGCAGGGGCATAGTTCAAATTCGCGAACGCGATAATAACCGGAACCACGCGCGGCTCCATTCGCGCAAACAGGTGGCATTCTTCGTGCAATTCCGGGGGCACGGAAACGGCGCGACCAGTACGGCCATTCCAACTGGCACGCGTGCGACCGGACCGTAAACGCTTTGCCGTTCGATCAGTTGACTGCTAATATCAGCACGGCGAACCTTCTGGCGCTCCGGCGGCTTACGGGCTACCGCAGTAATACTGTAATGTTCTGGGTGCGCTTACCGGAATCCCGCGACCTCGACCTTCGTGACTACGACCACAAAGAATGCTAAACCGCGGAGTTAGCCTGGCGGCCGAACGGCGACGATTCGCGACGGTTATGCGCCTGCGCGATTGAACCAGCGCTAAGCCGTATCGTGAACTGGACAGACTGACGACTTGGATTGGACTGTATTTCCCAGTACCACACCAGCGACAAACGCCCGTGAACGTGATCCGCGGGACGGTGCGGCGCATCTGCCGGCGCGTCATCACCATCAGGCGCGACCCAGGCACGCAATTGCTGGTGTTTCAGCCACCTGCTGCCGAACCAGACCAATAGTCGACCGAGCGGTGGCTGGGATTTCTTCGGTGCCGACTGCATGGCGACCTCGATCGAGAGCAGTCAGTGCGCCAGCAGTTGGTAAATGATGGCGATGGTATATTCGGGCGCATTATTTCCGTTGGTACTATGCCAAGCAATACCTTCCGTTAACAATAGCGTCAGGTCAATGCTGACGAACACAGACAAGCCGATTACAACTGGCTGACTTGCTCTTTACTATCGCGGCAAATATCTCGTTCAAACTTACACGCTGTCAGCGACAACGCCGGCAGACCGACGGCTGGCGGTGGCGGCCCCTGGCCGGGCGAATCAGCAGGAAGACGGGCCGGTGTCGTCGTCGGCGAATCGTCAGCGGTACAGTTACCGGTTCCCACACGGATTACGGCCGTGCGTACCATTAACGGCGCGTCAATGCCGCGCTGGTGTTGATGGCGCGACGGCTGTTGCCCCGTAGTGGTCGATGCAAGTGGCGTCACGGCGGCTTCCGATGTGTCGACTGTCAGAGCATCGTGCTGGCTGGAAGCTCGAAACGATCGCGCGGGTGACGCGATTTGTTACTGTTTATGGCGACGCATTGCAACGACTGGCCGGTTGTGGGCGAGGTTAAAAGCGACCAACGCGCATTTGTTGATGATCCGCCGCGGATGTTAACTGGCGCATTACCAATTCAGTTTAAAAAATCCACGTTGGGTATCGCTGACGCAGGCGTCCGCGCCCGGCGCTAATCTGCGTTACCGAAACCGGGGTTGCTTTGCTCCAGTCTTCGCTCCACCTTCTGCCATTTTGCTCTATGCGGTCGCGGAAACTCATTAAGAAGGCGCTATCGCGATCTTGAACCGAACGCCGACGACCAGATTCAAGGCGGGTGTTGCCGTTGTGGCGCATGAAGACGGTGCCGTGAACCAGTACTGCGGCGAATGCCGATGGCCGACGGGTATTCTCGCGGCGCCGCATCACAACTGCGCGCGCCAGATCACCAGTGTTCCGTGCGAACCAGACCGTATCGATCGTCGCCGGGCCTTTGTCTTCAGGTCAAAAAGTGCCCGGCGCACTTGTTGACCGGCGATGGTGATCACATCGGAGTCTACCGCCGCGCTGAAATGAGCGGGCTTTCGATGATTGCGCGCGCCGTGTCGGCAGACTACCCGCGGGCTACCGCAGTGTCTGGCCGAAGAGCCCGCTCGATTTACGGCGCGCGCGGCGAGACAATTCATCGACAAGTAGAAAGCCTGGGCTACTTTCCCGTATGCGGTAGCGAAAGATTCCGGATTTTCGACGGCGGGGATCAGCATTCGATTCAAAGATTGTCGCGGACAACTCGATCGTTGCGCGGCATTCTTTTTAACCTGAAGAGACAACGGCGATTATCGAAGCGGTTCACGTTTCAAGCGGCATAAGAGAAGACAACGTCGTGCATGGACTTTCATTCAGGGCGTGCGCAAGTTTGGCGTAGCGCCGAGAATGATACCGCTGGCAGAATCTTAATGGCACCTGCTGCAGATTTTGATTCACGGCACCAATTTACAAGCGTCGCTAAACGGCAAACAACATCGCCGTTTACACTTTGCGGCTGAACGGTTTTTCGAGAGGAAGGTCAGCGTCTGGTCAAAACAATGCGAAAC